>Ga0172382_10000219_pt1 | contig 104479 bp, 74 predicted proteins | sample Leawel138RmetaG_FD_122245 | JGI IMG/M metagenome (GOLD analysis project Ga0172382, IMG submission 122245) | Leachate microbial communities from a municipal landfill in Southern Ontario, Canada - Leachate well 138R metaG | ecosystem: Engineered > Solid waste > Landfill > Unclassified | place... | reverse complement strand
TTATAACCGCAGATTGGGCAAAGTGATTGCACGGGAATACGTTAAGAACCGACCCAGCATTGCCAACAAGCGGTTCGGCGAGGTGAACCACAATTTGAAGGCATTGGACCCTTCCCCGGGGTTTTTTTGATAAGCAACAAAGTGACAGGTCCGTTAAAACCCTTAAACGCTCCCATCCGTTTAACCCTACGAAATATTGTTAAACCGCAAAAACTGATATGTTGCTTGACACAAAAACGACAGGCATTATGATAGCTCCAATATTTTTAACAGATACAAAATCAAAAAAGATTGTTGAGGAAAGAATGAAAAAACTTGCATTGCTTTTCGTTGGCGTCCTTCTTCTGAGCATGGTGGTTCCCGCCATGGCGGAAGCACTCCATGGCAGTGACGTGTTTGAGCTTCAGCAGATTTACACTTGGCCTGTTATGGCAATTGAAGTGAACTGGCCTATAGAGCTGTGGCAGAAAAATTCTCAGATTCAAAACCAGGGCAAGTACTCACAAACTCCCATTGCAGGCGCCACAGTTTGGTTTGACGATGGCAGCGGCCCCGTGGCAGTTGGCAGCACCGATGCTGATGGCAGATATATTTTCACCAGTCAGCCCGGCAACAATCTCTATCCCGGTGCGGGTATCTATTTTATGACCGACCCCGGATTTATTTTCTGGAACCCAGAATATGTGGTAATGAGCATCATGTATCTGAATGAAGACCTCGACGAAAGCATTTTCAAGGCCGAGAACCCCATTCCGCATTTTTTGATTTCCTTCACCGCACGCAGCGACCAAAACCATGTGAAAATCATGTGGGGTACCCTATACGAAAACGACCTCTTGGGCTGGTGCGTCTATCGTTCGGAACAAAATAACCATCTGAATGCGCAAAACATTACCCCAGATATGATTCCGGCTACAAACAGCAGCCAAATACAGACTTACAGCCTCATCGATACAGAGGTTGAGCTTGGCGGCATCTACTATTACTGGTTGGAATGCGTGGAAGCCGCTTCCAGCACCGTCTATGGCCCGGTTAGCGTCACAGTGGAAGGCGAAGTCCCCGGGATTTATCCCACCCTCAGCCAGCTTAAAAACGCCTGGCCCAATCCCTTCAAAGCCCAGACCGGCACCACCATCGGCGTGGATATCAAGGAAGGCGAAACTGGAAGCCTAACCATCTATAATATCCGGGGACAACTTCTGAAAACACAGCAACTTGCATCTGGCAGCCATGAGCTTGTTTGGAACGGATTGGATGTCAGTGGCAAAGCCTGCGGCAGTGGGATTTATTTCTATAAACTCATCACGCCCAGCCTCATCCAAAGCAAAAAGATGGTCATCATCAAATAAAACCGCTAATCTTTGAAAGCATGAAGCCCCGGAATCCCCGGGGCTTTTTTGATTTCTCACAAGTGGTTTGACAAAAAAGCGCCAGTCAAAAAGCTTGAACAAAACCCGTCCCGCTTTTCAAGGCTCAAAAATAGAGTTTTGGCGGGTCAGCAAGAGGAAACACATGCAAAAGATAATGATTGACGGTAACAGCCTGACTTTGCAGCAGGTTGAGGATATTGCCCTGGGGCAGGCTCGGATTGAATTGACTGCGGATTGTGTGGCAAAAGTGCAAAAATGCAGGGACTATGTGGACAAGGTAATCGAGCGTGGAGACGTGATTTATGGGCTCACCACCGGTTTTGGGAAGTTCAGCACGGTCACGGTTCCGCCCGAGCATATCGCGGAACTGCAGTTGAACCTGATTCGCAGCCATGCCACCAATGTCGGTCCGCTTTTCAGCACCGCCCAGGTGCGGGCAATCATGCTTTTGCGCATCAATGTGCTGGCAAAAGGACATTCCGGCATTCGCTTGCAGACCTTGCAAACTTTGGTGGAAATGCTGAACCGGGGCGTGCATCCCCTGATTCCGATGCGCGGTTCGGTTGGCGCCAGTGGAGACCTTTCCCCGCTTTCACACCTGGTTTTGCCTCTTTTGGGCGAAGGCGAGGCAGAATTTGAAGGAAAACATACCAGCGGGGCGGAAGCCATGCGGAAAGCGGGTTTGGAGCCCATCAAGCTGCAGGCGAAGGAAGGTTTGGCGCTGAATAACGGCACCCAGGTGATGGCGGCTTTGGGGGTTTTGAGCCTTTTGGAAGCGCAAAGGCTTTGCCAACAGGCAGATGTGACGGCAGCTTGCAGCATCGATGCCCTCATGGGCACACCGCAGGCTTTTGACCCACTGATCCACAATCTGCGCCCTCATCCCGGGCAAAAAACCAGCGCCGCCAACCTGTGCAAGCTGTTGCAGAATAGTAAATTGAGGGAATCTCACATTGATTGTGGCAACGTTCAGGATGCCTACAGTTTGCGCTGCACTCCGCAGGTTCATGGAGCCGTGCGGGATGCCTTGAATTATGCGCGCGGGGTTCTTGAAATTGAGATAAATTCCGCCACGGATAATCCGCTCATTTTTCCGGATGAAGGCAAGGTGATTTCCGGTGGAAACTTCCACGGAGAGCCTCTGGCATTGGCTTTGGATAACATCGCCATCGCCGTTTCGGAGCTTGCCTCCATCTCTGAACGCCGGGTTGAGCAAATCCTCAATCCCTCTTTAAACCGGGGACTCAATGCTTTTTTGGCAAAACGCCCCGGCATCGATTCCGGCTTCATGATTGTGCAGCTCACCGCCGCCGCGCTGATTTCCGAAAACAAGGTTTTGGCGCATCCAGCCAGTGTGGACAGCATTCCCACTTCCGCGAACCAGGAAGACCACGTTTCCATGGGCTCGGTTTCCGCGAACAAGCTTTTGCAGGTGATGCAAAATGTGAAAACGGTGTTGGCGATTGAGCTGATGATTGCCTGCCAGGCGCTGGACCAAAGAGCTATTCCCAGTTCGCCAGTTTTGGAGCGCGTGAAGGCGCTGCTGCGTAAAAAGGTTCCCGCTTTGGCAGAGGATAGAGTGATGTATCCGGATGTGAACGCCGCCACGGAATTGGTGGGTTCGGGCGCCATTTTGAGTGAACTTCAGATGGCGGATGCAGATTTAGATTGACAAAATTTCCCCCGTGTGCGCCTCTGATATCATGAGAAAACTTTTCACGCTTCTACTGCTGGCACTGGCGCTGGCTTCCTGTTCGCAGGTGAACACGCTGTATAACGCCCGCAAATATTTCAAAGCGGCGCAGGCGCGACCCCTGAACGCGAACGGGCGGCCAAATAACCAAGCCGTTGAGGAATATACCAAAGCGATTAAAAAATGCGGCATCATCCTGAGCAATGAAAAACATGACAGCCGCACCGACGACGCTCTTTTCCTCATGGCAAGGGCACTTTATTACAAAGGTAACAGTGCTTTCCAAGCCAAAGACCAGTTCGAATCCATCATCAAGGGTTTTCCAGACAGCCCCTTTGTGGGGGAATCTCACATCTATCTGGCGAAGGTGCTGCGTGACATCAACCAGAAGGAACAGTCCTATAAAACCTTGCAGGAATTTGTGTTGGATTCCACGCATAAGAAGCTGCACCCCAAGGCTTTGATGAATTTGGCACAGTTCAGCATTGAGGATAAAAACTATCTCCAGGCGCAGTATTGGCTGCAAAAGATTTTGACGGATTTTCCCAAATCCGAGGAATACCGCGAGGCCTTCTTCATTTTTGGGCAAAACTATTATATTGAAAAGGATTACCAGGCTTCGCTGGCAGAATTTCAAAAGATTGTGAAAGACCGGCGCATTACCCAGCAAATGAAGCTGGAGGCGCGCTATTACATTGCCATGAACCAATTTATGCTTGGCGAACATGAGCAGTGTAAAAAGACCCTGAAAAAGCTTCTGAAAGATGAAACCCGCCCCGAAAAGCAATCCCTGGCGCGGGTTCTGCAGGCGAGGCTTTATTTGGCAGAAGGCGCAGCGGATAAGGGTTTGGCGGAGATTGAGAGCATAGCGAAAACCTATCCCCGCACCCAAAGCTCCGCGGAGGCGCAATATCACTTGGGTGAATACTATTTTTATGAGGAACAGGACCTGGAAAAAGCGGGCACAGCCTACGGCAGAGTGCGCACGGAGCTTTCCACATCGGAGCTGGCAGAGCCGGGTCAGCAAAGGTCTACCGCCATCAATCAACTCAAAACAAATGTGCAGCTCAATCCGGAGAGCAATCTGCAGGCCTACGTGGATTATTGCATCAGCGCCGCCGAGAACTATTTCAGCGTGTTTTCCATGCCGGATTCCGCTCTGGTTTTGTATGACCGCTTGATTTCTTCCAAAGAACTGGCTGTGGCGAAGCGGGACACGGTTTTGATTGAGTTTGAAGCCCAGCAGGCGGTTGTGGATTCCCTGCAGTTGGCTTTGCAAGCCTTGCCTGAACCGGAACCGGAGCCGGAACCGGAACCCGTTGTGCCAGATAGTCTTGCAGTGCCTGAGGAAATCCAGGAAACTGATTTGGATGGGGAAGAGATTGAACCTGAACCGCTGATTGAAACCGAAACAACCGAAGAAGATTTGGAGGTTTTGGAGCCTCCTCTGGAAGAGCTGGATTCTGAAATCCCGGAAATTGAGGATTTGCCAGAACCGGATGATGAGCCGGAGGAAGAGCCGGAGGAAGAGCCTGATAATCAACCGATTATAGAAGAAGACGATGATTCCATCCCTCAAAATCCTCAGCCCACTGATACGGATTTAGATGAGTCTGAGGAACTTTTGGGAGAGCAGGAGGAAATCGACACTGAACCGGTGCCACTTCATCAGGAACCGGAAGATGTTGATGATATTGAGGAACCGGAACCGGAAATTGAAATTGAGCCTGAGCTTGAAGCTGAAGATGGGGAAGAGCCGGTTGTTCCTGAAAAGCCTGAGGTTTCCAGGACGGAAGGTTTGGAGATTGACACCGAGCCTGTTTTGGATTTAATAGACCTGCCGGAGATTGATTTGTTGGAGCCGGAAAGCTCTGAGCCGGATAGCCTTGGCGTTGAAGAAGATGAGGCGGAAGAAGAGCCAATCATCGATGCCGAAGCGGAAGCCAAGCGCGAACTTGAAGCCCAAAGAAAAGCTCTCCAACGCGAGCTGACCGCGGCTCAAAATGAACTGGAGCAGGTGCAAAAAAACCTCGATTCCCTGGATGCGGTTTTGCTGCGCTATGACAGGGAACTTATCCCTCTGGCGCTGTTTTCCAAAGCCACCATCCTCAATAAAATCGGGCCGGATGTGGAAGGTATGGAAGCCATTTACCAGGATATGCTAACTGAGTATCCCACAAATAAATACACAAATGCCCTGGAAGATATGCTGGCTGGCGAGACGGTGCGCCTGATTGACCCGGAAGAGGAAGCGCAGGAACTGCTGATGGAGGAAGCACTTGGCTTGGCGGAAAGTGACCCTGAATCCATGCTGACGCTGTTGGAAGAGCTGGCAGCTTCGGAATATCCGCCCATCAGACTGAAGGCAACCTTCCGTTTGGCATGGTTTTACAGCTTTGAGCTTCCCGACACAACCGCCGCAAAACCATATCTTTCCGAAGTTTTGGAGCTTGACCGCAACGGCGAATATGGCAGCCTTGTGACCAGGTTCTTTGATGGCACAAAGTTTAATTTTCCCAAGGATGAAGAGGCTGATTCTTTGGCAATGAGCGACAGCCTGGCAACGGAAGCTGAAACGCTGGAAGATGAACAACCCCAGGAGCTTGAGCATCCGGTTTTGGATTCTGAAGAAGAAATTGATTCAGCGGAAGGGATGGCTGTGGAAAAACCCGAAGAGGAAGAAGACCCGCCGCCTCAGGAGGATTTAGATAGCCCCGAATCCGTTGAACCACAGGAAGATATGCCTCCGGTTGAGGACACTGAAGAAGACCCGCCTACTCAGGAGGAACCCCAAACACCAGAGCCTCAAAAGGAAGAAACTCCAATTGAGGGCAGCCCTGAACTCGATGAACCACAAGAGGATACAGCTCCGGAAACAGTCCTCGAAACCGAGATTGAAGATGATGTGAGCCCACCCGTGGAAAATGAACCTGAAGAGGAGGGCGGAAACCCCACAGACCAAGAGGATGGCCAAACTGAATGAGGGAAAAACTTCGGCGCTCAGCGGGCAAAACCTGTGGCTGAGATTGCTGATATTGGTGATGGCGCTTTTCTCCGCTCTGGATGCTTCCTGGCGTCAAATCATAATGCTGATGGCGCTCTTTTTAATCTTTATGCTGCTTGAACTGGATTTGTATTCCAAGCTGTGGAAAGGCCTGCGGTTTTCGCTGCCGTTTTTAGCCGCCTACTGGATTTTTGGCACTCTGTTTGGCAGGGCTTTCCCAGACTTAGTGCTGTTTTCCCTCAAACTCATCTTTTTCATCGAAGCCACCGTTTGGTGTTTCGCGAACCTGCACGTAAAAGATATATTACGAGATACTTATGGCTTGCGCCGCCGTTCTTGGGGAAGAAAATCCCTCCGCTTCGCCTTTGCCACCGGCCTCTATATTCGGGCTTATTTCAAACTCTTTGAACGTGATAAAATCAAGGGTTACAATAGCATCGGCGCTGTGTTGGACAATATGGTGGGTGTGGGCACCCAAGTCTATCAATCCTCGGAAGTGATTGAAGCTCAACTGGAACATATTTTTAAGACGCCCCTGGAAAAGGGGGATGGTTCCCTGCCCAATCTCGTCGGCCTCAGCGTTTTGGCTCTGATGGTGCTTATCAGCGCGGTTTAGGTTTATGGCACGCTTTTTGATGAGATTGATGTTTGACGGCACGGATTTCCGTGGTTGGCAGGCGCAATGCGCCGGACGCAGCGTGCAGGGTGATTTGATTGCCGCTTTTCGCCGCCTCGGTGTGAGGCATCCAAATGTGACCGGAGCCGGCAGGACAGACGCCGGAGTGCACGCCCTGGCTCATTTTGCCCATTTCGACTACCGAGGAAAAATGACTCCTCAACAGTTGATTTTGTCTCTCAACACCAAGTTTCAAGGTGATCTGCAAGTGACTGGCATTTGGGAAGTTACAGAAGACTTCCACGCTCGTTACAAAGCCTGTGGACGTGATTACGTCTATCTTTTGGCGCGGGAAAAAACCCCGCTCAATCGGCTTTATACAGGTTTCATGCCGCGCAGCAAAATCAGCCCGGAAGGTCTCAAACGGCTTGGTGAGGTATTGCTCGGCAGCCACGATTTCAGCTCACTGAGCCGGGATAACCCCTTGGTGCCAAATCATATCTGCAATATCACGCGGCTGGACGTGTCCGAAAATCAGGGCATCATTCGCTTCGACATCAGCGCCGACCGATTTTTGCACCACATGGTGCGCCGCATCGTGGGAACCTTGGTGAATCTGGAACACATGGGCATGGACGGCAGCGTTTTGGAAACAATTTTGGCGGAGAAAAATCCGCGTCAAAGGCTGGTGACCACAGCCCCGGCATCGGGTTTATACATCACCGGGGTGCGCTATCCAAATTTAAAGCTTGACAGCGACATCACCGAGCCGAATATGTTTTTCTTTTTGAGGTAAAAAATGCGTTATCAAATACCACGCGGGACCTATGACATCCTGCCCCAACAGAGCCACAAATGGCAAAAGCTTTTCGCGGATTTTCGCAAACTGGCAGCGGCTTATGGCTACTCTGAAATCAGCACACCCATGTTTGAGCAGGCCGGGCTGTTTGAGCGTAGCTCCGGTGAAAGCTCGGATGTGGTGAAAAAGGAAATGTATCGCTTCACAGACCAAAAGGGACGTGTTTTCGCGCTCAGGCCAGAAGGAACCGCACCCGTGGCACGTGCTTACGTGGAAAATCGCATGGATATTGGCGCCGCGGTCAAAAAGCTCTATTATATCGGCCCCATGTTTCGCTATGACCGTCCTCAGGCGGGACGCTATCGCCAGTTTCAACAATATGGCATTGAGCTGATTGGCAGTGATAATCCCTATTACGATGCCGAAGTGATTTCCATTCTCTGGCTCTATCTGAGCGGCTTGGGGCTCAAAAACCTGAGGCTCGAAATAAACAGCGTGGGCTGTCCAAACTGTTCCCAGGCATACGATAAGGCGCTTCAGGCATATTTCAGACCGCATTTTGAGGAACTGTGCCCGGATTGCCAGGTGAGATTGGAACAAAATCCCCGCCGACTTCTGGATTGTAAAGTGCCAAGCTGCAAGGCAATAGCCCATGACGCGCCTTCCCAATTGGACTATTTGGATGAAGAATGTCGCCTCCAATTTGCGGCGGTGCAAAAGAATTTGGAATTGATGGGCATCCCTTTTACCATCAACCCCCGCATTGTGCGCGGATTGGATTATTATACCCACACAGCCTTTGAGGTTGTTTGCGACAGCCTCGGCGCGCAAAATTCACTTGTCGGCGGCGGACGTTACAACGGCCTCCTTGAACAAATTGGAGGGAAAAGCACGCCTGCCATCGGCTTCGCCGGTGGTTTTGAAAGGCTGCTGCTGGCATTGGAGGAAGAGGGCGTCAGTTTGGGGGAACCCCCTGCGCCGGAAGCTTTTGCCATCCTGATTGGCGAAGCGGCGCGGGAAGCCTTTTTGTCCCATCTGAACGCTTTGCGGCAAAAGGGGATTTTTGTGGAATTCGACCCCGATAAGAGCTCTTTCAAGGCTCAGCTCAAAGCCGCGGACAACCGTCATGCCAGCTTTGCGCTCATCTTTGGCGAGGATGAACTGGCGGCAAACAGCGTCATTTTGAGGGACTTGAGCAGCGGCGAGCAGAAAACTTTTTCCCTGGAAAACTTGGATTTGCTGGTGGAGGCCATCCGCGGCTGAATCCGCCTCGGCAAGAAAAATCAGCCGTCTGTAAACACGTCCATATCTAAGAACGAGTCTGTTGATTTTCGAATCTCAAGACCGCAACCTCTTGTGTCGCTTGACTTTGCTTTTGAAACATAAGGAAGACTAAGGGCAGTGACCAAGAAAGAACCAAATTTGGCGATAAATACAGGAAGTTCCAAAGGAAAATCAAAAAAAAGGGGAGCCGCAAATCGGCATCCCCGTTAATGATTAAGAAAGGTTCTGTTTTTACAGATATTTATTGATTTTGGCTTCTACCAAAGCTTGGATTTCGTTCATTCGTTCCTGAGATTCCGCTTCAAAACGGGTCACCAAGACCGGGGTGGTATTTGAGGCGCGCACCAGCCCCCAGCCATCAGCAAAGGTGATGCGGGCGCCGTCGATGTCGTTGACGTCATAGCCTTCGGCTTTGAATTCATCGCAAACCTTTGCCACCACATCGAACTTGCGCTCGTCCGGACAGGAGATGTGCAGTTCCGGAGTGTTGAACATTTTGGGTTGGTCGGCCAAAAAAGTGCTGACAGGATTGGAGGTGTGGGATACGATTTCAATCATGCGGCAACTGGCATAGATGGCATCGTCAAAGCCGAGGTAGCGGTCTCCCAAAAACACGTGGCCGCTCATTTCTCCGGCAAATTCAACGCCGATTTCCTTCATTTTCATTTTGATGTTGGCGTGGCCGGTTTTATACATCATCGGCACGCCGCCATGTTTGCGGATGTCATCAAAGAGGTTTTTGGAACATTTCACATCCGCGATGACGGTCTTGCCGGGGTTGTTTTTCAGGTAATCACGTGCCAGAATATTCAGGATTTGGTCGCCAAAAAGCATCTTGCCTTTTTCATCCACAACCCCGATGCGGTCTGCGTCTCCATCCAGCCCGACACCGATTTCATATTCCGCTGCCACCACAGCACGAGAAAGGTCTTCCATGTTTTTTTCCACAGTGGGGTCGGGATGGTGGTTGGGGAAGGTTCCGTCTGGTTCGCAATACATCTCAATCATTTCGCAGCCCAGGCGGTCGAGAATTTCCGGCAAATAGGGTCCGCCCATACCGTTGCCGCCATCGATGGCCACTTTCACGGGACGGTCCAGCTTGATATTTGCGGTGATATAGCTGATATAATCCTCATCCATGGTGGTTTCGCGGATATACTGACCGTTGCCGGAGGCGAATTTTTCCGCTTGGATGATGCCCAGCAGATTTTGAAGTTCTTCGGCATACACGGAACCCAGGCCCAGATTCAGCTTGCAGCCATTGTATTGGGAGGGGTTGTGGCTGGCTGTGATCATGGCTCCGCCATCGGTTTTCAGCTTCCAGATGGCATAGTAAAGCACGGGGGTGGCTGTGATGCCGATGTCAACGATGTCGCAGCCGGTTTCCAGCGCTCCTTTGGTGAAGGCATCCATGAATTTCGGAGTGGTGAGCCGGGCGTCACCGCCCAGGGCTATGCTTTTTAAGCCGCGTTCGCGCAGATAGCTGCCAAAGCCTTTGCCGATCAGGTAATAGCTTTCTTCGTTCAGCTCTTCGTCCACGATGCCGCGGATGTCATATTGACGAAATACTTGGGGTTTAATCATGGTTTTCCTCTTTATTTTATCTCAATTATTTCTTTCAGGGTGGGCAGGATTGCCTGCAGCGCTCTGGCGCGATGGGAAAGTGAATTCTTTTCGGCGTCGCTCATCTGGGCAAAGCTGCGCCCACCGGGGTCGGGCTCGAAAATGCAGTCATAGCCAAAGCCGTTGTCGCCTTTTTCCTCGTGCGACATCACGCCGGAAACGATGCCTTCGGAAATCGCCACCACTCCATCAGGTGCAGCCAAAACAGCGCAGGTTTTGAAATGGGCACGGCGGTTGCTTTTTCCCAAGAGCAGGCGCAACGCCTTGTCCCGGTTGTCTTTATAGCTGCAATGCTCACCCGCGAAACGGGCGGAATGAACACCTGGCTGTCCGTCCAAAGCTTCGATAAAAAGTCCCGTATCGTCTGCCAAACAGAGCAAACCTGTTCCGCGGGCTGCTTCCAAAGCCTTTTTGGCTGCGTTTTCGCGGATGCTTGGCTTGTCTTCATCCGTGGCAGGCAGTTGGGGGAAATCCAAAAGCGTGAAAAGTTCCACTTCCAAGCCTTCCAAAAGCTCGCGCAGTTCAAGCAGCTTGTCCGGATTTCTGGACGCGATGAGCAGTTGTTTCACAGCTTATTTGTTTCTGAACCAGCGTTTTATGCGGCGCATGACTTTGCGGTCCAAGAATTGTTCGGCGGTGGCGCTGATTTTTTGCAGGAGGTGGAGGATGTTTCCATCACCGCTCCAGTTGTCTTCCAAAATATGCTGGTCGATTTCGTTCAGCAGCGTGTTCAGGCCCATCACCACCACCACCAAATCATCCACATAGCCCAGAACGGGGATAAAATCCGGGATGATATCTAGGGGTAGCATCACGTAGGCTATCACGCCGCCCAGCATTAGTTTACGCTTTGCCGGCACGCGTTTGTCAATTGCCACCCGGCAGACCAAAATGAAAAGATCCGGCAGCAAAAACAGATATTCAGCCACCTTGTTACCGGTTTTCCCAGTTTTTTCCTTGGTCCAATCCTTGGCTTTGTCGCGCAATTTTTCATAAAACAGAAGATTCTGGGGGCCGATGTCCACAATGCGTTCGCGCATCTCTTCGTGTTCGGATTCGGGCACGTCTTGTCCTTCTAAAATATCGTCTTCGTACATGTTTACCTCTTAAATCCAGTATTTCAGCCATCACAAAAACAGTCAATGTTTTTTTCTTAATTTCATCTCTTCCGGTTTTTTGAAACAAGGCAGAATCAGCTGTTGCTTTTCCGGCATATTCGGGATTTGTGATAAGTTTTGTCCCTGGTGACTGTAATGAAACAGCACTTCACATATTGCAACAATCGGTAAAATTGATGTTGCAGACTTCTCTCTATGTTTTGATGGTGTGGTCCATGATCTGGGAAGACTATTGCACATAAAATGGACAAAATAGATATCTGATTAAGTTTTGCTCCAATATAACACAGGCGTCAACCATGGAAAGAGCGTTTCCCCAAGAGATCAAGCTCCAAATGCAGTTGCCCGACATCGAGCTCAAAACGGAATGACGGGTGGCGGCTGGGTTTGTGTGTGTAACAGGTTTTCGTGTTCTATAATAACTGATAACTGACAACTGTTCTACTTTCCCAGTCTCTTTGTCGCCCTTTCACTATTTTCCTGTGTATCTGCAATCTATTTTGAAAAAACCAAAAATTCCGCTTGACAGAATTAACTGAATTTCTTTAGTTTATTTTCATTTAGAAACCGCTTTTTTATGGTGTGTAATTAACGGTAAACAAAGAACTTTCAAAATCAAGCCCGGCTTGCCCAAGGGCGATCCGGAACGCGTTCAACGTCGGTTTGCAGGTCAAGATACACAGGCCGGTAAAGCTTAACTGAATTTTATGACAATGTCATTCTCTAATGGTGAGATGTTATGAAAAAACCAATATTTCCGATTTCGCTGATGCGTGCTACGGCGGTGGCTGTCCCCTCCAACATGGTTGGATACGTTAAAAACCCCTGTGATGCCGGCTCGATCAGCATATGGGGTCCTGTAGATTGTATATGGGACATGAACGATAAGAGCCCTTGGGACTGGTTGGAACCGTTCCCAGTTTCCATCGTCGATGGCGTTTTGGCGTATCTTGATGACGATCTCACCTGGCCGTCCGCCCGTATGAAAAAAGTTAAATAATTAAAGGAGAAAAAGATGAAAAAATTACTATCCCTGGTCTTATTGTTGAACTTGGCTGTTTTTGCCATGGCTTATACTGCAAGAAATATCATGATTGAACTGCAGTTGAATCAACTCGATATTATGGATTATGTTTCCGCCCCTCAAAACACCCATGATGCAGATTGGCGTATTACCGTGACAGACGGAATCGACATAATTTCAACAGATACTAACCCTGCTAACCATGTGAGGCTCAACCTACAAGGTGGTCCTGAGGGAATTACGCCTTTCCTAGTTTTCGGATGTGGACCTTTTTCTACCCCCGGATATTCTTATGGTGTTACATTTGATATCACCCTTGAATACCTGTTGAATGATGATCCTGCAACCAACAAGGCTACGAGGTCTGTCACCATGCCGGCGACCGGTAATGCTGCGCAGTGGTACTATGGCGAAAATGCATGGGTGCTCCCCTTCGATACCATTCCTCCAACCTACACCCTGAGAATCTACTCATATGGCTGGCATGAACCCGGCATCCTGCTGAAAGACGGCGAAGTGATTGGCCCCACACCTTACATCGAAGAAAAATATAATCCTGAAGACCTCTACGGCGTCTACTCCATGCAGGAAGTTGAATACACATATTGGACTCCTGGAGAGCTTGTGATCGATGAATACACCTATTGGAGCGAAGATTTTGATGGAAATTACTATTTATTATTTACATTCTATATACCTACTCCTCCTCCAGCGTGTACCTTCACCCTTAATCTCACCACCGACCCAGAAGGTTATATCATAAGTCCGGATCCCGTGGAAGTTTCAATACTCGATGTCCCTATAGATCTCTGGGGCACCTATGCTCCCTATGACAATCCTCCCGGCGACGGCTACTGGGAACCCGCCCAGCATGTGATCGACGCAAATACCGAATGGCTCGAAGATGATGATGGAAACTATTATTTCAACTTCGAATTCGTTTGGGTTGAAACTAGCACCTACACCCTGAGTATCTTTCCACCACTGAAGGCATCCTGATGAAGGGCACTGAATCACTCGGCACTCCTCCTTGGATGAAGACTGTTGACGGAAAAGATATTGCAGACCTCTATGGAACCTACTACATGGCACATCAGCCAAACGGAGCATGGGAACCTTATGAGCTTGTGATTGATGAGAATACCGGGTGGTTCGAAGTCGGAGATGGAAATTACTATTTACACACTTTCTTTGAGCTCATATATACGGTAGGCACCTACGTCCTGAGTATCAACTCCACTGGTTATGCTGGGGGCCACGGCACCCTGTTGAAAGACGGCGTGGAAATCAAATACTACCCTTGGACCTGGCCCGTCGGTGAAGAGAATCTTGAATGGCTCTATGGCACCTACTCCATGGCACCCGAGGAAGGCGGAACCTGGAGCAATCCTCTGGTTATCGATGAAGATACCTCATGGGAGGATGTCGGCTACTACCAAAAGAATCACACCTTCGTATGGACTACAGATTCTCACACACCTGTGGAACTGAGCAGCTTCTCCGCCACCATCGCTGGCGAATTTGTGAACATCTCCTGGACCAGCCAGACCGAAACCCAGATGATGGGCTATCGCGTCTATCGCAACACCACCTCTGATCAGAACGGCGCCATGCTGATCGATCATCCGATGGTTCCTGCCACCAACACTAGCGAGACCCACAGCTACAACGTCGTGGACAACGAAATGAAGGATGATGGCACCTACTACTACTGGCTGGAAGCTGTTGAATACAACACCAGCAGCTACCACGGCCCCGTTAGCGTCAACGTCAGCCAAAACGTTCCTCCCGTGCTTCCTGAAGTTACTTCCATGAAAAATGCCTATCCCAACCCCTTCAAGGCTGGAAATAACACCAACATCGAGGTTTCCCTGAAAGCCGGTGAGACCGGCAGCTTCACCATCTACAACGTGATGGGTCAGGTTGTCAGAACCGTTAGCCTCAACGAAGGCAACCACACCATTAACTGGAACGGTCGCGACAGCAGAGGCACTGCAGTTGGTAGCGGTATCTACTTCTACAAACTCAGCACCCCGTCGTTCCAACAGACCCGCAAGCTGGTAATCGTCAAATAGTATCAAATGACTACAGGATGTCTTAACACCTTGTAAAATATGGGTGTTATTAGGTATTCACCAAAATGAGAACTTGGGCACGGTCGAAAGATCGTGCCCTAACTCATTTGGTTTACGCCTATCCTTGGTAGGTTCTCCCCAGCAGAGCCTGCTTCCGTTTCACCGTCCATGTTGCGTTTGTGGATTGTATTTTCTCAGTAAACCATTTTCGCATTGATCACATCCCCCGTTTTCAAAAAAGGCAGAATCAGCTGTGATTTTCGAGCCAAGTTCTGGTATGGGATTTTGTCTGCATCTGGTCATGGACTTTCCCAAGTTTTCCTGAAAACATCCTCAAGCGGCTTTGGAAAGTGTTTTGGTTGACTTTAGGTTGTGTTTGACTTGTAGCCCGGCGCAATTTGAATGGCAGGCCTCAAATGAAATGAAAAAAGCCGGGACCACGAGGATCCCGGCGGGTTTATATCTTATTGTTATGATTTATCTTAGCGCAGGGCGGCCATAGCGGCTGCCAATCTTGCGATGGGCACACGGTAGGGCGAGCAGCTCACATAGTTCATGCCAACGCGGTGGCAGAATTCCACGGAGCTGGGTTCTCCGCCGTGTTCGCCGCAGATTCCAACCTTGAGGTCAGCTCTGCCCTGGCGTCCACGCTCAACAGCCAAATCAACCAACTGTCCCACGCCTTCTTGATCCAAAATCTCGAAGGGGTCGTGTTTCAGGATGCCCTTTGCTTTGTAGATTGGCAGGAAAACTCCGGCGTCGTCGCGGGAATAGCCAAAGGTCATCTGGGTGAGGTCGTTTGTGCCAAAGCTGAAGAATTCAGCACTTTCGGCAACTTTATCAGCCATAAGACAAGCGCGGGGAATCTCAATCATTGTGCCAACGAGATAATCGAGCCTGTCGCCTTTTTCGGCAAAGACCTTTTCCGCGGTTTCGCGAATGATTTTTTCCTGGAGCTTGAATTCGGCCTCGGTGCCAATCAGCGGAACCATAATCTCGGGAAGCACGTTGAAGCCTTTGGCTTTCACGTTCAGAGCAGCTTCGATGATGGCACGCGCCTGGGTTTCCGTGATTTCGGGATAGGTGTTGCCCAAGCGGCAGCCACGATGTCCCAGCATGGGGTTGAGTTCGTGCAGGGAGCTGACGCGCTCTTTCACCTTTTGCAGGCTGATGCCAAGTTCTTGTGCCAGTTCTTGTTGCTGAGCTTCTTCCTGGGGCACAAATTCGTGAAGCGGCGGGTCCAAAAGCCTGATGGTGACGGGAAGGCCATCCATGACTTCAAAGATGCCTTCAAAATCTGAACGTTGCATGGGCATCAGCTTGTCCAGCGCTTTGCGGCGTCCTTGCTCAGTGTCAGCCAGAATCATTTCACGCATGGCTTTTATGCGGTCGCCTTCAAAGAACATGTGTTCGGTGCGGCAGAGGCCGATGCCTTTGGCGCCGAAATTGCGGGCAATGCTGGCATCCTTGGGGTTGTCGGCATTTGTGCGCACGTACATGCGGGTATATTTTTCGGCGAGTTCCATGATTTGGGCAAAATCGCCGCTCAGTTCAGGATCCTGGGTGTCGATTGCACCTTCCAAAACCTGGCCGGTGCTGCCGTTGAGGGAAATCCAATCCCCTTCTTTATATTCTTTTCCATCCACGTTCATAACGCGGTTTTTATAGTCGATATTAACGTTTCCAGCTCCGGAAACACAGCATTTTCCCATGCCGCGTGCAACCACAGCCGCGTGGGAAGTCATGCCACCCTTCGCGGTGAGGATTCCGTTGGCAACTGTCATGCCGCGCAGGTCTTCAGGTGAGGTTTCCACACGGCAGAGCACCACTTTCTTTCCTTCGGCAGCCCACTTTTCAGCATCTTCAGCCAGGAAGACAATCTGTCCGGTGGCGGCTCCGGGTGATGCGGGCAGACCTTTGGTGATTTCTTTCGCGCCTGCCAGGCCTTTTGGGGTGAAAACGGGGTGCAGCAGTTCATTGAGCTTGTTCGGCTCCATGCGCAGCAGGGCGGTTTTTTCGTCGATGAGGCCTTCACGAACCATATCCATCGCCACTTTCACCATGGCAAAGCCGGTGCGTTTGCCGTTGCGGGTCTGCAGCATCCAAAGTTTGCCATCCTGGATGGTGAATTCAACGTCCTGCATATCCTTGGTGTGGGCTTCCAGTTTTTCCTGGATGTCGAACAGCTCTTTGTAGGCTGCGGGCATGGTTTCTTCCAGGGAAGGATAGTTCGCGGCGCGGTCTTCCTCGGAGATATTGGTAAGCTTTGCCCAACGCTGGGAGCCGATCTTGGTGATTTGCTGCGGGGTACGGATGCCTGCCACAACGTCTTCGCCCTGAGCGTTGATGAGATATTCACCGTTGAAGAGGTTTTCTCCGGTGCCGGCGTCACGGGTGAAGGCAACTCCGGTGGCGCTGGATTCGCCCATGTTTCCAAAAACCATGGCCTGGACGTTGACGGCGGTGCCCCAATCGTCCGGGATGTCATTGAGCTGGCGATAGTAAACAGCGCGGTCGTTGCCCCAGCTGTCAAACACGGCAAAAATTGAGCCCCAAAGCTGTTCCCAGGGGTCATCCGGGAAATCGTGGCCGGTGCTGTCTTTCACGGCTTTTTTGAAGCGGCGCACCAGTTCCTTGAGGTCGTCGGCGCTGAGTTCGAGGTCGTCTTCAACACCTTTTTCGGTTTTCATCTCTTCGATGATGATTTCAAAGGGGTCGCGCTCTTCTTTGCTGGCGGGTTTGAGACCCAACACAACGTCGCCATACATTTGTACAAAACGGCGATAGCTGTCCCAGGCAAAGCGGGGATTTTGGGTGCGGGCGATGATGCCCTGCACGGCGTTGTCGTTCATACCCAGGTTCAGGATGGTATCCATCATGCCGGGCATGGAGGCGCGGGAGCCGCTGCGCACGGAGAGCAACAGCGGATTTTCGTTGGAACCAAAGCTGGTTCCCATCAAGTTTTCCACATATTGAACGGCTTTTTTCACTTCGTCTTCCAGCCGTTCGCGGGTTTTTGCTTCTCCCTCGCGCGTGTATTCATTACAAGTATCTGCGGTAATCGTGAATCCGGGGGGAACCGGCACTCCGATGAGGTTCATCTCGGCCAGGTTGGCCCCTTTGCCACCAAGTATGTCTTTCATGTTGGCATTGCCTTCGGCGCTTCCGTTGCCGAAGAGATAAACACGTTTTGTTTCTGGCATTTATCCTCCATTGGTAGGGATTTTATTGTTTTCATAACTCAAAATTTTTGAGGGTGTTTTTGTCAACCACAAATGCTGTTTACACATCCTGATGCCTTCGCTTGAAAGCCCTCGTTTTGTTTTTGCTTCCCAGAGCTGTTTTTTGGGCCTGCCAAACAGTATTTTTCATCGTTGTATGGAGCTTGTGAAGATAACCCCGTAAAAAAAGCTTTACAGATTGACAGCAATCCACAGAATGTGTTTCTGGTAAAAAAGCAATGAGTTTTAAATGTATAAAGCATAGTAAGGAAAAGCGATGAAAAAGTTATTTGCCATCCTCTTTGCCCTCTTTTGCCTGGGCTTCCTGGCTGCGAAGGTGGATTTAAACAACGCCGGCTATGAGGATTTACTGCGATTGCCGATCACGGCGAAGCAGGCTCGGGATATTTTGGACTACCGCACCTATATAAGTGTCTTTTCAGATATCTACCAGTTGCGGGAAATACCGTCCATCGACCAGAAAACCCTGCTGAGGATTAAAGACCTGGCTGTGGTTTCTCTGTGGTTGGAAGAAGACGAGGTTGCAGCCCGACGCGCTGAAATACGAGACCTGATGGAGCGCCTGGATAGCAACGAAGGAGCCTCTGAAGGAATGTCCGACGTTTGGGAAGACTATTTGATGACCCCGCAAAATGTGAATAAAATGCTTTTTGACGACTTCATCAGCCTGCCAAACGTTTCGGCCATCGATGCCGTGGGCATTTTGAAAAGAACCGCCCAGGGAGACACAATCTCGGATATGCGCGACCTGCGAAATTCTCCCGGCCTCAGCTATTATGGCTACACAAACCTGCGCAGCTACGTTTATTATCGCGAACCACCGGTAAAAAACCGTTTCATGTGGGAAGCTCAGATGCAATATTTCACCCGCTATTATCAGGAAGGTGTTCACGACATGTATCACGAGCCTTTCCTGCGCAGCAGCTATGGAAACTCCAGCATCGTCATCCCAGACCGGAAAGACCTTTCCTATTGGGGCTATTTCGACATCGGCAAGCTTGACCCAGACTACATGCTGAAGCTGCGTGCCCGCTATGGAAATCACGTGAAAGTGGGCTGGATGTACAACAGCCCCAAGGGTGAAAAAGACATGTGGGAAAAGGATCCCGCGGAGTTTGTTGCGGATTCCAAATTCTACGCCGGCTATGAAACAGGCTCGATGCCGCTGTTGAAAAACACCCGCCTCAAAACCTATTTGGGACACTATCGTGCCACCTATGGTGAAGGCTTGGTGATGGAAAACACCGATTTCTACAGCGCCCGAAAAACTGGTTATGGCTTCAGCAAACGCATCCTGGGCATCACGCCCGACCTTTCCAGAACCCAGGAATATGCCCTGCGCGGCGCGGCTTTGGAACTCACCAATCCCTGGTTCGGTGCTTCGGCTTGGGTTTCCCGGGATAAAAAAGACGCGATTGCCTACCTGGACAGAGATGGCAACATCATCCAGGAAAGCGGACGCAACAAGCTTTTCAGCTACGTGATTCCCACCACGCGTTTTGACAATGATGAATTGCTGGAAGCCGAAGCCTATTTCAACACCGAACTGCAAAGCGGAAGCCCCTACGCCACGGACTATATCAACCTCGCCTACCGCAAGGACGTTTTGAACGAAACTCTCTGGGGCATGCACCTGCAGGCTAATCCCTTCCTCGGCACAAAGATAGGCTTCACCACCTACACCGCGCTCTACGATGATGCCTTCTTTGCCGTGCCAGAATGGAACACTCTGAACACACTGCTGGTGCGTGATTCATATTACTATCCCAAATTCAAAATGTTGGATGCCGAAATCGCCGGGCTTTACAGCACGCTCACGGACAGCTATGCCCGGGATTACCGGCGCGTTTTGGGCTTTGACGCCCAAACCACCATCGGCAATGTTTCCATTCAGGGTGAATATGCAGAGCTGTCGGTTGATGGCTCGGATTTCAAGCTGGGAGACGACCCCAAGGCATATCTCGCCAGCGCCTACACGCAATATGACAATCTCTATTTCTTGGCTCTGTTCCGCCACTACGACATCGATTTTGACAACCCCTACAGCAATTCGTTTTCCGAACACGAGCGCTTCACCGGCACTATTTTGGAAAAAAACATCTACGCGCTGACCAATCCCACCCTTTCAGACATTTTCCAAAACAGCTCCAATGCCCAGCCTGAGGAAGGAATCTATTTTGAAACCCGCTATAAATTCGATAAATTCTTCACCTTGGGACGCAGCTATCTCGATATGTGGGAACGCCTTTCAGATGGTCGCCGCAGCGTGAGACTGCAAACCGAGCTGGAGTTTCGCCCGCTGTTCCAGCTTGCCCTGCGCGCCCGATATAAAAACCAGGTGAACCGCTACAGCGATTTTGCCGACCGCGGCGTCTCCAAAACAGACGAATACACCTTCAGCGTTCGCACCTTCCTCTCAAACCGTGATTTCCTGGAATTTGAATATCGCTACAACACGGTTTTGAGCCCGCCCTACACCTCGCTCACAAACCCGGCCCAGCCTGGTGACAACAGCGTTGCCGGAGCCATGACCCTGATGACAGGAGACTACATCGGTGTGAACTACACCCACAATTTCAACGAAAACCTGAAGCTGCAGGGCTCGGTAATCTATTGGTTTGGACACGGTATTTCCCACTGGGATTGGGAAGACATGGAGATAGATTTCATGGGCGACAAAGGCATGAAAACCTGGGTCAATCTGCATTCCCGCGTCTCCAAAAACATGTACCTTTCCCTCAAATTCCGTCATAAAGCTTATGAAACACAGGATTATAGCATCCGTAAATATAATGTGCCAGTGGATGGCGAAAACCTTTTCCGGAGGGTGGAACGCAAGGAAAACACCGTCCGTCTCAGCCTTGAATACCGCTACTAATGTGGAGGAATAATGAATAAAAAACAATTTATCCTGATATACACCTTGCTTTTGATTGTGGCCGGGCTCAGCGCTTGGTCCATCACCGACGACTATTTTGGAAACCGCTTTGGCAGCCTGAACGCTCGCAGCCAAGCCATGGGTGGAACCGGACTTTTTGAAGATACCCGCGTGGGCGGAATCGCTCTCAACCCCGCAAACATCACTCTGATGGACAAATGGGTGGGCATCGAATTTGCCGGTTTTGTGAACCGCAACGAAGACCACCGCGCTCTGCCGCTGTACAACTCTTTCGACAACTACATCGACGACGCGGTTTATGCCTCAAACGTCAATTTTAACGATGACTATGCCGGTGCGGCTTTCGGAGCCTTCAAAATCGGACCCGCCAAGCTGGGGCTTGGTTTGAGCTACAAACCGGTTTTGAGCTTCGACGGCGGCTATATCGAACAAATCCGCAACAACCGCAACACCGACAACGACGCTTATCCTGAAATGATTGCCGTCAACCGCATCGACAATGAAGGCAATCTGATGCAAGCTTCAGCGCTCGCCGCTCTGGGCTTTCGCCTGGGTGATTATACAGATTTGAACCTTGGCTTCGAATTTGGCAAACTCTTTGGAAAAACCACCAATCTCACCACCATCCGCTGGAGCCAATGGGCTGTGGATACCGTGGGCGAAGGCATTTTGCCGGAATATACATATAGCGGCGAGACAGATTTGGAAGGCACATTAATGAAAGCTGGCATGGCTTTCAGGCTGAACGAACGCTTTGGCCTGGCTGGAACCTGGCAGCTCAAATCAACCCTTGACCGCGCTGTGGACTACAGCATCCAAAAAGACGCCTGGAGAGGACACGCCGCCATCGATTCCACCGCCTCTTTCACAGAGGACTACATCCTTCCCAGCCAAATCAGCATTGGCCTGAACTATCAGCCCCGCAACATCATGCGCACCCGCTTCAACATCGAAGCCGAGTGGGTGAAACATTCTGAAATTTCCACCCATTACGACGATTGCCTGAATTTCTACACCGGCGTGGAACACCACGTCCAAAACCGCCTTCCGCTGCGCCTGGGCTTCCAGGCTGTGAACAGCTATTTGCGCCAGATTGAAGACGATGGCGCCATGATTGTGAAAAAAGTGTTGACCCCCATGATTACCGGTGGCAGCAGCATCCCGCTCAGCGACAACCTGCATCTGGATTTGGGACTTGGCTATTCCTGGCGCGAATATGAAGCTCTCGACCTTTTTGGCGACACCTATTATAACGACAAACAATACACCGGGCTTGGCAGCTACAAACTTTGGCCAAACCAACACATCAATCTCATCGACCGCGGTTGGGAAAACCCGGACAAAGTTCGTGAGAGCAATGTTAGCCTGAGCGCCAGCCTGGGCTTCACATGGTGACACAAATGAAGAAAGCACTTATACTTGCGGCAATTTGCCTGGCCTTCGCGGCGGGGCTTTTTGCCGAAGATTTACGCCTGGACATCGTTTTTTCGAATGATATCCACGGCGGCATCGACCGTGCGGAAGCCACCTTCATGAATCCAGATTTTCCGCCTCAGTTGGGCGGTGGGGCTTCCGCTGCCACTCTCATCAATCACGTGCGCTCGCTTGCCGGGAAAAAACGCGACATGCTCCTCTTGGACGCTGGAGATTTTTTCCAGGGACGCCCTGTTGGAACTGTCACCAAAGGTCTTGCCGTGATTGAATATATGAACGCGATTGGTTATGACGCCATGACCATCGGAAACCATGAATACGACATCGTCGATGAAGAGCTGATGGAAACCCTCAGAGGCGCGAATTTCCCCATCCTGAGCTGCAATATCCAGGATAAACGCACTGGGGAACTGCCCTGGTATGTGGTGCCCTATCGCATTGTGAACCGCATGGGTCTGCGCATCGGCATCATCGGTTTCACCACCACCGACACCGAGAAAATGAGCTTTCCCGACCACATCAAAAATATCCGCTTTCTGGACGAAAAGGAAAGCGTTACCAAATATGTGGACATCGTTCGCAACCAGGAAAAAGCCGATATCGTGATTGTTTTGGGTCACGCCGGCCTGCCCTACGACAACGAGGAAACCTACCTGACGCGCTATAACACCAAGGGTGAAAGACTTTATGAAGAACGTTACGCCGCCTGGGGTTGGGACGCTCAGGAAGTTGCCCGCGAAGTTCCTGGCATCGACCTTCTCATCGGTGGCCACATCCACAAAGGCATCGCCAAACCCTGGATTGACCCCTATTCCCACACCATGGTAATCCAGGGCTACGCCTATGGAAGCAACCTCGGCTGGATGACTCTCACCATCGATCCCGAAACCAAAACCGTGAGCGGCTACGAGCTTCCCGCCCTGCGTGAAGGGCTGATGATTACGCTCTTTGAAGACCAATTCATCCCCGACCCGGACATTTCCGAAACCATCGAAGCCCAGGTTGCCATCGCGGAAAAAGGCATGGACGAAATTATCGGCAGCTCTGCCATACATCTTTCCCGCACCAACGTGGACGCTCAAAGCCTGATGGGAAATACGATTACCGACGCCATGCGCAACGAGGTGAACGCCGATTTCGCCTTTTTGAATCTGGGCGGTGTGCGTGCCGACATCAAAAGTGGACCCGTCACCTATCGCGATATTTTCCAGGTGATGCCTTTTGATAATATGTTGGTCACCTTCCGCTGTACGGGTGATTTTTTGCGCCGCATCATTGAAACCCGTGTTGAAGGCGGCCGCCATGGCTTGGTGGTTTCCGGAGTGAACGTGGTTTATTCCAAAAAACGACCCAATTTCGACCGCGTTACCACCCTCAAAATCGGTGGCGAACCCTGGGACAAAAACAAGATTTATACCTGTGCCACCACAGACTTTCTGTTGCAGGGAAATGCCGGGCTCACCCTGCTGACCCAAGTGCCGCAGGAAGACATTTACCAACACCAGATTAACCTGCGGGACGCCATCGTGAACTATTTCAGGCAGAAAAGCCCCATTCGCACCAAGATTGACGATCGCTGGAAACGTGACGACAACGCCAAACAAAGCCCCGAAATGCTGCAGTAGTTAACTGTCACCATTGCAATTATACCGCCCTGGATTTCCAAAACCCGGGGCGGTTTTTTTGATGACCCTTAATTCGCTCCAAATTCCAGCTTGAGATTTGGATGAGTCTTCCTCCTATCACCCCCGATTCTTTGTCGGGGGTGGCAGGAAGGCGATACAAGTAAGAGCTGTTCGCAAACCAAGATGGAAAGCGAAGCCCTGCCTGGAAAAATCCAAACTTTTGCCGCTTTAATTCAGGCTATAATTTGGCTTGCACTTGGTCGCTCCCTTATGTCTTCCTTATGTTTGAAAAGGCAAGCATAAGCCACACAAAGAGTTAGGGCTTTGAGCGTTTTTTAGAAAGCTTATAAACTCCTGTAATAGCGGTGATTGGCGAGCAGTTCTCTCAGAGGAAGCTGACCCAGTTCAGGCTTAAAAACCGCCAGATTTTGGATTAGAGCCTGGTCTTCTTCTTCATCTTTGCAGGCTGCAGCCAAATGGGCGGCAAGGATGCTTTGGAGTTCGCGCCCCAAAACCAGCGCGGCGCAAAGCTGGTAGCGTCCCAAGCCTTCCACCCACGCACGGCCTTCTTTCAGCATGATGTTTGGCTCGCCGAAAAGCTTTTGGCGGCGTTCCTCGAGGTTGGGGTCATTGTTGGAACGCAGGGTCCAATCGTTGTATGGATCGAGGTCCAAGACCATTTTCAACACCACCGCCTGCTTGGGATAGTGATCCACGAAATCCAGCATGGGATAGTGGAAATGAAGGATGGAACGCGGCTCGGTGTCGGATGGGCCGAAGGTTTTGAAGTCTTGAACCAGGCGGGCTGCCAACACTTCGCTTTCGGTGCAAACAGGGTTTCCGGCTGGCGTGTGCAGCACCTTACAGCTTTTCACCACAAAGTGGATGCCATTTTCATTAATGGATTGATACATAGTTTCCTCCCCGGAGTTGAGTGTTTGTTTTGTAACTGCCTGTCCCAGAGGTTTTTTGGCTCTGGAAAAGGGACAGAATTCTCCCGTAAACAGATTTTGACGCAAAAATGCCTTTGCGCTGTTTGTTGATTTTTGGGGGACCTGGGGTCCGCCGGGAATCCAAACATAGAAAGATTCCTCCTTCACATATTCTCTGAGCCTTTTTCCGAGCTTAATTGCAATTTGCCGGCGGCGTTAAATTTGTCAAGCAAAAAAATGATAATTGAGCTGGTTTTGCCTCTTGGGCGGTTCAAACGTCTTGACAAATAGTCCCGCTTTCTTTTTTGGTCACGTAAACATAAAACTTGCATAAGTGTTAGGAAAGATATGAAGTTCGAACGAGAATTAAAAATTATAAAACGAGCGGTTGATGAGATTATCCCGCTGGAAGGTTTAATTGCCAAACTGAAGAAAAGCGAGGAAAGCGGAGAGCCGCTGCGGGTGAAATTTGGCATCGATCCCACCGGCTACGATGTCCATCTGGGGCACCTGGTTCCCATCCGCAAAATGCGCGATTTTCAGGATTTGGGACACACCGGCGTGATTATTATTGGCGATTTCACCGCTCAGATTGGTGATCCCACCGGGCGCGACGAATCCCGGCCACCGCTCACACACGATGAGATTTTGGCAAACAGCGAAAAATATATGGAACAGCTCTACACGGTGTTGAAGCCTGAACAAACCGAAGTGCGCTGGCAAAGCGAGTGGTTCACGTCCCTGCATCTGGCTGATGTGCTCAAGCTTTTGGGGCGCTTCACTTTGGCGCAGTTTATGGCTCATGACACTTTCCGCACCCGCTATGAACAAGGTCTGTCGCTTGGCATGCACGAACTCATGTATCCGATTTTGCAATCCTATGATTCCGTTGCGATTAAGAGCGATATCGAGCTTGGCGCCACCGAGCAAAAATTCAACATCCTCTGTGGACGTGATATGCAGCGCCACTTTGGCCAGGAAGAGCAGGTGGCGGTGCTTTCACCCATATTGACTGGCACGGATGGCGTGAACAAAATGGGAAAATCGCTGAATAACTATATCGCTGTTTTCGATCCGCCTTCCGAAAAGTTTGGCAAGCTGATGTCCATACCAGACAGCCTCATCATCAACTATTTCACCTACGCGGCAAACGCGGATGAAGAAACGCTGGATGAGGTGAAAGCAGAGCTTGGCAAAGGCACGAATCCCATGCTTTTAAAGAAAAGATTGGCGCGCGACATCGTTGGTTATTACCACGGTGAAGATGCCGCTGTGAAAGCGCAGGAAGATTTTGAACAGCTTTTCTCCCGCCGGGAAATTCCGGACGAGATGCCTGAATACGAGGTTGCGGATGCTAGCGTTCGGGTCACTAAACTGCTTACAGACAGTGGTTTGTGTGCCAGCGGGGGAGAGGCGAAACGCCTGATTCAAGGCGGCGGCGTGAGTTTGGATGGTGAAAAAATCGGCTCCGTGGATGAGGAGCTGGAAGTGAAAGACGGCATGGTTCTCCGCGCCGGAAAGCGGAAATTTCTGCGTTTGAGGAAAAAGTGAATTTCACCCAAGTGCCCGACAGTGTTATCCGCTTCAGCCTGACCGCAATCATCATCGTGATTGTGTTCTATTCCATTATCTTGCATGAAGTCAGCCATGCGCTGGTTTCATTTTGGCTGGGGGACGACACTGCCAAACGCATGGGCAGGCTGAGTTTGAACCCTTTGAAACACATCGATTGGTTTGGCACGGTGATTTTACCGCTGATGATTTATTTCACGGTGGGCGTTATCTGGGGTTATGCCAAACCGGTTCCCCTGAATCCATATAACTATAAAAACTACAAGCTTGGAACGGGGCTTTCCGCCCTGGCGGGGCCTGTTACGAATATTCTGGTCGCGATAGTATTTGCCATCTTTTTCCATCTGTCTCCCGCAAACATGCTTTGGGCATATATTTGTCAGATGGTCATATTTTTCAATCTCCTGCTGGCTTTTTTCAATTTGATTCCGATTCCCCCCTTGGATGGCAGCAAAGTTTTGGGAATGGTGCTATCTGATGAAGCCTATTGGAAATGGACCGCTCAGGAAAGGATGGGCATGTATGTGCTTTTTGGCATTCTGATTATATCCAGGCTGATGGGGCTGAACATCGTTGGAAAGTTGGTCATGCCGCCCATAAATTTTGTGATGAACCTGCTGGGCGTTATCTAAGCACCTGATATTAAAACATATATAAAAATACATACAAGGAAACGAACATGGACAAAAGCAAAGTGAAAGAACTGATCAAGAAACACGGCGTGAAGGCTGTGGACTTGAAGTACACTGGCCTGGACGGTCGCTGGTATCATATCACATTCCCCACCCGCGGTCTGGAAGAAGCTATCGAACTGGGAATCCCGTTTGATGGTTCCTCCATTCCGGGCATGACCTCAGTGGAATCCGGGGACATGGTTTTGATGCCGGACCTCTCCACCGCCCAGATTGACCCGTTTTATGAAACCCCCACTCTGAGACTGATTTGCAGCATTTGCGAAGCCGACACCCGCATTGGCGTGAAAAAAGACCCCCGCAGCGTGGCTTTGAGAGCGCAGGAATTCCTCAAATCCACTGGTATCGCTGAACTCAGCACCTGGATTCCCGAACTGGAATTCCACCTTCTCGACACGGTTGAATATAACAGCGATGAATTTTCCAATGGTTACACCGTGACCTCGGCTGAAGACAAAGCCGCTCTGCCATTTGATTTTGAGGACGACGACGCTGTTGCCCAGCAGGGCCGCAAAGGCTACCACATGGACACGCCTTTTGATAGATACTACGAAATTCGCCAGGAAATGGTGAACCGCATGGAAGATATGGGCATCAAAATCCGCTATCACCACCATGAAGTGGGTGTTCATTCCCAGCAGGAAATCGAGCCGGAACTGCTTGAATTTCCAAAGATTTGCGACGACACCATGGTGATGAAGGACATCATCCGCCGCACCGCGCTGGAATTTGGCCTCACCGCCACTTTCATGCCCAAACCCATTTACAATCAGGCCGGAAACGGTATGCACTTCCACATGATGCTGCATAAAAACGGCAAAAACCTGTTCTATAAAAAAGGCGGCTATGCTGATCTTTCCGATGAAGCCATCTGGTACATCGGTGGCATCCTGAAACACGGACGCTCCCTGATTGCCTTCACAAACCCCAGCACAAACAGCTTTAAGCGCCTGCTGCCCGGTTTTGAAGCCCCTGTGAAACTTTTCTATGGCCTGGCAAACCGCAGCGCCGCCATCCGCATTCCCAAATATGTGAATACCCCGGAAACCAAGCGCTTTGAATTCCGCACCGGCGATGGCACCTGCAATCCATATTTCGCGATGAGCGCTCTGCTTTTGGCTGGTTTGGACGGAATCATCAACAAAATCGATCCCGCCAAATACAACCTGGGGCCCTTTGACGACAACGTTTTCGCGTGGAGCGAAGAGAAAAAAGCCAGCCTGCTTTCCATTCCCGCAAACCTGGCGGAAGCCATGCGCGCCTTGGAAGAAGATCATGAATATTTGCTGGCTGGAAACGTGTTCAATGAAGACCTCATCGAATCTCACATCAAGATGAAAATGGCAGAGCACGATGCCATCATGAATCGCGTTCATCCCCATGAGCTGGAGCTCTATTATAATCTGTAAGAATTGGAACATCGATTGCATCACTTCTTGAACGAAACACTTTTTGTTCAAGAAGGAAGTTGATGAAAAGACTTATATTCCTGCTCAGCGCGGCGCTTTGTGTGGCTGCGGTTTTTGCCAGCGTGGCGGATTTGGAACCCACGCAAGCCAGCCAAGCTTTCAGGGTGACCGCGAAGGCATCCAACCATATTGACATTCGTTTCGAGCTTCCCGCTTGGGACACTGAATTTGTTGAAGCGGGAGGCTCGTCCTTTCAGAGGATAGTTTTACCCGGCGCTGGAACCACCTTGGACAGCGGTTTGCCGGAGCTGCCAACTTTATCCATGAACCTCGCCATTCCGCGCCAGGGAGGAGTTCAGCTCAGCGTTTTGGGTCAGCAGCAGAGCGTGGTTCCTCAGTTTATGGCATACCCCGTGCAGCAGGGCTTGCAGGAAGAATATCCCAAAAGCTTTGTGATCAATCAGGACTTCTACGTTGCCGGGGCTCAATATCCTTCCGAATTGGTTCAACACAGCGATCCCATGATCCTGCGCGATTTCAGGATTGTGAACGTGGTGGTGAACCCCTTCAGCTGGGATCCGCAAACCAAAACGCTGCAGGTGAATCAGCAGATCGACCTGCGCATCAGCTACACAGACGAACCGGGCATCAACGAAATGGAGGGTGAACTGCTTTCAGTTTCACCGTCTTTTGAAAAGGTCTATGACGCGATGATCCTGAACTTTGACGACTATCGCTATTTGATGTATTCAGATCAGCCTCCGCGCTATCTTATCATCCATGGAAACAGCAGTGATCCCGCTTTCCTGACGGCTTTGAACGAATATGTGCTGTGGAAAAAGCAAAAAGGCGCGGATGTGGATTTGGCCAGCACCGCCACAAACGAAGCCGGAACCAGCACCAGCTCCATCAAAAGCTACATTCAAGCGCGATATGACAACCCTGCCACAAGGCCGGACTTTGTGATCCTATTGGGCGACACTACAGGCAGCTATCCCATTCCGGCGTTCATGGTTTCAAACGGCGGGGGAGACTATCCCTACACGCATTTGGATGGAAACGATATCTTGGGCGACTGCTTCATCGGCCGCATTTCCGTGGAAGACCTTGCTCAGTTGCAAAATCTTTTTTCAAAAATCTACCTTTATGAGCGTGACGTCAATCTGAATACGGTAGATTGGCTTAACAGAATTTTGCTAGTTGGTGATACTGTGCAATCTAGCTACAATACTATATCTACCGTATATATCAATAAATACATCAAAGAACGAGCTATTTATGTAAATCCGAGCTACACTTTCACAGAGATTTACAATGAAAACCCGTCCACTGCGGACATCAACCAAGCCATCAACCAGGGTGTGGGATTTTACAGCTATCGTGGATGGATAGATTTTAGCCCACCGGCTGAATCAGCCTTGATGAACCTGTATCGCATGCCGCATTGCGTGAACATTACGTGTGGCACAAACAATTATTGGAATGGCGCCTCCAAGATGGAGCAATTTGTGCGTTATGGCACGCCTGCCATGCCCAAGGGCGCCATCACCGGCATCGGAATGAGCACATCCAGCACTCACACAGGTTTCAACAACGTTTTGCATGGTGGAATTTTTGGCGGCATCTTCCAACATGGGATGCGCACGATGGGCGAAGCGCTGCTCTGCGGAAGGCTGTATATGTCCTCCATCTATGGCGTTACGGCACCGGGTTATACGAATGATTTTACCCATTGGTGCAACCTGATTGGTGATCCCACCGTGGAAGTTTTCACGGGAATCCCCCAAAGTTTTGAAGTGGAAACCCTTCAGAGCATTCCCCTGGGCTTGAGCCTCATGGATATGCATGTGACAAACGCAAGTGGGGAATCGGTTACAAATGCGTCGGTTACACTCAGTCAGGGTGCATCCATCATCAGTCGCGGCTATACGGATGAGGAAGGAAACCTTATCCTCACCCTGCCGCAATCCATGACGGTAAACCCCTGCGTGTTAACCATTTCCAAACACGACTTTAAGCCCCTGCAACAAACCATTCAGATGGACGACAGCGGAACCCTGGTTCCCGGCAGCATTATTGTCGATGACGATAGTGTCGGCGCCTCAAATGGCAACAACGACGGTTTGGCCCAGGGTGGCGAAACCTTGGAAATCCTGTTTGGCCTCGTCAATACAAGCTCGGAGGCGATTTCCGGACTTAGCGGCATGGTTCAAACCGACAATCCTTGGGTTACTTTTTTGGATTCTCTGGTGGTTTATTCCCAGATTGAGCCCAGCCAGATGGGTTTCAACACCAATCCAGTGGTGATGCACATTGCTCCCGACGCGCCTCATGGCGCCATGATCCGTTTGCACGTTTTGCTGACAGACGATCAGGGCAATGAATATGACGTCTCGGAATTTATACCCATCCACAACGCGAAAATGATTTATATTGGAAATTTGGTCACCAACGGTGGCAACCAGGTTCTGGATCCGGGTGAAACTGCCGGCTTCACGGTCACCGTGGCAAACATTACACCCAACGGAATATCAGAGGTTTGGGGAAAACTGTACAGCCACAACGACTTGGTTTCCGTGACCGACAACATTGCCTGGTACGGGGATTTGCTGCAAAACGTGCAGGTGACCCCATCTGATAATATGTTCGAGCTTTACGGACGTCCCATGCTTTTGCCCGGGATGGTAATCCCGATGAGCTTAAAGCTCTATAACGATGCCGGTTTTGAACAGTGGCTGGGCTTTTCGCTCACCGTGGGCGTTGTCTCACAAAGTGACCCGCTGGGACCGGATGCGTATGGCTATGTGATTTATGACGATCATGATTATGGATATGAAGAATGTCCTGTTTACGATTGGGTTGGGATTGCTCCCGCTGAAGGCGGCTCCGGAACTTTGCTTCCCATCACGGATGCTTGGGCAAGCAACAACGAAGGTGACCAGGTTGGAGCGAACTCCCTGGCAGTTGTGGATTTACCCTTCCCCTTCCAGTTTTATGGCCTGCTTTATGACCAGATAACGGTTTGCTCGAATGGCTTCATCGCCATGGGAGTCACCGAAAATGCGGAATTCAGAAACTACCGTCTGCCAGGGCCCATGGGACCAAATCCGATGATAGCTCCATTTTGGGACGACCTCACAACTCACAACGGCGGTGGGATTTACACTTGGTTCGACCGCAACAACCACGCCTTCGTAGTCGAATGGTACAACATGAAAAACGGGTGCAACGGAACCAGCCCGGAAACTTTCCAGGTTATCCTCTATGACCAATCCATGTATCCAAGCTCCATGGGCGATGGCCCCATCAAAATCCAATATCACACTTTCAATAATGTGGACGCCACCACGGACACCAGAAAACACGGAAACTATTGCACCATCGGCATTGAAGACCACAGCGGTGAAATAGGTTTGGAATACAGCTATTCAAACACTTGGCCCACAGCGGCTTCGCCTCTTGGCAACGGGCGCGCCATTTACATCACAAACATTCCCATCTACCACTATGAGCCCCACGTGATTTTGGGTGAAACCTACATCAACGACCAAAACGGAAACGGCGTTTGCGAACCCGGCGAAACGGTGGAACTGGGCATTCAGCTCAGAAACATTGGCAACCAAACCGCGGAAGACATCACCGCCACCCTGAGCACGGCAAACAACTACGTGAGCATCAGCAAGCCCACCGCGGTTTATTATTCCCTTGAGGGCGATGCTGCCGGCGTAAACCGTACTCCCTTTGAATTTTACGTGAGCCCGGATTGCCCCAATGAGACCGTGGTGAATTTTGTGTTAACGGTGGAATCCGGTGAAACAATCTGGGAAAGAAATTTCAGCCTGCGGGTGGAAGCCTCCGTGTTGACCTATGAATCATTTTTGATTAACGACGCGGACGGTGAATTCAACGGCATTATTGACCTCTTGGAAACCGTGAAGCTGGTGGTGAACGTGAAAAACCAAGCCGATGTGGAATCGCGCGACATTCAAGCCACCCTTTCCACCTCCAGCGCGGATGTGGTTATCGCAGACCCCATCATCGTTTTGCCCATCATCGAGCCAAAAGCCATCATGCAGTTTGTTTTCGAACTTCAGTTTGTGGGAGTCGGATCCCAGGGCGGCTACATTCCGTTCCAGTTCAACGTTTCTCTTTCAAATGGCAATCCGCTGAATTCAAACCTGATGATTCCCTATAATATGCCCAATATCTTCAACGATTTTGAAACAAACTCAGGTGGCTTCGTCTCTGAAACCGGCTGGGTTTGGGGCACTCCCAGCCAGGTATCGCCCTATTCCGGAACCAAACTTTGGGCGACAGGGCTCAGCGGAAACTATCCTGATTTGGTCAGCTATTCGCTCATCACCCCCGCCTACACGCTTTCTCAGGGAAGTGTGCTCAGCCTGCAGCACCGCTATGGTTTTGAAGCCAATTACGATGGCGGGAACGTGAGTATTTCCACCAACGATGGCGCCAGTTGGACTGTGATTGCCCCCTTGGGCGGCTACACCCACAGCAGCCTTTCTGGCCTGGGTGGCGAACCTGGTTTCTCAGGTTCCATCGCGAACTGGCAGCCCATGCAATTCAATTTGAGCCAATACTCTGGCCAGCGGGTGCGCTTCCGCTTCAGGATGGGCTCAGATACATCGGTGAACGGCATCGGCTGGTTCATCGACGATTTTGAGCTGAGCGGGGTGGACCAAAAAACCGGCTATCTGCACGGAACGGTTATCCCCATTTCGGAAACACCGCCAAGCGAAACCTTGGTGATGGCAAATAACAACTATTCCACCCATCCGGATGAAAACGGTTACTACCGTCTCTATTTGCCATTTGGAACCTTCAACACCACGGCTTCCCTGTTGCACCATCAATCATCCAGTGTGAATAATATCCCCATCACTCCTGCCAATCCAATCCATCAGACGGATTTCACTCTCATCAGCCTGCCGGAGCCGGAAAACCCTGCGTTTACGGTTGATAACGACACCGGAACCGTTGTTCTGTTTTGGAGTGAACCCAGCGATCCCGTGCTGTCGGTGATGAACTACCGCGTCTATAAAAAGTTCGATACCGGCCCCTTCGAACTAATCCAAACCACCACCGGCTTCAGCCACACAGATCATATTTCCCTGGATGGAAACTACGCCTACTATATCTGCGCGGTTTACCTGAACAACGAAGGCAGGCCCTCGCAAACGATGGCGTTTGAATTTCCCTATGTGGATAATACCGATGAAACCATACCCGGACTGGTGACCAGCCTGAAAGGCAACTATCCCAACCCCTTCAATCCCAGCACCACCATTGCTTTCGAGCTTGCAACTGGCGGCGCCACAAAGCTTCGCGTCTATAATGTCCGCGGCCAGCTCATCAAAACCTTGGCAAACGGAGAATTAAACCCCGGCAGCCATCGTGCTGTCTGGGATGGCAGGGATGAAGGTGGTCGTGAAGTATCTTCCGGCGTCTATTTCTATCGCCTCGAAGCGCCGGGTTATTTGTCCACCCGCAAAATGCTGATGTTAAAATAGATACGATGGCGGTTCCGGCTCTGAGCGGGGAACCCAATCAAATATAATCTCCCCGGTCCTGTGACCGGGGTTTTTATGGTAAAATTCCCGACGGTTTTCTTTGGGTGGCGGCATCATCAGATTTCTGCCCACCGTTTCCCTGGGTCTTGGTTATAAATTATGAATGTTTCCCTCATCCAGACCGTCGCAGCGGAATTATCATGAAAATAATTCTTGACATAAAACTGAAAGGTTAATATAGTGTTTTCGGTCTTTTGAACCAACATAGTGTGTCGATACCGAGGGTGTTCAAACGCCCCCAACCAGCCAGAATAAAATAATATTTGTATGAGGTAAGAAACATGAAAAAGCTATGTATTTGTATCCTTCCCCTGCTGCTACTTTCAGCTTGTGCCGTCATGGATGTCACCATTCAGGAAACCGCACTTCCGCTTCCCGAGGGGAAAGTTGAAGTTGTCGCTTACACAGGTTCGGGAATAGAGCTTTACGATTTGAACCCGGAAAACCCCCCAGAAGGTAATGTGGATACAGGTTGGTATCTTGCGGGCATAAAATTTGGGATTCCCCTCTGCGAAAGAATAGATCTGAATAGCCGCATCTATTCCACAGGCAGCATCACAGGTGTCAAGATTGGGCCAAAGGTTGTTTTTGGCGGGAAAAAAGGGCACTACCTTGCCGCAATTCCCGCGGTTTCAGGATTGGTATCTCACCACAGGGGCTCAAGTAGCAGGCGCTACTCGGCCCTGGGTGGCGATTTGACTTTGGTTTCGTCCTGGGCAAGAAACCCCAGGATTGTTCCCACTCTGAGCGCCCACGTTAGCTATGATTACCTTTTTGAGGATATTTCCCGTCCGGTACCCTCCAAAACAAATTATGATCTGTTGCGTACCGGTCTTGCCACAAACCTCATGCTTTCCTACAAATCTGTTTTCCTGCGTCCCGAGCTTGGCGTCGAATACATGCCCTTGCGGGATGAAGGATTAAAGTTTTTCCCCACCTTTTCCCTGGGTCTCGGTTTCCAACAATAGAATGTTTTCCTCGCCCAAGTTTAGCTTGGGCTTTTTTTTGTCTTTTTTCATTGGCTGACAGGAAGTTAGCTCCTGTCAGCCATTGCTTTATCTGGAATTACGGTTCCGCGAATTATCTATTATCAGGAAAACGAGCTAAGAAAACATAAGCGGTTATATCTTGAACCCTGTCCCCACCGCTTCCATCGTTATTGGTTTTCATTTATCAGCGCTGACCCCATCCCTACATAAATCGACTCTATTTCCCTGCATTTTGGTGACTTGGCATCCAATATTATAACCAAATCTCCTTCCCATAAAATAATCCTCCCAGATTTCAGAGCTGTTCCGTCCTTGGTTCAAGCTCTCAATCACTTCTTAATCAAGCCTTAATCAAGTCTTAATTATTAAGGCTTGATTAAGGCTTGATTAACACTTGATTAAGGCCTCGGCTCAAGAGCGGGTAAATGCTTGAAGATGCGAGAGATAGGTGTGATGCTGGCGATTTTGCCAAGTTTGATGCGCGTTGCAAAATCACGGGATTTGGTTTTTTTCAAAGCCATTTAGGGGTCAGGGCAAGGATTTTGCTTGACATTTTGGAAAAAGGAGAATCTGTGGTAAAAAAAAGAATTTGACGGTGAGCTGCGCATGATCTCGATATTCATAGACTATAAGCTGGCAAGGTTTCAGCATGAGATAAAGTATGCCTTCAGTTTCATATTCCAGACTCTGGGATACGGTTTCTGCTTCATTTCAGACACCGGTCAACTGAAGGACAACGATATTCTCATCATTTACACCTATTCCGAGCCCACGGTTGAGGAATTGAAGGGAATAGCGCGCCATTTCATCACCATCTTCATCCAAAGCGAACCGGATCTTTTCGATCCCAGCGCCATGGACCCCGAAAAGCTGCGCAAGAGCTTGAGAACCATAAAGTTGCTTTCCCAAACGCCGGTGCTCAGCACCCGCAATTTCTCTTTCCCCGCCGAAAACTATTCCGAAACCCAGGTTCATGCCGGCAAGATAAATTTTGACCTGGTGGGCAATATCTTTTTCCATTTGGCGGCGCTGGAACCGCAGATTGATCCCACCCGCGACGCGGAAGGCTGTCATCCCGATTCCGCCAGTGTTTTCCACGCGTATCGGGACACCCCTTTTGTGGACAACCTGCTCTGGTTGATTGACAGCATGATCAAGGAACACAGCCGCGCCAAAGGCATCCGCCTCGCCCAAAAGCAATACTGGCCTCAGGCCCAGGAAGGGGCGGCGCTGCTTTCCCACAGCGTTGACAATTTGCAAAAATGGAACTATGCCAGCCTTTTCCTCTCCGTGGGCAGCGATCTTGCCATGCTTTTTTCATTTGCCTGGCGTCAGCTTTTTCACGGTTTGGGCACCAAACTCCGTTTTTTGTTCACAAATGTGGAATTATACTGGAATTTTGAGGAATACCGGCAGTTGGAACAGGAAGCCGGCTTCCGCAGCGTTTATTACATCGCCCCGGAAAAGAACGAATATATAAACTACAGCTTGGACGACACCGATTTGCAGGAGGAAATTCGCCATCTTGGCAGAGCCGGACACGAGGTGGCGCTTTTGCTTTCTCCAGATAAAGCCACCCGCGACGACTTCGTTTCCCGCAAACAGATTATGCTGCACCAGCTTCGCAAAGATCAGATTGGAATCCGGCAGCTTGATTTCAAGGTGAACGACAGCCTGCGCGACCTGCACAACAGAATGGCCCCGGCTTACAGCCAAAGCACCGCGCGCAAGGAAACACCGGGCTTCATCAGCGGAGTCAGCGTTCCCTACCAGCCTTGGATTGGCGGCCTGAAAAGCGACTGGTGGGAACTTCCCACCACCTATCGCAATTCGCAGCTCCGCCTGGGACGCTATAAAACCCTGCAATTGGAACCTGCCAAACAGCTTCTGAAAAAATATCTGCAAACCACGCTGCGGACCCAGGGCGTTTTTGGGCTGGAGCTCGATATGGCATGCTACGCGGATATCCCTTACGTGAAAAAGCTTTACGCCTACGCGCTGGCACTTTTGAACGCGGCGCGGGTTTGGGTGCCCACGGCTTCTGAACTCGCCTCCTGGTGGGAAAAACGCACCCGCGTGACCATTGAGGAAAGCGACCACGAGATTAGTGTCTATTTTCCCGATGAGATGGAGCATTTCGCGCTCCAGATTTTGAATGAAGACAAAATCCGCGAAGTGGACGGTCTGCCTGCCCGGGTGGAGGGAAACATGGTGCATTTCAGCGATGTTCCCGCCGAAGCGATTGCCGTAATCAGGTTGAACCGGGAACCGTGACCAAACTCCTGCACCTTCAGCTTTTGCCGCTGCTTTCAGGCGTGCAAAATTTCAGCCTCCATCTTTTGGATGGGCTTCCGCGCGATGAATTTGATATTTACGTAGCCAGTGCGCCCGGTGGAGAACTCGTGCAAGCCGTTGAAGAACGGGGCTTTACTCATATTCCTCTTAAAAATATGGTGCATCCGCTTTCGCCGCAGGATTCTTTGGCTTACACTGAACTTTTGAACATTTTGCGTAAGCACCGCTTTGATATTGTGCACACAAATTCCTCCAAACCCGGATTGCTGGGGCGTTTGGCAGCCAGACAGCTCGGCGTTCCGCTGATTCTGCACACTGCTCATGGCACCCCCTTCCAGCAGGATCAACCCCGGGCGCAGCAGCTCATGTTCAAGCGGCTGGAAAAACTTGGTAACTCCCTGGGACACAAGACGATATTTGTAAATAATTCCGACCGCGAAAACTGCGTTTCCCTGGGTTTGCTGCCTCCCCAAAAAGCGCAGACCATCTATAACGCCGTTCCCTTTGAGCTGGCGGAAAAATTGGGCAAAATAGCCTCGGAACGTGAGTATGACCCTGCCAAGGAAGATTTTGTGATTGGCAGCGCGCTGAGATTTTCCACTCAAAAGAATGTGTTGAACGTGATTGGCGCCGCCTGCCAGGCCTGTCACCTGGAACCCAGGCTGCGCTTCATTTTGCCCGGAGACGGTGAATATCTTGAATTGTGTCGCCAGATTGTGAAATCGCACAGGCTCAACGACAGAATAATTCTGCCGGGATGGGATAGCGACATAACTTCCTGGCTTGGGGTGTTCGATGCCTTCATTCTCTATTCACGCTGGGAAGCCCAGCCTTTCAGCATCATCGAAGCCATGCACGCCGGCCTGCCCATTTTGGGTTCAGATATACCCTCCATCCGCGAATTGGTGGATGCCGAAACGGGCTGGCTGGTTCCGTTGGACGCGCAGGATGAACTGGTGCAATGCCTTGTTTCTGCCGCGAACCCGACAAAAAAAGCCTTTGAAATGGGACAAAATGCTGCCGCAAAGATCAGGCGGATATGCTCTTACGACGTGATGGTTGCATCGTACCTAAAACTCTATAGGGAAGGCGTGTGAGCTTGGAGATGGCTTTGCGCATCCTTTTTCTGAGCCTGGGCGTTCATCTCGTCACCCATATTTTGGTGCCCCTGAACATACGTTTTTCCACGCGGCTGGGCATTTTGGCGCATCCGGGTGAACGCAAAATCCACAACGGCAGTATTCCCGAGGCGGGAGGATTGTCTTTCGCCCTGCCCCTCATCCTGTCCCAAATAGTTTTAGCCCTGTTTTTACCACATCCGGAGCGCGGGAAGCTGTTTTGGCTGGCGGGCGTGGAAGTCGCCACCCTCAGCCTGGGTTTTATGGACGACCGTCACGACACCCGCGCCTGGCTTAAGTTCCTGCTCCAGATAGGGATAGGCGTGGCGATGTATCTGATTGGATTCCGGGTGGAATCTCTCACCAATCCCTTCGGCTCGGAAATCATGCTCGGTTGGGCTTCTTTTCCGGTGACTCTGCTTTGGTATTTGGTGGTGATGAACGCCATCAATCTGATTGATGGCATCGATGGCCTCGCCAGCGGAATTTGCGTTATCGTCTGCGCGGTTTTGCTGATTGTGGGCATCAAGGGGCAAAACCTGATTGCTGCGGCACTTTCAGCGTTTTTGCTGGCTGGGAATCTGGCTTTTTTGCGCTTTAATTTCCATCCTGCCAAAATCTTTTTGGGAGATACCGGCGCGCTGTTTAACGGTTTGGTCATCGCGGCGATTGCCACAACTGGAACCCAGCAATACAAAGGAATTACTTCGATGACGCTGATTATTCCGCTGTCGGTTTTGGCCATTCCGCTCATCGATATCAGCCTGGCGGTTGTGCGCCGCCTGCGTTTTGGCAATATTTTTGTGGCGGATAAAGCCCATCTGCACCATGCCATGCTGGGGTTTGGGCTTTCGCAAAAAGCGATTTCGCTCATCGCCTGGTTGGTGACGCTGCTTTTTGGGCTCATCGCCATCGGTTTTTCCTTTTCCACCAAGCGCATTCTCTTTTTGGTGCTGTGGGGGCTTCTGGCTCTGGGCGTGGTTTTGGCGTATGTGGTGATGCAACATGGGAGAAAAAAATGAAACGATTAATTTTGATCTTGCCCTTGATTTTTGGCTGCCTGCTTTTGGGCGCGGCAAACTGGCAAACCATTACCAACCGCAGCCATGTGTATGACATACTGGAACGTGGTTCCGTGAGATATCTGGCCACCTGGGGCGGCGTTGAAGCCTTGTTGTCCAATGGGCAAAAAAACTCCGATTCCTATCTTCCGCCGGTTTTGACCACTGCCGATGGCTTGGTTTCAAACGATATCCGCAGCCTGGAATATATCCAGATGAACAACAGCCTTTGGCTGGGCAGCGCGAACGACGGCATCACAATCTATACCCCGCTTGGAGTTCAGCAGCTCAACACCTCGCTGGGATTGCTTTCAAACCGCGTGGTGCGTATTCTGGAGCATGAAGCCCAGGTTTTGGTTGCCACCCAGGGTGGTTTGGCTTCCTACTACTATCTGGAAGGGGTGAATTTTCCGCTTCTGATGCATAAATATACCGCCCAAACTACGCCGGGCATGATTTCCAATTCCATCAATTCCATGGAACTGGCAGAAAATGGTTATCTCTTTCTGGGCAGCGCGCAAGGCGTCAATTTTGTCCATCTCGATTCTTTGGATGTGGATTCCGCCTGGCACAGTTTTGACAATATTCCCGGCTACACAGGTTCTGGCGTAAAAATGGCATTGCGTCCGGGTTTTTTGACCCTGAACAATTTATCCTCGGTTTTTGTGCGTTCTGATGACCCTTGGAGGGGCGGCTGGACTGTTTATAATCAGAACAGTGGCTTGATTTTGGAGCCAATTGCCAGCGCGGCAATGGATTCCAAGGGCGCGCTCTGGGTTTCCTATGGCACTTGGGATGAAAATAAAATGTTCTATAACCGCGACACGGATGTGCTGCTGAGCAGAATCAACGCTCAGGGTAATGTGCGCCATTGGCAGGAACTGGAGGAAGGTCTCGGCGCCAAAAGCATTGCCAACATTGTGTCCATTGGCAATTTAATCTATCTTTGCAGTTGGGGCGACGGTGTTTTTTTCCAAACTGACAGTGCAGACAATCTTTGGTTCCAAATTCAGTTGGGCGGGCTCGGTTTTCCCAAAATTAGCTGCATCACCACAGACCAAGACAACGCGGCTTGGTTTGGCAGCGGCGGTCTGAGTCCCACGCCTCTGCTTAAGGGAACTTTGGGCGCCAGCCGCTATCTGGATGGATACTGGAAAAATTATACCATCGCGAACAGCCCCATTCATACGGATAACATCATCAGCATCGCGGTGGATAGCCACAACCGTAAGTGGTTCGGAACTTATGATGTTAACACCCTAAGCCCTGATAGCTGGAGTTATGCCGTTTCCATCTTCGATGAAGAGCAAGATATCTGGAAATATCTGGATCACGACGGAATCCGGGTTTGGGACGAAGAAACACAGGGTTGGGGGGCTGTGTTGCCCGGCTCGCCCAGGGTTTTGGGAAATACCGATTTGCATATCGCCAAGGATTTATATGGCAATATGTTCATTTCCTGCTACGACGACGGCTTCACCGTGTTGGATTCCAACGACGAAGCTTTGGCGGAATTCCGCATCCCAAACAGTATTTATCAACGCTCCATCTACAGCTATCACAATGGCAGACAATATTTTATCGGCACAAACAACGACCGCGGCCTGGTCATCTGGAATTACGATTCCATTCCCGAAACGGATGGTGAGCACTGGCTGATTCCGGACCCCGCAGAGCTGAGCAACTGTGTGGTTTACGGTGTTGTGACCCTCACCAGTCCCTACGAAGGCATCCAACATTGGATTGCGACCAGCACGGGGCTTTTTATGTGGAACGAAAACGATTGGTTCCGCTGGGATACCGCCATCAAACGCTATAAATACAATAAAAGCACCCGCACCTGGGTGAATGACATCCTGTATTATGAAGATGAGGAGCGGCTTTACGGCTCGGTGCGTACCACGCCCACAGCCATTTATCTGGATCCTTTCAATCGGGTTTGGATTGGCAGTTTGGAAAATGGCATCAGCATGTATGACCCTGCCACGGAGAGGTTTACAAACTATTTTCAAGATAATTCCCCCCTGCTTTCAAACTATATCACGGCGCTGGGCTATCTACCGCAGGAGGGAAATCTGCTGATTGGCACTCCGGAGGGGTTGAACACGCTCAATATCGGCATTTCCCAGAAGCCGGACACCCAGCTCAAAAATCTGGTGCTCTATCCCAATCCTTTCCATCCCGAGGAGGGTGAAAAAATCGTCATCAGCAACCATCCCGACGAAACCATGCCTCCGGGCTTGAACCAATGCAGGATTTATGATGCCTCCGGCGCTTTGGTCAGGATTTTGGAAGAAAACGCATTTGCCCGCTTTGAATGGGATGGAAAAAACGCTGCCGGAAAGCTTTGCGCCAACGGAATCTATTTTGTGGCGGTAAGTTCTGAGGATGGGCGGCGGCTCACAGGGCGAATCGCTCTGCTGCGTTAATCCAGGAGCGCCAAAGCCTCAAATACCTTCAAACCCACATCAATGCAAGCTTCGTCTGCCAAAAACTTTGACGAATGCAGCGGCTCCGAGCAGCCCGAGCCCAGCCAGAATAGCAAGCCGGGGTAAAGCGATGTGAAAAAGCCAAAATCCTCTCCCGTGAGCGCGATTTCCGCCTCCTGGAACTTGGTATCAGTTTGCGCGCAGGCGTTTTTCAGTTTTTGCAGCAAAGCGGGGGAATTGACCACGGGATCGTAAGTTCCCAAAAGTTTAACTTCAAAATCCGCGCCTTGGTTTTGAGCGGCTCTAGCGGCATTTTCGTGGATGAGCTGGTTGATTTGCAGGCTCAGGGCTTTTTCCAGACTGCGATGTGTGCCCTGCAGCAAACAGAGTTCTGGTACCGCGTTGCGCACGGTTCCGGCTTCCAGTTTCCCCACGTGGAAGATAAGCTTATGCTTTGCAGATAGTTCCGCCAGGTCTTTTTCCATCAGGTTCAAAAAATCCCTCGCCGCAAAAAGGGCGTTCACCCCTTTTTCAGGAAAAGCCGCGTGGGCGGATCTGCCGATGAAACTGACATCAAATTCCTGGGGTATGCCAAAAAAGATTCCGGCGCGGCTGGAAACCGTGCCCACCGGCAGTCCGGAAGCCACGTGCAAGGCGAAAGCGGCTTCCACCTCATATTCCTGGATAAGTCCTTCGGCGAGAACGCTTTGCGCGCCACCCTCGCCTTCCTCCGCGGGTTGAAAAAGAAAGAGCAGATTGCGCGGAAGGGCTTGGGAAACAACGCGTTCGATGAGACCCAAAAGCACCGTCATGTGAATATCGTGACCGCAGGCGTGCATCAAGCCCGGATGTTGTGAAGAGAAGGCGCAGCCTGTGTTTTCAGTGATGGGCAGGGCATCCATGTCGGCGCGGAAAAGCCTGTAGGGGCCATTGCCTTCGCTGTATTCCACCAAAATACCCGTGTTGGTGGAAAATTCTTGCACACGGATTCTGGGCAGTTTTTCAAGCTGAGCCAGCAGCAGCTCTTTGGTTTTGTGTTCCCGAAATGCCAGTTCGGGAACGCGGTGCAGTTCGCGGCGGATCTGGCTGAGGTTCAAGCTCATACGATTCTGGCAAGCTCGGCGTGTTTCAGCATGATGCGCACGGCGTTCGCTGCCGCGCCCAAACGCACGTTGTGTCCCAGATTCCAAAAGCAGAGGCTGTTTTTGTTCGCACCCTGCCGCAGGCGGCAAACGTGGCTGGCATTGGAATTACCCAGTTCACGCGGGGTGATGTAGCTGTTTTCCTCAAAAACGATGGACTCCGCGTCCTTGAGCGCTTCGGCGGCAAGCTCGGGATTGGCCTCGGTTTCAAATTCCGCGTAAACGCTTTCGCTGTGGCCATATAACACGGGCACACGCACGGTGGTGGCGCAAATCTCGAGCTCGGGAAGTTCCAGAATGCGGCGGGTTTCAAAGTGCATTTTTTCCTCTTCCTGAGAGTAACCGTCATCGGCAAAAGCGCCGATCTGAGGGATTAGATTCAGGTCGATGGGTTTTGGATAGCTGCCGTTTTCATCGCTGCCAGCGCGCTGAGCCTCCAAGGTCTCCACACCTTGATGTCCGCTTCCGGAAACGGATTGATAGGTGCTCACCACCACTTTTTTAAGGCCAAAAAGCCGGTTCAACACCGCCAGCGGCAAAACCATCTGGATGGTGCTGCAGTTTGGGTTCGAGATGATGCCCCGATAATTTTCAAGCAGTCTTCCGTTTATTTCCGGAACCACCAGCGGGATGAGCGCGTCCTGGCGAAATCCGGAGGAATTATCAATCACAACCGAACCGGCTGCGGTTGCAAAGGGGGCGAAACTGCGTGCCACACCTGCTCCGGCGGAATAGAGCACATAGTCGAAAGGATCCTGCAGTGAGCTTTCGGAAAGTTCCTTCACCGTGAGCGCCGAATCTTGAAAATAGAGGGTGGTTCCAGCAGAACGCGCGGACGCGAAAAGCTCCAGGCGTTCCACCTTGACGCCGAACTCTTCCAAGCAGGTAATCATCATGCGGCCCACTTCTCCAGTGGCGCCCACAATTGCAATTTTCATGGGAAAAATCCTTAATTTCATATTTATCTTTGCCAAACCAAATACGGCAGGGCGGCTCATTTGTCAATGCAAAACTTGACAAAAAGCGGCGGGCGGGGATTTATGTACGCAATTCGCGCCCCAGTAGCTCAGGGGACAGAGCAGCGGTTTCCTAAACCGTTGGTCGGATGTTCGAATCATCCTTGGGGCGCCATTTTTAAAGGATTTTATGGCCAAATACGCAGAGGGAACCGCCGTCCTTTTTTACGAAAAGGCGGAGCTTAAATTGGGGATGATTACCGCCATGGGGGAACGTGGCTGCCAGGTTTTGGGTCTGGATGGCAACACTTTGGAACTTATCGAAAAACGTTTTGTTTTGAGCTCTCAAAAACCTCTGACGCCTATGGATTTGCAATCCCTGCATAGTTTTTCCGAACAGATAAAGTCTTTCTTGAAGGAATTTCCCGAAGATGAGGCTCATCAAACTCTGGCGGCTCTGAACCAAGCTTTCAGCTTTGAGGAAGCCCGCGATATCCTGGAATTTAGCCATGATTACCAAGCTTTTGCCCTCTTTTTGCATCTGAGGGAAAACGAGGAAATCTTTGCCCAAAAGAAGGGTCTTTTTCATATCCGCGATGAAGAGGAGCGGCAGGAATTTCTGCGTCAACGCGCAAAATCACAATTGCGGGAACGCTATTTGAGAGCCGTGGCAAGCTTTTTGGAGGGATTTGAAAAAGCTGAGACCCCGAACCTGGATCCGGAATTTGAGGAAAATTTCAGACTGGAACTGCGTTCCCTGCAATTTGAGCGGGAACCGAAGGATTTGGCGCGGTTGCTGCAATTGGGCTTTTCGGATGAAGGCTATGAACTCAGGTTGAGGGATTTGCGTCTGGCTTTGGGCGATATTTTCCCCAATTCTGATCCTATTGCCGTCACCAGCGGCATCCCGATTGCCTTCAAACCCAATCTGTCAAATCAGGCGTTGCCAGCAAAGAACCTGGTTCGAAACGTAGCCACAACCCCATCTGGCAAAATTCCGGAGGCTTTTTCCATCGATATTGCCGGCACTCCGGATTTTGATGATGCCATTTCATGGACTCCGAAGGAAAATGGTTGGACCCTGGGCATACACATCAGTGACGTGGCTTCCAGAATCCCCTTGGAAAGCGAACTTTTCCAGGAAGCCAGACTGAGGGCGGCATCTTTGTATCTGCCTGGGGAATCCATTTCCCTCTTGACAAATCTGTTATCTTCCGATGAATTCAGCCTTTTGGCGGGCACTGAAAAACCGGCGCTTTCGCTCTATCTGGAACTGGACCGGGATTTGCGCCAGCAGGATTTTCAGTTTTGCTTGGACAAGGTAACCATTAAAAAGAATTACAGTTACCAGGAATTCGATGCCGAATTGGCAAGTCCAAACTATCAGCCTTTGCGTGCCCTGTCCCAAAACCTGCAGCGCGAACGCGAAGAAGAGGAAAAAACCGAAAAACCCCGCTTTACCTGGCACCTGAAGGTTCAAAATGAAGATATTTTTATGCTCAAAAGCGACAATCACAGCCCTTCCCGCCAAATCGTTGAGGAGCTGATGATCTTGTATAACAAGCTGTTAGCCAAGGTGGCAATCAAAAGCGGACTGCCTTTCCTCTATCGCAATATCGCTGAGTTTCGGGAAAATGACGACGCTCAGCAGCTTCCACAAATCCAAGCCTTTCTTTCCACCCAAGGCAAATACCATCCCGGCGTGGGCTCAGATGCCTATCTGCACGCCACATCCCCCATCCGCAGATTTGCCGACATCGTGAACCAAGCGCAGTTTCAAGCCTTTTTGCAGCAACAAACCCCAGCCTTCAGCAAGGCGGAACTGGAAAGCCTGATCCCTGAGCTGGAAAAAAGATTGCTGCTCTTGAGACAGGTGGCACGCCGCAGCGAGAGCTATTGGCTGCTGCGTTTTTTGGAACAGAAGCACCTGGGCGAACCCCTGGACCTGATTTTGCTGAAACGCCTGCGCCAAGGCTATCTGGCGGAACTGATGCGCTGGGGAAAAAGGCTGGTGATTCATTGCGACACTTTTCCGCCTCTGGATACACCTATCAAAGCTATCCTGACCTCGGTGGATCTCAAAGAACTCAGCGCCACGGCGGAGTTTGGGTTTTGAATAGACTTGATGGTGAAAAGCAAAAAATCGCTGGACAAAAAAAGCCTGCCATATTAGGTGTAAATTATCGCATTTAGAAAATAATTATGAATTAGTCACGCGGCGCTGAAACCATCGATTGTCCGAAAAACAGTCAATTGAAATCAGTCTCTTGCTCTTCAAAACAAGCGCTCCGGCGAAAGCAAAAAAATATATCGTCAACGAATGAAACATTTATGGAGGAAAAGATGAAGAAGAAATTGTATCTTCTGGCATGGGTTTTGCTTGTTTTTACATGTAGCCTTTCTCATGCTTTCAGCCGCTGGGAAGATGATGCCGAAATAATCCACTATTGGCATTTCAATTCCCTGCCCAGCGGAACTCTCACGGAAGTTGAAGCTGACTATTCCGCGGTTGGCACAGCCGTTATCACATATCCCGGCACGGGTGATGGCTACATGGACAGACGCACCCACCGCGCTGAGGACCCCGTTTCAAACCTGAACCTGCTGATGGGTCAGGAGCCTGATCAGGGTGCCGTTCTGCGTTTGCGTAACCCCTCGGATACAAGGGAGTTGATTGTTGCGGCTCCCAGCACAGGTTTCAAGGGAATAAGCGGGGCATATGCCACCACCCGGACCAGCAATGGCGCCACAGAGCAGGAATTGTATTATTCCACCAACGGAGGTGCAAACTGGACCCAGATCGGCAGTTCATACAGCATTCCTGAACTTCCTGACTGGATTCTGAGAACTTTTGACATATCATCAGATAGGACCGCCAACAATAACGAAAACCTGATGTTCAGAATTCTTTTTACGGGAGAAAATACCGACAACGCCTCCGGCAACGACAGACTTGACAACTTCAGCCTGCACGGAATTCCCTTGCCCGAGCTGAATCTACCGCCTCTGGTGATTGAAATCCCCCAGCTCCAAAAAGCCATTGAAGAAGGACAAGCTCTGCAGATTGAACTGAGCGACCTTTTCGAGGACCCGGAAAATGATTTCCTGAGCTTTACAGCCAGTTCTTCCCGCCCCGATTTTGTTCAAACGCAAGTGTTTGGCGATATACTCAGCCTCACGCCTCTCAGAAGGGGAGACGCCCTCATCACAGTTTCCGCCAACGACAGCTTCAACACAGACGTCAGCCTCCAGTTCAGGGTTCTGGTCTATCCCAAGGCTTACAGCTTCACAGATTCTGGCTTCAGTTTCGACGCTTGGGATGCCGGCACCCCGGAGCTTGTTTATCCCGAGCACATGCTGTTTCTTCAATCCGACGTGAATGACCCCGATCTGGCATATCCGCTGGAACATGCCTATTACATTGAACACGACGACTACCACGCAAATGACTCCGGCAGTATCGGTTATCCCTATCAGCTCACAGGCCGCAGCCGCCTCAACGGTTTGGGTGAGGATGGTATATCCTTCATCAACACCGGTCGCGGTCGCGACCTGGGCGGTGCTTTGCTGGCTCTGAATACCGTTGGCGAAGAGGAACTTGAGCTTGGCTGGCTGGGTGGCACGCTTCTGCGCAACAACCGGGTGTATGCCATCCGGGTGCAATATCGCATCGGGATAGAGGATGAATTCACAGATCTCCTGATCAATGACAGCCCGGTTGAGTATCTCGCCAATGACGATGGCCACAGCCAAATCTTCAGCGAACTGCCCCTGCCTGCTGAACTGATGGGACAGGAATACGTGCAACTGCTTTGGAAATATTACCATGTCAGCGGCGGCAGCGGTAGCCGAGCCCAACTGCGTTTGGACGATATTGTAGTCCAGCGTCCCGATGACGGATTTCCCCCTGTGACGGATCTTTCCATCATCAAGGAACCTGAAGGCGATGGCATCCTGCTGGACTGGACTTATTCCAAGCCTGTGGATAGATTCCTGATCTACGGCAGCGACGATCCCTATTTCAGCCCGGATGCCGAAAACTTCCTGGCCGCGGTGGATTATCCTCAAACCCAATACCTCGATCCTGAATCTCAGGACAGAAGGTTCTACATCGTGATTGCGGAACGTGACGATAGCCCAGCAAAAAGAAACTCGGCTGCCAAACGTTTCTGATTTAAGCAATAATTCAATTCGTTTCCATTGCATGGATTTAATGCCGCGCAATGGAAACTTTTTTGCTCAGGATTTCCTTGGGAAAAAGCTGATTTCAAGCTTGTGAAAATAGTCTTTGTAAAGCAAGACGGTAGAAATATGTTGCCATGTTGAAAAAAAGCAGGTTTCATGGAAGCCTGGCAATTTTTCCCTAGCCCAAAAAAAGCTGGACAGAAACGGGCTTGTCTAATAAATTGTATTCTAATCGATATTTTGGGAACCCACAAATTTTGCCCCAAAATGATGTTTGCCTAACCCACATACAAACAATGTATTAGCCAAGCCAGGACGCTGCCTCTGTGCAAGCGACCCGGCGGAAGCGTGGGGATGTATTTAACAATGTTTATGACCGCGGGATGAGGATGATGATTGAGAAACATACAGGGAATATGGATGTTCCCGGCAATATTTAGATATCTCTTTTAGGAGGATAAAATGACAAAGTATGTGAAACTAACGGCTCTGGCCTTGCTGCTGATGTCCTTTTTTGTAGCTGTAGTGCATGGTCAAACAAGCACGACGCCCATATTGGGCTCCAAATCGGTTTATGGCGTCTGCATCAACGAGTTGATGGCGTCTAACGAGACCATCATTGCGGACAATGATGGCGATTATGAAGATTGGGTGGAGTTGTGGAACCATGGTGAGGAAGCTGTGAGCCTGGAAGGCTGGGGTTTGTCCGACAAAGCTTCCGAGCCCTTCCGCTGGGTTTTTCCCGCGGTGGTTCTGCAGCCAGACCAGTTTATGCTCGTTTGGTGTTCCAAAAAGGACAGAGCTGTGGCAGGTGCACCCCTGCACACCAATTTTGGGATCAGCTCCAGTGGGGAAGAGATATTCCTGACACATCCTTCCGGGACTTTGGCAGATTTGGCCCCAGCCATAGCATCACAAGCTGATATTTCCGTGGGACGATTTCCGGACGGGACCGGTCCCTGGTTTTTCTTTGACCAGCCCACACCTCTGGCGCCAAACACATCCCCCTATTACACTGAGATTTTGGCTCCTCCCGTTTTTTCAATGCCCGGCGGTTTTTATTCTGAAGGTTTCGATTTGTTGCTCACCCATCCTGATCCGGAGGTGACCGTTGTGTACAGTCTGGACGGCTCCGAACCCGATCTTGGCAATCTCAACGGAACAGTCTATCAATACAAAAACAGCTACAGGGCCAGTCCCTCCAATCCGGAGGCTCCCCTGTTGGAAAATAGCTACCAATCGCATCTTTATCAGGCTCCCCTTCTGATTCATGATCGTTCTCCTGAAGCGGATAAGATGAGCCAAATGTCTTCCACCTACGATTATATTCCCGCCTATTTTCCATCGAACCCGGTAACAAAAGGGATGGTGGTGCGAGCCAAGGCCTTCAAGCCCAATGCTTTGGCCAGTGAAACAATTACGAACACATATTTCGTGTTTGCCGAAGGGCGGGGCAGATACCAGCTTCCAGTTGTGTCCTTCAGCGTGCAGGAAGATCTGTTCTTTGATTATCAGAATGGAATCTATACGGCTGGCGTGGACTTTGATACCTGGCGGGCAAGCAATCCAAATTCCACTGCGATAGGAAGCATTGGAAACTGGACCCGCAGTGGTGAAGAGTGGGAATACCCGGCGCATTTCGAATTGTTTGAAACCGAGAGCAATAACGCGGCGTTAAGCCAAAGAGTAGGTTTTCGCCTCCATGGCGGATGGAGCACCCTGTATTCCAGAAAATCATTGCGCCTCTACGCGCGAGATATCTATGGTACCAGCAGTTTTGAGCACAACATTTTCAAAGATCAACCCTACAACTCCTACAAGCGTATTATTCTGAGGAATTCCGGTAACGACTATCACAGAACCCAGCTCAAAGACGCCACCATTCAAGAAATCTGTAAAAACTTGCATTTTGACACCCAGGCCAGCCAACCCTCTGTGCTTTTTGTGAACGGAGAATATTGGGGCATACATAATATACGTGAAAGATATGATAAACACTATCTTGCCCGTGTGTATGGAGTGGATTCCGAAAACCTGGACCTTTTGGAAACCTATTCAGACATCAACGAAGGTGACCGCGTTCATTTCAATGCGATGATGACATATATCCGCAACCACAATCTGAGCAACCCAACCTACTTTGAGCATGTATCCACTTTAATGGATATCGAAAACTTCATGGATTACCAGATTGCCGAAATCTTCATCCGCAACCACGATTGGCCCGGCAACAACGTCAAATATTGGAGATTGAGGACCAATGCCTACCTGCCCGATGCCCCCTATGGGCATGATGGTCGTTGGCGCTGGCTGATGTATGACACAGATTTGGGGTTTCTCAATGCTGCTGAAAGCGCGGACAACACTTTGATCTGGGCAACCACCCACGGGAGCGCGCATTCCACCAAGATTCTAAACGGTCTGCTTAAAAACCAGGGTTTTAAAACCGCTTTCATCAATCGTTTTGCCGACCTGATGAACAGCCACTTCACCCCTGCGCACATGATTGAGATAATTCAAAAGAATAAAGCCGTCATTGCCCCGGAGATCCCGGAGCAGATCGTGCGCTGGAAAGTTCCCACAGGCCAGGCTCAATGGAATAATTTTGTCAATTGGATGATCGCCTTTGCAAACAACAGGCCTGTGCATCAACGCCAACATTTAAGGGATTTCTTTGATATCCCCGGCGATATTCTGGTAACTCTGGATGTGAACGACAACCAGCAGGGGCTGCTGCGCATCAACAGCATAGATGTTTCTGACAGCACCCCCGGCATAAACGAATTTCCCTATCCCTGGGATGGAATCTACTTCCAAGGCATCCCCATTGAGGTGGAAGCCAAGGCTCTTCCCGGCTACGTGTTCAGCCACTGGGAAGGCGATGCCGAAGGAACGGAACCCATTCTGACTCTGACTCCGGAAGGCGACTTATACTTGAAAGCCGTGTTTACCGAAAGTGGCTTCAGCGACGCTGAAATAATCCACTATTGGCATTTCAATTCCCTTCCCGATGGAACCCTCATTTCGGTCGCATCAGACTATTCCGCGTTGGGAACCGCCGCCATCACCTATCCCGGTACGGGTGACGGCTATATGGACAGACGCACCCACCGTGCCGCTGACCCCGTGTCAAACCTGAACCTGCTGATGGGTCAGGAGCCCGACCAAGGTGCCGTCCTGCGTTTGCGCAATCCTTCGGATACGAGGGAACTGATTGTGGAAGCTCCCAGCACAGGTTTCCAGGATATCAGTGGAGCCTATGCCACAGCCCGCAGCAGCAACGGCGCCACCGAGCAGGAACTGTATTATTCCACCAACGGCGGCACAAGCTGGACCCGGATCGGCTCCACCTACAGCCTCCCTGAGCTTCCTGACTGGATTTTGAGGACATTTGACATTTCCAGCGATGAAGCTGCCAACAACAACGAAAACCTGATGTTCCGGATTCTTTTTACGGGAGAGAATACTGACAACGCCTCTGGCAACGACAGGCTCGACAACTTCAGCCTGCACGGGATTCCCTTGCCCGAGGTGAATCTGCCGCCTCTGGTGATTGAGATTCCCGCGCTCCAAAAAGCCATTGAAGAAGGTGACGCTCTGCAGATTGAGCTGGGCAATCTTTTCCAGGACCCGGAAAATGATTTCCTGAGCTTCACGGTCGGTTCATCCCGTCCGGATTTTGTTCAGGCTCAATTGCTTGGCGATGTTTTGAGCCTCACACCCCTCAGAAGGGGAGACGCCCTCATCACAGTTTCTGCCAACGACGGCTTCAATGAAGATGTCAGCCTCGAGTTCAAGGTTTTGGTCTATCCCAAAGCCTACAGCTTCAGCGATTCCGGCTACAGCTTCAATGCCTGGGATGCCGGCACCCCGGAATTGGTCTATCCTGAACACATGCTGTTCCTGCAATCCGACGTGGATGACCCCGGCTTGGCCCAGCCATTGGAACATGCCTATCACATCGAACACGATGACTATCACGCAAGCGACTCCGGCAGTATCGGTTATCCCTATAAGCTCACAGGCCGCAGCCGCCTCAACGGTTTGGGCGAGGATGGCATATCCTTTATCAACACCGGCCGCGGCCGCGATCTGGGTGGCGCCTTGCTGGCCTTGAACACCGTTGGCGAAGAGGAACTGGAGCTAAGCTGGCTGGGTGGCACGCTTTTGCGCAACAACCGGGTGTATGCCATCCGCCTGCAATATCGCATCGGGATAGAGGATGAATTCACAGATTTCTTGATCAACGACAGTCCGGTGGAATACCTCGCCGCCAACGATGGCCACAGCCAAATCTTCAGCAATCTGCCCCTGCCTGCAGAGCTGATGGGACAGGAATATCTGCAACTGCTGTGGAAATATTACCATGTCAGCGGTGGCAGCGGTTCCCGCGCCCAGTTGCGTCTGGACGAGATCAGCATTCTGCGCCCGGATGCAGAACTTCCTCCGGTGGAAGAGCTTAGGATCATCCACGTTCCAGAAAGCGAGGGGATTCTGCTGGAGTGGAGCCATCCCGGCACCGTGAGCAGATTCCTGATCTACAGCAGTGATATGCCATATTTCAGCCCGGATGCCGAAAACTTCCTGGTCGCGGTGGACTATCCTCAAACCCAATACCTCGATCCCGAGCCTCGGGACAGAAGGTTTTACATTGTGATTGCGGAACGGGATGCAAACGCCGCAGCCGGCACAGGAAGACGTCAGATCCATAAAAATACAAAATAAAGGCAAGCTATTGAAAGCGATAATTCTTTCAGGTGGATTGGGAACCAGATTAAAACCCTTCACCGAAGTGATTCCAAAGCCGCTTTTACCCATCGGGGAGAAAGCGGTTTTGGAAATCCAAATCGAACACTTGCGTGAACACGGTTTCACGGACATTTATCTGGCAACGAACTACAAGTCGTCCTACATTGAAAACTTTTTTGGCGATGGCAGCAAATATGGAGTCCATCTGCAGATCAGCAAGGAAGACAAACCCCTGGGCACGGTGGGTCCGGTCAAACTCTTGGAAGATAAACTGGACGATGCCTTCCTGGTGATGAATGGAGATATCCTCACCCTTTTGGACTATGGAAAAATGTACAGTTTTGCCAGCAGCCAGGAATCGCTGCTCACGATTGGGACCAAGGAAATCATCACCCCCTTCCAGTTTGGAAACATCTACACAGAAGGGGATTTTGTGACGGGTATAGACGAAAAACCGGATATCCGAACCACAATTCTGGCGGGGATTTACATCTTCAAGCCGGCAGCCTTGGATCTGATTCCCGCGGACACCTATTATGGCATGGACACGTTCATCAAGGACATGATCGCGCACTCACGCCCCATAACCCATTATCCCATAAAAGAATACTGGCTGGATATCGGCCGGATAGACGATTATGAGAAGGCCCAGGAAATCTATAAGGAACGCTTTGCGACCTAAGCAATGGAACAGGTTAAAACGCTTGTAATCGGGGCGGGAGCAGTGGGTTTGGCAGTTGCACACGAACTTGCCCAGGATGATCCCGATCTGGTGCTTGTGGACAAGGAACCCAGTTTTGGCCGCCACACCAGCAGCAGAAACAGCGAAGTGATACACGCCGGTCATTATTATCAGCCGGGCTCGCTGAAGGCCAGGCTCTGCGCGGAAGGAAATTCGCTGCTCTACAGCTTCCTGGAAAGCAACGCCCTTCCCCACAAAAAAACGGGTAAAATCATCGTTGCCACCAATGAAGCCGAGATCTCCGTGCTAAACAAATATATGGAACTGGGAACGATAAACGGCGTCCCAGACATGCGCATGATGAGCAAATCCGAAACCCAAGCCCTGGAACCGCGGGTGAAATGCGTTGCCGGGCTACATCTCCCCAGCACCGGCATCTTCGACACCCATGCCTTCATGCAATGTTTGGAACAGCAGGCGGAAAAACAGGGCGCCTTTGTGGTTTACGGCATGGAAGTGACAAAGATCCAAAAGCAGGCGGATCGCTATCTGGTAAGTTTTACCAACGGCGATGTGTTTGAATGCCAACAAGTGCTAAACTGTGCCGGACTTTGGGCGGATCAAGTTGCACAAATGGCTGGCATCGATCTGCAACGCTCCTCCCTGAAACAGCATTGGTGCAAGGGCGAATACTATAAAAGCACCAAAATAAAGGATATCAAGCATTTGATCTATCCGGTTGCGGATCCCGCCGGCATTTTTCTGGGCATCCATCTCACCCTGAATCTGAACGGTGAGGTGAGATTTGGCCCCAACGCCTTCTATGTGGACCGCATCGACTACCAGTTCGAGGACAAATATTTGGAAGATTTCCATGTGTCCGTGAACCGCTATCTGGATGTGCCGCTTGAGGATTTGGAACCGGACGACACCGGCATCCGTGCCAAATTGCAGGGTCCCGAGGATGGCTTCCGGGATTTTTATATTCAGGAGGAATCATCCCATGGCCTTTGCGGCTTGGTGAATTTGATTGGCATCGAATCCCCGGGTTTGACTGCCAGCCTGGCGATCGCGCGCCATGTGGCGGCTTTGCTGAAACTCAAGCGGGATTAGCTTAAGATATTTTAATTATATACACATAAGAAGGAGACTACATGAAAGTTCTGGTCACCGGAGCAGCCGGATACATTGGATCGGTTCTGGTTCGCCAGCTTCTGAAGCAAGGAAAAGAAGTTTTGGCGGTGGACAAGTTGATGTTTGGAGGCGAAAGCCTGATTGGAGTTTACAACGACCCGCTATTCAGCTTTGTGAAAGCGGACATCACCGATGTGCAAAGCATGAAACCATTGCTGGAAGCCGCGGACGCGGTGGTCCATTTGGCAGCGATCGTGGGCGACCCAGCCTGTGCCCAGCAGCCGGAATTGGCGAACGCCGTAAATTGGGAGGGCAGCAAAAAGCTGCTGGAGCTTTGTTCGCAAACCCCGGGCGTGAAACGCTTTATCTTTGCCTCCACCTGCAGCAACTATGGCAAAATGGAAGGTGATGATTTTATCACCGAAGAATCTCCCATGCGGCCGGTTTCGCTTTACGCGGAACTGAAAGTGAAATTTGAAAACCATCTGCTGAATACTGAATTTCGGGACGACCTCTGCGTCACAGCCCTGCGTTTTGCCACCGTTTATGGCCTTTCTCCGCGCATCCGTTTTGACCTGACCGTGAACGAATTTACCCGTGATGTGGCTTTGGGCAGAGAATTGGTGATTTTTGGCGAGCAATTCTGGCGCCCTTATTGCCACGTGGAAGACCTCGCCCGTGCCTGTATCCATGTCTTGGATGCCGAGCCTTCGCAGGTAAACAAAAACGTGTTCAATGTGGGAGACACCCTGGAAAACTACCAGAAAAAGATGCTGGCGGAAGAACTGGCGAAGTTGATTCCCACCATGAAGGTCAAATATGTACAAAAAAACGAAGACCCCAGAGATTACCGGGTCGCGTTTGAAAAGATCAAGAACACGCTTGGCTTCCAGATCAGTAAAAAAGTGCCGGATGGAATGCGGGAGATCATCAGCATTCTCGGTGACGGCATTATTGCCGACCCCGACAGCCCCAAATATAAAAACACTTAAGAGGAACCTGTATGCCCGGCTGCCTGGAAGCCCCATTGCAGCGCGAAACATGCGGAGGCTTTTTGATAGCCAACATGTATAGTCGAAAGAGGTTTAGCCCATGAAAGGAATCATTCTCGCCGGCGGCTCCGGAACCCGCCTCCACCCTTTAACCATTTCCGTCAGCAAACAATTGATGCCGGTTTACGATAAACCGATGATCTACTATCCGCTTTCCACCCTGATGCTTACAGACATCCGGGAAGTTTTGATCATCACCACCCCTGAAGACCAAGCCAGCTTCCAAAAGCTTTTGGGCGACGGCAGCCAACTGGGCATGCGCTTTGAATATCAGGTGCAGGCAGTACCCAACGGTCTGGCTCAGGCTTTTGTGATTGGTGCCGATTTTGTGGGTTCAGACAAGGTCTGCCTGATTTTGGGCGACAATATCTTCTACGGTGCCGATCTCGCCAAACGCCTGGAAAAATGTACCGACCCCGATGGCGCCATCGTTACAGCCTACCCTGTGCAAGCCCCCCAACGCTATGGAGTGGTGGAGTTTAATCATCAAAACCAAGCCATCAGCCTGGAGGAAAAACCAGCCCAGCCAAAATCCAACTTCGCCGTTCCCGGACTCTATTTTTACGACAACAGCGTTCTGGACGTGGCGGCAAAGCTCAAGCCCTCAGCCCGTGGCGAATATGAGATTACGGACGTGAACAAAGCCTATCTGGAGCAGGGAAAGCTGGATGTGATTGCTTTTGGCAGAGGCACAGCCTGGCTGGATACGGGCACCTTTGAAACGCTGCTGCAGGCTTCGCAGTTTGTGGAAATCATCGAACACCGCCAGGGCTTCAAAATCAGTTGCATCGAAGAAATCGCCTATCGCAAGGGTTTCATCGACAAAAACCAACTGCTCAAATTGGCGGAACCGATTCAAAAGAGCGGTTATGGCGAATACCTCATCAGGTTGGTGGAGGAATAGTATCAATTTAATGGCTTTGATGCTATTTTATTGGGATTGCGCGCGAAACGGGTGAAAAACCGAATTCATGGGATTGGATAAGGATTTTGTATGACAAAAAGGACCAATACATTTTACAAATATACAAACATAAAGATAACATTATATAAATGGCTAAGGAGACATCGGATTGGCAAGTTTGCTACTGATACGGTGACTCTTGTTAAAATGGTGTTCAAGACGGACTGGAAAGAGATTCGTAAATGGAATAGTTGTTTCAAGAAAAAGAGCTTAATTTGGTCGATATTGGATGCTGTGAGGTGTTTTTATAAATACAGGATTAATTTTGCCAATTACTTTATATTCAGATTTCCTGAGCTTTCCGAGACGGAAAGGGCATCATGGCTTGGGAGCCCACTGAGATATGATTTCCTGCGTGACTGGAGCCCCTGGGGAAGCATACAGAAGCTTGCCAAGGATAAATATCAATCATACAAGCGCTTAGCCGCGTTTTATGGAAGGGAAATGCACTGTCTTGAAAGGGTGGAGGATATCGCGGAAATTGAAGCTTGGATACAGTCCAAAGGAAGCTTTATCGTTAAACCCAGATTTGGAAATCAGGGGCTGGGGATAGAAATATGCCGGGGTCTTTCCTCCATCCGAGACATCAAGGCATACCTGACAGCGAAGCTGGAAAAGGGCAGTTTTGTGTTTGAGGAGCTGATTGAGCAAGATCCCAGGATGAGCAATCTTTACCCTAAATCTGTCAACACCCTGAGGATCATCACATTGCAGGCCAAGGACGCTTTTCATATTTTGAGTGTGGTTTTGCGTTTGGGCAACGGGAAGGATGTGGATAACCTTCATGCGGGTGGCATTGCCGCTCCCATAGATTTGGCAACTGGCATAGTGAGTGATACCGCGCTTGGGGGGGACCCTTGCGACAATCAAGAATATCCGGAACACCCAATTAGCAAAGTTAGGATCAAGGGATTTCAAATACCATTTTGGCAGGAGATACTCACAATGCTTCCCCAAATGGGCGCTTTGCTGCCTGAGCTTAAATGTATCGCCTGGGATATTGCCGTTACTTCGTCCGGTCCAGTCTTGGTGGAAGTGAATGTGTATTTTGCTACAGATTTATTCCAAATCCCATATAAAAAAGGCAGGCTGGAAGTGGTGGCGCCGTTTATGAACCCTGCCGACCTCTATCCCGCTCATAAAAAATATCTCAAGGGAAAGCGCCAGTAGAAATGATATTGATGGAGTATGATAAATTGGACTTGGCTTTATCAGAAGGAACCCCAAAATGCCGACAATGAATAACCAATATATAAAAAATATTGGAATCATCTCGCTCGCCCCGCTGATCAGCACAATAATGAGCTTTTTTGCCGAGCCCTGGATTTCCCGCATGTGGGGACCCATACCCTACGGCATTGGTGCCTACTACACATCGGTGATGACCATCTTGTCGGGATTGATGTTTCTACGTTACAACTTTGCCATCGTGCAGGCCAATACCAAGGAAAAGGCGTACAACCTGGTGGCGCTTTCCCTGATCATCATGTCCGTAATGCTTGTGGTGGTCGCACCGTTTTATAAGCAGATCAGCCGCTTTGGAAGGGCGGATTTCCCCTTCGAAAAATATGGCGGGGTGATGTTTTTCTCGGCAGCGGTGACTTCCATGGCGATTCTGTTGAGGTTCTGGTTTTCCGGGCAGAAAAAATTTGTCATTATATCCGCCTCCTTGGTCCTGAGTTCAGCCTCCAACACAATTTTGTTGTTGATTTTTGGCTTTCTGGGCAGGGTGAGCGATGGTAACATGATATTCATCAGGGTTTTGTCCAACGTTCTGGTGACTTCGGCGCTGCTGATATCCTTCATCCGCAGTAATTTTCTTGAAATGTTGCAAAGCGTAAGCCTGAAGGGCATCGCTGCCGTTGCCAAGGAATTCAAACGCTATCCCCTTTATGAATATTGGGGTTTTGCAGCCAATACCCTTGCTGTGGGGCTCCCGATCCTTCTGATCACCCGCTATTGGGGTCAGGAAGCCACCGGATATTATGCGAAGGCTCACAACATATTGAACTTGATGATAAACTTCGCGGGCAGCTCGGTGAACCGTGTTTTGCACAAGGAGGCTGCCGACATTGTGAATCGCGGGGAAAGCCCTGCGTCACTGCTAATGCAAACCACCATCGGTTTGGCAAAATATATGATTTTTCCCTCTCTGTTTTTGATCTTACTGGCACCGGAATTTTTCGGAATCGTGCTGGGCGAGCGCTGGCGCATATCCGGGGTCTTCACCCAATATATGACGGTGTGGACATTTGCCGCGATCTACTCCAGTGCGGTTCTGCCCATGTTTGGGGTGTTGAACAAACAACTTCAACTTTCGGTGTTCACCGTCTCCACTTTGATTTTGCGGGTGGCGATTTTGATGGGTCTGGGCAAGGCGGGATCAGAGATAGTATTTGCCACTGCGGTATTTGCTTTTGGCAACTTCTTGGTTCTAACCGTTAAAAGCATCTATATTCTGGCGAAGAGCGGGGTCAATCTAAGAAGATTGGGAAAAACGCTGGGAAGATATCTGCTGGTCTTGGTGCCCTATTTCCTTGCGGTGCTGGGCATGAAACATCTTTTGAAGCTATCCGATCTTTATCTGGTGATCATCAGCGTGGCGCTCGCCTTGCCCTATGTTTACTATTTTTACATATATAAGTCAGACTTGGCGAATATGGTATTTGCCAAAGGCAAGAGCATGATGCGCATCAATGGCAGATTTGCAAAAAGAAAGGAAACGGAAGTTCAAGACCTTGAAGAAAAAGATTTTTAATTTTTATAGATTTAGAATCCTGATAATGACGATAGAACAAAAAATAAGTTCAAGGAGCCAAGCCAAGATAAAATGAAAGGCCTTAGTTTTACATCGCAGTTGCCGCAGGTGTTCGGTCGTTTTATGTTTTACCAAAGGAGCCAGCACTGGAGCAGACAACGGCTTGAAGACCACCAGAATGCCAAGCTTAAGGAAGTCGTCAAATACGCTGGCAAGCATGTTCCCTATTACCGCAAGCTGTTTAAAGAGATCGGCTTGGACGTGGAAAGTTTTCGGGGCTTGGAAGATATTGAAAAAATCCCTTTGCTGGACAAAGAGCAACTTCGTACGCGGGCAGATGAATTCATCGCGGATGGTGCCACCCAAAAAAGGCACGAATGGGTGAAAACCAGCGGCTCAACCGGGACGCCCTTGAAGATCCTGGTGAGCGAACAAGGCAGGGCAAACATGACCGCGGCGATGTTCAGAGCAATGTGGTGGGCGGGATATCGCCCATATCGAAAAAGGTTTCTCATCAAGGGTCTCTCTGAAACAAAATCCACAGATTATGGATTCGATCGTTTGCGCAACACTGTCTTTTTAAACAGCAGCCGGATGACCAAAGAAAAATGCCTTGAAGTTGGGAAAATTCTCATCAAACACCATCCGGTCTTTTTTGAGGGCTATGCCAGATCTTTCGTTGATTTTTACAACACATTGGCTGAACACGGTATGGAAATACCCAAGCCGAAAAGCGTATTTTGCTATGGAGAAACCATTACACCCAAGGTCAGGGATTTTATCGAAAGCAAGTTCGAAGCCCCATTGTTTGATCACTATGGAAACAGGGAACTTACAGCCTGCATAGACCAATTTCCTGACGGTAAACAGTATCTGACCGAAGACTATTTTTATCCTGAAATTCTTAGCAGTGAGGGAAACATTGAAGCTCACGGTTATGGAGAATTGGTCAGCACAGGCATTTATAACAATGCTATGCCACTCATCAGGTATAGAACCAGGGATTTTGTGAAAGTTCATGAATATAAGAAAAACAGCAGATTTGCATGCCGGGAAGTGGAAGCCATTGAAGGAAGGATGGATGATTATCTGTTGCTTCCAGACGGACGCAAAATCTATTTTGCAGAAGGTGCTTTGGGTTATGCGGAAGGAGTTGTTGCTGCACAGTATGTTCAAGATGAAAAAGACCATGTAACGGTCAACTTGGTTGTGGACGCCAAGTTTAACAAAGATTTTTACAAGATGATAGAACAGGGTTTGAAGAAAAGGATTGGAGATTCGATCCGATTCAGTTTCAGAATTGTTCCCGAGCTTGAAAAAAAAGGATCAGGGAAAACCCCATTTATTATTAATAAGGTTACAAAATGAATAATAGAGTATTATTTGTTATTGCCCTAATCTTGATACTTATATTTGGAACAGGGTATGTTTTCTACTTGAAGTACAGTATATTCCAGAACACACCTACGTGGTCTATTGGACTTTATAGATTAGGAAAAAGTTTTGAAATTGAAGAATTTAATAATAATCCAGTTTTATCGATAGACAATATTTTGAGCAAAACAGACTACTTTGTTGCCGATCCATTTATGTATATCAAAGAAGGTAAGTATTACCTGTTTTACGAGAAAGGTAAACAAACGAAATCTGGAGCAGGATGGAAGGGTGTGATAAGCTATGCAATAAGCGAAGATGGGATTGTTTTTAAAGATCGAGAGGTTGTGCTTGAAGACAATATTTCGATTTCTTTTCCGCAAATATTTGATTATGAGAATGATACGTTTATGACTATATCAAATGACGGAACATCAAAAGAAGCCAAGAATATTCGTTTGTTCAAGGCATTAGCGTTTCCTGATAAATGGGTATGTGTTGATACGCTGCTTACTGGATATTGGAAAGATCCTACCATTATTGCCCATAATGACAATTATTATCTCTTCGCATCAACGCCATCCCATGATGCACATCTTTTTTATTCGACATCGCTATTTGGACCATATATGGAACATCCACGTAGCCCTATTGTTTACAACAATAAGAAAATTGGTAGAAATGCAGGTCAAATAATAAGTTATGGGGGGGGCTCTATAGGCCAGTTCAGGATTGTTCTTTAGTATATGGAGAAAAAGTAAGACTAATGGAAATAACCAAGCTCGATATCAAAGAGTATGAAGAATATGAGATACCACAATCGCCCATATTACAAGGAAGCGGAACGGGCTGGAATAAGATGAGAATGCATACGTTAAACATATATCAAGATGTTGATGGTGATTATAAAATTGTTACTGATGGATCCGAAATAATGGGAAGTAAGAGAAGCATAAGGATTAAAAGAAGAAAATAATGAAGACAATCGGCTTTCTTTCAATGCGCTTCGAAGAAGAAGAAAAAAGGGATTTCCGCCCCGGTTTTTTTGCTAATCTACGAGATTTGCCAAACCCGATTATTTTGGATGAGTCGTATGGAAAAAAGCTTGGCTACAGTAGGCAGGATTACTTGAAACTCAATCCTAATCTGAATTTTTGCGATAGAAAATGTGTACTGGAATCTGATATTGTGATTTCGGTGCGAACCCCTGTAGATGATGAATTGAAATACATGAAAAAGGGGGCTGCACTTTTCTCCATGCTTCACTTTGTAACCCATGAACGACGCAATAATTTATTAAAAGACATGGGGGTTACCATGTATGCTATGGATTCCGTAGTTGATGATTTTGGGCACAGAATGATCCAAGATTTTCCCGGAACCGTAAAAAGTGCGTTAAGCAGTGGATTTAGCTTATTGAATATAAATGAACTAAAAGATGAGTGCAATGTATTAATAATTGGCACCGGTGAATTAGCTAAGCTCGCAGTGGATTATGCTGTTAAGCTTTCCCCCGTACCGGCGATCGTTACAAGCGTGGGGAAAAGTATAACTCAAAACAAGCTTAAAATGAGAGAATTGCTTACAAACTGCGATTTGTTAATCGATGCCAGCAAACGAATTGAAACCCACAAATATATAATTGATAATGATATGTTGGGGGTCTTACCCAATCATGCCGTAATTGTCGATATATCTGCCGATGATTACGATATCTCTGTCTCACCCATTCAAGTGAAAGGAGTGGAAGGAATCCCTACCGGGAACCTCAGACAATACCTCTTTATGCCCAATGATTCGGTTTATGAACGGATTCCTAGTACTGTAAATACACAATACAGAAGGAAGGTGGCGAGCTGTTATTCGTGGCCGGGTGTAGATTATCATGCTTGTTTGGATCGCTATGAACAGCAAATCTCTCCTTTTGTTCATGAATTAGTAAGGCTTAACACTCAAGCCCCTAAAAAAGAATCGAGAAACTATTTGGAAAGGGCACTGTTTAGAAGTAGCTACGATTTTTTTCGTCAAAGTACCTGATAATGTGTATTAACAATAAGGATCAAAACGAAAATTTTATGAGGTAATCGGGCTGGACTGGCAAACATTGAAAGAGTTAATCTATAGCTATCTGAAAGATCGTAACAGATAATTATCATTCTATAGTTTTCCGATATGTTGAGTTTGAGGCTTACTTAATCGTTGTCATAAATTACGAAAAAGTACACAATAATAATTGTAGATATATCTGGTAAAACCACCCAATTAAGGAAAGGGAATGAGCTATAAACTATCAATTAAACAGAAAATCAAATTGTTTTATTTAATACATACCGAAAGGATTTGGCGCCGTTATTATTATGAAAACACGATGAAGACAACCGGAATTTTGCTTTTTTTGAAAGAGGAAGCAAAATGGTGGAAAGATATATTCTACGGTGCCTGGGAGATGACCTTTAGCAAAAAATATGCATATCCATATTACGATGGCAAAAAGAAAAGTAAACTTAGAATATTGCTGGATAATATGTGGTGGACGCTGAAATATCGTGAGGTAAATAGATTCTACTATGCCTATGGTTTGGATAACAAAGATAATAAGGCTGAAAAATATATTGCCTATTCGGAGTTTCGGGTATTGAGAAATATACTAAACATACGGCAGCACGAAAACAAAAAAAACACAAAATATTGTTTTAACTATCTCTGTGTTCCTCGAGATAAATTTATATTCAGTCAATTCTGTAAAAGCCTCGGGGTTCCATATCCAAAAACTTATGGCCTGGCACATAAAGGAAGATTATGGTGGATAGGTTTGGGGAAAGATGATTATGAGGAAATTGAAGTTGATACCTTACCCAATATTGATGCGTTTTGTAAAGAAGTGTCTGGTGGTGGAGGAAGGAAAGCCTTTTTTCTTACAATTCAAGATGGCGTTATAAACATTGATGGTAACATAAGTAATGTTTCAGAATTAAAAGAATGGTTTTCAGGAGCAAGATATATTATACAAGAGCGCATACAACAACATCCTGTAATTAGCAATATCTACCCTCACTCTGTTAATACAATTAGGCTAATGACAATAATGGATCGCAATGGAGTGATATCAATTTATCCTTCAAAAATGAGATTTGGATCTGGTGGGAATAAGGTCGATAATTGTGGACAAGGGGGGCTATCTATCGGCATTAACCCCGAAACGAATAGGTTTTTTAATTTTGCACTCTATAATCCAGGTTTTGGTTCAATTTGTTATGATAAACACCCAGATACTAAGGTGAACTTCTCAGGTGTTGAAATACCTTATTATGCTGAAGCGATCAAATATGCAACAAAGCTTCATAAGGCCCTTTATGGAGTTTGTTCAATGGGCTGGGATATTGCTATTACCAATGATGGACCCATTTTTTTAGAGGCTGGAGAAGATTGGGAAATCTCTGGTACACAGCTTGTGTTTGGAGGTTTTAAAAATAGTTTCTATGAAACACATGGAGATGCATTAAACGTAAAAGTTAGAAGAGTTCGATAGGGCAGTATTTTGAAAAAAGTCTTTAACTTATTTTAAGAATCAGATTGAGAAAGAAAAAGAAGATATTGAAGAACTTCAAACTGATGTGGATCAATGGATTGAGTATTACGATAACGAACGCCCTCACTCAGGAAAATACCGTTTTGGCAAAACACCAATGCAAACCTTTCTTGGCTCAATATCTACGGGCAAAAGAAAGAGTAATTAATAGAAAAGTGTCGGTGACTAACAACGCCTACTGTAAGACATTGTTGCGACTACTACATCTAACAAAAACATAATAAAAAATATCGGGATTGTGTCCCTTGGTCCGATTTTGACATCGGAAAACTGTTCTTGAACAAATCTTTCAGCTTCCAAGCGAATAAATCATGATGAGAAAAACCATCATTCTTGCCACCTTGGGGAACGATCCCCACACTGAAGGTTTGCACAAAGTGCGGCGGATTGCGAACAAAGCGGGATTGGAAGCTTTGGTTTTACCGCCTTCCACGGGTGAAGCCCAGCTTTTGGAAACCATCAAGAGCAACTCGCCGGCTTTTTTGGGTCTCAGCTATCGGCTCAGCCCCAGCGTGGGGGTGAAACTTTTTGGCAAGATTTTGGCAGAATTGAAAAAGAACGGTCTGCTCAATCCTGACATGAACTTGGGATTTGCCGGCTTACCCGCGACCATCGAGGCCATCGCGCCCTTGACCAAACAGTTGAAAAACCGGGTTTTCCTGTTTTCCCAAACCAAAACGGCTTTGGAGAACGTGGAACTGGTACTGGATTTTTTAAGGATCGGCGGAAGCGTTGGCGCGCGAGTGTTTCAGGAAATGAAACAGGAATTGGAGCCTCCCGGGATCGATGAGCTGGATGAGATTGCGGCTTATGTGGTGGCAAGCGATTATGACTTGGAGCCACCCTTGCCCAAACCAAGCCCAAGGGCAATGGAGTCCCTGAGAATCCGGGCGGAAGAATCACCCTTTCCCCTGATCCGATCTCATTTTGGCATACCCTCACAGTCCATTCAGCCCACGCTCGATGGGATGAAAAAACTGGCTGAAGCGGGTGTTTTGGACGAAATATCACTGGGATCATCGGATCTTTCCCAGAGGTGTTATGGCAAACCCCTAGAATTTGAAAGGCGAAAAAATGATGGGGGTGTGCCCTACCGTGATAAAGACGATCTGAGGCAGCTTTTTTTGGCGTCGCGCAGGGGAAACTTCCCTTCCGTAAAGCCTTACGCGCATGTGACCGGCATCCTGGATTTCATTGATGACTGCCTGGAGGTGGGGATGCTACGAGGCGCGCATCAGGCCATTCCTCTGTATTGGTTCAACGAACTGGATGGAAGAGGGGAAACCCCGCTTGAGGAATCGGTTTTGGAGCATCTTGCCGCCGTGAAAAAGCTGGCAAAGCTTGGCATTCCGGTGGAAATGAATGATCCCAACCAGTGGTCTTCACGCTGGGCGCATGATACGGTGGTGGTGGCTGACTATGGTTTAATCGCCTCCGTGATGCTTGAGGCGGGGGTTGCGGAAATGGTGTTTCAGCATCAATTCAACAAACCCAGCGAAACCGGGGATTTTGCCGACCTCGCCAAAATGGGCGCGGCAATCGAGATCATCGAGGCGCTGGTTGAAAATTCCGGCAGGCGGCCTTTTGTGTTCAGGGAATCCCGCACCGGAATTGAACACCTCAGCCCTGTGCCGGAAAAAGCCAGGCTCCAACTGGCGCGTTCCACGCTGCTGCAGATGATGATCCAACCCAGGATCATTCACCTGGTGAGCTATTGCGAGGCAACGCACGCGGCAACTGTGGAAGATGTGATCGAAAGTTCAAAAATTGTGCGCAGAGCGGTGAGGCTGTTCAGGGAAAACGAAGCTGATTTGAAAAGATACTGGAAACATGAGGCTGTGCTGCAAAGGAAAGAACATCTGTTTGCAGAGGCTTCTTATCTTTTGAGAAGAATCCAGCAGCAGGATGCCACCGTGGCGGATTCCAAGCCCAGGCTGGACCCCAAAAAACTGTCTCAACCGGGCAAGATAATCCGCGCCATTCAAAAAAGATATATGACCGCCCCCGGCATCACGCATCCGCTTTACAAACCCGAGCGGATGGTAACCGCGCCGGGGAAGTACGGTTTTTTTGATGCCGTGTGCTTTGAAGATAACAGCAGGGTCTTGAGCGAAATTGAGAGATTGGAAATGATGGAAAACGAAACGCGTGGGAGCAAAGTGACTTGATGAAAAAAATACCTGTGGTTGTAATCCGTTCCAACGACAACTGTTTCCTAGATGTGATGCGCTGTTGCGGAATGGCGGGGATACCGGTGCTGCCGGTGGTTTTCACCTGGGAAGGTGCCGGGCCCTGGTATTCGGAGCATTCCTGCCATTACTCACAGCCTGTAAGAATCCATAACCCGGGAACTTCAGAGGCAAACGCAGCCCAGGAAATGATTGATCTGGGAAAAAGGCTTGTTGCCAAATATAATAGAAAATTGCTGCTTTTGCCGACCAGTGACACGGGCTTGGTTTTTGTCCAGAATCATTGGGGTGAATTGGGAAAATACTTCATCTTAAACGGGTCACAAGATTTTGGAGAGTGTCTTGCGGACATCTTTCAAAAAGATGTTTTCTATGATATACTCACCCAGGCAGGAATTGATGTGCCCGCATATCGCGTTTGCGAAAAAATGACTGATATTGAGGATATTGTCCACAGCATAAAGTATCCCTGCATCTACAAGCCCACAACAAAGGATATCGTCCAATCATTTTATCAGTGCCACAACAAACTAAAAGCCATAATCAATAAAAACGCTGATGAATTGCGTGGTAATTTGAGACGCGAGATTCAGGATGGATACAAGCTTGTGGTGCAGGAATATGTGGATATGCAGAGCCCATTGGATGAGGTGTCGTCCTACATGTATTGCGGGGAGTCTGGAGAAATGCTAATGACGAGCTCCCAAATAACTATGCGACGCCATCCGGACGTGTTTGGCACCGGATACATGAGCAAACTTGAGTTCAACAAAGAACTATCTGAAATAAATGCCAAAATTGGCAAAGCGCTGAACTGGCGGGGACTGATGAATATTGAATATAAATTCGATCATTCGGATGGAAAATGGAAGGTTATCGAAGCGAATTTGAGGCCATGGCTTTCCATCTATTTCCAAGCCAGCCAGGGCTATAACTATATTGAATATTTATATCAAGATGCCATGGGGGAATTGGACGATAGGTTTTTAACACAGGCAAGTTCGGAGGAGCGTGAATCCGAAGTTTACCGTGTTAATTTTTCAGTGTTTTGGAACATGTTGAAAAACCAGTTTCAAAACCTTGACGACATGCTTGTGTATATCAAAAAATGGTTTGAGCATCATCAAGGCCAATATGTGTTTACCACTTTTCAAAGCCAAGATCCAAACCCCGGCATCAAGGAAATGGAGGCCATGATCCAAGCTGAGAATGAGCCTTTGAAGGGCATCTTAATGCTTTTGCTAGCCTTTATGCGACAATCCTCTCCCCGTGAAAGGGGTTTTTGAGTGGAAAATCCAAAGTATTCCGTGGTTGTCCCGGTTTACCGCTCTGCGGGCACGATGGAAGAGCTGTGCGCAAGGTTGACCAAGCTGTTTGACACAGTGTTGGAAGAGAGTTTCGAGATCATCTTGGTGAATGATGCTTCACCCGATAACAGCTGGCAGGTGATGCAAGCCCTGCATCAAAAGGATCACAGGATCAAGGTTATCAACCTGAGCAAAAACTTTGGACAGCACAGCGCCACGATTTGTGGATTTGCGTATGCGGCAGGCGATTATGTGATTACACTGGACGACGATTTGCAGCATCCGCCGGAGGAACTGCCCAAGTTGGTGCAAGCCATTCAGGAAAATCCCCAAATTGACGTGGTGATGGGCAGTTACATTTCAAAGAAACATTCGCTGATCCGAAAACTGGGCACCGGCCTGATGAACAGGCTGACCTCATATATATCCGGCAAGGATCCCAAGCTGCGTCTCACCAGTTTTCGCCTGATGAGGGCTGCGCTTGTACGGGAAATCCTTCAGATTCAGGACCAGAACCCCCGCCTGGGCTATATGATACTCAAATTGACCAGAAACATAGCAAATGTGGATGTGAAGCATGAAAACAGGACGGTGGGGAAAAGCGGCTATAGCCTGGGCAGATTGATCAAGGACCTGCTCAACAACGTTTTGAATAACTCCTCTCTTCCGCTCAAGCTGATCAGTGTGGCGGGATTTGCCAGCGCGATATTCAGTTTTGTGTTGGGCGTTTACTACATCTATCGTTATCTATTTGTGGGGATTTCCGTGAAAGGCTGGACCACCATGATTCTGCTGTTGCTTTTCTTCTTTGGACTCACCCTGTTTTCGGTGGGGATAATTGGAAACTATCTGATTAAGATACTCACCGGAACCAAGAAGTATCCACAATATGTGGTGCGGGATATTCTGCAATGATTTACACGCCCCCAAACGCTTTGGAGAACATGAACCCCAGAAAGTGTGTGGGAATTTGCGGCGTCAGCACCCAAAGCGGCATGGCCTTTTTAGCTGATTTGCTCACGGCGGGACATCAGGTTTATGGCTATGCCAGAGCGACGGATCATGGGCGCGGCATCCTGAAAGCCATCCAAAAACAGGGTGGGATCTGGCTGGAACGTCCTCCCAACACCAATGATGAGCCCACCCGTTTTGAAACTTTGGGCGAAAACAGTGTGGGGCACGACCTCGATCAGCTTGTGGCCCAGGCTGATGTGATTATTATCCCCGTTCCATCCCATTATCACTTGGAGGTCATAAGTAAGCTGGCGGAAAAAGGCCTGGGCGCCAAGAAGACCCCGCTGGTGCTGGCACCCTCCAGAACCTGCGCTGCACCCTATATCTGGCAGATTTTGGGAGACGAACATCCCATCCTGTGTTTGGCGACTTCTCCCTATTCCTCAAAAACTCTGGCAGAGGACAGGGTCTTGATCAAACGCCGTAAACGAACCTTCATGGGCTCGCTGGAAGGCAGTTTCCATGCGGAGCAAAAGAAGTTTTTACGTCAGCTTTTTCCCCAGGCGGCTTTCTCGGAAATTCCCGGCTTAACCTCTTTGAACAATATCGGCGCCGTGTTTCATCCCGCATCCTATTTGCTAAACCTCGATGCGATTGAAGAAAGGGCTGCCAAGAGTCAGCTTTTCTCATTTTATATGGAAGGAATCGCAGAGCGACCGGAAGTGGGGGAAGTTTTGGAGGAGATAGACCAGGTTCGGCTCCAAATTGCCGCGACAATCGGGCTGGACACATTTGGCCTGCGTGAAAACCCGCGGGAAGACGTGTGGAGAAAACTGATGAACGGCTTGCGCGCGCTGGAGCAGGAACACGAAAACGAGATTGACGTCCTGCGGCGCATCCGCAGGCAATTCATTGAATATATAAATAGCTGCGTGATTTCGGCGCAGCATTGGCTGGATATCACTTATGGAGTTCAAAGGCTGGAAGGTGAAGCTTTGAGTGATGCGATTGGACGCACCCCCACCTATCAAAAAAACTCCTACCCGCAAAGCAGATACATTCATGAAGACGTGCCAACGGGATTGGTGCCCTTGGAAGCCCTGGCTTTGAGGCTGGGGATTTCCTGCCCGGCGGTTAGCAAAATGATAGATATTTATTCCGAACGTTTTTCTGCGGATGTGCGGGATAACGGCAGAAATCTTCATGAATTTTCCACGGAGTATCTGAAACGGTACCTGGTGGGCAACATGAATGAAAATGAACCAGAATTTGGATAAACAAGATGGCAGATATTTACAGTTTTGAACCTCTGCGGGGCATGGTAAAATAATGAAACAGATTCCGTTTAACCGACCTTACGCTACCGAACAGGAAATCCAGTATGCCACCCAAGCCTTGAAATCCGGACGCCTTTCCGGCAACAATCAATTTGCCAAGCGGGTTCAGGCGCACTTGGCAGAGAAACATGGCTTGCAGAACGCGTTTTTGGTTCCGTCCGGGACAGCCGCGCTTGAAATGGGAGCCTGGCTTGCAGGTTTGCAGCCCGGCGACGAGGTGATCCTGCCTTCCTACACTTTCAGTTCCACAGCCAATGCGGTGGTCTTGACCGGAGCCAAACCGGTTTTTTGCGAGATTGACCCCAAAACCATGAATGCGGATCCTGAGCATATCCGGGAGCTCGTTACCCCAAAAACCAGGATGCTCTTGCCCATCGACTATGCCGGTATTCCCTGCGATATGGAAAGTATTGAATCCATCGCGCAGGAGCATGGCTTGATCGTGATGGTGGATGCCGCGCAATCTTATGGCAGCCGTTATCGGGGAAAGGCTTGCGGGAGCCTGGGCGACCTTGCCACCTTCAGCTTCCACGAGACCAAGAATATCAGTTGCGGAGAAGGCGGAGCCTTGATGGTGAACCGTGAAGACTGGCTGCAGCGGGCAAGTTTTCTGCAGGAAAAGGGAACAGACCGCAGCTTGGTGCTGTATGGTCAAAAAACGAAGTATCACTGGGTGGATATCGGCTCCAGCTATCTTCTTTCCGACATTTTGGCCGGCGTGCTGCTGGCGCAGTTGGAATGTGAAGACCGGATCCTGGAGCTGCGCGGCAAAGTGACTGCCGCTTATCTGGAATTTTGGAAGCCCTACGCGGAAAAAGGCATGGTTCAAATTGCGCCCTACGGGCAATATGAGAACTTGAACAGCCATGCTTTCTGGGTGGTGTTCGATTCTGAAACAAACAAGGAAAAATTCCTGTTGGGCCTCAAGGAAAAGGGCGTGTATGCCTATATAGGCTATATGCCTCTGCACTCGGCTCCCATGGGTCAGAAACTGGGTTACAAACCTCAGGATCTGCCCCGCACCCGGGAGATTGCCGCCAGAATCGTGAGGCTGCCCCTGTATGCGGAATTGGCAAATGAAGGCTTGGATTACGCTCTGGAAAGCATGGAATTGGTATTGGAAACCATATACGGTGACAAAAGATAAGATTCTAAAGTTCAAAAAAAGCCTGAGCCGGGTGTGTGGTGACTATGCCCAAACCCTGGAGTTTGAGCTGTTTTTTTCCGCGCTGATAGATTTTAACCCCCTTGGCGATACAAGCCAGGTCTTGGAATGGCTTTCAGGGCTAAACAGCAGCCAATATTTTGAGGTTGAGGAAGTTCCCTTTGCGAACTTGCAACAATGGCATTTCAATCCCCAGACAGGTGATCTTCAACATCACAGCGGCAAGTTTTTCAGCATCCGGGGCTGCAGGGTGCTTGATGTGAAGACGGGGGAAACCCTTTGGGACCAACCCATCATCGACCAGCCCGAGGTTGGCATCCTGGGCATTTTGTGTAAAAAGATGGATGGGGTGCTCTATTTTTTGATGCAGGCGAAGGCGGAGCCCGGAAACATCAACACCTATCAGCTTTCACCCACGGTGCAAGCCACACGCAGCAATTTTTTACAGGTACACGGTGGAAAAAAGACCAGGTATCTGGATTATTTCAGCGGTGAGCGCAAATGCAGGGTTGTGATTGACAGATACCAATCCGAGCAGGGCGCGCGGTTTTTGGGCAAGCGTAACCGCAATCTGCTGGTGCTGGACGAAAGCGGCTCCGATGTGGAATTGGGCGAAAATTTCAGGTGGCTGACCCTGGGGCAGATCAAAAGCCTGATGGAGCGCGACAACACCGTGAACATGGACACCCGCTCGGTGATTTCGCAGATCCACTATTGGGGCTACCATCCGGACCCTGACCATGAGGCGCTTGCCAAAGTGATTTATGAGCACAGGGACTTGGTGGCGCGCAGCGATTTTTGGCTACAGGCTGTGCTGGGAGGCTGGGACAATTTTGGCAACTTGGATCAGACAGATAAAATCCTGAACAAACTGGCGTGGACACGTCACTATTCTTTTAAAGACAAGGCTGCCGTGCCCTTGAATTCCGTGCAGGAATGGAAAATCGGCGAACAGATGATCGAACATCGGGAAGGCAGGTTTTTCCAGGTGCTGGCTGTGAGTGTGCGGGCAAATAACCGGGAAGTTGGACACTGGGATCAACCCGTGATCAAACAAAGGCATGAAGGGAAAATAGGTCTGCTCGCGGCTCCCCAATACGGCGCCATTCATTTTTTAACGCAGATCAAAATGGAGCCCGGGCTCTACGATATGTTTGAATTGGCGCCCACGGTCCAGTGTATTGTGCAAAACCGTGTTTCCGGCAATCAGCCCGCGTATCTGGAGCATTTTGAAAACGGAACCAATGTTTACGTGGCCCGGCAATCAGAGGAAGGTGGCAGGTTTTACCGTGAGTGCAGCCTGAACATGATTCGGGTGCTGGATGGCTTCAATGATCTGGAACCTGTGGAAGGCTTTGTGTGGATTCCCCTGCGCCAATTGAAAGAGCTGCTGCGTCACCAGCAGGTCGTTAATGTGGAGCTGCGCAGTCTTTTGGCATATTTTTAAAGGAATATTATGAATAAAACAGCGTTCGGCATTGTGGGATGTGGCTATCAGACTGTGAGGAATATGGCGCCCGCCATGGCCAAATGTGAACAGGTATATATGGCGGGTTGTTACGACAACGACCCCGCCAAGGCGAAGGCTTTGGCGCAAAACCATGGCATCAGAGCTTATGACAGCCTCACGCAGCTTCTTGAGGATAAAAACATTGATGCCATCTATGTGGCAACACCCACTGTGTCCCACCAGGAAATCTGTCTTGCCGCTGCCGCCGCCGGCAAACATATCCTTTGCGAAAAATCTTTGGCCATGGACATTGGGCAGGCTCAAAACATGGTTGATGCCTGCAAAGCCCGGGGTTTGAGCCTGGTGGAGGGTTTCATGTACCGGCACCATTCTCAGCATAAATTTGTGCAGGAACAGATCTGTGGGGGAGAACTTGGCAAGCCCTGGCTGTTTGAGGCTTGGTTCGGTTTTCCCGCCCTTCCTCAAACAGATTTTCGCAGGAACAAAAACTTGGGCGGCGGGGTGATTTTGGATGCGGGTGCCTATACCGTGCATGCTGCCAGGAATTTTTTTGGCAGAGAACCCAGGCGGATAGTCAGCGTTATCCATCACGACGACAATGGCTTGGACATACAGGGCAGGGTCCTGATGGATTTTGGGGATCAGCAATCCGCGCAGTTGGCATTTGGCATGGACAATGGCTATAAGAACAGCTACTCGATTTGGTGCGAAAAAGGTGAAATCTGGCTGAAACGGGCTTTTTCCATGCCCGCTTCGGAACTGCCGGTCTGTTTTGTCAAAACCCAAGGCCTGCTGCGTGAACACCAACTGGCGCCATGTGACCATTTTTTGGAAGAATTGAAAGCCTTTTGCGGCTTGGATGATGCCGGCAGGGAAGCCCATTACCTCGATATCATTGGCCAGGCTGATGCCATGTCCCGGATTGCCGCTGCGGGCTCAAGCAACACTGGCACGCTAACATAAATCAAGCTCATTAAAACAAAATCCGGTACAAAACATTATGGTTTCAAACCCGAAGGACAAAAGATTGTGAAAACAAAGAACACACATTATTGGCTGTTTTGGCTGCTCTGCCTGGGAATCATCCTTGTTTCCTATTCCTCCTATTTTATTTGGGGCAGCAAATCCTTTTTATCGGTTGGGGATGGACTGGATAGCAATCATGTCCAAAATTTGATGTCCGCTGAAAAGTCCTGGCGCTTCGGGGAGGGTGAACCCAGCGAATCCATCCAGGTTGCCGCCGATCCCGGTGTGGTGGGTTTTGTTAAAAAAATACCGGGTCCCCAAAAAGCTCTTTATATTTTTTTCCAACCCTATTATGCCGACGTGATCAATCGCGTCTTGATCAGCCTGATTGGCTTTTTGGGAATGTGGCTTCTTTTGGGCGTAATGTACCCCCGAAGCAGGTATCCCGGTCTGGAATTTGAGGTCATCAGGTTTGGGGCTGCGCTGGCATTTGGGCTGCTAAAATTCTGGCCTTACGCGGGCATTAGCGTTTCCGGACTCCCTTTGATCTTTTGGGCATATTTGAGCGTCGATCGCCATAAGCTTTGGGCTTTCCTCACAGCGGTTGTTTATGCCTATTATTCTTCCCTGGCGCTGGTGGGTGTCTTCCTTCTTATCGCCTTGGGAATCTCTGAACTTTGGCTTTGGATAAAAAAAAGGGGAAGCTGGAGGCGGGTGCTTTGGATTGCTTTCCTCACCTTGGTGTACGTGCTGGCAAATATCAGTTTGGTGATGAGCGCCCTGGCGCCAAAGGTGGCCAGCCATCGCAGTGGCTTCAGCGCGGTGGGCTTTTTTGCGGATAACCAGCAAACCGTCCTGAATTTTTTGCGCATGTTTTTTTCAAACTATGGACACAACGCCAGCTATCCCTGGCTCATCATTCCCTTGGGTTTATTGGCACTCTTGCTGGCTTTCAAGGGTAAGTCTCCTGAAAAACGCAAGCATTTGATCCTGCTTGGAGCATATACGATTTTGGCTTTGGCTGGCGCGATATTTGGCAACAGATACATTTACTCCCTGCAGAGCCGAATACCGCTGTTGAAAATGTTTCAGCTGCATCGTTTCTTCTGGCTGCTGCCCTTGCTGCAATACCTGATCTTCGCGAGTTCTCTGGTGATAGTAGCCAAAACCAAGCTCAAAAAAGCAATTTATCCTCTTTTGCTGGTGCAGATAGGCATTTTGGCGTTCTATGTGAATTACAACACCAAGCAATGTGTGAAGAGCTATGTTCTGAACAAACCGGTTTCCCCGCCAAGTTATGAGGAGTTCTACAGCCCTGCGCTTTACCGGGGAATTCAGCGACACATTGGGCGACCCACCACTGAATACAGGGTGGCATCTCTGGGCTTGAACCCTGCCGCTGCGATGTATAACGGTTTTTACACTGTTGATGGATATTTTTCCGGAGGTTACCCTTTGGAGCACAAACAAAACTTTGGCAAAGCCATCGAGGGTGAACTTGAAAAAAATGAACATTTGGCAAATCTGTTTTATAACTGGGGCAGCACCTGCTATCTGTTTTCAGATGAGATTGACCGTTATTATGGATATCGTGGAAATGGCATCCCCATGATTGATAAACACGAGGAAAGGAGCATCGAATATCTCGCCATTGATACTGCCAGTCTCAGAGACATGGATTGCGAGTATATCTTTTCAGCCCTGCCCATCTCCCAAGCCGGCGAATTGGGACTTAACTATGTTGCCAGCTATGAACATAGCTCTTCTCCCTACAAAATCTATCTGTATTCGATTGAATAAACGTCTCGCGTAATACTAATATCAGAAAAAACCAGGAACAAAAATTGTTGGACCAAAATGAATAATATGATCTCGAAAGTGCTCAAGCTGATTTCTGTCAATTTGGGCGGGCTTCCCAAAAAGCTGGCAAATGCCTCCATGTATTTTTCCGCGTCTTTGGTGCAGGTGGTGGTGGGGCTGATTCTTTCCCCCATTCTGTCCTTGCATCTGGGGCACAGGGATTTTGCCATTGTGGGATATTTTAATTCCTTCAATGCCTTGTTTGTTCCTCTCACAAACTTTTCGCTTAGCTCCTTCTATAGTAAGCACTATTTTGTGGTGAACCAGGCACAGCGGGAAAACATGAGGAAAACCATTGCCTCCACACTCTTGGTTTTCGGTTTGGCGTCAACCGTGGTGATCTTGGCGATTTTCTGGGTTTACACCCGGCTCTACGACACTGGCTACGGCTTTTTCCCCTACGCGCTGCTTTGCTATTCAAACCTTGTCTTCAGCAATATCTATGCCTTCTACCTGCTCAACTTGAGACTCTCAAAAAAAGCCTCGGGTTTTTTGTGGGTCAATATCGCCCACCATGGCGCCTATCTGGTGGCGATGCTTTTGCTGTGCGCGGTGTTGAAATTTGGCGCGGCGGGAAGCTTGGCGGCAACTTCCCTTGTGTCGCTTGGATTTGGCTTGTTTTTCTTTTTCAAACTCACGGACAGAATCATGCTGGACAAAAAGATATTGAAAACAGCGCTGCATTTCTGCTGGCCGCTGATCCTCGCCGGGTGCATCGATTATTTTACCAATGGCGTGGACAGGGCCATGCTGGCAGGCTTCAAAGATGATGTGAACCTGGGACTCTACAGCATCGCGCTCAGGTTTTCCGGCTATATCTATATGTTCTATGCCGCCATTTCCATGACTTTGGAGCCGGATTTTTTCCAAGCGCTTTCCACGAAAAGATACGGCAGGATGGTCAAAATATCCCTGGGCCTGATTTTGATGAATCTGTTGGTGGTGGGAGCCTTCGTTGTTGCCGCCCCCCTGATTCTGAAAATACTCACTGTGGGCAGATACACTGCCGCCAGCAGGCTGGCACGCATCATGGCCTTAAAAAATATCAGCGCTTCGGTGTTCTTTATCATCTCCACTGTCATCATCATCAAGGGTTACACCAAAGTGGCTCTGATCAACAAGATTGTGGCGGCAGTGTTCGTGAGCTCGCTTTTCCGTTTTCTGATCAGCAAGTACCAGTTTGAGGGTGCCGCCTGGGGCCAGGTTTTATCCTACGTGGTCTTTACCCTGGTGAGCGGCTTGTTCCTGGTGTATAAGCTGGCTCAGAAAAAAAGGCTCAAAAGCGCGTGAGGATGATTCAAAAATGAAAATTGCCTGGATCTGTCATTTTAGCAACGCTGAGGTTCGTAAAGCCCTGAAACTGTCTGACCAGGTCCATTCCTTCGCGCCTTGGATCACCAATACCATCAAGGTGTTCGAAAACAATCCCGAACATGAGCTGCATGTCATTGCTCCGCATAGATTTTTGAAACGGAGCACCAGTTTTGAAACAGAAGGAGTGCACTACCATTTTTTCAATCCTGGCATTCCCTTTTGGGGGAGGCAGTGGCCGTCTTTTTTTCGCTGGGATTTATGGACCGGGTTCAAGAAAAATAACAAAAAGGTGGGGAACTGGGTGAATGCCATCAAGCCTGATGTGATCCATCTTCAGGGAGCTGAAAACGCATATTATTCATCTTCCATCTTTCAGTTTCAAGGGCGCTACCCCATTGTGGTGAACCTGCAGAGGATGGATCCCAGTTTTTACTATGATCTTTCCCGGGAAGCAAAAACGCGGCGGGCTGTGGAAGAAAAGATTTTAAAAAATTTTCCTCATTTTTCAATTCGCACCCAGACCATGGAGCAGGACCTGCTTTCCGTAAATCCAAATGCCCAAACCCACTGGGTGCGCTACCACATTCCCCAACCCCGTGCCTGTGAGACGTGCCCCAAGCAGTACGATCTGGTCTTTTTTGCCCGGGTGAGCCCCAGCAAGGGAATCGAAGATTTGCTGCGGGCTGCGGGAACGCTCACGGGTGAAATTCCCGGTCTTTCGCTATGTATAATTGGTGGAGTAAGCTCTTCATACAGGGAATATCTGAACGAAATGGCGGCACCAAGCGGACTGCGCCTCGTGTGGAAAGGCCTCCTGCCCGAGATTGACGATGTGCACAAAGAGGCATGCAAGGCCCGTGTGTCTGTCTTGCCCACCCATCAGGATATCATTCCGGGCACGATAGTTGAAAGTATGCAGCTCGGTATTCCCGTGGTGAGTTACAAGGTTGGCAGCATACCGGAATTGAACGCTGAAAATGAATCGCTGCTCTTGGTGGAAAAAGGAGATATTCAGGGCCTGGCTGTTCAGATAAAAAAACTGCTGACGGATGAGGAATACGCTGCCCAATTGGCGCAACAAGCCCAAAGGACCATCAATAAGTTTATTGTTAGCGAGGATGTGTTGGGGCAGCATATTGCCTGTTACACCTGTGTGATGGAAGATTTCCATAAATAAACGAATTAATTGCACCCTGGACAAGAATCAAAACATCCAGGATGCGCGGCTATGAATAATTGGCAAATAATATTATAAAACGGGTAAACAAGATGAAACCTGAACTTTTGGTGGATTTTATCCGGGAGCTGTACGCTAGCACGGAATTCATCCCTCTGCACGAACCCTGCTTCGGCGATGGCGAAAATAAATATGTAAACGATTGCCTTGCGAGCAGGTTCGTATCCAGCGTTGGAAAATATGTGGATCTTTTTGAGGAAAGGATTTGTGCCTACACGGGAGCCAGCAGCGCGGTGGCGACTGTAAATGGAACCGCCGCTTTGCACATCGCCCTTCTTCTGGCTGGAACGCATCCCGGAGACCTGGTCATAACCCAGCCCCTCACCTTCGTGGCCACCTGCAATGCCATCAGCTATTTGGGTGCCCAGCCGGTTTTCGTGGATATTGAGAAAAATAGCCTTGGCATGTCTGCCGAAGCGCTGGAGCTTTGGCTGCGGGAAAACGTGGATCTGCTTGTTGAGGAAACACAGAACAATCCCTCCGCCCCTCACAAAGCGATTCACAAGGCTTCTGGAAAACGCCTGGCGGCTTGTGTTCCCATGCACAGTTTTGGTCACCCCTGCCAAATTGATAAAATCATTTCCATTTGCGATACTTACGGCATACCGGTCGTGGAAGATTCCGCGGAATCCCTTGGCAGCTACTACAAGGGGCAACACACCGGCACTTTTGGCAAGCTGGGCATCCTGAGTTTTAACGGGAATAAAACCATCACCACCGGAGGCGGGGGCATGATTTTAACAAACGACGAGCATCTGGGTAAACTGGCAAAACATATCACCACAACGGCAAAAAAGCCCCATCCTTGGGACTATGAACACGATATGGTGGCCTATAATTACCGGATGCCAAACATAAATGCCGCCCTTGGCTGCGGCCAGATGGAGCTGCTGGACGGGTTTTTGGAAGATAAAAGAGAAACCGCCTCGCGCTACCGTGAATTTTTCGCGGAGCAAAATGGACCTTGTTTTGTTGATGAACCCCGGGACGGCAAGTCCAATTTTTGGCTGAACGCCGTTCTTGCCCCCAGCCCCGAAGATCGTGACCTCCTGCTTAAGGTCACCAACGGGGCTGGAGTGATGACGCGGCCAGCCTGGATTTTGATGAATCGGCTGGAAATGTTCAAAGATTCCGCCTGCGGAGACTTGAGTAATGCCAGCCACATAGCCAGTCGTCTGGTAAATTTGCCAAGCAGTGTGAGGAATACATGAAAAAGAAATTCAGAGTGTATCTAAGATCATTTGAACCCGGAGACCATCTTTTATTGCATAAATGGCGCAGTGACCCGGAGATTGCGATTCCGTTCAGTGCCACAATGCGCTTCACATCCACACTCAACGAACAAAAATGGCTGGAGGACAGGGTTTTTGACAAAAACAGCGTTAGCTGCGCCATTTGTCTTAAGGAAACCGACGAATTCATCGGGTGCATCTTTATCAGCAAAATTGATATGCTGCATAAAAATGGCGTTGCCGGTTGGTTTGTGGGAGAAAAAAAACACTGGGGCAAAGGCTACGCGACTGATGCCCTGGTTTTGATGTTGCGACACGCTTTTTACGATAAAGGTCTAGAAAGGGTTTGGTCTGGTGTGTTTGAAGACAACATGGGCTCCTTGAAAATGGCGGAGAAATGTGGCTTCAAGGTGGAAGGGCTGATGCGCAAAGCCTATTATGTGGACGGCAGCTTTAAAAACAGTGTGGTGGTGGGGGTGTTGAGGGAGGATTTTGAAGCAGTGCTGGCTGATTATGAGGATATCGTATGACAATGAACTCCAAAACTGGAATATGCACGCTCGCCGATGCTCAGGCATGGGAAGCTCTGCATTCCCGGTTGGGTCGGCAAGCCCCGCCCTTTTTTGGCCCTAATTATCATCGTGTAGTGGATCCAGCGGGAACAGAAACAGAGTGTTTTTGGAGTTCCAAGGACGAAAACAACTTTCTCTACTATCCATATTTGAAGAAAAGCCTTAACGGTCTTGGTTACAATCTGGATGATGAATATTGCGACATCAGCGGGGCTTACGGCTATAATGGACCCCTTGGCAGGGTGAAGGATCCGGGCTTTGTTGAGGCTTTCAACCACGCGCTATTGGATTATTTTGCCCAAATCAGGGCTGTGACGGAATTTGTGCGCTACTGTCCTCTTACAAACAACAGACGCTTTCATCTTTACACCCAGCAAATGGATGTGTTGGACAACGTTTACATCGATCTCTCCCAGGGGCAGGACTGGGTATGGAAGCATTCCTTTGAACACCGGGCACGCAAAGCCATCCGCAATGGCGAGGGTCATGGTCTGAAAACTGTGATTCACCGGGGAAGCGAGATTGTGGCTGAAGAGATCGAAGTTTTACATGAAATCTACACCAGCACCATGCAGCGTAATGAGGCGGATGAATTCTATTTTTTTGACAGAAGTTTTTTTGAAGGACTGGTTGCCAATCTGGGCCATCAGAGCCTGCTGGCACTTAGCTATTATGAGGACAAGGCCATTTCGGCGGAATTGCTGCTTTTGGGTGGAACCCTGGCCTACGGCTTTTTGGGCGGAACTCTAAGTGAATATTATCAATACAAGGCCAACAGCTTCCAGCGCTGGGAACTGGTTAAATATCTCTGCGCACATGGCTTTGAAAAATATTCCCTGGGCGCCAGCAGCGCGCGGGGGGATGGGATCTATAAGTTTAAGATGAGTTTTGCCAGGGGCTGTGCGAATCCTTTTTATATTGGCACCAAGGTGCATTTGCCCGAAGTGTATGCCCAGCTTCGATCGCAGTGGAGCGAAATGTATCCCGAAGCCGCCAAAATGCATGCCAACAAGATTCAAGGTTACAGGATCAGATTTTGAACCTTTGACTGTCCAGGCTGCGTTTAAGATACCTGCCGCACCATCGCGGCAGCAGTTGAAGCCGGATATATGGAAAAAGTGCCGGGATATGAGGCCTTGACAAATGCGCTGTAGCAAAAGAATTGAATAAACCAAAAAATTGAGAGGTAATCATGAAAGAGTCAGCAGTGTTGTTAATCACATTTAACCGCCCCGAGAGTACGCGCGAGGTCTTGAAAGCCCTCCAAAAAGCAAAGCCCAAGCGTCTTTATGTCTTTTCAGACGGAGCCCGCAACGAAGAGGAGCAAAAGATTTGCCAGCAAGTTAGAGATATGGTAATTGAAATGGTTAACTGGGATTGCGATCTAAGGCGCAAAGTGATGGAATATAACCTTGGCTGCGGCCCGGGACCCTTCGCCGCCATGAATTGGGCTGTGGAAGAAGAAGACCGCATCATCATTCTGGAGGATGACTGCGTCCCCTCTCCCGCTTTTTTCCCATATTGTGACTATCTTTTGGACAAGTTCCTGGACGATCGGCGTATCTGGCTGTTGAGCGGAAACAACTACTGTCCGGAGTTTCCGCTTCCGGCGGATTACGCGTTCACGCGCTACGCGCATAGCTGGGGCTGGGCAACCTGGCGCCGCTGCGTCAAGCAGGTGGATTTGGAAATGCGGGATTACCCTGAATTCAGGGATAGAAAGCTGCTCTATTCGCTCTTGCCGCGTAAAGAGGCGGACTATTTCATGCAGTCTTTTGAGCATACATACACGGATAAAAGCAGGATGGGGCATATCTGGGATATTCAATTTGGTTTTTGCGTGCGCAAAAACAACGGCATGGGCATCATGCCCCGGGCGAACTTGGTAAGCAACATCGGCTATGTGGGCACCCATAGCGAAAAAAAGAACCGTTTTCACGACCATCCTGTCGATGATGGTTTCAAGATTGTCCACGAACCCAAGTGTGTGGCACCGGACTATCTGCACGACAGGTACCATTTTATCCATCACTGGCTGGGTGGATCCGGGCTGCAAAGATCACTAAATAAAGCCAAGCGTAAAGCAAGAAAACTATTAAAGGCAAAACCTTGACAAAAACCAAACTACTGTTCTATTTGGCGGGCTTGGTGCTGACCCTGATTATCCTCAGGCTCATCCCCGCGAATCTGGATTGGCGGATAGCCAACGTCAGGATCTTGAGTCTGGAACTGTGGATAGCCATATTTTTGTTTTTTGTGGCCATCTACAAGCCGAATTCCTTTTTCAGCAGGGAGATGATTTGGGCATATGCTTACGCGCTGGTGGTTCTTGTGATGGACATCATTGGGCATTTGACACATTCGTCGGCAACTTGGTTGTCCGCTCAGGTGCGCCCCTTCCTTCTGGCACTCATCTTGTATCAGGTGTTTCTGGTCAGGCCGGACCTCGAGCTGATAAAAAAAATGGTGCTCTTTATAGTTGCCATTATTGGCATCTCATGTTTGATTAACATTGTGGGTTTAATGCGCAACCCCTTGGCGGTGAGGTTTGTAGTGGGTGGTGCGGAAGGCGCGGAAGGAAGAGATCGCTTCACCAGAATGGGTATTTCGAACTATGGATTTTTTTCGGGGCTCCCAACTTTGTTACCGGTCTTGTTCTACTCCTTCAGAAAAACGGCCAAAAAAAAGTTCAAATGGCTTTTTGGAATTGTAATATTCCTGGTGGTTTGGGCGGTTTTTCTCAGCGCGTTTACAGCCCCATTGCTGATTGCCTTGATGGCACTCGTATTGTCAATTTTTGGCAATGTTCGAAGCAGGAGGGGCTATACCGTTTTGTTGATTGTAGTGGGGGGTCTGATGTCTTTGATATATCCTCCCCAGCTTGCTTTCAATCATGCCATCGATGGTTTGATCAGCATCACTCCCACGGAAGCCGTCAGACGACGCCTCAACGATATTAAGCTGGCATCCCAGGAAGGCATTGAGGTTACATCCACCGGCAGAACAGAAACTTCGGTGGAACAGCGTTTGCAAAGGGTGTTTTGGAGTGTTGAAACCGTTGCCAGGTATCCATTGTTCGGTTCTTCGAAAAACACCAACCCTGAGGCTTTTCATCTCTTCTGGTTATATTTCCTGGCTTCTTTCGGCTTGGTGGGATTTCTTCCCTTTTTCTTGTCGTGGTTAACACATATTCGGAGAAACAAAAGGGTTTTCGATCAAGATTTTTGGTTCTACTACGTTTTGTCCTTGTTGACGTTCTTCACTATGGGATTGATTAAAAGCATCACCGGATGGTTCATGTATTTGGCGCCCTTGTTCATCGTTCCCGCCATGTACTATCTCACCTATGAAATTCCTGAACCCGGCTTGGAAGCAACAGGCGAATCTGCTGTTCAAGCCTCCAAGGGAGCCTTGCAATGAGCCTGCTTTTTTTCAGCGACCTGTTCAGCGGTAAAACGGTTCGAAAACATTACCGATTTTACTCGCAAACCCAATGGTATGATCAGGAGCAAATGCGAGGCTTTCAAAAGGCCAAACTTGTGCGCTTGTTGAAACACTGCCGGCAAAACCTGCCCTATTATGCCAATGTTATGAAAAACCTGGGCATGGAACCTGAAGATATCAAGGAGCCCGGGGAGATTGTTTGTTTTCCTGTGTTGACCAAAGAGCTTATCCTCGAGCACAAGGATGAATTTGTGCCCCATAACCTTAAAGATATCAAAGGCGTTAATTACGGTTTCACCGGTGGAACCACCGGAGGCGCGTTTCCCAAGCGTAACGATGCTGCCACCCGCAGTTCCAGTTGGGGTGCCTACCAACGTTTTTACGATTGGATGGGAATTGGTCGCAATGATGAGAAAGTTGACCTGATGGGCGGATATGCTCAGAGCAAGAAATTGCTCGTCCGCCTGAAGGGACAGATGTTGGACAAAGTTCATCACAGCCATTCCTTCGACACCTACGAGACCTTTGAACGCAATTTTTCGCGGCTTGTGCAGCTGTTGCAAACGCGGGATATCAAGCTGATTAGAGCTTATACACAATATCTACACAACATGGCTGTAGAGATGAGGAACCGTGGCTTGAAGTTTCAGCTTAAAGCCATCATGACCACCGCGGAGCCACTGTTTGAAGAACACCGTGCCCTGTTCAGGGAAGTGTTTGCTTGTGAAACATTCGATCAATACGGTTGCGGTGAAATTGGCAGCATAGCGTTTGAATGTGAGCATCACAATGGCCTGCATGTTACTGAGGAACGTGTTTTCCTGGAAGTTGGCAAGAATCAGGAATTGATTCTTACAGATTTGGATAATTTTGCCATGCCCCTCATCCGCTACAAGAATGGTGACGAAGCGGAGTTGAAAGAAGAAGCCTGCAGTTGCGGAAGAAAAAGCCCGCTGATAAAATGGATTAAAGGACGGACCATTGATTATCTGACCGGTCCGGAAGGCCAATCGCTGCATAGTTCATATCTTTGGAAGATACTATATGAGTCCGGCATCGCTCCGCGACGTAATCTGCAAAAATTCCAAGCCCTGCAAACTAGCAGCGAACACATCAAGTTGAGATATGTGGGCCAAAAATTCGACGCGGATGAGGAAGCTTTGTTAGAAAAGTTGATCCGGGAAAAATTGGGAATGGTAACCCTTGTTTTTTCCAACGAGAGCGACATAGAAAATTCGTCCTCAGGAAAATACATGCCAGTGGTGAACCAAACCCTGCAGTCATCTTTCAAACCTGAGCCTGATACGGATATTGGCAAGAAATCGGAGCTGTGAATGAATCGCACTGATCTTACATTTTACCTGATGGGGAAAAAATATGGCTTCGATCTGAAAAAAATGGTGGATTTCACCATGCAAAGCCAGTATTGGTCGGCGGACGAGATTCACAAATACCAGCTTGAAAAACTGCAAAAGGTGATCCACCACGCCTATGACAAGGTTCCATATTACACCAAGCTGATGCGGGTCATGGGCATGGAGCCCGGCGATTTTAAAGCCATTGATGATCTTGCCGCTTTTCCCATTTTGCGCAAAGAGACCATCCAGGCAAACCCTGAAAGTTTTCTGGCTTCAGACCTGAAGCGCTACCACCCCCTGCAAAGATCAACCGGCGGCACCACAGGAATTCCTTTTGCCTACTATAACGATGTGCTGAGTTGGGGATTGAATTGGGCAACGAAAATCAGGACCTTCGCCTGGGGCGGCTATCAGCTCGGTCGGGACAGGATTGCCGTTATGAAGGGTGGATCCATGATGAGAGAAGGTAAGCTGTCCCTGCGGGCAAAACTGTGGAGATTTTTGCAGCGAAACTATTCCATCCCCATTGCGCGGATGAACTCTGAGGAGATGGAACAGGGCATCCAGGACATCCAAAGATACAAGATCCGGTTTTTACGTGGATATCCCTCGGCATTGCTGGCTTTGGCCAAACACTTGAGCCAAACAAATAGGACCATACCGATGAAGGGAATATTTACCACGGCGGAAATGCTATTCCCTGAACACCGGGAAGAAATTGAAAAGGTCTTTATGTGCCCCATCAATGATGCCTATGGCTGTGGAGAAGGCATGGTTGGTGCCAGCCAATGCGAAATGCACAGTTCCTATCACATTCATGTCGAAACATCTTATCTTGAGCTTGTGGATCAAGACGGTCAAGCCGTTCCGGCAGGGGTGGAAGGAGAAATCATTGCCAGCTCCCTGCATGATTTTGCCATGCCCTTTATCCGCTATGCTCCAGGCGACCGCGCCGTATTCGGGAAGGGAAAATGCGCTTGTGGGAGGAGCTTGCCACTGTTTGATGTCATCAAAGGCAGATCCTCCGACTTGATTTATCTGCCAAACGGCAACGTTATTAACGGCTTATCCCTGCCTTTTGAAGCGCTTGGGAAGATATTAAAACAATTTCAGCTTGTTCAGGCAGAAGATGATAGATTGCTGTTGAATATTGTGCCTCAGCCTGGTTTTACAGCCAAAGACAGGGTCTGGCTGCAGGATTATCTCATGAGTGTGGCTGGCGATGGCGTGCGTGTGGAAGTTAAGGAATTACAGGAGATAGCGAAAACGGAAGCGGGAAAATTCCGCTATGTGATCGCCAAAAAAAATGTCTAAACCTCTCACCTTGGTTTGTTCCTGCCGGATGGGACCGGGAACCTTGGAGGCCAAGCTGATTCCGCTAGGCAGGGTGGAAAAAGTGGATAGGATAATCGTGTTGAGAAAGACCGCGGGTCCACCCATTCCCAAAGTGGAGTATCGGATCTTGCCAAAGCTTTGCCGCCATCCACTGTTGAACATCATGATTACGCCCATCTTGATGGCGCGCATCGGTTTCCGGCAAAAAGCGGACTATTTTTTAGCCTATCACTATAAGCCGCATTTCTTTTTTGCGGGCTTTGCGTCCTTATTGACCGGGATTCCCTATATTTTGGGTCAAACCGGACAGGATATCCAAAAAGCTGCCAACAAAAAGATGATGGGGCCCATTCTGATCGCCGTGCTTCGGCGCGCCGCGGTTCTAAATGTGCCCGGGAACAAATCACTCTCCTTTTGGAAAGAAAAGGGAGTGAAAAAAGTGCAGCAGCTTCACAGTACGGTGGATACAGATTACTATCACCCATCGGATCAAGCCAAGGAATTCGATTTTATCTATACGGGCAGGATGGAAGACTACAAGGGTGTGGATTTGATTTTGCAAGCCTTTGCCAAGGTTCAAAGAAAACATCCCGAAACAAAGCTTGCCATCGTTGGTTATGGTTCCCGGGAAGCCGCTTTGAAAAAACTGGCACTTGAGCTGGGATTGGCTTCCAATGTGGTTTTTGCAGGTTTCCAATCCGATGTCCGGTCCTGGCTCCAGCGTTCCCGCGTTTTTGTGATGGCATCATATACGGAAGGTTTGCCCTGCGCGCTGATGGAGGCGATGAGCTGTGCCATGATTTGCATCAGCTCCTATGCCGGCAATATCCCAGACATCCTGCGCTCCGGAGAAACGGGATTTGGTTTCGAATGTGGTAAGCTCGAGGCTCTTTCCAACCACATGGAATTCGTGCTTTCATCAAATGAAGGCCTGGATGCCATCGCCAAAGCCGCTCGTGCACAGATAGTTCAAAAACATTCCCATGCTTCCGCTGTTGAGAAGTGGAATTCACTGTTTAAGGATATGGAGGCCAAACGCTCATGAGAAGAAAAAGAAGCGCTCTGGCAGTGTTGCGAGGGCTCTGGGTGAGGTTTTTACATCATTTGGCAAGGCACTGTTTCCCCAGCGTCATACGGGTTTTTTTACATCGTCTCCGTGGTGTCAGCATCGGCAAAAATGTTTTTATTGGACTGGATGTTGCCATCGATGATGACGGACCCCAAAGGGTTAAAATTGAGGATAATGTTTTCATCACCGCGGGCTGCATGTTGTTAACCCATCAACGTGACCTTCGACAATACCACAAAAACACCTGGGTGGGGGATCAGCCTTTCATCCAGGCGGATATACGCATCCGGGAAGGCGCTCATATTGGCATTGGCTCCATTATTCTGCCCGGTGTAACCATTGGCAGAGGCGCTGTGATTGGAGCTGGTTCAGTGGTAACCAAAGACGTGCCGGATTATTGTTTGGCATTGGGAGTTCCGGCAAAGGTAATCAAGGAGTTTGAACCATGAAATCTTTTAACAAATCGCAAAAACAAAGGTGGATGGCGGGAGTCTTTGTTGCCCTGCTGCTTGTTTTGGGAGCCTGTAACTGTTTTAAACCCAAAACATTTAAGATTCAAGGCAGAGTGTATGGAATCACAGAACAAGGGGGAGAGGTTTTGGCCAACGCCACCATCATGCTTTTCGAGCCGGATGAAGTGGACGCCTCAGTGCAACAGCTTCAAATTGATTATGCCGGCATCGGAGCCTCAAATTCTTGGCAGGAGCTGTTTGATCACAGATCCCGGGAAGCTTTGTTTAAAACAGTGACCGACAGTGAAGGGAATTTTACCCTCGAAGGCTTGGAGAAAGGCAACTATGTGTTGGTAACCTTTTTGGATGGCTGGGGCTTTCGTTACCAAGCGGTCGATAATCTGAAGGAAGACCTAACCGGTGTACGGCTCGATCTCTATCCGGTAACGAACTTGCCGTCCATATTAAATGCTGATTATTCGATGTTGGAAGGCAGGGTTTATCAGGCTCCCCCAAGCTTCATCCAATTGGCTGGCTCCACCCTGAAGTGTGAAGGCAACGCGGTTTTGCTCATGGAAGAAGGCGGCGAGGCAAGCTTTCATGGCGATCTCAGCATAGAGGAGGGGGCTTCATTAAGGATCATGTCCAAGGATAGGATTTATTCCAATTCATATTCCGAACAAGCTCCCAAACGCTATAACCAGATAAGCCTCCATGGAAATCATGATTCAGAGATAAGAAGGCTCCTGCTTCAGGATTGCGTCTATGGCCTGCGCGTGTTGGGAGTTAACGGATTAACTCTGGCCGAGTCACATATTCGACCACTTTATACCGCCTTGGTTGTCTCCAATTCCCATAATATCTCGATTCTCAACTGTACTGTCACCGGATCACGAGAATCGTCCTTGGCGGCACTGTATGGGGAAAACAGCACCCAAATTGCAATTGACAAATGCCATTTTTACCTCAATCGGAAAGGCGCTTTACTCAGTAATTGCGCGGAATCTGAAGTCAGGGAAACATATTTTGATCAAAACAGTGCTATGGATATTCACTTTGGAGAATACAGCACCGGCAAGGTTGAGTATTGTTCTTTCCCAAATTCAAATCTGGCGGTTTACAACTACAAGGGACAAATCCAAGTACACAGAAACGAGATCACCGCAAAAACCGGGATTTACAACTATCAGCTTAGAGCATCATTCTCGGCAAATTATAACAATTTCGATTGCAGCGTCTATGCTGTCAAATCCAAGGGCATTTTCTACAATTCACCTATTCTACACATGGATGCGACGCAAAACTATTGGGGCACGACAGACACCGCCAGGATTGATGAATTGATTTACGATAGAAACGACGAAGATCCACAGGACGTAAATTATAGCTTGCTGAAAACAGTCGTTGATTACAGACCCTTCAAAAGCCAAAAAAATAACGCGGGTATCCCCAAATAGGCATTGTGTTTAAATGAATATTCTGATTGATATCAACCATCCTGCCCAGGTTCATTATTTTAGAAACCTGTATCATATCCTGAAGGACAGGCACAATTTAGTGGTGACCACCAAGGATGTGGAACTGCAAACCCGTTTGCTGAAGGCTCACGATATCCCCTATATTTCCTTTGGTAAAAAAAGCGATTCTCTGATGGGTAAGTTTTTTCGGCAAACCGGATACAGTCTCAAAAGTCTCAAAATCATGAAGGAACACGATATCGATGTGGCGTTCGGATCATCCGTGTCAAACGTGCACGCGGCAAAGTTTTGCAAAGCCATATCCATCGCCACCACGGATAGCGATTTGTCTGTATTGCCTCTTTCCGCCAGGTTTGTGTATCCCTTGGCAAACTTTTTGATGACACCTGACGCGCTCGCTTTTCAAAAAGTTAAAAATCAAATTTGCTATCCTGGTTTACAAGAGCTTGCCTATCTGCATCCCAACAGATTCACGCCTGATCAATCGGTTTTGGCGGAAAACGATTTATCAGAACACGAACCGTTTTTCGTACTTCGTTTCACAGCCTTCAAGGCTCATCATGACGTTGGCATGTATGGATTGTCTTTAGACCAAAAACAAAAATTGGTGACAGTTCTTGAAAAACACGGACGGGTGATAATTACAACGGAAACAAAAGACACTCAGTTTGAAAAATATGCTGCCAAATCCAGTCCTGAAAAAATTCATTCACTGTTGTATTATGCCAAAATGCTGATCTGCGACAGTCAGACCATGACCACCGAGGCGGCGGTTTTGGGCACGCCTGCCCTCAGGTGTAATACCTTTGCGGGCAAATTGAGCGTAATTGAAGAAATAGAAAAAAAATATGATTTGGCATACAGTTTTCATCCACGTCACTTCGACTGGATGTATGAAAGGATCAAAATTTTACTGGCAGACCCTGATCTCAAAGAAAAATGGAACCTTAAGCGACAAAGAATGCTGCGGCAAAAAATCGATGTAACTGCATTTTGGGCATGGCTGCTGGACAATCATCCCCGCTCTGAAATGCAGGTGATTAAGGGAGAATGTGATTTTGAGCAATTCAAACAAAAGACATGGGTTGAGTAGACTTCTTAAAATAAAGGATATTCTATGCCGCAGGCTCACCGCTGCAATTTGCGGAATCCGTTTTCGCGTTCGCAAACGCCTGGGTTTATTGGGAAGGATGCAGACCGGCTCCGGTTTTGTTCTTAACGGAATTCCGTGGGTGAGAAACTATGGGAAGATTATCATTGGGGACGGGTTTGTTTGCAATTCTGGGAAAAAGCAAAATCCAATTGGTGGCGATACTGTTTTGCGGCTTGCGGTTTATGAAAACGCCATTGTAAGAATTGGCACACGGGTTGGCATCTCGAACAGCACGCTGGTGTGTAAGGAATCCATCACAATTGGCGACAAGGTCCTGATTGGAGGCGGGTGCAAAATATGGGATACGGATTTTCATGCACTGGATTTTGAATCCCGCACTTCATCCAAAGATACAAATGTGAAATCGGCGCCCATTGTGATTGAAGATGGAGCTTTTGTTGGAGGAAGCAGCTTGGTTATGAAGGGAGTCACCATTGGTCGCCACTCGATTGTGGCGGCGGGCAGCGTTATTACAAAAGATATACCGCCTTATGAGATTTGGGGCGGCAACCCCGCCAAGTGTATCCGAAAGCTCGAAAATTAGATAAAATTAATTAAAAAACCACCATAAGGAAAACCAAACAAATGAAAAAGGCTCTAATCACGGGAATAACGGGGCAGGATGGGTCTTATCTTGCCGAATTTTTGCTGGATAAAGGTTATGAAGTCCATGGCATGATTCGTAGGTCATCATCATTCAACACACAGAGAATAGATCACATCTACCAAGATCCTCACAATAAGGACGTAAGACTTTTTTTACACTACGGAGACCTGTGTGATTCCAGCAATCTAAATCGTTTGCTGGAAAAAATAGCACCAAACGAAATCTATAACCTTGGTGCCCAATCTCATGTTAAGGTTTCTTTTGAAGTGCCGGAGTATTCTGCCGAGGTTGATGCGCTTGGCACGCTCAGGTTGCTGGATGCCATCAAGGATACGAAAATCCAAGCCAAGTTCTATCAGGCTTCGACCTCTGAATTGTTTGGAAAAGTGCAGGAAATTCCCCAAAAAGAAACCACCCCCTTCTATCCCAGAAGCCCCTATGCTGCAGCCAAGCTCTATGCCTATTGGATTGTTCGAAACTATCGCGAGGCGTATAAGCTTTTTGCCAGCAATGGAATCCTGTTCAACCATGAATCTCCAAGGCGCGGTGAAACATTTGTTACCCGCAAAATTGTGATTGCGGCTGTTAAAATCAGCCTGGGCTTGCAGGAGTGCATGTATCTGGGAAATATCGATGCGAAAAGGGATTGGGGTTATGCTCCTGAATATGTGGAGGGAATGTGGAGGATTTTGCAAGCCGACGGTCCGGACGACTTTGTGCTTGCCACCAACAAGACGAATACCGTTAGAAGCTTCGTGGAAGCCGTTTTTGCAGAGTTGGGAATCACCTTGGACTGGCAGGGTGCCGGTGTTGATGAGGTCGGTATCGACACCAAAACAGGTAAAACAGTTGTGCGCATTGATCCCCAATATTTCCGACCCACCGAAGTGGAGATTTTGGTGGGTGATTATTCCAAGGCAAAAGAAGTATTGGGCTGGGAGCCCAAGGTTATGATGCCGGAATTGGTGAAAATAATGGTGGAGGCAGATCTCAAAAGGATAAAAGCCAATATCGGAAGAAATAATGAATAAACAGGACAAAATATATGTGGCCGGGCACAATGGCTTGGTTGGCTCTGCCATAGTTCGCAAACTGAAAGAACAAGGATTTAACAACCTTATCTATGGCAGTTTTGATAAACTCGACCTAAGAAATCAGGCTGCCGTTGAGCATTTTTTTCAAACCAACAAACCCGACTTTGTTTTTCTGGCGGCTGCAAAAGTTGGAGGCATTCACGCCAACAGCCAGTATCCTGCTGAGTTTATCTATGATAACTTGATGATTGAAGCCAACGTGATTCATGCCGCTCACCAGTTTGGAACAAAAAAGCTTCTTTTTTTGGGAAGCTCGTGCATCTATCCTCGCTTGAGCCCACAGCCCATCAAGGAAGAATATCTCCTTACAGGGGAACTGGAACCAACAAATGAGCCCTACGCAATTGCCAAAATTGCCGGGATTAAACTTTGCGAATACTATAAAAAGCAGTATGGGGACAACTTTATTTCAGCCATGCCAACGAATCTTTTTGGTCCCGGAGACAACTACCATTTGGAAAATTCTCATGTTTTGCCGGCAATGATCAGGAAAACCTATCTGGCCAAACTTCTACAAAGAAATGAATTTGCTGCGATCGAAAAGAATATCAGGCATCACGAGGGGTTGAACCTGACTGAACCTGAACTGGTCTCTTTTTTGGAAAGGTATGGCATCAGACGTGAAGCGAAGCAGGTTAGCCTGGCTTTGTGGGGAACAGGAACACCTCGCAGAGAGTTTCTTTATGTTGACGATTTGGCAGAAGCACTTCTGTTTTTGATGGAAAATTATAGCGGAACACAACACGTAAATGTGGGAACCGGAGAGGATGTTACCATTAAAGAAGCCGCACAAATGATTAAAGAAAAAATCAACTTTGATGGTGAACTTAAGTGGGATTCAAGCAAACCCGATGGAACTCCGCAAAAGCTTCTTACCATCAAAAAAATCAATGACTTGGGCTGGAAGCCCAAGCATACATTTGCACAAGCGCTCCAATTGACGATAGATGGTTATTTATCGCTGTTTGATCCGATTACACGTCCATGAATATTGTAGTAATCACAGACGCGAATTTTACCAAACAAACAGCTGTGGTTAACAGGCTTAATGCCTATAGCCGGGGTTTGGGCGAACTGGGCAACCAGGTCTATATGTTGGCTTTGGATAATGATCAAAATTCGCTTGAGCAAACGATTGAGGCTTACCCGGCGATTAACTATATTGGTTTTGGTAAAAAAACTTCCACAAATGGAATTTCACGATACAAAAATCTGTTTTTTTCAGGTAAGGCTGCTGCCAGATGGATTAAAAAAAAGCACACAAAAGAAAAGATCTCCGCTCTCATCTATTATGGAATGTTGGCTCCAGCAAGACCATCGGTCAGTCCGATATGCGTCAAACACGGTATTCCAACTTATGATGAGATTACCGAATATCCATTCCTGGGAAGGCAAAAGAAGCTTTATCGAAGACTGGAATATTGGTTTTTCATGAATCATTTCGTTCTGAAAAACAGCGGAATACTATGCATTTCCACAGGCCTTAAACGCTTTATGGAAGAACATCTGAGAGCAAAAAAGTCTGCGATTCCCGTAAAGTTGTTTGGCATCATGGTGGAAACTGATAAATTTCAATGTCCAAATGATCCCACAGCTCAAAACAGTGATTTTTTTGTTGGCGCTCCTTTTTTGGTGTATTGCGGCAGCATGTATGGCGAGAAGGATGGAGTGCCAGACCTGATCAGGGCTTTTTCGATGGCTGCTGAAACAAATGACAGAGTGAGACTTGTAATTATTGGCGATAACTCCAACAAGCAAAAGATGAAGCACATCAATCAGGCCATGGCGGAAGTGAAATGCGGTGATAGAATTATCTTTACAGGCAGGATTGATTGGAGCGAAATGCACAGCTATATGTGCGGGGCAACAGCACTTGTATTGGCCAAGCCTGCCAATCAACAGAACGAAGGAGCATTTCCCACCAAGCTGGGAGAGTACCTGGCTTGTGGAAAACCGATTATTTGTACTGCGGTGGGAGATATTACCATGTTTTTAAAACACGAAAAAAATGCCTTGCTTGCTAAGCCCGGAGTTCCCAGCGACTTTGCGCAGCAAATTCTGCGTTGCGTTGAAGATTCGAGATTGAGAGAACAATTATCCCAAGGCGCACTCTTGCTTGCTCACGAAACCTTTTCTCACTTGCATCAAGCTCAATATTTAATTGATTTGTTCAAACTTGAGCCCCCAAGGATAACCCAAACTGCGCTTGAGGCTAAAGGCTATACCTGATGGTGTTTAAATTAGTTTTTTGGGGTTGGTTTATGCTTATTTTGGCATTAAACGTAATCCCATTGGGTGACACTGCCAACCAAGCCCTCCACAGTACTCTGTTTGAAGATTTCAATTTCTTGCGCTTGGACTATCTTGTCCATTTTTTTACATTTTTGTTTTTTATGGTGCCCATATTGCTGGGAGCAATGATCGATAAGCCGGTCTTCAAGGAGAAGGCTCCATTGAAATACGCCCTGCTCATCATCCCCTCCGCCATTGTGTTTGAAGCCCTGCAGTTTTTTGTGCCTTTCAGGAAGTTCAACCCCATCGATATGATTTACAATTTGGCGGGTGCCCTGCTCGGCTGCCTCATCGTCTTTATTTCCCTGAAATTCCGTCGAAGCGCGTAAAAAATGAGAGACTTCACCCTATCCATCTACATCAAACTTTTAAAGACTATGCAAGATGCGGGCTACACCGCCCAAACCTTCCAGGATTTTCTGCATAATCCTCATCCTAAAGCTGTGATTTTGCGGCACGACGTGGATAGAACACCAAAAAATGCCCTAGCTTTTGCGCGAGTGGAGAGTGAAATGGGATTACTGGCGACCTATTATTTTAGGATTGTCCCGGTAACCTTCAAACCCGACATCATCAAAGAAATTGCCGCATTGGGTCATGAAATCGGTTATCACTATGAGGATATGGATCTCTTCCATGGCGATATCGAACGCGCCCACAAATCTTTCACGCAAAACCTGATTCGGCTGAGGGAATTGGTGTCTGTCAATACAATCTGCATGCATGGCAGTCCTCTTTCTAAATGGGACAACAAGGTTATATGGAAATATTTCAATTATCATGATCTGAATATTGTTGGAGAGCCTTACTTTGATGTTGATTATCATAAAGTTTTCTATCTAAGTGATACTGGGAGGAAATGGAATAATGTTGGAGCAAGCATAAGAGATAAAGTTGATACTGGCTTCGATATAAATGTTGACAGCACCTTCCACATGATTGACCTATTCAAAGAAGGTATGCTTCCTGATCAGATAATGATCAATAGTCATCCACACAGATGGCACAACGGATATTTGCGCTGGTTCGGTGAATTTACTCAACAGGGAATCAAAAACATCGTAAAGAGGCATATAATAAGGATTAACGGATAGAAAATATGAAACGATATGCATTATGGACCAATGACGTCGAAACAACTTCAATTTGGTACAATGAATTGAGAGATGAGACAGGACGAAAAGTGATGGATGTTGGTTTGCCACTGTTGCTTGATCTTTACGATAAATATTCTATTCGAACAACTTTCTTTGTTACAGGTTACATAGCCAAATTGATTCCTGGATTGACAAAAGAGTTGGCAAACCGAGGTCATGAAATTGGGTCTCATGGGTTATCTCATACAAAAAATAACGGTTTTGACGTTATGCCCTACAGTAAGCAAATACAGCATCTGTCTGATAGCAAAAAATTACTTGAAGATCAATGCGGGAAGAAGGTTATTTCCTTTAGGGCGCCAGCTCTGCGAGTTAGCCCAAAGACTGCTTCAGCACTTATAGAAACAGGATTTTTAATAGATAGTTCAGTAGCATCGCAACGATTTGATTTGTTTCTATCATATGGGGCAAAAACAAAACTGAAGTGGTTTTACGCACCAAGAAGACCATACAGAGTTGATGCAAACAACATCTTTTCAGTCGGATCGAGCAACTTAATAGAAGTACCCTTGTCTGCTATGATTATTCCATATGTTGGGACTCTTATGCGAATATCACCCACAACCACGAACATAATACGAAGCCTTCTTAATTGCGAATCTGGTTTAACTGGGAAACCGATAGTTTTTGATATACACCCCAACGAATTCATTGATGAGTCTGAAGAGCCAAGAACTATATCAAGAAGATCAAAATCTCGGTTATCATATTTATTTAGAGATCGACTCCGGGCAAAAATGAAAACAAAAAATCTTGGATTACCGGCGATTGAATTGTACGAAAGACAATTGGCATATTTCGACAGTAGAGGTTATCTTAGCTGTTCCTTAAGTAATTACTGCGCAGAAGAAGGTCTGATATGAAAATATGGATAATAACCATGGAAGACCCGGTATATACTGTAGATTTTATTAAGACAATCATTTCGGAATGCAAGTATGATGTGTTGGGGCTAACGATTACTCGTGGAAATAGATTCAAGATTGGAAAAGGCAAATCAAAAGTACTTTATGCTCTCAGTTTATTTATTATTATGGGAATACCGTTTTCTGCAAAATTGTTATTGAAGAAAATAAGATATTCATTTACTAAGAATTTTTTTCCATCATCACCTCTTACATTGTCGGGGTTTGCAAAGAAAAATGGTCTGATTGTTAATTATGTGGCTAATCCCAATTCTAAGAGCTTTTTGGAAAAACTCAATGATTACGATATAGACGTTATTATTAGTCAGAGTCAACATATACTTAAACGCAGATTGTTATCCATACCTTCAATAGGCGTGCTAAACAGGCATAATGCATTGTTGCCAAAAAATCGTGGTAGACTTACACCATTTTGGGTTTTGTATAAGAAAGAAAAAGAAACTGGGGTTTCTATTCACTTTGTTGACGAAAAAATTGATTCCGGTAGCATTGTACGGCAAGTGAAATATGATGTGCCGCCTAATGCAACATTTGGCAAAATCGTCAATGAAAACTATCAACGAGCAGCACACGCAATGTTAGATGCGCTTGATATAATTAAACAGGGCGAAATAAAACTAATACGTAATGATGATGAACATAGTACATACAATTCGATTCCAACCTTTAGACAAGCGCTCGTATTTCGCCTACGAGACCCAATCGGCATATTTAGGATGTAGATATAAATAAAGCAGATTGGCAATTCAAATTCAGCAAAGGTAACCAAGTAAATCAAGATGAATTTAAGCCATCGAGACATACTTTCCTGCCTGCACCACAAGAAAATTCTAACCTATCTGAGGTTGACTGGCTTAAAACTTGGCTACTTGGTTAATTTCAACACCGATACCATCAAGGACAATATAAAGAGATTTGTGAATAATTTATAGATCCTGCGAAAATCCGCGTTTTTTTCTGCGCCCATCTGCGGGAACCCGAGGCATACATGAAATACTTAGTCACCGGCGGAGCCGGCTTCATCGGCTCAAACATCGTTCAAGAGCTTCTGCGTCAAGGCATGGAAGTGCGGGTTTTGGACAACTTTGCCACCGGCAAACGCGAAAACATCCTGCCGCTACTAAAAAACCCACAGCTCAGTCTTTTTGAGGGCGACCTGCGCTCCTTCCACATCGTGCGTGCCGCTGTGAAGGGCGTGGACTACATTCTGCACCAGGGTGCACTGCCCTCCGTGCCGCGTTCCATCACGGACCCCATCACTTCAAACGATGTGAACATCCTGGGCACGCTAAACCTTTTGGAAGCGGCCCGCGAATTTGGCGTAAAACGTGTGGTATGTGCCTCTTCCTCATCGATTTACGGCAACAGCGAAAGCCTGCCCAAGGTTGAAAGCATGCCCGTAAACCCGATGTCGCCCTATGCGCTCACAAAATACGCCCAGGAACGCTATTGCCAGGTTTTTTACCAGCTCTACGGCCTCGAAACCGTGTCCTTGCGCTATTTCAACGTATTTGGCCCCAACCAGGATCCCAGCTCGCAATACAGTGCGGTGATCCCCAAATTCATCCGTCTCATCCAACAGGACAGGGAACCCATAATCTATGGCGACGGCAGCCAGAGCCGCGATTTCACCTACGTGGAAAACAACGTCTGGGCAAACATCCAGGCCTGCACCGCGCCCAAAGCCGCTGGGGAAGTGATAAACGTCGCCTGCGGAGAGCGTTACACCCTGCTGGACCTCGTACAAATGATAAACAGCATCCTGGGAAAAGACATCCAGCCCCGTTTCGAACCGGAACGTCCCGGTGATGTGAAACATTCCCTGGCGGGGATAGACAAAGCGCGGGAGTTGTTGGATTATGAGGTGCGGGTGGATTTCCGTGAAGGCCTTGAACGTACAGTTGATTATTTCAGAATAGATTAGGGATACACAGGATGATGAGGATTAAAAAGGGATTTTAAAGGTTTTGAACACTAAATGAGCGACAAGAATATCACACTCTTACATAACGATCTCACTGAAACAATTATTTCCTGCTTCTATTCAGTTTATAACACCTTGGGCTTTGGCTTTTTGGAAAAAGTTTACGAAAATGCCATGCTGCGCGAAATGGAAAAACGCGGCCTAAAAGCACAGTCTCAATATCCAATTCGAGTTTTTTACGATGGCTTTGCGGTTGGTGACTATTATGCCGATATTGTGGTTGAGGGCAAAGTTATCATCGAGCTAAAAGCCAGCGCTTCAATCATTAATGACCACATTCTTCAGCTTCAAAACTATCTGAAAGCCACTGATTTCGAAGTTGGTCTTCTGTTGAATTTTGGGACGGTGCCTCAGGTACGAAGGAAAGAATACAAAAATATGCACAAACCAAACCTCATCAATGTCTTACAGCATAACATGGACAGTGAAGACCTTCAACTTAATAAAGAATAACAACATGACTTACAACTCATTCATTTCAAAAATGATCTTTTTTCATCATCTTAATCCTGTGCATCCCTAATCTATATCACCATGAAAAATAAAAACCTCCGCCTCTTCCTCCTCCTGCTTCTGGACATCCTCATCATCCTCTTCTCCTTCCTTTTTGTGGCCAAAATGCGTTCCGGTACCAAGCGCATGCTGGCGGATTTCGTGTGGTGGCGCGCGTTTCTCGCCTTCTCGCTCATCTGGGTTTTGGGCGGCATTTTAGGCGGAAAATACCAGTTGGATAAAGTAACACGGGGCAAGCACATGCTGCGCCAGATTGTCAACAGCGATGCTTTCGCCTCGGCCGCGATCTTTGGTCTGATGTATGTTTTCGGCCAGTTCCGCTTTTCCCGCAAGGTTGTTTTGGGCACCATGCTGGGCACTGTCGGCTTGGAACTCTTCATTTTCATGGGCATCTACTACGCCTTAAACTTCCGCCGCGAAAACCAAAATTATGCCTCGGCGCCTCTCACAACCAAATCCCCAGCTCTGGAAGAAGCGCAAAGTCCCGCCGACCTTCTGCAATTTCCCGCCGAAATCCCCGCCATCAACCACAGCGTCTATGCCCCAGTTTTTTCCCAAAACGGCATCAGCGACAGCGTCAACCAGCATCTGCGCCAAAACTATCTCCGCAACACCGATAAACTCTATGAATTCCTCGCGGAATTTCTCGATCTCGAACGCTTTGCCAGCAACCGCACCCTGATTCTGAATTCTGAGGTTCTCTTCAACATCGAAAACGAGCCACCCGCCTCCAGACAGATGTTCATAAACCTACACCGCATAAACGACTTACGCCGCATGAATGTCTATCTCATCAAAGCCAATCAACTGCTGGAGGACGGCGGCGTTTTCATCTGTCACGGACAAACCATCACCCAGCGCCGCGCCCATTTCAACCGAAAATACAGCCCCGTTTTCGGCCCGCCGCTATATTTCCTGGATTTCCTGTTACGCCGCGTGATGCCCAAATTGCCCATTTTCCAGGGTTGGTATTTCGCGCTCACCAAGGGCAAAAACCGCGCGCTTTCCGAAACGGAGATGATGGGACGCTTCTATTTCTGCGGCTTCGAGCTGGTTCACAAGCGCGAAATCGATGGCTTCATGCACTTCATCCTGAAAAAAACCAATCCACCCAGCAGAGACCCAAACCCAAGCTACGGCCCGCTGATTCGTCTCAAACGTCTCGGCCAAAACCGAAAAGTTATCTATCTCCGCAAATTCCGCACCATGCACCCCTACAGCGAATATCTGCAGGATTACGTTTTCCAAACCAACGCCCTGCAGGATGGCGGAAAATTCAAAAACGACTTCCGGGTCACCTCCTGGGGTAAAGTTTTGCGCAGCCTGTGGATAGACGAATTGCCCCAACTCTACAATTTCTTCAAGGGCGAACTGGCCCTGGTGGGCGTGCGGGCTCTCAGCGAACACTATTTTTCCTTGTATCCCCTTGATATGCAGGAACTTCGTCTCACATTCAAACCAGGCCTCATCCCACCTTTTTACACCGATCTGCCCGAAAGCTTCGAGGAAATTGTGGAATCCGAACGCCGCTATATTTTGGCAAAACAACAAAAACCCTTCGCCACAGATTGGAAATATTTCTGGCGTGGATTTTGGAATATCCTCTTCAACCGTGCCCGCAGCAAGTGATTGTGTCAGATGTTGTTAAATCTTGTTTGAAGAGACCGGAATATATATAAACATTTTATAATAATCACGTAATCGAAGGAGAAAGCATGAGAAAGGCTTTTCTTTTATTTGCAATGTTATTGATGACAATACTTGCCTTTGCGCAAACTGTGTTTTTCAATGAAGGTATGGGCACTATAGATGAGGACATTACTGTCACAGCTCACATGGCAAACAAAGGTTTTGAAGAAAAATCGGCTTTTTATTCTGGGCCTGCTGTTTTAAAAATATCAAACCTTATAGACGCCTATCCTGGAGCTTCAGGAGGTGCAAATATTTTCTTTAGGTTATATGAACATTATCTGCTTATTGAGGGGATAAATACCTCATCCTACACCGATATCAGCATGAGCTTGGGGCATTATAAAAATACGATTGACGGGAACAACGAGCTTGTCATCGAAGTTAGCGAAGACGGGACTAACTGGACACAACTTTCATATTCCAGGCCCACCGGCGCTGGAACCAATAACTGGATTTTAATCACGCCAACTGGTATCATACCTTCAACTGAGAATCTTCGCATTCGATTTACCCAACAAACTCGTGTTGTTCAGTTTAAAATTGATGATATCAAGCTGACTGGCACTCCCCTTGCCGAGCCTCCTGTGCCAGTTGTTCTCTCATCTTTCACTGCCACAGTGCTTTCCCAGGCTTCGGTGCGCTTGGATTGGACCACCCAATCCGAAACCGGCGTTCTGGGTTTTTACGTTCTGCGCAGCCAGGATAATCTTGCCTCCGCCGAACTGGTTTCACCGCTGATTCATGCCACAAACAGCTCTCAAACCCAAAACTATTCCCACACCGATACAAACCTCACGCAGGATGGCATCTATCATTATTGGCTGCAGATAGTGGATTTGGACGGCAGCCAAGCCTGGCATGGACCGGTTTCCGTTTTGCTGGCTGGTGAATCCGAATCGCAAACGCCCCCCCGCGCCCTTGAAAACAGGCATCAGCTCGGTTTTCCCGAATCCCTTCAATCCCGACGCCTTCTTTGAATATCATCTGGAAAACCCAGCCCAGCTCAGTTTCACAATTTACGATGGCCGCGGCAGAATGGTTCGACACCTGGATTTGGGCAGCCAGCCCGCTGGCAGCAACCGCTGTCACTGGGACGGACTGGATAACTCCGGAAATGCTTGCTCTACAGGAATATATCATATCCGCATGGACGTCGGCAGCCAAAAATATTTTGCCCGCGCCGCGCTCATCAAATGATATTCAAGCGCCTAAAAGCAAAAGCTTTGTGGCTCCGAACAGCTATTTTGACCGAATTTTCCAACCCAAAACAGGCAAAAAAAGCTTGCCAAAACCACCAAGTATTTTAAACTTGTTCTAAGAGACTGGATTTAATCCAAACAATTCATAACACACTCGTAATTCAGGGAGGAATTATGAAAAAGACATTTTTAGTTTTTACCCTGTTGCTGATAGCAGGATTGGTTTTTGCGCAAACAACCATCAATTTTGATGATGCAGCAAAATGGACAGCAGGTTCTGCGCAGTTAACAGGTTATGCTGTTGACCATGTTTACACCGACGGAGTTTTTTCCGCAACAGGTGGTCTCGCACTACGAGAGACTTCTGGAACCCAAGATGGATTTCCCAAAGTACATGGTACCTATGCTTGGAGATTACAAACTCATGCGGAAGTCGATTGGAGAATAACAATAGCATCTGGAGGTGTTTCCAATTTTAGCCTTGATATCAGGCGGTGGGATGGAGAACCGTCTCCTGATTATAATCTTGAATATTCAACTGATGGGGGAACTGCTTGGATATTTGTATCCTTAATCAACAATACTACATTGAATGATACAAGTGACTGGAGCACTTTCCAGGGAGTGATTAACAGCGACAATAATAACATCATTATCCGGATCAAAGCAAATAGTAAAGGTGAAAGGATCATGGTCGACAACTTCGAGTGGACTGGATATTCTGGCAGCACACCAACCACGGCTACTCCAGTCATCACACCTGACTCAGGTGTTTCTTATGAACCTATCAATGTTGAGATTACCTGTTCAACGGACGGATTTTCAATTTATTACACCACTGACGGAACGGATCCGGATAATAGCTCTGATGAATATAACGAACCGCTCAATATCACAAGTACAACGACATTGAAAGCAATAGCTTATGCCCCGGACCATGAACCGAGCTTGATCGCTGAGGGCTCCTACACTATCTTGGAACCAGCTTATACCGCGATTCCATTCTACGAAAGCTTTGATACGGATTTGGGTGACCTCTATGTTTACAGCGTGTCTGGTGACACCAGGACATGGACTTGGAATTCTTATGGTTATGCCTATATGAACGGTCACGATACCGGTGATCTGGAAGAAGACTGGCTTATCCTGCCTGGCATTGATTTCAGCGCTTATGACAACTTGGAAATGAGCTTCAACACTTGGTACCGTTATGGTTCGGATGATGATGACAACTTCTTGAAACTCAAGTATTCAACCAACTATCCCGGATATGGTGATCCCACTCCATACAGCTGGACCGAAATTCCCTTTAATATTGCATCTTCCGAACAAACCTGGGCCTCTTCTGGAATCCTGGATTTGGCAGGAATAAGCGGCTCTTCAGTTTGGCTGGGTTTCCAATATCATTACGACGTTGGCAGCTACAGATCATGGGAAATTGATAACATCTCCATCGAGGAAGTTTCTGCAGACCCTGTCATTTACGTTACCGGCACACTTGCTAATTTTACCTATGAGTTTGGCACCGGACCATCAGCCGAGCAAAGCTTCAAGGTGGCTGGCGACAACCTGATTGATAATATCGACATTTCTGCACCAGACAATTATGAAATTGCACTTGTTTCGGGCGGACCTTTCTCAAGCAGTATTGAATTGACCGAAAACGATGGTGTGGTTGAAGATACAGATATCTATGTGCGCCTGAAAGCCGGACTGGCGATCGGCACTTATAATGGAGAAATCATCGAAATAAGCTCTGATGATGCTGACTCCAAAACTGTTACTTGTAACGGTGAAGTGACAGCACCGGTGCACGAGCCAGAAGATTTAATCCATTACTGGAATTTCAATGATGATACGCCTGTTGATGATTCAACGAATTGGGATCAACCAATTGACGCGAAAATAGGAACGGGTGAGTTGAAATACTACGACATTTCAGAAGCATATTCCTATGGTGGTACAACCATTAATGGAATTGATGATGAAGAAAATGGTGGTAGCTTTTCCCCTCGAAGCGGACCGGATAACGAAAACAACGGCAAACACTTCGACCTTATTGCTCCAACTACTGGTTATGAAAATATCGTGTTATCCTACGCCACGCGTGGCACATCTACTGGTTTCAAAACTCAAACCATCTATTACTCCATCGATGGCGGTACAAATTATACTTCTTTCACTGAAATTCCAGGCAGAAACGTGACCTCTTGGAGTGTCCAAACCATCGATTTTTCTTCTGTCATCGGAGCCAATGACAATCCAAACTTTGTGATCAGGATTGTACTTGATGGAGCCACAGGCGCTACTGGCAACAACCGTTTCGACAACATTCGAATTATGGGTGATGACCTTGGCGGCGGAGATCCTCCCGTGCCTGTGGAACTTTCCTCCTTCACCGCCACCATCTCGGCTCAAAATTATATCACCCTTACCTGGGTCACCCAGACCGAGACCGGCTTGCGTGGCTACTACGTCTTCCGCGCTCCCGCCAACGACCTTGCCAGCGCGCAAATCGTGAGCCCGATGATTGCATCCATGAACAGTTCCGAGCAACAGAGCTACGTCTATGAAGACCGGGAGCTTTACGAATCCGGAACCTATTATTACTGGCTGCAAGCCAACGACTTGGATGGCAGTTCCGCC
>Ga0172382_10000217_pt1 | contig 104681 bp, 122 predicted proteins | sample Leawel138RmetaG_FD_122245 | JGI IMG/M metagenome (GOLD analysis project Ga0172382, IMG submission 122245) | Leachate microbial communities from a municipal landfill in Southern Ontario, Canada - Leachate well 138R metaG | ecosystem: Engineered > Solid waste > Landfill > Unclassified | place... | reverse complement strand
TACGACGACAAGACCCAGTTGGCCGACATCGCCGAAAAGCTCGATGAGCTGAAGCAAAGTCTGCTGGAGTTAGATGTCGAGCTAGAGGTGAAGCTCAACCCGAACATCCATGACCGCGAAATCCGTCTGGATAACGGCTGGGTCATCAAGATCGGGCGAGGACTGGACTTCTACCAGAAGCCTGGGGGGTGGTTCGAGGTGGGCGCGAACGATCTGAGCCTGCGGAAATGCCTAGAGACGAAGGTGGACATCTTTCGTGGGTGATTTCTTGCTATGCAGCAGCCGGAAATGTCGGGCCCTGCCGGCTGAAGCTCGATTGACGAGGAAGCGCTGAAGATATGGGAGTTGGTGAAGACTTTGGTGCCTTCTGTGGAAACCTTGCGATTACCAATCGCGGTTCGATATCTGATCGGTACGAGCTGATTACCCGCAGATTCAATCTAGAGTTCTGGAACTCAGACTCGAGGCTTAATCACAGCCTTTACACGGGATCTTACGGGCGGCATACAGCCATCGGCTCTACGAGCGACGTCGATATGATCTTTTGGCTTCCCGTCGCGTACTACAACACCTACAGCGCCTATACCGGCAATGGCCAGTCATCTCTGCTGCAGCTATTCAGGAATGCTTTGCAGAAAACATACAACACGACGCAGATTGCCGCAGACGGCCAAGTCGTAGTGGTTTCGTTCACGGACGGCGTGACCTTTGAAATACTGCCAGCTTTCGAGAATACCAACGATAGCTTCACCTATCCAGACTCGAATAACGGCGGCAGCTGGAAAGTCACCAATCCTCGCCCCGAGATTGCCGAGATCAATCGGGTCGACAAGGAGTGCAATGGCAACCTCAAGTGCCTGTGCAGAATGGCACGGGCCTGGAAGAAAGAATGGAGTGTACCGATCAGCGGGCTGCTGATTGATACGCTGGCCTATAACTTCATCCGTAACTATGAGTATCGAGAAAAGTCATTTCTTTACTACGACTTCATGAGTCGCGACTTTTTTGCGTTCTTGGCTGGCCAGAGCGAGACGCAACAATACTGGCTCTCACCCGGAGCGAACCAGTACGTTTGGCGAGCGGGCGGATTTGAATACAAGGCGCTGCGTTGCAAAAATATTGCGATTGATGCGTGCGGTTATCAAAGCGAGAAATATGGCTGGACTGCACGTCAGCGCTGGAGGGAAATCTATGGAACAAACTATCCCGGGTGACGAGGAGGAAACCGCTCTCGAGGCGCAGATTCGAGAGAGCTTCGGAAGGGTCGTATATTCGACCAAGACGCACGAGAAGTGTGCAGATTTGTGTATGAGCCGTCTTTATTGGATCAAGATGGCACAGATCATATTGTCCGCGATTATCACAGGTGGACTGCTCGCTTCCCTTCTTGGCGACCCTAAGATAAGTTACGGTGCGACTGTCGTGTCCGCGATTGTTTCCACCGTTTTACTGGTCCTGAGCGCATATATGAAGGACGTTGATCCTGGCCAGCAGGCTGAAAAGCACAAGACGACTGCAAGCGAGCTTTGGGACATCAGAGAGTCTTATCTCTCGATATTGTCGGACTTGCACGATGGCGGTCTTGAGTTACACACGGCACGTGGCAAGCGCGATGAACTACAGGAAAGGCTTGTCGGCATTTATGCGACAGCGCCAAGGACCACAGCGAAGGCCTATGGAATTGCGAGTGATGGTCTTAAGCGGCGCGAGGAATTGACCTTCTCCGACGCAGAGATAGATCAGTTTCTGCCCGCAAAAATTCGTAAGGCTACAAAGGGTTGAACGTGAAGTCCACTTGATGGCTGCGAGGCGCTCTTCTGGCGCGGAGGCGAACATGGGGCGGTAGCGCAGCGTGGTGCAGAGCTCAGTCTAGTGGTTCTAGGTAGGCAGATTTTGCCCGTGTCACGCGCGGATGATTCGGCTGGTTGAGGGAGGTGTTTGCGTCATGCACGCGTTTTTCAACTGCCGGCAGTGTTGACAGGGTTGTGCATTGTGCGCAAGCTCTTGAGCGGATTCGCCTCTAGCAGATGGCGCTTTCTTACCCTTTTACCTAGTGCCACAACAGACGCTAGGTCAGCCCTTTCGGGTAAGCCCCTTCCCGTTACACCCCCTTCCCTTGTTGATGGCCATTTGGAGCAGATCGTAGCGTTGTCTGCTTCGGTCTTCGCATAGAAGACGTTCTTAACGTGTAAATAAAATGCCTGTTGTGGTTTCGTCGCTGGATGGTTTACTGCCTTGACATAGGTTGCAGGGGGAGTTACATATCCGTCTAGGAGGAAAGGGAAAATGAGCATCGGACTGTTTTTCGTGATTTTCTTTGCGCTGTTGCTGGGCGCTGTCGTGTGGATTTTGCGGCACCAAAGTTCACGTCCGCTGACGGGGGAGGAGCTCCCTAGAGGCAATCCTGCGAGTGCACAATACGACCCGTATGTGGAACCGGCGCACCCCCTGTTTGTGGGTAAAAGCGACGACTGACGAGTTGCCTTGCCCCTGAATGGTGATCAGAAGGGCCACCATCCCTTTTCTTTACCGTCGGTCTCCTTCCTGCCCTCCTCGATGTTCTCCTTCACCTCACTCTCGTGTAGGTGACGCTCGCCCGCGGTACGGCCCGACGCTTCGCTAATTTCCAGTGATGCCTGCCCCATATCCTGGTCGGATTTGGCGTCCACCTTTTCCTTGAAGTCATTGGCCCACTGCCGGTCTGCAAAGGGCGTCTGCCCCAGCTTGTCCGCATCAAGCCCCAGCGGTGCAGCGCCCGAGTGGGGCGAGTCAGGGCTGAGCGGCTTGTGGAGGACCTGGTCTTCGTGCCGATCCGCAGCATGGCGTACAGCGCCATCGCCGGCGACGGTGCGCTGGTATTCCCGGTCAGCCTGATCAACCGCTTGCTCTGCGGTTGCGACCTTGATGGAACTCTCCTGGCGCTGTCCCATGGCAAAGCCCGTCTGGCCATAACCTGGGTTGGTGACGAACTCGATGGCGTTATAAGCCGCCTGGTCACCCTCAAAGGCACCCCCAAACTTGTTGGAGGCCCAGCTCGCGGCTACCTGGGCCAGCTCGCGGCTGCGTGTGGGATCGGACAACAGCTCCTGTGCCAGGCTGTGCCCGGAGGCGCGCATGTCGCCCGCGAACTCAGGGATGAGGTTTGCCCGGATCGACTGACTGTCGGTTCCGACCCTTGACCACTCCTCCTGTGCCTGGACCTGCTCGGAGCGCGCCTTCTGCCAGCTTTGCTCGTGGCGCTGGGTGTCCTGCAGGGATGAGTGAAGCCTCGATGAGAGTTCGTCGCTTCCGCTTTCCGTGGCTTGGTAGTTGGTTGTGCGGCCGTAATTCTCCAGGGCCTGGACACCCTCGTTGACGGTTTGCCGATCCAATGCAGAGCGGGCCGTCTCGTAGGCCTGGGTAAGCTTGTCGGTTTCACTGTGCTCACCTTGCAAGACAAGTTTTCCGGCCACTCCTGCACCACCAGATAGCCCTTGTCCACCCGGGCCACCTCCGCGGATATCCACACCGGCGTGCACATCTGCGATAGCGGTGGCGGCAATCTTGTCTGCCTGCTCCTGACTGAACCCATACTTGTCCTGCAGTTGCTGACTGACCTCTTCCGTCTGTTGTGCCAGCCGGCTCCAGGCCGCCGCGTCCTGCTGATTCCAGCCATCGCCCTTCTGGAAGCCGAAGCCAGTGGACCTGGACATGTCCATCGCAGTGTCCAGGCTGCCGGTCAATCCGTCGGCATACTGTCGTGCCTCGGTCTTGGTCGCCTGCTCGAGGTTGGACAGCGCATCCCGCTTGGCGAATTGAACCGCCTCGGCCAATTCAGCATTGGTTCCCAGATCGGTTTTCAGATTGACCTGTCCATGCGCGCCGTTTCGCGCGAGTGTGTGGGTGTTGCCGCCGAGATCGTTGTATTGCCCCTGGCCGTAGTTCGTGGTCGCGTTGGTGTCGTGCTTGAACATGCCGGTGTTGTAGGCGCCCAGGTTTGCCAGATTGATGTTGCCGGTGGCTGCGGCAGCCGACGCCTGGTTCGCGGCCGTCTGGGCGACGGCGCCGACCTGGGCCGCCAGCTGCGTCAGGGCCATCTGGCCGCCCGAGACCAGGCCGTAGGCGATGAGGGGGATGGACAGGCCCATGTAGCCGGCGATGATGGCCGTGTCGGCGTTGACGGCCATCAGGCCCGAGTGGGTGGCAAGGGAGAGCGCCTGGCCGCCCAGCTGTGCCGCTGCAGCTGTGGAGCCGGACTGAGTGTGCAGGGTCATGAGCAGGTTCAGGATGGCGTACAGGGGTGCCCAGAGCTGCAGCCAGACGATGTTCTTCAGGTAGGCAAGGAAGATCTTCACCCCGATGGGCAGCATGAACACCAGGAACAGGAAGGTGAACATCCCGTACAGCAGCCCCTCGTAGATGTTCTTGAGCAGGGGCAGGAATTTCGAGGCCAGCTTTCCCATCACCGCATAAGTGGAGCGCTGCTGTTGTTCGGCCTGGGCCACAGCGAAGTCCTGGGCCGCTGCGCCGGCATCGGCGGCCGCGGCCGCATTGCCGAATGCCCGGCGAAACAGATTGGCCATCATGTTGGCGCGGATGATGTCGCCACCGGATTTCGATATCCCCGCCAGATAGTCGTAGCTAACGGGGAGGTCAGACATGAGCTTCGCCGCGGCGTCCGTCATGGTCAGGTTGGAATTGAATCGCTTGCCGTAGAGACGCTTGGCGCGGTCGATCTCGGTGTTCCAGTCGGAGGACAGCGCCCCCTGGGCGCCTGTCTGACAGGCAATGATGGATTGAGAACCGTCGGCCGCGATGTAGGCGAAGGAGCGGGAGGTCGAGGCTGTGTTGGTCTTGATGAACTCCCAGGCATCATCGGCCTCGAGGAGCTCCGTCCAGGTGTAGCGCCTGAACAGCACGTCATAGAAGACGCATTGGCGGGTGAACTCGCTCATGTTGGCGGCAAAGCGGCCGTCCGTGACCTCGAACTGGGAGGCCGCCTCGATGAGCGTGGAACCGAACACCACACCGTTGCGCTGGTAGCGTAGATCATCGGGCAGGGTCATGACCGCTTCTGTGCTCCGGGTGAACCAGTCGCCGATCCTGGCGGTCGCGCCGGCAAAGGTTCCGAGGCCCCAGGGTACATTGGCCACCACGCGCGTATGGTTGTTGTCGAGCCGGTCAACAATGACCACGTCGACCTTGGGCACGAATAACACTCCGTAGATAAGCACGAACCAGAGCAGGTAGGTCCACTCCACGGGCCCCCTGTAGAGCGCAGCCTTGATGCTGACCCACATCAGACCGAAGATACCTGCCAGGCGCATCAAGGTGGTGAAGTTGCTGTCCCCGACCAGGGCAACCACCCCGTTGAATATCATCGACAGGAACTCGCCGTTTCCGTAGGTGTAGATCTCCCAGACCGGCATCACCGTCCTCCCGGTGTTGCGGTCTTTGCGTCACCCATTCCCGTGCATGCTGACATGGTGGTTCCTCACTGCACGGCCTTGGACCACTGGACAGAGTTGGCAAGGCCCGGCGACATGGCGGAGATCAGCATCCGTTCAATGGTCATGCTCTCCTGCATCATCTGGATGGTCTGGTCCACCTGGGTGGTCTTTGCCGAGCGCATGCGCTCGAGACTGGTGCGGGTCGCCGAGACACGCTTGCGAAAGTCCTCGGTGATGGCCTCGGGAAGCTGCAGGAGACTCACGGCATCGCCCACGACATAGGTAAGCGACTTGAAGTACTGATAGATCAGGTCGAGCGCGATGGCGTCGGCGTAGGCCGATTTCCAGTTTTCTGCGTACGCCGGGCTGTAGGCGGTCGCCACGTTCAGCATCTTGTACACAGGCAGGGAGGTTTCGTTCAGCAGGTTGCGCTGCTCAATCGACAACGGGCTCTCGCTGTACATGTTGTCGATCATGCCGGTGAGCAGGGCCGCGACCCGAGCCGAGTAGCCGTTGTTGGCGTTGAGCGTGATGGTCTGTTTGGTGGGGGAGCGGCACTCGAACTCGCCGGTGCTGTCACAACGCCAGATCGTGACCTCGCCCCCCTTGAGGAAGGCCAGGAGATCCCGGTCGTTCTCCGCCTTGATGGTGGGTGGTAGGACCTGGGGCGTGATGGGGGTGTCGTCGTTGGGGGCCAGCGGGTAGATCACGGTGCCGGTCAGCGACATGATCATCTCGGCCAGCTGCGTGTCGGTGCTGGTCGATGAGATCTTCTTCAGGGCATTCCAAACGATGTTGCCGTCTGGAATCAGGTCCTTGAAGCGGGGATCGGTGCGTGCGCCGGCGATGATGGAGGAGCGTTGGCCTCCGGTACCGCATCCCTGGCGGCTCGCCGCATAGTCACCGAAGATGCCGTCACCGGTGCCGATGCTCTGGCACAGTGCCTTCTGCGACGCCTCGGTCTTCGGCAGCATCCCGCCGAGCATGTTGGCGGCCGCCTCGCAGGAGTTGATGCTCGAGGAGTTTATCTTGTTGGCCATGTCCTGCATGTCCTGCAGGAGCCCGGAGAGCTTCGGGCTGATGGTCGATAGCGCCACCTGGAAGGCCAGGCCCACGGCGTTGGAGCCGATGTTCTTCATCATGGCGACCAGCTGGTCGGAGTTGATGAACGAAAAACCTCCGGTGAAGAGGTCGATGCCGCCGCAGCCTGCTCGGGCGCTGGGCAACTGGACCGTCATGAGGTTGTAGTTGCGCGACGGGGCCCGCGCAAAGAGGTTGCCGCCCGTATAGTAGCCGGCAGTCTGCCCCTCATAGACGCCACCGGGGGTGACGTTGGAGGCGAGCCCCATGCTGTCGAAGAAGTTGTTCAGGTCAGACTGGACATTGGCGGCCGTCGGCCCGCAGGCGAGGGTCATGGTGACAGCGAACAGGAACTTACGCATGGTCTTCTCCTTCATTCCTAGTAATCCTTGCCCGGTTCGGTCTGGGTCAGCACATAGATGCGCTCGGCCAGCTCGTCGACGCTCATCACGCCGGCGCCCACCGGCACCACATTCCGGCGGCGCGGGTCGACGAGAAACACGCTGGGCACGGTCTCCACGCCCAGCTCGGTCGCGACGCGGGTATCGGTTCTGGCCTGAGGGAAGTCCGGGAGCGTTCCTCCATCGAGGCTGACGGGGAGCACGTCGATGCCGTACATCTCACTGAACCGTCGAAGGATGGGCCCGAAGGCATGGCAGTAGGGGCATGAGCCTTTGAAGAAAAAGAACAGGCCGTGGGTATGGGCAATTTGGGCCACGGCCTGCGCCCGGGCGGCTTTCTTCTGATCCTGGAACTCATGGACGGCCAGGTTTGTGACCGGGCGTCGCCGGCTGTAGTCGAGGTCCGGGCTCTGCCACACAACCCGGCGCCAGACGTCGGAGAACAGGGACGACTGGTTCAGTTGCCACTGGTTCAGGCGCAGGTATTCACCGACGTTCTCCTCGGTCGGGTACAGCACCGCCCTGGCCTCGGCCTCGGCGATGGTCTCCTGAATGCGCTTGAGCTGTTCGAGCGGGTTATCGGGAGCCGCGGCCACAGCGTCTGCCGGTGCGGCCGCTTTCTCCTGCTTCTCCTCGTCCTGAGTCACCTCAGGCTTCTCGTACCAGAACCAACCCTCGGCATTACGACTGAAGTAGTCGGCCGCCGAGGCCTCGGCAACCGCGGCATAACAGCTCAGAACGGCCACGACCGGCAGGACGATGGCCCCGTTGACCTTCATACGTTTCATGGCAGTAACTGGTTCATCCGGTCGGTCATGCGCTCCTGCATCTCTCCGGAGTTGATGGTGGGCATCGAGGCAAGCACGTCGGCATAGAACTCGGACAGATCCATGGCCTCGAAGTCCAGCGAGGCGACCTCATCCATGGTGAAACCACTGCAGTCCGGCGACTTGGCGTTCCCCCATCCTTTGCTCATCTGGAGGCGGCCCTGCTCTGCGATGATGCGCGAGAGCTTGGAGCCGAAGCAGCAGTGGGTCTGGGTGTTGACCGTGCAGATGCCAAAGAAGGTTTCATTGGAACAGTAGGTGCCGACATGGTGGCATCGACCGGCCTGGCGCATGTCGGCCAGCAGCTCCTCTTCGAAACTGCAGCTGAACGTGCCTTCGGCCCACCCGGATATCCGGCAGCAGTTTTGTGCGCCGATCGCGTCGGTAATCGATATGCCGCAGCGGCGATCCTCTCCCCTGAACACCTCCATCGTGTCGACCGAGAGTTCGTCGGAAACCGCCTCGAGAACGGAAAGCAGTGCGCCGACGCGGCCCATGTTTCCGTTGGCCTGGTAGCCGGTGTCGAAACAGTTCCCCTCGAGGCAGAACAGCTGACCGCCACAGTCGAGCACCGCCTGTTCGGCAGGCGGCTGATCCGAAGGGCATTCGTAGGTCTGCTCGTAGGTCATGCAGCCGAAGTCCGATTCCGTGATGCATTGCGAACCCACCTGCGAGCACCCCCTGGCCCGAAGTTCATCGCAGTAGGCGTCCTCCGTGACGTCAGGGGCCAGGCACTCATACGTATCCTGGTACTCCCAGCATTCGCGGAACATTGACATGCCATTGACCAACCGTGTTTCGTTCGGCGCCACACACTCCTCACCGGTCTTGCGACACTCGATGGCAGCCCAAGCGGCTGTGTTGGTCAGTAACATGAGCAGGAGAAGTGCCGTTCTCATGGCTGTGACCTCGCCTGTAACGTTGCGCACTGGCTGTCGTCCCATGTGTCATGGCAGTCGCGGGGGCATTTCTGCCGGGTCGTGATCTGGATCGCCCCCTCGCCACCGCCCGCGACGATGGTGCGCATGAAAATGGTGTTGGGTCCCTCCACCAGGTAGGGCGTGAGGTCGACGTTGGGGCTCTTGTTCCAGCTTGTGGAGAGTTCAGGGGATCCGAAAAAGGTCTCGCAGTACTGGACCTGCTTGAGTTGAAACCAGCCGGTGTCATTAGTGACAACCTCAAGGCGATCGCCGCCGTAGGGCCCGACATAGACAACGGTGCCGTTGACCTTGACGAGCAACCAGTCATCGAAGGCTGCACGGGTCAGTTCAAACTTGGTGATGAGATCCGCGTCGGTGATCTCGAAAGTCAGTGTCCGGTCGTACACCGCGCCATAGCCGCCCCAGTAGTTATCGGCGATAGTGCCAAACTGGAGGATGAAGTTGCCATTGGCGGCCGGTGTCAGTGCCACTTTCATGTCGCCGGCCCAACTTCCGGGGACGATACCGCCCGCATCACAACCGTCAGTCTCCGGGTCGCATGCCACTACCAGAATGCGGGAGCACGTATGGTTTTCTGCCAGGCGGTTCTCGTAGCACGCCTCTGTGGTTGGCGGATATGGCGTTTCCAGCGCTACCGGCTGGCAGGATGAGTACTCGCCCTGCATGGCGCCGGTGATGGATGCGGCGTTCGCCTCCACCTCGCCCATGCGCTGGAACATCGGGTCGGTGGACTCATCGATGGTGAACATGGGGCGCGAGACGAAGCCCTCAGTGACAGATTGCGCTGCCTCGTTCTGTGCCGCTGCCTGATTGGCCGCGTCGCTGAGGCCGGCGGGGTTGCCGTAGTGGTCAGCTTCCGGGGGATCCGCTGTCTCGTACCCGGGCACGGACTCCGGAGGCAGGGTCGAGGCATCGGGTATCGTGGAGTTGACGGTCGCGCCATAGGATTTGCCATCCTCGATGGCGTCTCCATATGTCTCGGCCGGTGCGGCGGCGGAAATCAGGTAGAGCAGGGTAGCAAAGCAACCGACGGCCAGCAGTTTTGTCGATGGTCGTAGACGATTCGTCATGGCGTACCTCCCAACCGTGCAATCAGCCCATCGGCTACAGACTTTGCTTCGGGGTGTGTGCGGGCGATGTGATCGAGGGCGTAGTCGAGGGTTACGTCGCCGGCGACGTGAATATGGGCTGGTGTGTCATGCGGGCACGCACGAATCCCCGCCACGCACGCACCGTCCGGTACAAGCACCACTGCCGGTACTTGCTGAACGTCGAACCGTGCAAACAGGGTCGGGTCAATCAGGGCGCGGGGTTTCCTGTGGCTATGGGTCTCGTTGGATGATGTCGCCGGAGGCCTGCCATCGTTTTCCGGTTCGCCAAGGATGTTGCGCATAAACTCCGCGGTAGCTGGAAAGTCACCCCCGACCACTCCTCGCAGCACCAGCGGTGCGCCGACGCTGGCTGCCTGTTGTGCCAACCGCCGGAGCGACTCCCTGGGCACGGATGCGGAAATGAACACCAGCAGCCGCTCCCTGTCGCCGGCCAATGCAGGTGTCGGGCGCATGGATCCGTACCGTGCCATGAGGGCGTCGAGATCAATGTCGGGCGAGGTCGGACGGATCCCGTCGATGGAGCCGAGGGGGGCGGGCTCGACGCTTGTCACCTGCCGCATCTCCTTGCCAACCGGCGCGCTTCCTCCTGGCGCGCCGGAATACCGCCCATCCGTGGGCATAACCGAAGTCCCTTCCATCATCAGAGACTCGGCCTGCCTAGTCGCCTCGACGGAGCTGCCAATGCTGTCGGCCATGGTGGCCTCCGCTTTCTCGACCGCGTGAACGCGTGGGTTCTCCTCTGCAGTGACAGCGACGGAAAAGGCGAGCACTGCAAGTGTGAGTGTCAGTTGCTGACGCAGCATCGACGCTTCCTCCAAATCAGGTAACCGAAGTCCTCACCGGCGTAGGGGAACTCCTGTCCGATCGCCGTGGGTACCTCGGTCGCCCCGTACGCCGGGCAGCTGGAGGTGCGGGGGATCGGATAGGTGATCTGGGTGCGGTACTGACTTTTCTTGATGATGGGCATCGGCTCGTTTCCGCATTCCCAACTTGTGGTATCCCAGGCCAGCCCCTGCCGATGCATCTTCGCCACGAGCCGCTCGGCAAGAAGACCGGAGGCCATTACCCCGCCCGTCTGCTCCGAGGTGTTCCCGCCAAGGGGGTACATGGATCCCTGGCAGCCTGCGCACCAGAACAACGGATCGAGAGGATTACCGGCTGTCGCAGCGACACAATCGGCGGCGCAGGCCGCCTGTGCGATCGTGTTGGCGAACAGGGCTGATTCGGCGCCAAGGATGAAGGCAAGTTCATCATCAGCCCAGAGTGGGTCGAACTCTGTAATCCACTCCACGGAGTAGTTCGGTCCCCCGGAATAGCTGAGCTTGCACGCGGAGTTGATCATCGAGCCGAACGATTCGGACCAGAAGAAATTTTCATAGATATGCGCCTGGTAGAACGCACTCTTGTCACGGCTTCCTGGGCTATTGCGAGGACGGCCTGTGGGCGCATCGAAGCCGGGATCGATCTCCATACCCAGGTTGGTGAAGCAGAACGGTTCGCGGGTCACGTCCACCAGCCATGCCGGCTCCCAGAAACTGAAGACGATGCCGAACCGCACGAACTGCGGCCACGGCGCCGGGCAGATGCATACCCCAGGCTCATCGATCATCACCGGCAGGGCGCATTCCCAGCAGATATCGGTGATGGGGTTGAGGAAACGCCCCTCGCATGTCTCCGACTGCGCCGGTGAGGCGACCATCAGCAGGACGGCAACTGTCATGAGCCAGCGCCTGATCATGGCACCACCTCATCGATGCGCAGGCGGTTTCCCTCCTGGTGCACGATGGCCGGCACCTGCCTGATGCCCAGCTTCTCGACGAGTAGTCCGTGCTGGTCGAACGACACCGGCCGCTGCCACTGTCGCCCGAGTTCCAAGGGTGCGCCGGCGACGATGATGGGCTTCACATGCCACTTCTCCCGTGTGGAGACAACCTTGGCCCACTGGACCTGTTCTTCGTCGGTCGCGTCGAAGAAGAGGATCTGTCGTGTCAGAGAACGCCACTCCAGCGGGTTGATGGTGGTGCCGGCTGGGTGGATGATGCGGCCCTCGTGGTCGCGCAGGTCGTAAGGGACAGTGATCGAGGGATCGAACCAGCGGGTGACCGGCTCCGTCGTGCGGGGAAGACTGGTACCCGGCGGGCGCTCGGCATATTGGCGAGTCGTCTCCCGGTGTTCCTTCTGCATCCTGGCAAGCACTTCCGGTGTGAACTGCGCCGCTGCGCGCTCCTTCATCCAGGCGATCAGGTCCGGCTCGATGACAGGATGGACAGGACCAATTATGTCCACGGATGGACGGTATTCCGGCGCGCCAGGAGGAAGCGCGCCGGTGATTTCGGGCGCAGCATGGGTGGCGTTCACCGCCATAGTGAACAAGAGGGCGCAGATATCACGGGAACGCATAGGCCCTCCCGACTATCTGCGCACAACTGACCCAGCCGATGTCGCTGTAGCGGCTGTCATAGCCGTCGGGGTGCTCTGTGGCGACAAAATACCGGCAATCCGGTAGGACGCCTGTTGGCCCTGGGATGAGCCGGCTTCCATCCTTCGCCCGTGACTTGGTGGTAGCCACGGGCCCGCCATTGAGGAAGAAGGTGTTGCCATCGTAGGTCACTACGTCCCCTGGCAGGCCCACCAGGCGTTTGACGAAATGGCTGTCGGCCGGATAGAAGCGGTTAGGGCCCGGGTGGAAAGCGACCAGCTCACCCCGATCGGGAACCAAGCCGTTCTTTAATACCAGGATGAGTGGATAGTCCTTGATGGGGAGACTGCCGGTGCGGTTGGGTCCGATGGCGACGTAATGGGTGAGCACCCACAACGTCAGCATCACCATCACCAGCGGCGGCAGTACCCGTCGTGTCGCTACCCTGAACTGATCACGAAGGGGTTGGCGCCAGATCGGTATTCCAGCTTGATGCGACCCTGCGATTAGTTTGTACTCTCTGGACATCAGCGCAGCCGCCTCCGTACCTCGTCCGTCAGGTCGGGCACGTCATCCATCGGCCCGGCGATCAGGGCCTGCCGTGCCAAAATGGTGCGACCTGACTCTGTCGCAACGGCCGCTACGGCGCTCTGGATTCGTGCGGCCCTGGCCTGCGGGTCGACTTCAGTACCGCCGATCTTCTGGCGGGCCATGCCCGCGATCTCGGTCTCCATGATGGCCACCAGGTCCACCTGGGCGAAGCGTGGAGGTTGCGGCACGGTCAGCCAGATGACGCCCTGCAGGGCGACAGCGCCGAGCGCTCCGAAAGTCATTGCGAAGAGTGCCTGACGAATCAACGTCTGCTCCCCCTGACCAGCTCCTCGATGGCCTGCTCCAGCGTGAGGCCTTGGGCGAGCATGCGCTCGATGGCCTCGTATTCATCGGCCTTGGTCGAGTAGAGCTTCTCCGCAAACGGGTCGACCATCAGACGGCCGATGGTCCAGCCGTTGGGCCCGTAAACCATCAGTTCCGAATACTGCCCCTGCTTGGTGTCCACGGATCTCAGCGCGCGGTTCATGAAATCGTTCATGACCAGGCGGTCACTCTTGGCCAGCTGCTGGATGGACTCGGGCTTCTGCCGAAGCAGATAGACCCAGTCAGCGTTCTGCAGCGCGGCCTTGGCAGTCTCGGATTTGTAGTAGTCGTCGATCCCCTGGGTGATGGTGACGAAGTTGCCGCCGTGCTTCCGGGCCACGCGGTAACCTTCCTCGATGAACTTGCCGGCATTGCCGCTGGACATCAGGCGCCAAGCCTCGTCGATGATGCACATCTTGCGGACGGAGCGGTCACCCAGATACATCGCCTGCGCGATCTGCATCATCAGAATGAGAACCACCACGGACTGCAGGTCCGGCTTGTTGTTGAGTTCGCCGAGCTCGAGGACGACAAATGGATTGTCGAAAGTAATGGTCGAGGGGCCCTCAAAGAATCGGGCGTACATGCCGTCCTTGGTGTAGGGGAAGAGCTGCACCCCCAGGTCCTGGGCGCGGGGGTCTGAGTGCTCCAGCAGGAACTGGGCAACCGGCGTGATGGTGGCGTCGTTGCCGTACTGTGCCCAGGCATGATTGAGGGCCTGCTCGATGAAGGAGGCCTGGATGTCGCTCACCGGTGCAGACGGGGAGGCCATCTGTGCCAACAGGGGTTTGAGCATTGGTAGTCCCTCGTCAGCCCAGTCCTCGATGCGGGTGAAGGGATTGAGGTTGAGGTTCGAGTTCGGGCCGAATTCCAGGTACATGCCGCCGATGATGTTGGCCAGGCGCATGTAGGAACGGCCGACATCGATGATCCAGGCGCGGCCGCCCATGCCGCGGATGGCCAGGGCCATCTCCTGCACGAAGAAGCTTTTGCCGGCGCCGGAGGCTGCCGCGACGGCGACGTTGTAGTTGCCCTTGTCGTTGTCATAGGGGTCGGTGTAGAAGAGCTGGCCGCGGCGACCGACCAGCATCAGCACCGGTGAGCCGCCGCCTTTCCACTCACCAATCACCGGAAGCAGGTTGGCTGCGGACCAGGTCAGCATGGTGCGCATTCTTCCCAGCTTCTCCATCTCCCTGACCATCGTCGGCGACAGCGTGAAGGGGAGTGCCGACAGCAGGGCATGGACCTGGATGAAGCGATCCAGCACCAGATCCCAGCCCTTGGACTTGAACAGGCTCTTCACGGCGTTGGCCGCGGTGTCTCCCTCACCCGCGGTGGCGAACAGCACCATCTGGTGGCTGACCCTGCAGAGGGTGTGACCCTCTTCGACCTTCTTATTGACGTAGTCCCACTCCGCCTTCTTGTCCCGCCATACCGGCACGAAGCGCCCGACCGGCGATTCCGACGCCTGGGTGGCACGCGCCGCCTTGAGCTTGGTGACGTTCTTTGCCGCAACCTGATCGGGGATGTGGATGTTGACCGTGAAGAGGAACGGACAGGGGATGCGCAGCGAGTCCTGGAAGAAGTCTCCAACCAGCTCGCTCATCCCCCACAGCGCCCAGGCTGACGGATACGTCCGCACACTGAAGGCCCGGACGTCGGTGTTGTTGAGCATCATCCCGTCCCGACCGATGAGCAGGGAGGTGTCGGGCCGGACCACCTGGTCGCGTATCAGCGACAGCTCGTCCCAGCGTTGACGGTCGCGCTTTTCGTCCATCCCGGCACGTGGATTTAGGATGTCGTCAATCAGGTCTACGAACGCATCGGCGTCGAGGTGATCACCATAGAGGCCAGCGCTGTTGAAACTTCCAAGCAGGGCCTTGCGCAACTGCATCGCCTGGCGTTCGACGTAGACTCGGCGAGAGGGGAGCGGTTTGGGCAGGATGACCGAGACGATCAGCCGGCAATCGCGTACCAACATGGGCTGGGTGGAGAGGAGGGAGGTGTGGGCGCCTCTGGCCAGGTAGTCCACACGCCGGCGTGCCAGGGAACGGAAGATGTTGTGGCTGCGTTGATCGTCTCTGCCCGAAGAGCCGACGGCACCGGATTTATCGTTTTCCCCATCTGGCTGACGGGCCCGTGCCCACCGCGTGAGCCTGGGCATCACCGTTGGCGATGCCCACAAGGTGAACTGGAAGCTGATCCTGTCGGGCAGGCCCTGAGTGAAGATGCCGGCAAGGATCCGGGCGGCGCTTTCATCTGCTCCCGTCACCGGGTGGAGCTCGTAGGTGAAGCCGAAGCTGTCGTCGTTGTGAAACAATCCTGTCTCCGCGTCGTACGACTCGAACGGCAGCAGATCGGCGAGACGGTGGGTGTCGAAGAACTCGCGGATACGGTGCTGCGACGGAGGAAGCTTGTCCTCCTGAGCTTCCTGGACCGGGTGCGCGCCGTCGTTCAGTGCGGCATACACAAGATCGCGCAGCCGGGCGAGTGGGTTAGCGGACATTCTCGTCCACTCCCTCCAGCAGACGCTCACGCATCGCCGGCAAAACCCACTCGCCGTTGTCCACCCGCAAATAGAGGTAGTGGTTCGGGTGATAGACACTGTTGGTGTCCTCCCAGTCCACCACCCAGAGACGCAGGCGCCGCGGTTCGCGGAAGATGGGATCCCCCGGCCCGACGGCCATCGGGCCTGAGAAACCCTCCGGCGCCGGCAGCTTTGTGGGCTGCTCCGTGTCCTCTTCATTGCGTTTGATCTTCGGGCGGATGGCCTCCCCACGGGCATCACGGTCGTAGATATCCGAAGCGCTCATGCAGGTGACGCCGTCGGGCGCCCTGCAGCCGTATTCCGGCGTCAGGGAGCAGCCGGCAGTGAGCGCAACGAGTGCTGGAATCAGGAGATGAACGGTTGTGTATCTCATTGGCCTGTGACCTCCTGCTTTTCGGTGGCCGGAGAAGCAGGCCTTCCTTCACGGAGCCAGGCAAGCAGCTGGCCGGGCGGCAGATAGCCGCGGTGTACTCGTCCGTCACCGCTGATCAGCACGGGTGTGCCGGTCAGGCCATGCTCGCTGGCGAATTTGCGCACAGCCTCGAGCGCCGGTTCGCTCTTGCACCCGCGAGTACGCCACATGCGATCAGGAGGGGATTTGGAAGCAGCCATGTCTGCGTTGAACCTCTCGGCAAACCCGTCCGCCATGGCCCGCTCCAGATTCGACTCGGGTACCGTGCCGCAGACGATGCGGTCTGCCACGTCATAGGCAAATTTCTCCGGCGTTTTCAGATATCCCGGCGTAGGCTTGGGCATGTCGGGGGCGAGCAGCATGATTCGCACATCGGCCTGGAACTCGAGCCCCTTCCTGGTGATGGTCCCGTCCTTGTCCTTCTCGCTCTTGATGTCGTCGTAGAGCTTCCTGCACCAGGGGCACTGCAGGCTGAATAGGACCGCCAGCTGTGGTGCTTCAGGGGGCGCGAGGTTCTCCCGCACTGCATGCTCCAGCGGGAGGCTGTCCCAGGGGATTCGCCGCGAGGCACTCACCTCGTCAATCCGCTGCTGGGTGATGTCCTGCTGGGTCTGCACGTCATAGATATGCCCGAAGACCAGGTACCGGCCGGAAGCGTCCCCGTAGACCACCTTGTCGCCCATCATGATCTCGAACATGCCCGGCAAACGTTGCTCCGGATGGATCTCGCTGATCCGGGTGTGTGGCAGCACGTTGCGCCATACATCGCCGCCATTGGAGGGCACCTTGGCTTCCTCAGCGCTCGCAGCGGCCGACACCATCAGCAGAGTGGCCAGCGCGGCGCCGGCGATCCTGATAATCACTTTCTCCATGGGTATTTCTCCAGGGTTGCTGCCTTCTTCCGATCCTCTTCGGTGACCAGTGCGCGGCGTGGGCCGTCCGGGTCGTGCTCGACTATTTCGCCGAGGCTCGCGCCCTGGGTGAGGACGATATCGACAATGCGCGCAGCGTCCGCCTCGATGACCGGATAGGTCTCATCGGCCCTCTCCAGATACCACTTGGAGATCCGATCAAGGGCGTTGCCTATCCCCTGAGCGGCGCCCTGTTCGAACACCTTGTTCGGATCGACGTTCGATACCGTTCCAAGAGCGCTGGTGGTGACGGTCTGATAACTTTCGGAAACACCTTCCCCGATGCCGCCGAATACACCGGCGAGCATGGAGCGCGCGATCAGGGCACCCTGCTTCGAGACCAGTCGGCCGCGCATGCCGGCCTTGCCGTCCTCGCCCGAGATGTAACCCTTGATGGCTGTCTCGAGGATGCGCCCGTCCTTCAGTACGCAGCTCAGCGTCTCGGTGCGCGCATAGACCCGCTCGCTGGAAATGTCGCCATAGCCCGCCAGCACCACATGGCAGGCTTTGACCCGCGAACGGAACCCGTTGGGCAGCCTGCCGTGGTCCTTCAGTTTCACCACGAACGGCACCGGGTTGTTCTGTGAGGCGCCGCCCGTCGGCGCGTCGATGCCGGACAACAGGATTGCCCGACCGAACGACCCGGCAGGAATGTAGTTGTCGATCGTGCGGGACGGGGCCTCTTCCTCGGGGGCCTCCGGCAGCGGGATCACCAGCTCGGCGATGGCCTCCTGCTGGGCCTGGCGTCCGGCCTGACCTCGTACCGTAGGGGAGGCGACCGGCGGCAGCGAATTCGACACTGCCGCGGCGCCAGGCGGAGGCGGCAAGCGGTTCGCTCCAGCGGGGGACAAGGGCTGCGGCGGCGCCGGGAGGGGTGGCAGCTGGCTGGTGCCTGCAGCGCCACTTTTCCGCGCTTCCGCTTCCTTCTTCTGTTGCGCCTTTAGTGCCGACAGCTCCTCGCGCAGCTCACGCAGATCGCCTTGCAGCTCCCTGCGGCCCTCCTTCATACGCAACAGTTCCTCTTCGGATTTCGCGATCCATACATCGCGCGGGTCGACAGGAGCAGGGGGTTGTATCTTGCGGGCGACCGGTTTCTCCTCGGGGCGGCGGACATCGCCCTTGGGCTGGAAGGATGACCACAGTGCCCATCCAGCGAATCCGATAGTGACCAGGACGATGCCGGCCAACGCGACGTACTGCCGCGTCTTGACCCGCTTGCGGTCGGGAACGATGGGGGTGTCCTGGGGCTTGCTCATCGTTCATCACCCCTAGTGACCAGGTAGACCCTGGTCCGCTCACCGGGGGCGAGCTCATGACGCTCGACGGACACCGCCAGCACACCATCCCGATAGAACTCCTGTTCGTCGAGCCGTACCTTGTTCTCGTCCACATTGGTCAGCTCATACACTTCACCTTCCAGGTGTCCTCCGGTATAGCGGCTGACGAGGACCAGACGGGCCTCCTGCCACAGCTTTACCTCCCGCCCAATCTCCGCCTGTGTATACCCCTCCGGCACTTTGTTCAGCGCCATGTTGCGGACAAGCTCGAGCAGCGTCAGCTCATAGGGCTGCCCTGTCTCCCAGGCGACGGCCTTCCTGCGGTCGACGACCCGCGCACGCTCTGGCCGAATCAGCGTCACCGTCTCCGAGGGCATGTCGGTCGGCGTGAGCACCAGGGTATAGACGCCGCCATCCGCATCCTTCACGAACAGGGAGAAGGGCCGCGTGCGCCATCCCTCAGCGGGCTGGAGGTACACCTGTCCCGAGTCGTTGTCCGGTTTGAGCACCACCCGGCCCTCCGCGCCCCACACCCTGTGTATCCGGCCATCCCGGATCACCAGCCGGTTGGGCTCACTTCCCGAGATGCGCGCCGTCACGACTGCGCCATCCCGGACCTCGAGCAACTGGGCTGCGCTAGCGCTACTGGCCCACAGCAGGACCAGCAGCGCCGTCAGCCACTTTTTCAAACGGATGCTCACTGTTAACCTCCATGAATTCGGAAATCCACAGGCGGCCGCCTGTGAATGCGTAATCGAATCGCCATGACCGGCGCACTGACGACACCTGCTGTTTACCCACCGTGGTCACGAAATCTCCGGTAATCACAACCTGCCGTTTCTCCACCCGGGTCTGGTATCCCACCGGATAGAAGGCGGTTGTCACGTCGTCACGTTTCAGGCGTTCCGCCTGTACCGCCATCCGGGTCCGGATCGCGCCATGGGTCTCCGGCGCCACGTAGCGCAGGAAGATGTCGATGTTGGCGTCGATGCTTTTCGGTGTAACGTTCAGCACCAGGGTCGAGAGGTAGCGGGACATCTCTTCCAGGTATTCGGGTGACGTCTCAGCGCCCTTCACCCAGAACGGTCGCTCGATGGTGGGCGGGACGATGACGGTCTTTTCCGTGGTGTCGGTTCCCGCGATGGTCATGGCAAGCAGGATGTTGGCGGCGAGCAGGCCGAAGGCCGCCAGCCGCCACCTGGCCTCGCGCGCCTTGGCGGCGATCTTTTCGCTCTCGTAGTGCTGGCGCCTCATCCGACGAACTCCCGCACATCGGACGACGGTGTCCGCCTGAATTTGAACCAGGCGTCCGTCGGCGTGTACCAGTAGAGCGCATGCCTGATGAGCTGCTTGCCGCCAGCGGATTTGATGCGGGCCAGGGTCCGCATAGAGAAGAAGCCAAGAATTCCGCCCAGCAGGAAATTCATCAGGCTGGGCGAGAAAGCCACCACCAGGAACCCCGGGCCGAGAAAGGCGTAGGCCTCATCCGCGTCCCACATCAGGTACATGGGCGGATCGTCCAGATGCTTCGGAATGATGTGACTCTCCTCAGACATGGCAGGTCAGACGAGGGCGGTGATCATGCTGTTGACGAACGCCACACCGAAAGCGGAAGCGATGACGACGAACAGCAGCCCGCCGATGCCGCCGACCTTGAGGCTGACCGCGGACACGGCGACAGCGCCGATAAGCGCCAGCACGCCGAGCAGCCGGCCACCGGTGCCCTGGATGAGCCCAGTGAACCAGTCGTAGACGCCGGAAAACTCGGCACCGCCGGTTCCGGCCAACGCCGGCGCCGAGATCACCAGCGCCACGGCAATGACGAACAGGGTGTTGATAACGGAAGACCTTCTGCTTGCAGTGTTCATTGGAACGACTCCTTGACGTTCTGATTGGAGAAAAGGTGGATTTCGGCGCGGCGGTTTTGCGCGCGGCCTTGCGGCGTCGCGTTGTCCGCCACGTAGCAACACTTGCCTTTAGCTTCGATGCGGACAGCGTCGATCCCCAGATCGCGAAGCGCCTTGGCCACGCTGTCGGCGCGTTTGCGCGCCAGGATCTGGTTGTAGCGGTCCGGGCCTATGTCATCGGTGTAGCCGACAACCAGCAGCGACTTTCGCTGCAGGGCGGGCCATACCTCGCTGGCGAACCCGGCAAGCAGCTGCCGGTGCTCGGGGTGGAGGCGCGACACGTCGAAGGGGAATCTCAGTGTCAGAAGAGGGGAGGCTGATGCCGTTGTCACGGTGTTGGAATCGGTGTTGTCTTTCACGTTCGAACTCATCGAGGCGCCACCTGGGTCGAGGGCCATGCCCGCGGCAATGGACTGACCTGCAGATGACACGGCGCCGCCGCGGGTGGTCTCGCTCGCGCTGCCGTCACTGGACTGCCAAGGTGTTTTCGCGGTTCTCGTCGGACAGGTATCGCAGACGACATACCGTCCCTCTGTGGCCTGTTCGATGCCAAGCCGCGACACATTCATGAACTCACCGATGCTCGGCGGCTGCGTGGCGCAGCCCGCCAGAGCGGCTATCCAGATCAAGCTGAGAAGCGACCATGCGCGCATAGTTCTCCCGTCGCCTTCCGGCTTCTTTCGTTGTCGCCGTGCCCGCGTTGTAGGCGCCCACGGCATCCCACGTATAGCCATACCGTGCGATGTTGCCCGCGAGTATCCATGCACCCACATGCACATTGGTGCACGGCTCCCGCAGGTGGTCCTCTCCGATGCCGTACTTGGCCAGCCTCGGCAGCCACCAGGTATTGATCTGCATGATGCCGATGTCCCGACTGCCGTCAGCGTTGTGACCAACAGCGGTTGGCGCAAATCGGCTTTCCTGCGCGGCGATGGCGTGCAGCAGTTCGGCGGCGATGCCATATCGATGCGCCGCATCCGCGAAGCACTTATCGAGTTCTGTGCCAAACGCTGTCGTGGACATGAGCGTGAGCCACGCCGTTGCTGTAATCTCTGCATTCAACCGTCTCGTCCGAATAAGGCCGCATCCCGAGGGGGCGGTAATGGTGTGTCGCCGGACTCCATGAGTCACGGCGCGGGTACAGTGCGATATGAGGAGGAGGGGCGGAAGCGGAAATTCGGACGAATTTCGGGCGGAATAATTTTGATGCTTACCACCAAAAATGTGGGTCAAGGGAAAAGCGCGCCATGACTATGCACGCTGATCATGGCGGGTTCGAACCGCGTCTGGTGCAAGAAGGGATAGATTCGTGTGCGCGCAATGGGCCGCACAACGGGATGGTAGTACTCGACTCAAACTGCGCTTGCGGTGTTCACTGTTGTCTCATGTGTGGAATTAGCATCGCGGATAGGCCCTCAGCATCAAGAACCGAGACGGCGCACCGACGAGTAGACACCAGCCCTTGGGTGTTGAAGCTCCGCATAAGCCGGGCGATGACCTCACGGGTTGTTCCGAGATGGTCCGCCAGCGTCTGTTGCGTCATATGGACAATGCCGTCGGTCGATGCGTTGTTGAGAAGGAAACTGGCTAGGCGTTGGTCGAGGTTGCAGGCATGTATCTGTTCCAGCTCGTCCATGAGACGGAACACGACGGTGGAAAGCGCCTTTACGGTCAAGTCCTGCACTGTACGCTCGCACTCGAATAGACGGCGGTAGGTTGCCCCGGGGATTACTCCTACCTCTGTGGCAGCGTCAGCCTCTACCCAGGCTGGGTAGCGTAGGTCGTTGAACAGGCAGTTGAGCGCCAGGACGCAAGTTTCGCCAGGTCGGATGAAATAGAGCGTCGCCTCAGTGCCCTGAGGGGTGAAGGTGTATACGCGAAGCCGGCCACCAAGAACCAGATAGGCTCCCGATACCTGTTGACCTTTGTGAATCACCTCGACCGGCTTGTCGAACGAGACGTGTCGGCACTCCTTGCCTAGCAGTTGCCTTCCCTGCGGTGATAGGTGAAGAAGTTCCTCGATGTTCACCGGTCTGCTCATCGCAACGCTCTCTGTGGTCCCTCGGTATGCCTGGATTATCTCTATTTATGGCTCGTCGGCAAAGTGCGTCGCAGTGTTGCTGCTCCCCTCCTGTCTTGAGAGGAGATCGCTGCTCAGGGCATTCAGGAAGGCCACGATATCGGATACTTCCTGGTCAGTGGGCGACGGCCGGTCGATCTCGATCAATGTGCCGTCCCGATCGGACCACAACAGATAGCGGCCAGCGCGCCCGAGTTGTGCTGCGGCCATGATGCGCACCACCTCTTGCAGCTCGTTTACCGCGCCGTTGTGCAGCCAGGGGCCTGTCAGGGCGACATTACGCAGAGACGGTACTCGCCATACACCGCGCTCGCCGCCGCCTACGAGCAACCTATAGCGCTGCTCGTAGGGGGTGGGATTGGCCGGGAAAATGCGCCGCGGTGTACGGCTATCGAAGACACTGGCGGCACTGAAGTTGGGGCCGTAGTGGCAGTTGACGCAGCCCAGTGACTGAAACAGGCCCATGCCGCGCAATTGCGCGGGCGTCAAGGCATCGAGATCACCGCGCACGAAGCGGTCATAGGGAGTGTCAGGGGTAATAAGGGTACGCTCGTAGGCCGCGATGGCCTCCGCGATGCGGTCGATGGTGATCGGTGTCTCGGCCCCGAACGCGGCGGCGAAGGATTCCCTGTATTCGGCCTTTTGCCGGACCCGCTCCACCACCGCCGCCAGCGAGGGCATACCCATCTCCAGTGGGTTGATCAGCGGCCCCTTGGCCTGTTCTTCCAGCGAGGCGACGCGGCCGTCCCAGAACAGCACCGCCTGAAAGGCCGCATTCCACACCGTGGGCGCATTGCGGGGACCGAGTTGCCGATCGATCCCCAGGGAAGTGGCCCGACCGTCTCCGCCTGCCGCCCCGTGCAGGTCATGACAGGAGGCGCATGATACAGTGCCGTCCCGGGACAGGTACGGATCGAAGAACAGTTTCTCTCCCAGCGCGATCTTATCCGCCGTCGTCGGGTTGTCGGCCGGGGAGGGGGCCTGTTCGGGCAACGCGTGCCAGGCATATCCGGTTGGTGAGGAAGCTGTCTCTGTGAGTGAGGCCGCTTTCCTTCGCTCCGGCAATGCAGTCCAGCGATATCTGGGGGGCGTGCTCACGGTCGGTGCCGGTAATGTTCCGGGAACCACTTCTTTGGAGTCCAGCAGGGGCTTGATCATGTACTCGGGAAAGTTGGCAAACGCGACAATGAGCACGAGTTTGAAGGCAAAGGCCAGTATCCCGGAACCTAGCGCGACCGACAGCAGCCACAGCCTGCGCCGGGCGAGGCGCACTGCCGGCCCCAGTTCGAAGTGGATCATGGCCAGGAGGATCGACAATGCGACCATGATTGCCACCAGTCCAAGGGCGACGAGGTCAACGAGCGTGTAGTCCATATGCGGCAATTGGTGGATTGCGCCGCAGCCCCCGTGGAATGGGCGCTGCGGCGACCGAGTGTCAGGCAGCAGAGCGACGGAAGAAGGTGTCGCCTGGCGTGGCGGTGGTTACTTCGGTAATGCTGTCAAAGGGTAGCCCGACCCGTTCATGTGCACGGCGCACCGCATCGGCATCCGGCGCCATCGTGAAACAGAAAGCTCGCCCGTCCCCATAACCGACGTGGATCCGCAACGGCACCACGCCTTCGGCGTAGCACGCCTGCTCGTACTGCCCAAAGAAGCCTTCGAACTGCTCCGGAGTAAGGCCGGCCGGAAAGCTTTCACTGGATACGTCATGGGTGTCGATAAAGAATTTCATCGCTTGCATCGTCATGCTCCTTGATGGTGATTGCCAATGGGAACCATGACCGTATCCCGGATGAGTGAAGCGGTTCTGTAACATTAGCTACATTGGGTCGCGTCAAAGACGTTATCATGCAGCGAGACAAAAGGGCCTGAAGGAGACGTACCATGGGTTCTGCAATCCATCCGGCAATTACACCGGATCCGCCTTACTACGCGGTGATATTCACCTCCCTGCGCACGGAGGGCGACAACGGTTATGCCGATACCGCACAGCGCATGCTGGCGTTGGCCCGTGAGCAGCCGGGTTTTCTGGGTGTCGATTCAGCGCGTGATGGATTGGGTATAACCGTCTCTTACTGGGCCAGTCTGGAGGCGATCCATGCGTGGAGGGACAACAGTGAGCACCGGGCTGCACAGGAACAGGCGCGGAGGTGGTATGAGTGCTTTCGTGTGCGAATCTGCCGGGTCGAGCGGGAATACGGATTTCGAGCCTGAAGTAGTCCTTGCTTCGCGATATTCTGCCGCACATACCCCCTGGCCGTTGCCGCCTAACCATAGCGACATCTGGCGGCAACGGCGTACCGAGCACGATACAGGCGCGGTCTATGTCCTCAGGCCTTACGCAAGACAAAAGTGAATGCATCGCTGCCTTGCTGTGATGCCACCAGCTCGGCGCCGGTCTGCCGACAGAAGGCCTCCATGTCCTTCACTGATCCCGGATCGGTGGCCGTCACCTTGAGTAGTTCCCCGCTGCCAAGTTCAGCCATGGCTTTCTTGGTCCTGAGGATGGGCAGGGGGCAGTTCAGGCCGCGGGCGTCGAGTTCTCTGTTGACGTTCATGGTGTTCTCCTTTGCGTCGTTGCAGTAAGTGCCGTTTAGGCGATGAAACCGTCGGAAGGTAAGGCGAACGCGTCAGCCGCAATACCGAAAGCGCGGTTCTGGGCCGCGTGCCACACGGCGTCGAAGATCTCCCGATCACCCCAGCCGAGGGCACGCATCTCGGTAAACCGTTCGGTCGTAACTGACTCCGGACGATCGACCGCGTCCACCGCAAAAATCAGCAGGGCCTTGTCACGCTCCTCCAGCGGGGCTCGAGACGCGTCCTCCCGAGTGGAGCGGACGGCATCGAGGTCCAGTCCGGCATTCACCAGGAAGGCCTCATTGAGATCGATGCAGTAGGCGCATTCGCCGCGCCAGGAGACCAGATAGCGGATAAAGGTCAGCAGCTTCTGACCGAGGGTCGGATGTTCCATGTAGTAGTGAATGGTGGAGGCGTAGTTTTCCAACAGCGGTGGACTGACCCCCAGCATCTGCAGACCGGCCGGTGCGCGACCAAGCATCTCTTTGTACGGGGCCATGATGGTGTTCACTTTGGCTTCCTCGCCTGCAGGCGGTGCAAGGCCGATTCGGGCGGTGTGTTGTGCAGTGACGTTCATTTAATGCTCCTTTTGTTGTTGTGTTGAGGTGGACACGCTAGAGACCTACCAGTTGGGCCTGATGTCCCAGATTCTGGACCGTATGCAGCAGGTTCGTGGCCCGAACGGCCTGCGGGTCATAGCAGACCATGACCAAGTGGTTCTTCTCGGGCCAGAACCGGATTTCGCTGACGCCCTCTACGGAATTCAGCCGCTGGATCAACCGTTCGGAGGAAGCACTGTCCAGGGCGTCATCGATGTGCATGAGCACGTCTGTACAGTTCCTCTTCGGTGCATTTTTCCTGGCGTCTGAGCTGTCAAACGGAAACGTGATGTTGCTCATGGATGGATCCTCCTCTTTCGTAGGGTCGTTGTGTTGAGGTGAAGACGACGCATTCGCTGGTCGGCGTTGCAGGAGTCTCCGGCGGTGGGGATTGGCTGACGTGTTGCATGGTATGTCCCTCCCGTAACAAAACGGACTAGTCCGTACATTGCGAATCCAAAAAAAATCACAATCCCAGATAGGTGGATATGAATGTCTCGGCTGCCCGTACTTCCTGTTCACTTTGGCTGGTCTTGTCGAGCAATACCGCCCCCTCCATGAGGCTGAGAAGCAGTCCGGCGGTCTGTTCGGGGTCCAGTTCGGGGCGTATCTCTCCCGCTGCCTGGGCCTTTGCGATAAGGTCACGCATCAGCGCCCGGATGCCATCGAAGATCTCCTGCACCTTGCGCCGCACCGCCTCGCTGCCGGTGGACAGCTCCAGGGCGAAGTTGCCGAAGAAGCAGCCCCGCACAGTGCAGGCTTCCCCGCCGCTCAGCATCCGCCCCGCCATGCCGTGCAGGAGTTCCAGGAGCGCCTTGCCGGGGGAGGGATTGGCCAGCAGCTTGTCGAGACCGAGCTCAGCAAAGGCAAGTTCGCGGTGCCAGTCGAGCACGGCGGTGGCAAGTTCTTCTTTGTTCCTGAAGTGGTAGAAGAAGTTGCCCTTGGTGACGCCCGCATCGGCGATGATGCGGTCAACGCCGGTTGCGTTGAAGCCGTTCTCGTAGAACAGGTCGTTGGCGGCCTGGAGTATCTTTTCCCGGGTCGCCAGAGCTTTGGCAGAATATTCTTTCATCTCAAAACCGACAGGTCCGTCTATTTTGTTGAACACTAGCCGTGTCAGAGTCGTTTGTCAACGTCGCGCAGTGGTTTTGTTGCACGCAGCATGAACTAACGGTAAATTGAGGTCGCTCGATTTGGAGCACCACAATCCACTTATTCTCAGGGCAGGGTGAAATTCCCTACCGGCGGTATCTTCGTTTACAGGCGGAGGAGCCCGCGAGCGCCTGCCTCGGCAGGGTCAGCAGATCCGGTGAGAAGCCGGAGCCGACGGTGACAGTCCGGATGGGAGAGAATAAGGCATTCCGCAAGCCCGGCCTGCGGCCGGGTTTCGTTGCGCCTGTTCGCCGGCCGCCAGCCGGCGCGTCCCTTCACGCCCTGATTCTGGAACTCACAAGGAGCGATCCATGAATCAGACTGATAAACCCTCACTTTTGAACCCCTTCGGCGATCCTCGAACCCGCGTCGAGCATGCCTTGGAAACTCTTCGCCGCGGCGATGGCGTGCTGCTCGTCGACGACGAGGATCGGGAGAATGAGGGCGATCTTATTTTTCCGGCCGAATGTATTACCTCTGAACAGATGGCGATGCTCATCCGCGAGTGCAGCGGCATCGTCTGCCTCTGTCTGACCGACGATGTTGTCCGCCGTTTGAACCTGCAGATGATGGTCAACGAAAACAACAGCCGCAACGGCACTGCTTTCACCGTCTCCATCGAGGCGAAGGAGGGGGTGACCACCGGCGTCTCCGCCGCTGACAGAGTTACCACAATCCGAACCGCCATTGGCGATGGCTGCGCCCCAGAGGATCTGGCCCGCCCCGGCCACGTCTTCCCGTTACGCGCTCAGCCGGGCGGCGTGCTGACCCGCCGCGGCCACACAGAGGGGACGGTCGATCTGATGCGGCTGGCGGGGCTCAAGCCGGCTGGTGTGTTGTGCGAACTGACCAACCCTGACGGCACCATGGCGCGGCTGCCCGAGGTGGCCGCCTTCGCGGAGCGCCACGGCATGCCGGTGTTGACCATCGAGGATTTGGTCGCTTACCGGACGCTGACGCTGGGCGAAGCAGTTTGAACCGGTGGGTTGCTGTCGGGCCCCAATAGGACTATCCACACTCTCTTGAACGGTTCTGGAATGGAGAGGCCCGATGGCAGGGCGGGTACTGGCGAGGCTCACGAGGGTAATGCCTCTCCACAGAGCTCCGAGAGGCATCATGAACTGCCCAAAGCACCGGATTGTCTGGTGAGCGCATGTCATTCTCCACTCGCTTGCGCATGCACCCGAGTGTGGCGTGATCTTGGGCGCATTCCTCGTACTGTGCAGATGATGTAGCCTTGTCTCCATTCACGAAACCAAGCTTTTGCGGCGAATAAAAAGAAGGAGATGCATGATGTTTCCCCTCGACACATGGGTCGCATATACGCTTGCTTGCCTTTTACTGGTACTTGCGCCAGGACCTGACAATCTGCTGGCGATCGGGCGGGGATTGAGCCAGGGCAGGGCGGCGGCCTGTGTGTCGGGTGCGGCGTCCGGTGCCGGTATCATTTTGCATGTGGCTGCCGCGACATTTGGACTCACGCTGCTTCTGCAGACTTCCGCATTGGCGTTCTGGCTCGTCAAGATACTTGGAGCGGGTTACCTGATCTGGCTCGGATTTAAGGTCTTGCGGTCCCGCCATTTGGTTCGGTTCGATGCGGCGGCGAAGCAACCCTTGCGGACCGTGGCAGCGACCGCTTTTCTGTCCGCCGCACTCAACCCGAAGCCGGGGTTGTTCGTCCTGGCGTTTATTCCACAGTTCGTCAGTCCCGAACGGGGTTCTGTGGCCGGGCAGATGCTGGTTTATGGCCTTTGGTTTGCACTGCTCACTGCTGTAGGATTCGCGTTGATGGGAACATTCGCCTCTGGACTCTCGGATTGGCTGCGCGCACGACCGAAGGTGGTCGTCGGGCTGAATGTCGGTGCTGGAGTGGCTTTTGTCGGTACAGGCCTGTCAGTGGCAATGCTCAAACAGAGATGACAGAATTTCGAGTAGGCCTCCGATGCGCTGCTTGGTAGTGAAAGCCCACCCGCTTTCAGAGAGTCTGTGTGCGTTGTTGACTGAACGCGCCATTACGGGACTGCGCACAGCTGGCCATGCTGTCGAGCTCGAAGACCTTTATGCCGAGGGGTTTGACGCTTCGTTGATGGCCGAGGAAAGACGCAGCTATTACGGGAAAGCGTATGTCACGGGAGAAGTGCAGGTTCAGGTGGAACGCCTGCTCGCCGCAGAGGCGATTGTCCTGGCCTTTCCCACTTGGTGGTTCAGCTTCCCTGCCATCCTGAAGGGCTGGTTCGATCGCGTGTGGGCGCCGGGGGTGGCCTACGACCACTCCGAAGGATTTGGGCCTATAAGGCCGAGGCTGAACAATCTACGCCACATGCTGGTTGTCACGACACTCGGATCGCCTTGGTGGGTAGATCGGTTCCTGCTGCGGCAGCCTGTCAAGCGGATTCTGAAGACAGCCATCATCGGCACGTGTGCGCCGAACTGTCGGGTGCGGATACTCTCCCTGTACAAGAGCGAACATCTCACCCCTGCTCGGGTGACACGGTTTTCAGAAAAGATCGCACGGACCCTGGCGCAGTGGGAGTAAGTGAGTCTTCGCATGCGCACGGCCTGCCGGGGCGATGCCTTCGCGCCGCAACGATGCTGATGAGTCGTAGGAAAAAATGGGATATCCCCCCTTGCTTCCGCGGGTGTGAGCGGGCTGGCTGTTTCACCCAGCGGGTGCGTACACGTGTTCGGGAGTAATGGCTTGACACGTGCCGTACGCGGCCAGTAGTCTCCTGTAATGTCTAACCAATGCACTTGCTCCCTTTCCAAATGGTGGCTGTGGTCCGATTCCGACCGCGGTCGTCTTCGTCTGTTCTGAGTTAGAGAACAAGAACCGCGGGTCTGCCGCGGTTTCCTCGTTGTTTCGTCCCCGCGCTGCACGGCCCGCCGATCAGGAGGGTTCCTGCAGTGTCCGAAAACAGTCGTGACAACACCGGCGAAGAAGTTGCCGATTATGGGCCGTCCCTGATCGGCGTCGCCTTCGTGCTCGTCGCCGCCGTCGGCTTCTCCGCCAAGGCCGTGCTGGTCAAGCTCGCCTATTTGCAAGGGGTGGATGCCGTGACGCTGCTGGCGTTGCGGATGTTGCTGTCGGTGCCGTTCTTTCTGATCGTCGCCGCCTGGTTGCGGCGAACCGACCCGTTGGCGATGAGCGGCCGCGACTGGGCGTCCGTGGTCGGGCTGGGACTGCTGGGTTACTACCTGGCGAGCCTGCTCGATTTCCTTGGCCTGGAGCACGTCAGTGCGGGGCTAGAACGTTTGGTGCTGTTCCTTTACCCGACGCTGGTGGTGATCATCACTGCCCTGGTGTTTCGCCGTCCGGTGGGGCGGCGGGAGGCGGCGGCGCTCGCGTTGAGCTACGGCGGTATCGCGCTGGTGTTCCTGCGTGACGTCTCCTCGCATGGCGCCGACGTGCCGTTCGGTGCCCTCCTTGTCTTCGGAAGTGCCCTGGCCTATGCCGTCTACCTGGTCGGCAGCGGCGAGGTGTTGCGGCGGCTGGGCGCCATGCGCTTCACCGCCTATGCCATGACGGTCGCCTGCGGCGCCAGCGTAGCGCAGTTCCTGGCCACCGAGCCGCTCGAGACGTTGCGCCAGCCGCCACCCGTCTATGCCCTGGCGCTCGCCATGGCGTTGCTGTCCACGGTGATGCCCGCTTTTCTGCTGTCGGCGGGGATCCGTCGTGTCGGGGCCCGTTCCGCCTCGCTCATCGGCGCCATGGGACCGGCCTCCACGATCTTTCTGGCGGCGCTGTTTCTCGGGGAGCCGATCACCGGGGCGCAGCTCGCCGGCACCGCATTGGTCATTACCGGGGTGCTCGCGGTGAGTCTGCCGGGGCGGATGAAGTGAGGGCGGGGCTTGCGACGAGGCGCCAAAGTGTTTGTCGCCGCGCTCGCAGCAAAGGCGAACTTTCTGTTGCACAGCGCACCACATACGCTCGCGTCATGCAGGGGCTGGCCGGCGGACTCATGTTCTTTGGATGCGTACTGTTGATGATGGGAGCGGAACATGTCCGTTAGCTTCCAACCGAGGGTGTTATGAACTTCCTGACTTCTGATCTGACAGCCCTCGAACGCTACAGGTGGCTGGCGAGCGCCGTCGTGCCGCGCCCGATCGCCTGGGTGAGCACCCTGAGTTCAACCGGAATAGCCAATCTGGCACCGTTTTCCTTCTTCACCATCGCCAGTTGTTCCCCGCCCGTGCTGATGTTCACCCATGTCAATCCGAGCGATCGACGGGAGAAAGATACGCTGAGGAATCTGAAGGAGACGGGGCAGTGCGTGATCAATACGGTCGGTGTCGGGGCGCTGGATGCAATGAACGCCTCTTGCGCCGCTTACCCGAGTGATGTCAGTGAATTCGATGCGCTGGAGATCACGGCGGTTACGAGCCTGGTGGTCCGTCCACCGGGAGTCGCCGCCGCGCAGGTTCGTTTCGAGTGCTCGCTGCGAGACATCGTTTGTGTTTCGCCCGGACCGTCGGGCGGCCATCTGGTTCTCGTGGATGTACTGAACATCTTCGTGTCGGATTCGCTGGTGAAAGGAGACGGCGTCGACGCGCAGGGCCTCGATGCGCTGGGCAAGATGGGCGGCGACAGTTACACGTTGACGCGGCAAACGGTGGAGCTGGCTCGCCCTGGCATCCCCGAAAGCGGCACGGAGAAAGGCGATGACAGGTAAGCCTTCTGCCTCTATGCCGCGATTCTCAGCGCGAGGGGTGTCAGGTTTCCGGTCGACGAAAGCGCTGACGGTACCTGGCGGGCATAACGGGACTGTGTTCCTGCCTGAGTGAGTTCGCGCGCTGATGCGTTATATGGGGGAGTGGTTTGCGCCATAGTGGCGCTCCGGGGCTCATTGCCCCAAGGCGGGCAATCAGTCGTCTACGCCCTCAAGTCGGCAGACCATGTCAATCTGCATGACAGGGCCGTCGGCGGCATCGACGAAGCGGGGTGACGGACGGGATTCCTTTGTGACGAATCCCAGACGCTCGAAAATGGCGGGGTTACCGGTTTCCTGTATGGTGCTGAGGGTCAGCGTGGCTCGGTTCGATTGTCTGGCCACTTGGGCCACTTCGGAAAGCAATGCTCGGGCCACACCTTTACGGCGATATTCCGGGTGGACGGCCAGGCCGCGCACGTAGATCGACGCTTCGCGGGTGACATATTCGACAATCCCGACGATCCGATCACCGACCACCGCCACCAGCGACTCCGCCTCTTCGGGGGCAGGCTGCGACGCGACCGGACGTGGCTTGTACACGCGTCTCAGCTCCTGAGTGGCGGCCGCGATCAGTATCCGGATGCCCGAGCTATCGCAGTCCTGCGCCTTGCGGACAGCGGGTTGTCCCGGTGCCGTGCTATCCATTCGGTTGGTCTCCGGTTTTTCCCCCCAGTACCACAAAGCTCCCCTCCAGCCATCCTGCCCGTTCTCCCTCGAACAGGATCTCGGATTGAACGGATATTCTGGCCCGTCCACGCCGTTGCAGCGTCTTTACGAATCGCGCCCAGACCTCGGCGTCGGGGGCAACCGCGACAGCAGTGAATATACCCGCGATCGGCCTCTCGTAACGCATGCTGTTCTCCTGGATCACCACGCGGGCGTCGAGCCCCTCGTCCCGCAGCCGCACGAACAGCAGCGTCCAGGCGGCGAGGATGGCGACCGCCGATGCGCTGCCACCGAAGACGGTTTCGCGATGGTTGATGTTGGGGGACAGCGGCGCCTCCAGCGTCACCGCTGTCGCATCGGCCTTTCGCACGGTGACATCCATGGAAGCGGAAAGGGGGATGCGTGTGTGCAGATAATTCGTCAGTTCTGCTTCATTCATGCGGGGTTCCCTGCCAATAAGGACTCAATCTTCCTTGGCCATTAAGTCATCCTGTGTCGCCTTGAAAAACCATTCGGGCGGTGACTCACACCCGGGGATGTACCGCAGTCCCCAGTGTGCCGCCTGCTGAATCACCGGCAGGAGGTCGGCACCTTTGCGTGTCAGGTAGTAGGCATAGCGAACAGGTCTTTCTTGGTAGGGTTGTTTCGTGATGATGCCTCCTTCCACAAGCCTGTTGAGGCGGCGGGCGAGAATATTGGTCGGTATCCCCTCAGGCGATGCCTCAAATTCCCTGTACTTGTGTTTGTCAGCGATGATGTCGCGCAGGATCACCAGGCTCCATTTGTCGCCAAGAAGCTCCAGCATGCCCGCCAATGGGCAGGTGGAGCGGTGAGCTTTACTGTTCTTGTCATTTCCCATGGTGCGAAGTTTACGTATCCGGACATACGCTTGCAATAAGCAAGCGACTGCCATAGCATAGACTTGCAAAATACAAGTAACTTATGCGGAGGATATGTGCAATGGGGGTGGTGATCGGTTCGTATCGTTGGTCCGAGAAGACGAATGGTCTGTTATCGCGAAGTGACAAGGCCGCGATGTTCACGATGTTGGTGAACGCACAGGTGCGAGAACTGATCGGGCGAGTGGCGGCAGTTACCGGCAGCTACCGCAGGAAAATGGCGGGGGTGAGCCTCGACAGAGTCGTGGTCCCCGATACGCCAATGGTCAGGGAGGCCGAGCACGAAGCACGGGAACTCTACTCGCAGGAGCTATGGAATCATTGCCAGCGGACCTTCGCCTTCGCCATGCTGCTGGGGCAATTTCACGGCATCCGCCCCGATACCGAGCGGCTCTACCTGGGGTGCCTGTTTCATGACTACGGACTGACCAAAGCGCATGCCTCCACGTCGGAGCATTGTGGTTTCGAACTGGTCGGTGCCCGCTGTGCGCACGGGTTCGCTAATGCTCATGGTTCTGGGCGGGAAGAGTCTGTTGCGCTCTATGAGTCCATCAGCCTGCACCTCAATCCCTATCTATCGTTCAATGCCAATGAGGCAGAAGCGGTGCTGTTGCAGCGTGGCGCGACACTGGATGTCATCGGCAATGATAGGCACCTGATACCCCAACAGGAGCTGGTTCGGGTTCATCGACGCCATTCACGGGAAGGATTCCGCGAGGCCATCCTGGCGACCATGCGTGACATCCGCCATCCACCGGATTCACGGGCAGGTTTTCTGTTTGGCTGCGGGTTTGCCGTGATGGCCGGGAAAAACCCGTTGGATGGGATGGTAGAGGGGGCAGCATGATGAACAGTACGGCTTTGGCACTGGCCGGTTTCATCCTCTGGTTTATGCTGCTTCTGGTAGGGATTATTCTGCTGCGCATCTTGCATACCGCTCGAACGGGCAAGCCGGCTAACAGCTACCAGTCCGACGGTAGCGATGTTTCGCCGTTTTCCCAGCGTCTTTGCGCTGCTCATATGAACTGCGTAGAAAGTGTGCCTTTCATGATCGGGTTGCCCCTGCTTGCCATCGTGACAGGTAATACGGCAGTGACGGATCACCTTGCCTTGGTTGTTCTGGCTGCCCGAATTGGCCAGACGTCGATACATTTGTATTCAACCTCCGAAGCCGCGGTAAAGATGCGGGCCGGATTTTTCACCATACAGGTTGGAGTCGCACTGTATTGGGTCTTATCGCTACTGGCAGGATTGGTCAGAGGATAGCGAGCTGTTTGAATGCATGGGCGCTGAGACTATCTCGAAATGAACCTATGTATCCCTCGGTGCGGCAATTGGGTATGGTTGGCGGCAAGATGTTGCCGTTGTTAGGAGGAGAGGGCAAGTTAGTGTCTACTTTGTCAGATCAGCCTGGTGTCGGGGTCGGCCCGCTGCGCACTCTCGGGGCGACAGCCGGCTGCGCCGGCGAGGAGGAGCGGCAAGGAGGAGGGTCGCGAAGTATAGCGGGCACCCATCCGGCGGCAGAAGGAGCAGCGGTAGGCGCGCAGAGCGAGGGCGTCCCGCTGGTGGGCCGTGAACAACCGGTAGCGGATGTTGCCGCAGTGACAGCTTCCTGTGAATGCGCTTCGGGTCTCAGCCACCATTCGTTCCTTCATCAAGTTACCCTAACCGCTGCGCGAGGCGACGGCCTCTCAACTTAACCGGTGCTCCAATAGCGGCAACGGCACGTAGTTACGGATATCCTCCTGCCCCTCCAGTAGACAAAGGAGTAAAGCGCAATGCGGATTACGTTACTAAGGCATGGGGAACCAGCTTTCAGGCTGGGCGGAATCGTGCGCGCCGGAGAATTGAAGAGCATTGCCCGCTCGTATGATGCCGCGGGCATCGTCGGCGAACCGCCGCCCTTGGTGATCGAGGCCGTTCGCGGTCACAACGCAGTGATTTGCAGTGGCCTGGCGCGCTCTCAGGAATCGGCCAGGGCGCTCGGTTTTTTCGACTATGAAATGGACCCGATGTTTAATGAAGCCGCCATGCCGCATTTCAGTAGCGGTTCTTTCGCGCTGCCGATAGGGGGCTGGGTAATCGCGCTGCGACTCCTGTGGCTGCTCGGCTTTTCGCGAAACGGGGAATCGTTTGTCGGGGCTCTGGCCCGCGCACGTCAGGGCACGAAAAGGCTGGTGGAACTCGCCGGTGATCGCGGGGAGGTGCTGCTGGTCGGGCATGGTCTCACCAATTATCTCATCGCCAGGACGCTGCGGGCGCAGGGCTGGGAGGGTCCGGCGAATCCGGGGAGGGGATACTGGGAGTATGGCGTTTACACGGTCGGGTAGAAGAACGCCGCTATCGGCGTCCTGGCCTTGCACATTGGAGCAGCTAACAGCTGAATAGGTATTTTTGAGTCCTTTCAAGGTCACGGATACATTCCGGACGATCAATTTTTATAGCACCGTTCAAACTCGAGCATGGGGGTGTCAAACGCTCTGACTCGGGCTACTGAATGATCTCGACGAAATGAAAGCCGCCCTTCGTCATGCCTTCACGTTCATAGAAACGATGCGCCGCTTCACGCTGTAGTCCGGAGTCGAGATGCAGTTGCCTGCAGCCGTGTTCCACGGCATGGGCGCGGAGCCACGCCAGCAGTGCAGCGCCGTAGCCCTTTGAGCGGCGGTCGGTCAGGGTCACCAGGTCGTCCACGTAGAGGTGCCGGCCCCAGGCGAGGTTCTCACTGATGCGGAAGCCCGCGACGGCCACCGGAGCCCCCTCCGCGCGCAGGCAGGCGAGCCGGTATGCCGCGGCCTGTTGGGCCCGCACCCGTGCCAGAAAATCCTGTTCTCCGATGTGGGGGCGAAGTTCGCGCATCACCGGATAGCAGGCGGCGATCGCTTCGTCGGTCGATACGATTTCGATGTCCATCAAGTTTTCCTGTCCCCGTGTAGTGATCCGAAGCAATACCGTTCTGCCAAGAGGGTGTCCTCGTGCAGCGCAACGGCCGGTTGTGGTCACTCCTCGAAGGCCAACAATACCATTTCCGCCGCCCGCTCCCGCAGGGGGATGAGGGATTGATAGGCGGCCGAGGCGTACCAGGCATTGACCGCCTCCCTGTCGGGGAATCGGATCACGACCGTATCGGTGTGGGCGTGCTCACCTGCCAGCACGGCAGCGAGCCGGCCCCGAAGCATCAATTCGGCGCCCCACGGCGCCAGGGTCGCCGGGACCCGGTCGCGGTACTCGGCCCATATATCCGCATCTTTCACTGAAATGTGTCCAATGACGTAGGCGCTGCTCATGACATCAAAGTCCCCGATTGATGGTTTCGAATCATTCAGTGATGCGACCAATTGCTAGTCGTTAAGACTCGCTGTTATCCCCAAGAGCTCAAGCATTTCATCCAGGCTCGGCATTTCGTCATACTGTCGTCCCCCCAAGGCACTGCTATCCCAGTGTGCTCTGGACCCCATGAATATCTGTGCAGCGATTTCGACCGGAGGCCCACTCTCGATACTACCGACAGGGACATTAAACAGCGGATAGTCCCGAAATTTGTTCGGGACCGGGCTGCCGCAGCGAGAGCAGAAGTTGTTTCTGTAGCCATTCTCTTTCGCATACGAAGACACTAAATCTTCCCCGCGAAGCCAAGAAAAGGACCTTTCTGGCGCCATCAACGTGGTGGAAAATGCCGACCCCGTGACCTTCCGGCAAATCGAGCAGTGACACTGATACGCGATGAGTTTGTCTGCTGTGAACCGGTACGCAACAGAGCCGCAGGAGCATTGACCGTAAACGTCATTCATCTATTTTCTCCATGATGCTGAATACATCCTCATTATTCGTTTCCTTATTGTTTCCGGCGGGTCAGTCGCGCGGCCGCCTTCAGTGCAGGTGGTCGGAATTGACCAGTTCCCCAGCGGACGCGCGCGGGGCGCGAATCAGTTGATGCATCGCCGGCACCTGGATGTTCAGCCCCCGGCGCTTCGGCTAGCGGTCATGCCCCTGGTGATCAACACGCCGATATCGAGCGGCAACCCGTCGGCCGTCATGAGTTCTGAGACTTCCGCCAGATGCTCCTGCCGGAAGCGCGCCAAACGCTCCTCATCGAGCGGGGCGATCAGGCTGCGAAAACCGGCGTTCCATACCACCTCCCACCACTGCTCCGCGTCACGGAGGAGGTAGCCGACGTCGTGGCTGGCCACTTGCGGCTGCGCCAGCCCGGCTGCCTCGAACAGCTCAATATTCTGCGCCTCGGATGCGACCCTCAGCCAACCGGACGGCGGTGCGGGCAGTCCGTACGCATCGACCCGGCTGAGGAACAGTTCAGCCAGATCGCCGAACGATCCGGCACGAAAGTGCGTGGTGACGACCTTGCCTCCGGGTCGTACCTTGGCGGCGATGTGGCGGAGGGTTCCGGCCATCTCTTCCACGAAGAACACCCCGAAGGAGCAGTTCGCTGCATCGAAGGTGGCCTCCGGGAAGGTCATTGCCGTCATGTCCATTTGCTGGAAGAGGATATTGCACAGTCCTTTGGCGTGACACGTTGCCGCCGCCTGCTCCAGCATGCCTTCAGAGAAATCGACGGCGGTGATGACGCCCCGCGGCAGGTGCGGTGCCATCGCCAGGGCGGGGATCCCCGTGCCTGCGGCGACATCCAGAACGGACTCGCCGCCCTCGAAGTCAAAGATTTCCGGAAGGAGGGCGGCGGCATGCCGAAAAAAGCGGAGCGCATCGCAGTCGTACCGGGTGGCGACGGTGTCAAAGGTTGCCTTGATGAGCTGTTTTCTTTCTTGTTCGTTCATTGCTTGCTCTTCCTTCAATGTACGGTTGCACAGGCTCTGCTGCGAGCAGAGGGGGCCATAGGTGAAGTATCACGAAAATTCCCGTTTGGTTAAACACCAACCGTCATCCACATCCAGACCGAAGCCATTTCTCAACAACTCGCCTATCTCCTTGTCGGAGACCATACGTGTCTCGACCTCGGTGCCGCGCACCTGTTTGAACTGGTTGCCGACCAGGATGCTGCGGCCATCCGGCGCGTGGAGAACGACCACGAGTTTCTGCACAAACAACGCCTCGGGATGGGTAGAGTTGAGATGGTTTGCCGGAATGAAGTCAATCCACGGCTGGGGCCAGAGATCGAAGCCGTACTGGTTCGCCCATTCGCCGTCTACCCGGGCCTTGAGCACGTATTCACGCTCGTTCGGCCGCTCCAGCAGGAAAATATCGCTGTCTTGTCGGACCTCGGTTCCAGCATCGGCCAGGCGCAGCGGGGCGCGTATGCCGTAGCTGCCGAATCCGAGATCGCAGAGCCATGGTTCACCCTCGAGCTGCACCACCAGCGCCATGTGGGTGCGCGGGCGCACAACCGGATAGGTCATGGGGCGGCAGGCGACGAACTGGAAGGGGATGCCGAGCGCCTCCAGCGCCATGGCGAAGAGGCCGTTGACCTCGTAGCAGTAGCCGCCACGGCCACGCCCGATGATCTTTTCGACGATCGCTTCAGGGATCATTGAAACCCCCTTGCCTGCCTGGACGTCGAGGTTTTCGAACGGCACGGTAAATATCTGTCGGCGCATCAGTTCGGTGACGGTTGCCAGCGTCTTGCCCGGCTCCCCGTGGAAGCCGATGCGTTCGAAGTAGGCAGGCAGGCTGAAGTTGTCTGCGATCATGCTTCAAGCTCTCCACGCAATACGATGACCGCCTTTCCTGTCAGGGCTACCCGTTCACCGTTCAGGCGCACACTGATGTTGCCGCCTCTCGCCGAAAGCTGTCGGGCGGTCATCACCGTTTTCCCCAGCCGTTCGCTCCAGTAGCCCGCCAGGGTGCAGTGGGCCGAGCCGGTGACCGGGTCCTCGTCGATGCCTGCGGCGGGGCCGAAGAAGCGGGAGACGAAGTCGACATCGCCGGAACCCCGGGCGGTGACGATGAGTCCGCGGGCGGGGAGGGCGGCGAGGCGGGTCAGGTCCGGGCGGCAGCCGCGTACCGCCTCTTCCGATGCCAACTCGACCAGCCAGTCCTCCCGGCCCCGGCAGGCGGTGATGACGGGGCTGCCAACGATAGCCTCAAGACCTTCGGTGCTCTCCAGGGGCGAGGTGGGGTCGGCGGGGAAGTCGAGTTCGATGCCGTCCGCATTCCGCCGGGCGGTGAGCCGGCCGCTGCGGGTGTGGAAGATGGCATCGTCAACAGTCGCCAACCGGGCGGTTTCCCACAAGACGTGGGCCGCCGCCAGGGTGGCGTGGCCGCAGAGGTTCACCTCGCTGGTGGGGGTGAACCAGCGCAGTTCGAAATCCTCAGGCAGCGGGCGGACGAAAGCGGTCTCGGAGAGGTTCATCTCCGCCGCCACCGCCTGCATCCAGCCGTCGTTGCGTGCTTCGTCGAGCAGGCAGACGGCGGCGGGGTTGCCGGAAAAGGGGGTGTCGGTGAAGGCATCCACTTGAAAAAGGGCGGGCATCAGGGTCACTCCTGGATTACGGGCATGCCGGGCATGAAGGCGAGATCGGTCTCGCCGAAGTCGTAGCCGAGCTGGCTGATCAGCGTGGTGATCTGCCCCCGGTGGTGGGTCTGGTGATGGAACAGGTGGAGCAGGATGTCCTCGACACGAAAGCGGCGCGGCTGCTTGTCGACTGCCGAGATGTAGCGGACGACCCGGTCGAGTTCCGCCTCGGTCAGTTCCTCCACCCAATCGGCCAGACGCTGGTCTTCCAACTCACGCTCCCGCCGCAACTCATCAAAGTCGGCGCACAGCTCCTGTGCAAGCGAGGTGATAGCGAACGGACTGCCCGTCAGCCGCCCCAGCCAGAGCCGGTCCACCAGCAGCAGGTGGTTGAAAGTGCCGTGGATGGAACGGAAGAAGGCGCCCCTATCGCGCTTGCGTTCCTGGTCGGGTATCTGCGCGCAGACCCCGTAGAGCTGTTCGTTCATCCAGCGGTTGTACTCAGCCAGAAGGTTGACGTGATGCAGGCGGTTCCCGGTCATTGCTCGCTCCTTGTTGTGGTCTCCAATTCGATTATCGCTTGGTAGGCCCTCCGTACCCGTTCGGTGAGCGGGCCGGGACAGTGCCCCATGGGGCGGCCGTCCACCGTTCGCACCGGCAGCAGCTCCGCCCCCGTGCCGCAGAGGAAGCACTCGTCGGCGGTGTGGACGTCGTAGGGCGTGAGCGACCGTTCGACCGCTTCGATCCCTTCCTGTCGGCACAGTTCGAGCACAATGCCGCGGGTGATGCCGTCGAGGGCGCCGTCGCTCACCGGCGGGGTGCAGAGACGTCCGCGGCGGGCGATGAAGAGGTTCTCCGCCGTGCCCTCGGCGACCTGGCCGCGCTCGTTGAGCAGCAGCGCCTCGTCGGCGCCCGCCCGGCGCGCCTCCAGCTTGGCGAGGATGTTGTTCAGATAGTTGAGGCTCTTGATGCGGGGGTCGAGCACCGTCGGCCCCGGCCGCCGGGTGGAGGCGGTGATCAGATCGAGGCCGCTGCGGCGCCTGGACTCGCTGACCAGCGTAACCTTGTCGGCGATGACAAAGAGACTGGGCCGCTCGCAGTGGCCCGGATCGAGCCCCAGGCTGCCGGCACCGCGGGTGATGACCAGACGGAGGTAGCCATCGGCGCCAGCGAAGGCGGCAATGGTTTCCGTCACCGCCGCCTCCAATGCTGTCCGATGGGGCAGGGCGAGCATCAGCGCGCGAGCCGACAGCTCCAGCCGCTCCAGGTGATCGGCGAGGCGGAAGGGTCTTCGGTTGTAGAAGCGAATCCCCTCGAAGACCCCGTCGCCGTAGAGCAGGCCGTGGTCGTTGAGCGGGATCACCGCCTCCGCGGCGGACACGAGGCGGCCGTTGAGCCAGTAGATGGGTTCGATCATCAGGGGGTCTCCTGCGCTGTCTCCAGTGTTCGGCTCGCCCGCTGGCGGGCGAAACCGACGGTGGCGACGACCATCGCCGCATAGAGCCAGAGGTCCGGTGGTATCGACTCCCCCAGCAGCGCAGCCGCCAGCAGCTGGGTCAGAAAGGGCTGCAGGAGCTGGAGTTGACCGGCCCTTGCCACCCCGGCGGCCAGTGCGCGATACCAGAACCAGAAGGCGCCGAACTGGCTGATCACGGCGAGAAAGGCGAGCGCCAGCCACGGAGCCGCGCTGGCCGGGGGCGATAGGTCGGCCCAGGTATAGCCGAAACCCAGTGCCGCGCCCGGGGCGGCCAGCATCAGGGCCCAGGCCATGACCTGCCAGCCCGGCATTTCGCGGGCCAGGCGGCCTCCTTCGGCATAGGCGATGGAGGCGGCCAGGGCCGCGCCGAGCAACTCCGGGGCCACGGTCGCGGGTCCGCTGCTCCAGACGAAATGCAGCACCACGCCGCTCCCTGCTACTGCCCAGAGCCAGAACATAGTCGAAGGATGTTCATGGGCGCGCAGCCGCGACCAGGCCGCTGTGGCCAAGGGCATCAGCGCCAGGGGGACGGCGGCGGGGGCGGCGGCCCGCCCGTCGAGGGCGAGGGCGGTCAGCAGGGGAAAGCCGAATACGCCCCCGAGGGCCACCAGGACCAACCCGCCCAGTTGATGGCGCTTCGGAAGCGGTGCCTTCACCACGTTGAGCAGGAGGAAGGCGGGGACGGCCGCGCCCAGAAGCCGGCCGAAGGTGAGCGGCATCGGCGCGAACCCCTCCAGGGCGATGCGCGTCAGCGGCAGGGTGGCGGCGAAGGCCGTGACGGCGATCAGGCCGTCCCGCAGTGCGCGTCGATCCTCTGTGTCCTGCATGGTGATCTCTTCCGGTTCGTTGAGGCTGTCACCTTACCGGCAGCGCCGGCTAGCGATACAGATGCAGAAAGCAAACCGGATATACGGTACAGTTAGGGGAATTCACCCGCTGTTATGGTGCGAGGGGAGGGAAACTGTATGGGTATGGAAGGGCTGCGTTACGAGCAGGTGGCGGAACACATTCGTGAGCAGGTACGCCGCGGGATTCTGCGCCCCGGCGAGCGCATCCCCTCGGTACGCAGCCTGAGCAAGCGGCTCGGCGTCAGTGTCTCCACGGTGGTGCAGGGTTACGGCCTGCTGCAGGACGAGCGGCTGATCGAGCCGCGGCCCCAATCCGGCTTCTATGTGAAGGCGCCGGCGCGGCGCCCGCCGCCGCCGGCGATGAGCCGCCCGGAGGCCTATCCGGTGCCCGTCACCGTCAGCGAACTGGCCCTCCAGGTGGTACAGGCCTACCGGACCCCCGGCGTGATCCAGATGGGGTCCGCACTGCCCCGTACCGACTTTCCCGCGGTGGCTCAACTGCACCGCATCCTGGCAAACCTGGCGCGCCGCCCCGACCCGCGGTTGCGCGACTACGACATGCCGCCCGGCAACGATGCCCTGCGTCTGCAGATCGCACGCCGCGCCGTCGATGCGGGGGTGGCGGCTTCCCCGGATGACGTGGTGGTCACCAACGGCTGCCAGGAGGCGCTGGTGCTCTGCCTGCGCGCCGTGGCCGAGGCGGGGGACACCGTGGCCATCGAATCCCCCGGCTTTTACGGGACCCTGCAGGCGATAGAGTCGCTGGGGCTGAAGGCATTGGAGATCCCCACCGATCCAAAACACGGTATCAGCCTGGACGCGCTGCGCCTCGCCCTGGAGCAGTGGCCGCTCAAGGCGGTGCTGCTCACGCCCAACTTCAGCAACCCGCTGGGGTATCGCATGGCCGACCAACGTAAGGGCGAGTTGGTGGCGCTGCTGGAAGCGGCCGGCGTGCCGCTGATTGAGGACGACATCTACGCCGATCTCAATTACGAGGGGAACCGCCCCAGGGCGGCGAAGGCATGGGACAGGAGCGGCAATGTGCTGCTCTGCTCGTCGCTCTCCAAGACCCTCGACCCAGGGCTGCGCATCGGATGGGCCATGCCGGGCCGTTTCCGCGACAAGGTGGTCCACCTCAAACTGGTCAACAGCATGGCCAGCGCCACCCTGCCGGCCTACGCGGCGGCCGAATACCTGGAGTCGGGTGGGCACGACCGCCACTTGCGCGCCATCCGCAAGGCGTACCGGGAGCGGCGCGATTGCTTTCTGGAACTGACCCAGCGCCTGCTGCCGGAGGGCAGCCGCGTCACCTCACCGGAAGGGGGATTCATCGCCTGGATCGAACTGCCCCACGGCACCGACGCCATGGCGCTCTACCACCGGGCGATGCAGCGAGGCGTGAGCATCGCTCCGGGACCGCTGTTCTCGCCGAGCGGCAAGTACCGCCAGTTCATCCGCCTCAACTTCGGCCAAGTGGGCTTCGAGGCGATGGGCAAGGGGCTGTCCACCCTGGGCGAACTGCTGCAAACGAAGGGGTAGGGGAGCGATGGTCAAGGAGTGGCTGAGCGCCGTCGCCATCGCCCTGACGCTGGCGGCGTTTCTCCCCTATATCCGCTCGATCCTGCGTGGCGCGGTCAGACCCCACGTGTTCTCCTGGGTGATCTGGGGCACCACCACCTTCGTGGTGTTTCTCGCACAGATCGAGGACCGCGGCGGCGTGGGCGCGTGGCCGATCGGCATCTCGGGAAGCATCGCCATTTTCATCGCGCTTCTGGCCTGGTGGAAGCGGGCGGATATCACCATCACTGCAACCGACTGGCTGTTCTTCATCGCAGCCATGAGTTCGCTGCCGTTCTGGTACTTCACTGCCGATCCGCTGTGGGCCGTTGTCGTGCTCACCACGGTCGATGTGCTCGGCTTCGGCCCGACGGTCCGAAAGGCATGGCACCTGCCCCATTCCGAGTCGCTGCTGTTCTTCGGCCTGTTTATGGCCCGCAACGTTATCGCCGTGGCAGCGCTGGAGAACCACTCGCTCACCACAGTGCTGTTCCCGGCAGCCATTGCCGTGGCCTGTTTCATGCTCATGGCAATGGTCTCGTACCGTCGGCGTGTTGTCGGGACGGCGTGTGCAGACGTCGTGGGCGACTGATTCGGTACGGAAGGGACAGTGGCGCACTCCGTTATATGGAGTGCGCCACCGCAGGCTTCAACGTTGGTAGAGCGCTTCCAGCTCTGCCACGTCGAGTTTGTGGGCGTTGAGCATGAAACCCACCAGCGCCGCCGAGCTGTCCGGGGAAACGTCGAGCCGCTCCACATCGAGGGCGAATACCTTGAACTGGTATCGGTGAGGCTTGTCGCCTGCCGGCGGGCAGGCGCCGCCGAAGCCCGGTGTCCCATAGTCAGTGCGGTGCTGCGCCAACCCTGCGGGCGCAATTCCCGAGGCGGGATCGCCCGCACCGGTGGGTAGCTCGCTGACGTTGGCCGGGATATTGAAGACGATCCAGTGCCACCAGCCGCTGCCGGTGGGGGCATCGGGGTCGTAGGCGGTGACCGCAAAGCTCCTGGTGCCCTCGGGTGCGTCGCGCCATGCAAGGTGGGGCGAGGTGTTGCCGCCATCGCAGCCGAAGCCCTGGAACTCCTGGGCCTTGGGCATGAACTCGCCCGCCTGGATGTCGTTGCTGGCGAGTTCGAAGCCGTGGACAAGCGGGGCGAGGGTAAACGCTGTCACTGCGCCGAGGAGTCGGACTGTTTTCATGTGGCAATCTCCATAATGGATGGACGGAGATCAGGATAGGCAGATCACCCTTCTTCGATTCGCCTCAAATGCTCACTTTCTGTTCCGTTTCGCTCTCACGGCTCCTTTTCAATTCCGCGGGGGAGAGCCCGAAGTGGCGCCTGAAACGCTCGCTGAAGCGGGAGTGGGAGCTGTAGCCCACCGCCTCGGCCACCTGCCCAACGGGCCAGAAGGTCTCCTGTAGCAGGGCCAGTCCGGCCACCATGCGGGTCTCCTCCAACACTTGGCGAAAGCCGCTTCCCTCCTCGTGGAGGTGGCGGCGCAGGGTCGACTCCCCAACTCCGAGACGGCGACATACTTCCGCTGCACTCCAGTCCCTGGCCGGGTCAAGGGCGAGCAGCTGAACGATACGCTCGCGCCATGAGGCCTCCCGGTTAAGCAGCAGGTTGCCGGCCACCCCGGCTCGGGCGAGCAGGAGCAGGAACTCCACCTGGCGGTGGCGGGCGAGGGCGGGGTCCGCTGAATGAAGCATGCACCAGTCGACCCACTGGGCCATGGCCGTGACTACTCCCTCAGGCGCCGGTGCACTCCAACGCGGCGTACTGTCGGTGACGCCATCGGCGCCGTAGCTGCGCCTGAACTGCACAATAGAGTCTTCCGGAAACGCGATAGCGAGACCGAGATAATCCTCGCCCTGCTTGCCGGGATGGTTGCCGACCTCGACGGTGCAGCCGCCCGGCAGCAACAGCATTTCGCCCGGCAGGACATCGACCCTTCGTTCGCCCAGCGCAATGACCTTGCGGCCGCTGACTACCAACACCATCAGGGGTTGGTGGATGGGGACACCGTGCAGGCTCTGCGGCTGTCGGGAATGGAATATCCCTACACCGCCGAGCGGCTGACGCGCCGGATCGCTGGAGAGGTGTTCCAGGACACGGGTGCGCAATTTTGCGAGGAGTTGGGCCATGTGCGCCTACGTCATTCGGGGTGAATGGGTGAGGGAATCACGCAAAGCGGCGCGCAGCCGATCAACCACCTCCGCTTCGGTCCCTGGGGCCGAGAGCAGCACCAGCTCGACATCCGGCAGCGGCGGCAGCTCGCCGTCGAGGATGTGCAGGTCCGGCTCAAGCCAGCGCTCGGTGCGCACACCGACGCCGAGTCCGGCGCGCACGGCGGCCCGCATCCCGGCGAGGCTGGGGGTGGAGAGGGCGATACGCCAGGGGCGGCCGGTGGCATCGAGGGCGCCGAGTACGGAATTGCGGAAGATGCAGGGACCGTTGGAGAGCACCAGCGGTAGTGGGGCGTCCGAGGTGATGGTGAGTTCCGGAGAGGCTACCCATACGCGGCGCAGCCGATCGATGAGTTCGCAGCAGATACCCCCTTTCGGGCTATCTCCCGGCTCCTGGAAAACCACCGCCAGGTCCAGTTCACCCCGCTCCACCTCGTCGCGCAGCTTGAGATTGGCGTCCACCCGCACCTCCAGGGCAACCCCCGGGTGCAGGCGGGAGAAGTGCGCCAGCATGTCGGCGAGGCCGCCGTCCGCCACCTCCTGCGCCGACCCGAGGCGCACCCGTCCTTGCAGCCGTGTCTCGGCCAATGCCGTCAGCGCCTCATCATTGAGGCCGAGCAGGCGGCGGGCGTAGCCGAGCAGCAGCTCGCCACGCTCGGTGAGGATGACGCTGCGGGTGTTGCGCGCCAACAGCGGGGTTGCCAGCCGCTCCTCCAGCCGCTTGACCTGCTGGCTTACGGTGGATTGGGTGCGATGAAGGCGTTCCGCAGCGCGGGTGAAGCCGCCACCATCGACCACAGCGACGAAGGCACGCAGCAGGTCTATCTCCAGGTTGGTCATTTATTCGAATATCAAATTAGTGTTATTCAATTAAATCGTTTTTCAAATTTATCGCGCCACCTTACGCTATCCTCGTCCTCAGTCAAGGAGTCAACGCCATGCCTTACATCAACCTGCTGGTCCATCCCGAGATTTCCGACGAACAAGCCGCCATCCTCGCGGACGGCATCACCGACGCGATGGTTGAAGTGATGGGCAAGCGGCGTGAGGTGACCGCCGTGCGCGTCGCCGGGGCGAACGCCACCGTCTGGACCCTAGGCGGCGCACCGGCCGCGTCTCCCACCGCCTATCTTGATGTGAAGATCACCGCTGGCACCAACAGTACCGCGGAGAAGGAGGAACTGGTGCGGCGGCTGCACGGGCTGCTCAATGCCACCCTCGGTGCTCTGGCCGAGGCGAGCTATATCGTCATCCACGAACTGCCGGCGGAGAACTGGGGCTACTCCGGGATGACCCAGGCGGCCCGTGCCGGGAGTCGGCTGTGAGCGGCCATCCCTTTCATCCCGGCGAACTGGCAGCGCAGGCGCGTTTCCTCCCGAATTGGGACGAGGAGAAGGCACGGCGGCTCGGACGCATCATCGGCAGGGCCCTCGACGACGAGAAGGCACTGTTCATCGAAGGGCTGTCATTTTTCTTTCTCGCCACAGCCGATGCCGACGGTAACTGCGATTGCAGTTTCAAAGGGACCGAACCGGCGCCCGACGGCCGGCCGCTTCCGGTGGTCTGGGTGGCCGACCCGCAGCGTCTGCTGTTCCCGGATTATGCGGGTAACCGTATGTTCAATTCGCTCGGAAACATTATTGCCAACCCCCATGTGGGCATGCTCTTTATCGATTTTGCCTCACAGGCGCGGCTACGCGTGAACGGCTCAGCCCGCATCCTTGGAAACGGCGATGACTGGAAACGGCACTGGCCCGAGGCGAAACGGGCGGTGGAGGTCGCTGTGGAGCAGGTTTATTGGAACTGCTCGAAACTGATCCCCAAGCGGCCCTGACAAAGCTTTGAAAGGAGGGAAGGCTGTGCAACAGCTTAAGCTTTACGACCTTGATCGTTCCGGAAACTGCTATAAGGTGCGCCTGCTGTTATCCATGCTTGGGCTGGCGTATGAGCGCATACACACCGACAGCACGGCGGGGGAGACGCAGACGGAGGCGTTCAAACGCCTCAATCCCCGCGGCCAGATCCCTGTGCTCGTTGACGGGGAGACGGTGATCTGGGATTCCATGGCGATCCTGATCTACCTGGCCCGTCGCTACGGCGCTGAACAGTGGTTGCCTTCCGAGGTCATGGATGAGGTGCGGGTGATGCAGTGGCTGGCCGTATCCGAAAACGAACTGCTCTATGGTCTGGCACGCGCCCGTGTCACGGTCCGTTTCAATCGGCCATTCGACCTGGAGCAGTGCCATCGCGATGCGAAGTCCGGGCTGGAAGCGATGGAGCAACGGCTGGGCCACTACAACTGGCTTGCAACGGAGCATCCCACGATTGCCGACATCGCCTGTTATCCATATGTTGCCCTAGCAGAGGAAGGGCGCTTCTCGCTCGATCACTATCCCGCCGTACGATCCTGGCTGAAGCGTATCGAAGAGTTGTCGGGGTGGGTACCCATGATTGAAAAGCCCGGCTATAAGCCGGGCTTGCCGAGGAAGTATAGCGTGAAGTAATGCGACGTCTGGCAGTTGAGAATCAGACGGCTCGCTACTCAGATTCTGCCCCCTTGCAACAGCCGTCAGGCCCTGCCGTATCGACCTAGTGCTCATTGCCAACCTGGTAACCGGGGGCTTCAGGTTCGGACATGCATGGCGCGGTATTCCGCACAAAGGGGCACCGCCAGATTTCCGGTGGCGGGCGACCGGCGCGTATGAAGGAAGGCCGATGGCCTTCCCGGAGACCTCTGGGCGCCTCGGGGAAGACCACCGACACCACGCGCCGCTCTTGTGCGGGCCTCCCGTTCGATCGGGAGCGATGCGTCAGGCATGAGAGTAAGGAAAAGGTGCCGGTTCACGTCAGGCGTGGTGTGGAGCGGCCCCCAGGTCCAGAGGCATTTATTATGAAAGTCCGCGGGACCGGAGCACGAAGGCTCTGCCCCTCTTGCCGGTCCGAAGGGGCTTTGGCGCCGGTTCGCGCCGGCAGGGTGCCACTGGTACCGCAGCGGCCCCGGGTGAAACCTTGTTCTACGAAGTCTAGCTTAGGAAAAAAGGGCATAGCAATCCATGATTGAGCCTTGGTCATGTGGATTGGGTTGCGGACTGTCACCTCACGGCCACAATCAGCGACACAACGCGCGCAGCACGTTCGCGAGTTTCTTGACGGCGATTTCCAGTTCGTGGGGGGCATGGGCGGCGAACCCCATGAGAAAACCGGCCTTGTGCCGGTTTGAGGCATGCAGCGCCGTGAGCCCCAGCAGGTCGATGCCGGCCCGGCGTGCCGATTCCACGGCCTCGTGCTCGGGGATGTCGCGGATGAACACGCAGGGCATCTGCATGCCCCCGGCCGGCACCCGTGGTTCCACGAAGTCGGCCAAGTGCTTGCGCACCAGGCGTGCCAGCACGTCGCGCCGTTCGGCATAGACCGCGCGCATGGTGCGTACATGGGCGCCGAAGTGGCCGCCTTGGATGAAGCGCGCCAGCGTGAGTTGCGGAATCGGCGCGCTGTGTCCATCCAGCAGGGTGCGGGCCACGGTCATGGGCGCCACCAGCGGCGGCGGCAGCACCATATAGCCGATGCGCAATCCCGGAAACAGCGATTTGGTGAAGGTGCCGATGTAGATCGTCCGCTCGTGCGGGTCGAGCCCCTGCACGCAGGCCGTGGGTTTGCCTTCGTAATGGAACTCGCTGTCGTAGTCGTCTTCGATGATCCAGTTGTGGTGCTGCCTGGCCCATTCGATGACGGCCAGCCGCCGATCCAGTGCCAGTGTCGCTCCGGTCGGGAACTGGTGCGATGGCGTCAGGGACACCGCCTTGGCCCGTTCACTGCATGCCTTCGTTGCCTCAAGCAGGTGTTCCACCCGCAGGCCGTCTTCATCCAGCGGTACGGGTACGCATTCCAGCCCGGCGGCATCAAACGCCTTGCGCGCGCCGTGGTACGCGGGGTCTTCGATGAAGATCCCGTCGCCGGCATCGAGCAGCACCGTGGCGCATAGCGTCATGGCCTGCTGGGAACTGGTCAACACCAGCACGCGCTCGGGCGTGGCGCGCGCGCCCCGTTCGAGATTGACGTAATCGGCGATGGCGCGCCGCAACGGCTCCATGCCCTGCGGCGGGCTGTGCAGCAGTGCCCGAGTGCCGTATTCCTTCAACACCTGCCGCTCCAGCCGCTCCCAGGTCTGGAGCGGAAAGCTGCGCGTTTCCGGCACGCCGGGTGCGAACGGGCGCGGCATCAGGAAGTCGCGTACACCACCGCTCTGGAACATGCCGCTGCCACGCCGGCTAAGGCGCACTGTTGCCATGCGATCCCCCGTGCGCCGCACCTTGCCGCCTCCTGGCAGACGCTGTGCCCGTTCCGACACGAAGCTGCCGCTGCCCACGCGCCGCTCGATGAAGCCTTCCGCATGCAACTGGCTGTAGGCCGACTCGACCGTATCGCGGGAAACCCCCAATGACTTCGCCAAGGCGCGTGACGCAGGCAATGGTCGGCCGACATCAAGCACGCCGTCGAGGATCAGTTGCCGGATGGACCGCTGTATGCGCGCATGCAGCGGCAAGGCACCATGTGCAGGGTCGCCGATCCAGGCTTTGACGGATTCGAGTTGAGCGTGTTTGAACAATTGGTCTGCGCCTCTTTAATAAATTGGCTGGGCATCACAAGCCATTTTAGCGCTATAAAGACAACCTGTTCATCCCCTTTGTCAGGAGTCGCCGTCAAGTCATGTCATCAGTCCCTTCGCCTTCGTCCGTTCGCTGGAACGACCTCACCCATCCTGTCGTGGCCGGTCTGATCTCGGTCATCGTTAACTACGGCGGTACCTTTATTCTGGTGTTCCAGGCTGCCAAGGTGGCCGGCCTTAGCCCGGAGCTGACGGCCTCGTGGGTGTGGTCGATTTCCATCGGCGTGGGCGTGACGGGGATCATCCTGAGCTGGATTTCCCGTGAGCCGATCATCACTGCCTGGTCCACGCCGGCGGCGGCATTTCTGGTCACGGCACTGGCGACAACGCCTTATGCCGAGGCAACCGGTGCCTACCTGATCTCGGCGGCCGCCTTCGTGGCGCTGGGGCTGTCGGGTTGGTTCGAGCGCGTCATTCGCCTGATCCCGCCGGGCGTGGCAGCCGGGCTGCTGGCCGGCATCCTGCTCCAGTTTGGCATCGGGGCCTTCGGCGGCATGAGCATCGACCCGCTGCTGGCCGGGCTGCTGATTCTTGCCTACGTGGTGTTCAAGCGATTTCCGCCCGCTATGCGGTGGTGGGCATCCTGGTGCTGGGGCTGGCCTTCCTGTTGATTCAGGATCGCATCGATCTGTCCGGGTTGAGCCTGAAGCCGGCCGCGCCGGTTTTCACCATGCCCGCGTTTTCGCTCAACGCTTTGTTGAGCGTGGCGTTGCCGTTGTTCCTGATCACCCTGACCGGCCAGTACATGCCCGGCATGCTGGTTCTGCGCAATGACGGCTTCAGAACCAGCGCCAACCCCATCGTGACGGTTACCGGGCTCGGTTCCCTGCTGATGGCGCCATTCGGTTCGCATGCCTTCAACATCGCCGCGATCACGGCCGCCATCTGCACCGGCCGCGAGGCGCACGAGGACCCGTCCAAGCGCTGGATCGCCGGCATTGCCGCAGGCGTGTTCTACATCCTAGTCGGTGTGTTTGGGGTGACGCTGGCCGCTGTCTTCATGGCCTTCCCGGCGACCTTCATCACCACGCTGGCAGGCCTGGCGCTGCTGGGCACCATCGGCGGCAGCCTCGCCGGCGCGATGGCCGATGCCGAGGCCCGCGAAGCCTCGCTGATCACCTTCCTGGCGGCCGCCGCCAACATCACCCTGCTGGGCATAGGCGGTGCGTTCTGGGGTCTGGTGATCGGGCTGGTGGCCTACGCGGTGCTGAATGGCCGGCTGCCGCAGCGGGAGTCGAGATCCCTTATGGCGCCGACGCCGGTCAACGAGGAGGCGAGTTGATGTCAGCCCCTTCCTCCACACAGACCCGTCACGACAAGCACGGCCGTTATCCCGTGGCCACGACGGTTGAGGATTTCCAGCGCAACCTGGCTGCGGTTCAGGCGCGCATCGAGGCCGTCTGTCGGCGCGTCGGCCGCGATTCCGCAACGGTACGTTTGCTGCCGGTCAGCAAGACCAAACCCGAGGCAAGCCTGCGCATGGCCCATGCGGCGGGTTGCCGGATGCTGGGCGAGAACAAGGTGCAGGAGGCTTACCGCAAATGGGAAGCCATGCAGGATCTGACCGACCTGCGCTGGTCGGTTATTGGCCATCTGCAAACCAACAAGGCCAAGCAGGTGGCGCGCTTCGCCGCCGAGTTCCAGGCGCTGGACAGCCTGCGCGTGGCCGAGGCGCTGGACCGCCGTCTGCAAGTTGAAGGGCGCTCGCTGGATGTTTTTGTGCAGGTCAACACCTCTGGTGAGGCCAGCAAGTACGGCCTGGCTCCCGAAGACATGCCGGCCTTCATCCAGAAACTGCCTGCGTTCACGGCACTGCGCGTGCGTGGGCTGATGACGCTGGCGCTGTTCTCCAGCGAGGCCGGACGGGTGCGCCAGTGTTTCGTGCTGCTGCGAACCTTGCGCGACCGGCTGCGGCAGAGCGCGCCTGCCGGTATCGGGCTGGACGAATTGTCAATGGGCATGTCCGGCGATTTCGAGATCGCCATCCAGGAAGGCGCCACGGTGGTGCGTGTCGGCCAGGCCATCTTCGGCGCTCGCCCCCTGCCGGACAGCCATTACTGGCCCGGTGAATCCAGCACAGAGGAGTCACGAACATGAAAACCGCCATTGCCATTCGCCATCTGGACTTTGAAGACCTCGGCACACTGGGGCCGCTGCTCGCGGCACGCGGTTATACCGTGCGCTATCTGGATGCCGCCACCGATGACTTGCGCACAGAGGATGCGGCAGCGGCCGATCTGCTGGTGGTGCTGGGCGGTCCCATCGGCGCCTTTGATGACGGTATCTACCCGTTCATCCGCGACGAACTGGCGGTGATTGTTCAGCGGCTGGAAAACCGGCGCCCGCTGCTGGGCATCTGCCTGGGCGCGCAACTGATCGCCCGCGCGCTTGGTGCGAGTGTGACCAGCATGGGCATCAAGGAAATCGGCTTCGCGCCACTGACGCTAACCTCGGAGGGCGAGGCGTCACCGCTGGCGGCACTGGGCAAGGTCCCGGTGTTGCACTGGCATGGCGACCGCTTCGACATTCCCGCCGGGGCAACGCCGCTTGCGGGAACACAAACCTGCGCCAACCAGGCCTTCAGCCTTGGCCATCATGTGCTGGCACTGCAATGCCATCTGGAGGCAGACCCGCGTCGGATCGAGCGCTGGCTGGTCGGCCATGCCTGCGAACTGGCCCAGGCCGGCATCGACCCACGCGCATTGCGCACCGAAGCACAAGCCCTGCGATCCGATTTGCCGCTGGTGGCACGGGCGGCGTTTACCGCCTGGCTGGACGGGATCGAAGCAGGCTCGTCAAGGGGGGCGTCATGACCTTTACGGCATCTCGGCCACTATCGCTGGATGTGGTTTCGGTGCAGTCGCAAGTAGTGTATGGCAGGGTGGGCAATAACGTCGCGGTCCCGGCCCTGGAGGCGCTGGCGTTGTCGGTGGCCGCTGTTCCCACCGTGGTTTTCAGCAACACACCGCACTACCCGTCGCTACACGGCGGCGCACTGCCTATCGAATGGTTCGATGGCTATCTGCAGGATCTTTCGGCGCGCGGGGCTCTGCATGCTCTGCGCGCCATCCTGGTCGGCTATCTGGGCAACCCGCAACAGGCTGACGCCGTGGCCCGTTGGGCGCGGGCTCAGCTGAATGAGCGTACAGACCTGCGCATCGTGATCGACCCGGTGATGGGCGATCACGACCACGGCGTCTATGTCGATGCCCGTCTGGTCGATGCCTACCGCCGGGACTTGTTGCCACTGGCCGACGGTTTGACACCTAACGGTTTTGAACTGGCGCACCTGACCGGCCTTCCTGTGGACGATGTCGAAACCGTGGTCGCCGCCGCCCACACCTTGCTGACGGGGCGTACCCAATGGGTCGCAGTGACCAGTGCCGCGCCCGATACCTGGGCGATGGGCGAAATGCAGGTGGTGCTCGTCACCCGCAGGCGGGCCGAGGTCATCATCCATCCGCGCATCGACGCCGCACCGAAGGGCACCGGCGACCTGTTTTGCGCCACCTTGACCGGGCATTGGCTCAATGGCGCTGGCCTGCCGGAGGCCGCCGCCCAGGCGTGCCGTCAGGTCGTGCGGGCGCTGCGCCAAACAAAAAAGGCGCAATGCGCGGAGCTGTTGATGCCAATGACGAGCAGTCACGAACCACAGATGCGTGAATGCATACGCCAATTTACATACCAAATCGGATTTGAGGATTTTTCATGCAACCCGCAATTTCCCACCTGATGCGGGCCTATGCCCGTCAGCCTGTTTCCTTCGTGCGGGGCAGCGGCGCACGGCTTTGGGATGAACAAGAAGTGGAGTACCTGGACGCCATCGCCGGTGTCGCAGTCACCAGTTTGGGTCACGCTCACCCGGAGATTGCCGCCGTCATCGCCGAACAGGTCGGGATGCTGCTGCACACCTCCAACATCTTCCGCATCGACTGGCAGGAACGGCTGGGCCAGCGCCTGTGCGCGCTGGCGAGTATGGAAAAAGCGTTCTTCTGCAATTCCGGCGCGGAGGCCAACGAAACCGCCCTCAAGCTGGCAAGACTGCAAGGTCATCGCAAACAGGTGGCAGAGCCGAAGATTCTGGTGTTTGAAAACGGCTTTCATGGCCGCACCATCGCGACGCTCTCTGCCACGGGCAATCCGGCGAAACAGTGCGGCTTCGAGCCGCTGCTGCCCGGCTTCCTGCGCGTGCCCTACAACGACATCGAGGCGGTTCGCCAGGCGGCCGAGCAGTCACGCGACATCGTGGCGGTGCTGATCGAGCCGGTACAGGGCGAAGGCGGCATCCGGGTTGCCAGCACCGACTACCTGCGCGAACTGCGGGCACTGTGCGACCAGTATGGCTGGCTGCTGATGCTCGACGAGATCCAGGCCGGCCTGGGCCGTACCGGCGCCTGGTTCGGTTACCAGCATGCAGGCATCACGCCCGACGTGATGACGCTGGCGAAGGCGCTGGGCAACGGCGTTCCCATCGGCGCCTGCCTGGCGCGCGGTGCGGCCGCCGAGCTGTTCTCGCCCGGTCAGCACGGCTCTACCTTCGGCGGCAATCCGCTGGCCTGCCGGGTGGCCTGCACCGTGCTCGACATCATGGGCCGCGAAAAGCTGCCGGAGCGCGCCGCCGTGCTGGGCGCTCGCTTGCTGGCGGGATTGCAGCGGGCACTGGGCGATCACCCGAAAGTCACCGCCATTCGCGGCCAGGGGTTGATGGCGGGGATTGAGCTGGACAGGAACTGCAAAGAACTGGTCGGACGGGCACTGGAGGAGCAGCGCCTGCTCATCACCGTGACCCGCGACACCGTCATCCGGTTACTGCCGCCGCTGATTTGCGATGAGATGCAGATCGACGACATCGTGGTGCGTGTCGCTCGCTTGCTGTCGTCAAGCGTGGTGAATGGTGCGGCAACGGCTGAATCGGCTGCGCAGATGGAGCCGGCGGCATGATGCAGAAGCCGATCTGCGACCAACCCGACCTTGATGGCTTCTTCGGCCGCTTCGGCGGGAGCTTCATCAGCGAAACGCTGGCGCAGGCGGTTGAGGAACTGCACGCGGCCTACCGGCGCTACCGTGACGACCCCGCCTTCACCGCCGAGTTTGAGGGAGAACTGGCCGATTACGTCGGCCGCCCCTCGCCGGTGTACTACGCCCGGCGTCTCAGTGAGGAAACAGGCGGCGCACGCATTTTCCTAAAGCGCGAAGACCTCAACCACACCGGCGCGCACAAGATCAACAATGTGATCGGCCAGGCCATGCTGGCGCGGCGCATGGGCAAGCGGCGCATCATTGCCGAGACCGGTGCGGGCCAGCACGGTGTGGCTACCGCGACGATCTGCGCTCGCTACGGCCTGGAGTGCGTGATCTACATGGGCAGCGAGGACATCGAGCGACAGCGCCCCAACGTCCAGCGCATGGCGCTTCTGGGCGCCACGGTGGTGCCGGTGACCGCCGGCTCGCGCACCCTGAAGGACGCCATGAACGACGCGATCCGCGATTGGGTCACCAACGTCGATAACACCTTCTATCTGATCGGCTCGGTGGCCGGCATGCACCCGTATCCGTCGATGGTGCGGGACTTCCAAAGCGTGATTGGCAAGGAGTGCCTGACCCAGATGCCGGTACTGTTCAAGCGCCTGGGCATGGCGAAGCAGCACCCCGACGCGGTGATCGCCTGCGTCGGTGGCGGCAGCAATGCCATCGGCATCTTCCACCCGTACATCGAACACCAAGGCGTGCGCCTGATCGGTGTCGAGGCGGCAGGGCTGGGGCTGGACACGGGCCGGCATGCCGCGTCGATTCAGCGCGGCAGTCCCGGCGTGCTGCACGGCAACCGCTCGCTCATCCTTCAGGACGACAACGGGCAGGTGCTGGAAACCCACAGCATCAGCGCCGGCCTGGATTACCCCGGGGTCGGGCCGGAGCACGCCTGGCTGCACGAGAACGGCCGCGCCGAGTACGTCGGCGCTACCGACGACGAGGCGCTGAGCGCTTTCCATCGGCTCAGCCGTGTGGAGGGCATCATTCCCGCGCTGGAGGCTAGCCACGCCGTCGCCCACGCGCTCAAGTTGGCGGCCTCCCTGCCCAGGGAACAGGCCATTCTGGTCAACCTGTCCGGCCGGGGCGACAAGGATATGGAGACGGTGATGGCCCAGCCTGACACTGGAGGCCAGCCATGAGCCGGCTCGATACAACCTTTCTGCACCTGCGGCAGCAGGGGCGCAAGGCGCTGATCCCCTATGTCACCGCCGGCCACCCCAGCGTGGACATTACCCCGGCACTGATGCACGTCCTGGTCGAAGCCGGAGCCGATGTCATCGAACTGGGCGTGCCGTTTTCCGACCCGTCGGCCGATGGCCCGACCATCCAGGCCGCCAGCGAATACGCCCTGCGCCAGGGCATCGGCCTGCAGCAGGTACTCGACCAAGTGCGGCGCTTCCGCGAGTCGGACACCGACACGCCGGTGGTGCTGATGGGCTACGCCAACCCCATCGAACGCTACGACCTGCTGCGCCAGCCGGGCGCCTTCGCGGCGGAAGCTGCCGGCGCTGGCGTAGACGGCGTGCTGGTGGTCGATTACCCGCCGGAGGTTTCCGGCGACCTCGCCGCACAACTGCGTCGCCACGGCATCGACCTGATCTTCCTGCTGGCGCCGACCTCCACCGAACGGCGCATCCGGCAAGTCGCCGAACGTGCCGGCGGCTATGTCTACTGCGTCTCCGTCAAGGGCGTCACCGGTACCACGGCGTTGGACATTGCTCAGGTGCGCGACACGCTGGCGCGCATCCGCCAGCACGTGCGCATTCCCGTCGGCGTCGGGTTCGGCATCCGCGATGCCGGCACGGCCAGGGAAATCGCCCAGGTGGCCGATGCCGTCGTGATTGGCTCCTGGCTCATCGAAAGCCTGGCCGGCAAGCCGGCGGCCGAGGCGCTGGCGGCGGCCAGCGACCTGATCCGCGATGTGCGCCGGCAACTGGACAGGGATGCACCCGCGCAGGATCAAGCCTTCAAACCGGAATATTCCAAGCCACAGGACGAATCCCATGTATGACACCTCTCTCACCCTCACCGATTTCGACCCCGAGCTGGCAGAAGCCGTCCTGCACGAAGAACGCCGCCAGGAAGATCACGTTGAGCTGATCGCCTCCGAGAACTACGCCAGCCCGCTGGTGATGGCCATCCAGAACTCGGTGCTCACCAACAAGTACGCCGAAGGCTACCCTGGCAAGCGCTACTACAGCGGCTGCGAGCATGTGGACGTGGCCGAGCGCCTGGCCATCGAGCGGGTCAAGGCGCTGTTCGACTGCGACTACGCCAACGTCCAGCCCCATGCCGGCGCCCAGGCCAACGCGGCGGTGTTCCTGGCGCTGACCAACCCCGGCGACACCGTGATGGGCATGAACCTGGCCCAGGGCGGCCACCTGACCCACGGCAATCCGTCCAACTTCTCCGGCCGCCACTACAAGATCGTGCCCTACGGGCTCGACTCCGAGACGGGACTGATTGACTACGACGAGATGGAGCGCATCGCGCTGGAAACCCGGCCCAAGATGCTGATCGGCGGCTTCTCCGCCTATTCGCGTCACAAGGACTGGGCGCGCATGCGCGCCATCGCCGACAAGGTGGGCGCCATCTTTTGGGTGGACATGGCCCACGTCGCCGGGCTTGTGGCGGCGGGTGAATACCCGAACCCGCTGCCCCACGCCCATGTGGTGACCAGCACCACCCACAAGACCCTGCGCGGCCCGCGCGGCGGCATCATCCTGGCCAAGGGGCAAGGTGAGGACTTTTACAAGAAGCTCAATTCCGCCGTGTTCCCCGGCATCCAAGGCGGTCCGCTGATGCACGTTATTGCCGCCAAGGCGGTGGCGTTCAAGGAAGCACTGCGCCCTGAGTTCAAGACCTACCAGCGCCAGGTGGTGACCAACGCCCGCGCGATGGCCGCCGTGCTCCAGCGGCGCGGTTACAACATCGTCTCCGGCGGCACCGACAATCATCTGATGCTGATCGACCTGTCTGCCCGGCCCTATACCGGCAAGGAGGCGGACGCCGCATTGAGCGACGCCTACATCACGGCGAACAAGAACTCGGTGCCCAACGACCCGCGCTCGCCCTTCGTGACCTCGGGGCTGCGCATCGGCACGCCGGCCGTGACCACACGCGGCTTCGGCGTGGCCGAGTGCGAGCAACTGGCGGGTTGGCTGTGCGACGTGCTGGATGAGCTTGAAACCGGTGGCGGCGCGCTGACGGTGCGTGATCGGGTGCGCGATCAGGTGGTGGACTTGTGCCGCCGCCATCCTGTGTACCGGAAGCGGTCAACCCAGATAGAGCACTATTTCTGGGACGATCAACAGAAGTCATAACTCTCGAATTTGGGAACTGGTGGCGCGCATCAATCACAGTTGCGGCGGATGCCAAAAAAATCGGCCGCCCGAAGGCGGCCTGGAGATTAGGCGGCAAGCCGCCTAGCAAGTTCGACCTCGATGCTGTCCCCATCCTGGTTCAGCACATCGAGGCCGGTTTCCGGCATGTCACCCGATGTGGACTGGGCGACGGCGATCTTCTTGGCCATGAGGCTAAGGCACGCCGTCTGGGCCGTGTCCGCATAGCCGAGGAAGATTACGTCCACCGGCAGCGATTGGCCGATGCGCCATGAGCGCCTGGCCGCCTGCTGCAGGGTGTAGACGTTGTAACCGGTCTGCATGAAGACGATGGTGGGAAAGTCCAGAAGATCGAGGCCTGTCTTCACCAACTCAGGGTTGGTGACCAGCACATCGATTCCCCGTTCCACCTGCTCCATGATCCAGTCCTCCCGACGGGAGGTGTCCACGGAGGCCTTCAGAACCCCGACCTTCAGCCCAGCCTGCTCCAGCAGCGACTTGAGCCTGCCCGAAGTGTCCCGCATGCCGGTGTAGACCGTGTAGGCCAATACACGGCGGCCGCGGGCCTTCTCCCTGCGGCACAGGTCGATGAGGGCCTGTTCCTTGGGGCCGGGCTCACTCTCGTCGTACACCGAGCCGGTGAAGGCGAGAAGCGACCGCGTGCGCGGATGCTTCACGACCTCCTCCCGGAAGCAGGTGTCCGGCCAGGCGAGGAGCGTGTTGAGCACGACACCAAGCAGACTGTTGTCGCCCTTGCGCAGCGCCTCCTTGAGCTCTGCGGTTAGGGTCGATGACAACTGCCCGTAGAGCTCGGCCTGTTCAGGTCCCATGGCCACGTCCACGTAGCGCTCCTCGTACGGCGGCAGCACGTCCGCCCCGATATCCTTGAGCTTGAGGAAGGCCGTGAAGGGCAGCACGTAGCGGGCAATTCCCCGTGGGCCGAAGCCAGGAGCCTTGACCGTGCGTACTGTCACCTGCTTGCCGCGGGATGTGCGGTGAGCATCGCCCTCGGACTCCTTGTAGATGTCCTTCAGCACGCCATGCTGGCGCATGAAGGCCATGGCCGCAGAACCGAGACTGCCCCTTCCGTTGGCCTGGAATCCGTCCTCAACCATCCGCTGGGGCATGATCCGCCACAGCAGGAAGAAGAGGTCGTCGGCGTAGCCACCCATCAGCGTGCCAGTCAATAGCAGGACCTTGCGCACATGGTTGGCAAGCACACCCATGGCCTGTCCCTGGGCCGAACCCTCGTTCTTGAACTCGTGGCCTTCGTCCACGATCAGCAGGTCGAAGAAGTTCCGCGGCAGATACCGCTTGATGAATTCCGTGGGTTGATAGCCGCCTTGCCCGAAGCCGAATTCGAGGGTTGCCAGCCTGCGCTCGATGCGAGCCGCCTGACGATCCGCGAACACCAGCTCACCGTTGCCATCCATGAGGTTGACGAACTCGTAGACATTGTCGGAGAGCATCTCCTCGAGCGCCTCTTCGCCAAACATGGACAGCAGCCGATCCGCAGACTTCGGTCCGATGGTCGGGATCTGAAGCAGGGCCCGGTGCACCAGGTCGCGCTGGCTTTTCGGTCTCCCAGGTCGGATCAACGTCCACAGCGCTGTCCCGCATTCGGGACAGTTGCGGCGCGTGTCGTCGGGGAAAACAGCCGGTGACAGCGGGTTCCCGTCACCATCCACCAGCACGTGGCCACAGTCGGGACATGAGGCGACCTCCAGCGTCCTGACGAAGGAGGGCGACCGCTCGTTCCCGGTCTCAGTGAACTGCCGGATATGCCGCTTTCTTACAGCCACGGCCGGCTTCCAGTGAAACCCCATGCGCATGCGCACCCGGCCTAGCACGAAGAACTCCGGCTCGTCGGTCGATGGCATGCCGGCCATCTCCCGCATGGTGATGAGCTTGCGCAGGGTGTCCGGGCCATTGAGCACCCACACCCGGGCCCCCGGAATGGTCTCCCTGATTTCGCGCCGCCACTTGTAGACCAGGTGTGGTGGCGAGATGACCAGGAAGCGCCTGGCGCCCTCGGCGTGCATGACGGCCGCGGTGCTGATGGCCATCATGGTCTTGCCGGTGCCCATCTCCGCGTTGATGACCGCGGCAGGCTCGCCGGCGTCCACCAGCAGCCGGGTGACCGCCTGCACCACCTCCCGTTGGGCGTCGAACGGATTGCGTGCCAAGCCATCCATGACCATGTCCCGATAGGGATCCGCCCGGCCGTCGTAGACGGGCGGATTCTGCCGGGCGACCGCATCCAGCAACCCATCGCCGAAATCCTCGACAAACTGCGACAGTGAAATAACGTTTGAGCTTTCCATATGAACCTCCGGTAGAGTTGAAGTGAAACCACCGAAGGCACGTCTCCCCACCGGGGAGAGATGCCCCGGTGGGGAAGATGACGCGTAAGTTAATGAGATCCGCAGAGCCGTTGCATGGCGTTGCGGGCCTCGGAAATAGTCTCGTCGGCCAGCTCGAAAGCCGTCTCGGTGAAATACTCCTCGCCCGAGTCGGATTCGATGCCCCAGAGGCTGGTGTTGCCGAGTTCAATGCCGGAGCGCTTGGCTACGACCTCGATGCCGACATACCACCAACCATGTCCATAATCACAGGCGCGGTCGTAGTCCTGCCTGGCGTATTCCGGGTTGGCCGGGACGAACCATTGACAGTCCCTGGAGCCACCACGCCAGTGGCGTACGGCGCCCGGCTGCCACGCTGTGCTGAATTTGCCGTAGGTCTCGATCCCGGTAGTCCACCAGGCATCGTTGTCCTCGACGATTCGGGCGACGATGTCGAAGCCGCCCTCGGACCACAGTGCGGACTTCCGGTACTGGCGATCCTGCTGCCATTCAAATCCGGTAGCCGCGATCCTGTTTTGGATAGCCAGTCTGTGTCGGGCCCACTGCAAGGCAACCCTAGCGGGCGCATTGTGGTGTTCCTGGCGTAGCTGGCGATAGAGTTGATGAAGGTCTTCCATGGTGTGTCTCCTCGATTGGTTCCGGAGGCACACCACGCCCCTGCAGGGGAAGTGTTCCCCGGCAGGGTTGACGAAGTAGTTGAACAGGGACCGAGACCCGAACCCCCCTAAGGGGATAAAGGTCCGCCTCTCTTCCCGATCCTGAGAGGCTTTGCAGCGCCGGTGTAACCGGCAGGGCACGACTGGGCCGCAGTCGCCACGGTAGAAACCGCCTTTCCGCAAGGCCCGCGCCGCAGGCCTTCTGGAAAGGCCCGCCCCCGGAGGGGCGGGTAATGTCAACGCTCGGGCATGGCTTCCAACGCAGCCTCAAGGGCCTGGTCGATATCCTCCCAGGCTACAGAGCCGCCACGCTCATCGCCGCGCCGGTAGGCCTCAACCAGCAGGCCCGCGGCACGAAAGGCGGCATTCTGTCGTCGAATCGACTTCACGCTCGTCTCTGCATCGGGCCATGGCTCATTGCTGCGCAACGTTTGTTCGACGGTGAACTGGAGCGGGACGCCTGCATCGCCTTGCTCTTCGTAATCATCGAAAAGCAACGGAATGTCTGGCGTGTCATTCCAAATATCACCGCTGTCGAACAGCTGCTGCGCCCTGGCGATTGCCTCTTCCTGACTTCCGGCCTCAATGCCAACCTGAACCCGGTGCACATAGGGCAACTCGTACTGGATAACGTGTTTCATCCTCATGTCCTCCGTTACCGAATCGTCAGCACGTCGCCGAACGTCTCACTGCCAGGTGTAAAGTCGATGGCGCGCACGACTGGTACGAAACGGTCCAAGTGGATGCGGATCTCTCGCGCATCTCCGCTCCGCTCGTTCACCTCGTGCTCCACCCGGACCTCCTTTTCCTTGTGGGTGTCGCCCCTGACCAGGAATGTACGCCCATCGCTGGAACGCACAGCACCGGAGATCTGGCCTGCCGACAGTGCCAAGGCCAGGTGCCAGCGGGACAGTGCCCTCAACGGGCGCCGATGCTCCCGTGCACCCGACTGGAACGTGGTCACGAACCGATCCCACAGCGTGGGACCCGTACGCCGCGTTTCATCAGCAAGCTGCTTCGGGTCGAGCCGTAGTGTGAAGAACTTCGGTTCACCCTGCGGCACGACCGGGATCGTGTAGTGCTCATCGTCCCAGGACTCGGGCAACACAGGCGCCTGCCTGTCTCCCACGCCGATCCCCGCAAGCAGATCACGGGCCGCGGTGTCTACACCCTCCGAAGCCGGCTTGCGTACACCGAAAACCACCACTTGCTTGAACTGATCGGTTGCGCCCTGGAACACCTGCACTGACGAGCAGTGGCGTGCAATCCACGTGGAGAACTCCTGGTCCAGCGCATAGTGCGGAACGATCAGCACCAGCACACCTCCGAACTGAAGCGACCCGATGGTCCGCTCGTAGAACAGCTTCTCCAGGCGCTTGCGGCCCTTCCACTTGGCTGCCGACGCGGCAACTTGATCGGAGACCAGGTCACCATAGGGTGGATTGAGCCAGAGCAGCCCGAAGGAACGCGGCTGGATCACCGTGTCCATGAGGTCAGCGTGTATGCAACGGTCGAGCAGCGTCTTCGCGTGGTAGGCCCGCTCCTCGTTGTACTCGACAGCGAAGGACTCCACAGTGCCTTGTCCGGCCGCCACGAGGTGGTGGGTTGCTTCCGCCAACGCGACCCCCTCGCCACAGCACGGATCGAGTATCCGCATCGGTCCGTCCGAGGGCGCCACCGCCGCGAGAATACGCGCAGTAGTCTCCTCGTCGGTCGGGAAGTACCCGTTCTTTATGAAGTTGCGCGCAAGGCGCTGAAACATGAGTGCCATGATCACCTCCAATGGTTGATTGAAAAGCCACGTGAGGCGATCCCCACAAGGGGGCATACGCCCCCGAGGGGTTTGGACCGGCGTTGCCGGCCGATGGGTTAAATGAGCCCGCGCTCGGCGAGACTCACGGTATCGGTACCGCCGACCACGATATGGTCGAGGACGCGGATGTCGACGATGTTTAATGCCTCCTTTAGACGGTTGGTAATGGCTTCATCGGCACGTGACGGCTCGGGTACACCCGAAGGATGGTTGTGCGCGAGAATCACCGCAGCAGCATTGTGCTGCAGCGCCGCTTTTACGACCTCCCTCGGGTGAACCGATGCGCCGTCTATCGTTCCGAAGAACATCTCATCGTATTTGATCAACCTGTGCCGGTTGTCCAGGAACAGGACAGCGAACACCTCGCGTTCACGTTCGGCGAGTTTGAGCACAAGATAGTGCTTCGACTCATCCGGACTGGTGAACTTGACGCCTTCTGGTGAGTGGCGATACGAAAGCCTTTTTTCCAGAACTCGGCAGGCATAGTTGATCACCTCGTCATCCGACAGTTCGATGATCGAGACCTGTTGCGTCATGGGACACCTCCATATGAAAAAGCCGGAGGCATCCCTTGCCGGGTATGCCACACCCGGCAGGGTTGAAGATATAGTCGAACAGGGATCGAGACCCGAAGGCCCGCACCTCTTCCCGAACCGAAGGTGCTTGGTTGGCGCCGGCAGAGACCGGCAGGGCACGACTGAACCGCAGTCGCCACGGTAGAAACCGCCTTTCCCGAATGCCCGCGCCGCAGGCCTTCGGGAAAGGCCCCCCGCAGGGGGGGCTGAATGATGGCTAGGCCGCTTCGAGACAGGAGCTGGCGTTTACCTCTTCAAGTGTCAATCGCCCGCTCCGAACAAGGAAGGAGATCTGGCTCTCGATACGACCTCTATCAGACAGGTCGATCTCGAACGCGCCGACGCGATAACCTTCAATCCTTCTTAGGCAACCCATATCGTCAAGGAGGGCAAGCAACACATCCTGCCAATGATTGAGCACGGGCACCCAAAGGATCTGTTTGAGCATCTGCCACAGGGCGTCGGTGATGTTCTGCGCTCCTTCGTGCTGAAGAAGCAGGGCCCGGCCGTTCGAACGATCGGCGTCGACCGCGAGTCGATCATAGAGCCAGAGGTGGACCAGCTCACCGAACACTGAGCCTGAGCGGCGCGCTGTCAGGCGCATAAGGCCGTCAGGATCAGCGATGGATGCGCTGCAAGCTTCCGCGTCACCTGGGCCACCGATACGGAACGTCCGAAGTCCCCCGTCACGTTCAGGAAGGGAAAGTCGGGCCAGGAACTCCTGAATCGCCGTATCCCTTCCCCAAAGTGACAGGAAGCGTACGCCTCTGTCGTCGACAAGGTGGGCATCGACGAAGATGCCCGGTACTTCTCTGATCTCAAGCATGATGTTTCTCCTGGTTGAGCCGGGAACACCATGCCCCGTCGGGGATGATGCGCTCCCCGGCGGGATTGAAAATGAAAAGGCACTCAATACGGCACATCATCACCGAAGGGGTAGATGACGAATCCCGTATCGAAACAACCCGTTTCGTTTGGAATCGACGTCTTTGAAATGCGGATCTCACAGTCAGGAAAACGCGCCGCATGAATCGCGGCGGCTTCCACTGCTGCGGTTACCGTGTAGGCGTAAGTAATGTCCTCAATGGTTCCAGGCATCACCGTCACCATCCCGAGTAGGTCAGGAGCAGTTCCGCAACAATCTCCGCGTGCTCACGGTCGAGTTTCGAGGCGATATCGCAGATGTTTGGGAACCCTGCGTCCTGCAAGAGCCTTTGGCCCCACTCGGCGTTGTAGAACGAGCACATCGCCCCAAGAAACGCGGCCTCTCCGCGGCTCAGTACGCCGATGCTCTCCTCGACCTGGTCCCAGTTGGGCCGCAACTGATTCTTGTCTGTTGCAGACCCGACCGACGACGTCTTGATCTCGAAGAACCGCGTGCCGATGAGTGTGACTCCACGCTTCCAGGCCTCCAGGAAACGCTGTGCGCGGACCCTGTAATCGTTCAATGGATGGGACAGTTCCTGTAGATGAGCTTCCAGCATGATGGTTCTCCTTAGTGAAGGGTTTGGGCCGACAGCAGACGAATGGAGCCGTCCGCTGCAATGTACTGGCAGCACTGGCGACTGCCGCAGATCGCGACGTAGGACGGTTTCACCGAACCTGCGCTGCCTGCTCATCGGAATCCGCCGAATCGTTGAATATGGCGTTGACATGGTGCGTCTCCTGAATTGATACCGGAGGCACACCACTCCTCTGCAGGGAAGGTGTTCCCCGGCAGGGTTGACGAAGTAGTTGAGCAGGGACCGAGACCCAAAGGTCCGCCTCTCTTCCCGATCCGGAGAGGCTTTGCAGAGCCGGTGTAACCGGCAGGGTACGACTGGGCCGCAGTCGCCACGGTGAAAATCGTCTTTCCCCAAGGCCCGCGCCGCAGGCCTTCGGGAAAGGCCGCCCCCGAAGGGGCGGGGGTTTGTCAGGTGATCACCTCAAGCTCGAGATCCATTGCCTCCGGCGGTGCACCCACCGAAGTCGGTATGCTGCCTTCATACTGATCCGCATACCGTCGTTCGAGAGCCCTCAACTTTCTCGCTGCCTCGGCAAGCGATGATGCGGACTCTACGATGCACACGGCGTCGACGATGCCATCGAGGCGACCAAACAGCTCGGCACGCTCGACCGGATCCGTCGTTTCGACCCAGCGGCAATGCCGCATAACCACGGAAACTCCGCGTCGCATGGCTATTCCTCCCTATGGCGCTTTCTGGAAGAACCGTCCGACCGGCTGGAACTGGTAGCCCAGCTCCTTCAGGCGTGTGGCCTGACGACGGAGCAGGGAACGGTCCACGGTCGGATCGAGTTTCACCTTATCGTCAAGCGGCCAGAGTTCACCGAACAGCTCGGCATCCTCACCGGGCAGCTCCGTTTCCACTTCCGGTTCGGGCTCGACTGCAGCGATCGACTCCTGCTCGTCGACGCTGGTGTCGACATCGACCAGTGCGATAGCTTCGATGTCAGCCCTTACTTCAACGATGGAGCGCCCACCGATGACATAAGAAGCGGGATAGATTCTTGAAATGGTGAACTCACCAGAGTAGGCACCGGGATCGAACTCCTCGATGCCGCGCTTTACGGCAAATTCACCAATTTCCGTGGTGAGCCGGCCCACATTGAATGAGCCGTGACGGCCGTCGATGCTCCGGATATGCACGGAGCCTGAAAGCTTTATCATGACAGATGCCTCCTTGAGTTGAGTATTGATACTCCGTCGGAGGCATTCGTCCCCACCGGGGAGTTGCCTGCCCGGCGGAATGGTTGCGTTGAAACAGAACCGAGACCCGAAGGTCCGCACCTCTTCCCGATCCGAAGGTGCTTGGTTGGCGCCGGCTCGCGCCGGCAGGGTGCCACTGGTGCCGCAGTGGCCACGGTAATACTCGTCTCTCCGCAGGACCGTTCGATGACCCTCTGGAGAGACGCCGCAAAATGCGGCGTCATGACTATTCTTCGTCAGACTCTTCGCTGGCGAGAATGATCTCCTCGACCTCCAGCTCCTCCACCTCAATGCCGTCTGTGCTCACATCCAGTTCCTCCTCGTATTCCCGTTTATGAAGACCGGGGTCTCCCCCCAACACCGCACCGCGGCGCTCGGGGGAGACCCCGGCCATGGGCCGGGGAGGTTTGTCATCAAAGGGTGATCGCCATTGCGATCATCTGGCTGACGACGAAATACAGCACAAACATTCGAGGAGTGAAGATGGACGTAGACATGGTTATATCTCCTTGGTTAAAGCGCCGGAGACACACCACACCCTTGCACGGGATGGTGTTTCCCGGCAGGGCGGTTGAAAATGCAGTCGAACAAGGGACCGAGACCCGAACCCCCTAAGGGGATAAAGGTCCGCACCTCCTCCCGATCCGAAGGTGCTTCAAGGGGCCGGTATTAACCGGCAAGGGCACCACATTCTGGGCTGTGGCCACCACGGATAAACCGTCTTTCCAGAGTGCTCATGTAAGCACTTTGGAAAGACGCCGGGATTGACCCCGGCGTTCATGTGATGAATGTCAGGCCGCCTTCGGCAGGCGCCAGACCTTGGACTGTCCATCGAACCGGTAGCCCTTCTTCTTCAGCTCCGCCTTGCGGGCCTCGAACTCGGGATCGTCCTTCGACAGACTGACCTCTTCGGGCAGAAGTGCATCGATCTCGTCATCGGCATTGCCGGATTCCGAAGTCGTTGCGACAACTTCCTCATCGCTCTGCTCATCGGAGGTTTCGGCATTGGCCTGATAGACGATGTTGCCGTCAACCTTCACCCAATCCAGGCGCAGCAGCCGGGCTTTGAGGCTCACGCCGGTCTCGCCCTGCTTTTGGCCTTTCTCGTAGGTGAACGTGTCGGTATAGAGGTCACCGAGACGGAACCCAGCCAGTACCTTGTGGCGCAGGGTGGTGCCGTCACCGGCCATGCGCCCCTGATCATTGATCTGGGGCATGAACCGTTCGATGATCTCCTTCGCCTCACCGCCGACAACACGGCAGTCGAAGCGGGTCTTCTGGACGTTATCGGTCGGCCCGTACAGGGCGGTCACATCGACGGCGATGAACGTCTCACCACGCTTGGGTGATACTTCGCGTGCGCGGTTGAGGTAACCGATGCCGTTGATGTGGAGGTCGAAGTACTTCTCGTTGGAGTTGCTCATGGTGTTTCTCCTTGCAGATGGTTGAAGGGAAACACCACGCTTGTGATAGCGCCCGCAACGGGAAGGTGATTCCCCGCTGGGGTTGGAATGAAGTGGAACAGGGATCGAGACCTTAAGGTCTGCCTCTCTTCCCGATCCGGAGAGGCTTTGCAGCGCCGGTGAAACCGGCAGGGCGCGACTGGGCCGCAGTCGCCACGGATGAATATGCAAACAAATAGACGATAACGTCAGTTCTCATCAAGAATAAATGTGGAGCTTTCATCGACGAAATACTTGCGGACAGCTGATGAAAACCCTCTCAGTTCCGGCAATTCCTCTGCCAGCGACACAAAATCCATGACCGTAGAGTGGCGAGTCAGTTGGAGCATGATGTTCTGCACCTGTTCTCGCTGATGGTCCGTTAATGCATAGCCAGTCGCTTCTTCAAATATTGAAGTGATCGCGATCGCGTCACTGGGTTCCGTTCTATCCAGAACAGGTGAAACCATCTGTTTCCTCCTTGTCTATCGTTCCAGTTGTACTCCGAGGCGCACAAGAATCCCTTCGAGTTCTTCGAGATTGTGGAACCTGAAGAGTATCGTACCGTCCTTCGAGACCTCATTGAAGTCGAGTGAAGTAGGGGATCCTACCGTCTCACCAACCATACGCTCCAGACGGACTATGTCGGGGTCACGCCCGGACCTATTGCAGACTTCCTCGGCCTGCAGGCGCACCTCGCGCTCGAGGCGACGGACGGTCCAGTGCCTGGCGGCGGCCTGTTGCGCAACACGAATCTGTCGTGTTCCAGTCAGACCGGCAAGCACCTTCGCGTGGCCCAGCATTAGCCTGCCGGCTGCGATCAGTTCCTTGACCGGGACCTCGAGCCGAGAGACGCGAAGCAGGTGCGATATCTGCTCACGCTTGTACCCCAATGCTTCCGCGATCTCCTTGTGTGTCAGCCCCAGCTCATCCACCAGACGGGCAATGCCCTCCGCTTCATCGACCGGATTCAGGTCCTCCCGCTGCACGTTCTCCGTCATCGCAAGCAATGCGGCTGCCTTGTCGTCCATCTCACGGACGACAACGGGCACCTCATGGAGACCTGCCAGCTGTGCCGCCCGCCAGCGTCGCTCGCCGGCGAGGATTTCGTAGCTACCATCAGGCAACGGCCGGACCACGATAGGCTGTACCACCCCCTGACTGCGGATCGAGTCGGCGAGTTCAAGGAGCGTTTCGGCAGGGAAATCATGCCGCGGCTGGAAACGGCCGCGGCGCAACTGCTCTACGCCAACGTGAAGCAGGGCGTCATTCTCGGTCAGGTTTGAGGCATCCATGAGAAGTACCGGCACTTCGGATAGTTCGAGCACCCGAGGAACGGACGTCCCTCGTTCTTGCCGTTCTTCGTCGTGCGCTGGACCAATGTGCCTTTGCTGCACTCGGGACAGGTGGCGCCTGCGGAAGCCTGTCGACGGGTAGCTTTAGAGGTCGATCGAGAATGGCTCGGTTCTTCACGTTCGTAGGCATCAAATACCAGCGTCACCTTGCCGTCCACAATGCGGGCGCTTGCGTCAAATTTCCTGCCTGTCTTGCCCTTTAACCCCTTGAGCGCCACCTGCTCGCCTGCCAATAGCCCCAGGGCTTGTTTCTCGGACAGCTTCTTTCCGAACGACTCCTCCCACACGATGCTATGGCAGGCTTTGCACTGCCATGCCTTCGGCGACTCATGGATGTCACCGCCGCATTGACAGGTGCCGACAGCCTCGTCCCTTCGTCGTCCGGGCTTGCCGCCACTGTCGGGAAGACTGATTTGGCACTCAGGATATCCGGAGCAGCCCCAGAAGAATCCACTCCTGCCCTTGCGCCGTCGCAATGGCTTTCCACACTCGGGGCACGGATGCTGTTCTACGGGCATGCCGCCCAGGTCGCCGCTTTGCTTCGCACGCGTGACCATTGCCTTAACCCACTCGGCCTGGCGCCGCACAAACTCGTCCAGCTGACCACGCCCTTGCGCAATATCGTCCAGCGCCTGTTCCCAAAGCGCCGTCGTTCCGGGATCCTTGACCGGGTCGGGCAGGGCGTCGACCAGGGCCCGGCCGGTGTCGGTGGAGAGCAGGTTTTTCTTGCGCTTCATCATGAATCCGCGGTCGAGCAGAGTCTTGATGATGCCGGCACGCGTCGCTTCGGTACCGATCCCGGAGGTCTCCCTCAGGACCTGCCTCAGACGCTCGTCGGTGATCAGTTTCGCCACGTTCTTCATGGCGGCGATCAACGTCCCTTCAGTGAATCGCGCCGGTGGCTTGGTGTGCTTGGCCGCCACCTCCGCCTCGACAACGGGGCAGTTTGCCCCCCTGGTGAGCTGGGGCAGCTCCTGACCATCGGCGTCATCATCGCCGTCCTCGCGGGATGACTGGTACAGGGACTTCCATCCTTCAGCGACAATGCGCCGGCCGGTCGCCTTAAAAATGTTCTGTTCGACGGAGAGGCAAGCCAGAGTCTTGTCGAACTCGTGGGCGGGATAGAACTGGGCCAGATAGCGACGGCGGATCAGGTCGTAGACTTTCCGCTCACCGTCGCCCATACCTGTAATGTCGGCTGGCGCCGTGGTCGGTATGATCGCATGGTGGGCCGTTATCTTGCCGTCGTTCCAGGCCCTTGACCGCAGGTCCAGATCCGCGTTCGATACCGATCGGACAAGTTCAGGGTCGGAACGGGTCAAGGCCTCCAGTACTGTCGAGGCCTCCGCCAGCATGCTTTCCGGAAGATAGGGGCAGTCGGTTCGCGGATAGGTGACCGCTTTGTGTGTCTCATAGAGCGCCTGGACCGTATCCAGGACCTGTTGCGCGCCCATCCCGAACCGCTTGTCCGCCTCCTGCTGCAGCGTCCCCAGGTCATAGGGCAGGGGCGGCAGCTCGTGCCCGCGCTTCGTCTCGACACTGATGACAGAGCCATGCTTGCCTGAAAGCTGCTGCGCCAAAGTGCGGGCCGCCTGTTCGTTGATGCAGCGGCCCTCGGGGTCGGAGATATCCTCGCCGGGCACCCACTTGGCGCGAAACTCTCCGCCTCCTGCTGCGAGCGTAACCAGCACATCCCAGTACGGCACCGGTTGGAAGGACTCAATGGTCCTGTCGCGCTCCACCACCAGTCTCAACGTGGGTGTCTGGACGCGACCGACCGACAGGACTCCGTCATGCCCCCGCTCACGGCCGAGAACCGTGTATGCGCGGGTCAGATTCATGCCGACGAGCCAGTCGGCCCGTGAGCGTCCCAGGCCGGCCCAGTAGAGCGGTTGTGTCTGCTCCCCGGTGCGAAGAGAGGCGAGCGCCTTTCGGATGCTCGTCTCGTCCAGGGCGGACAGCCACAGGCGCGACAGCGGCCCGTTCCACCGACAAAGCTGCAACACCTCCCGCGCGATCATCTCGCCTTCACGATCCGCGTCGGTGGCGATCACGACCTCACCGGCATTCGACAACAACGCCTTAATGATCCCGAACTGTTTGCGCGCATTCCGCTTCACCTCGAGCTGCCAGTCCGTCGGCAATATTGGCAGGGTCTCCAGGGACCAGCGTTTGTACTGCTCGCCATACCCTTCCGGAGGTGCCATCTCCAGGAGGTGGCCGAAACACCACGTCACCGTAACGCCGTCACCCTGCAGGCAGCCGTCGCCCTTGCCACGGGCGCCAAGCACACGCGCGATGTCACGCGCCTGTGATGGTTTCTCGCAGAGGAACAGGCGGGTCATGGCACCAGAATCCGCCAGGACTCATCCTGGACGGCCTCGATGTTGTCTGGGAGGGTGTGGAGATTCATCAGGCTTCCACCTCGCGCTCGTCTTCAAGGGAAACCAGTTCCCATCCACCGTCACGGGTGAAGCGGGCAACGCCATCCTGCTCAAGGCGGCGCAACTCAGCCCCAATTCGGGAGTCATGGCGGGTGGCGGTAACCCGTCTCTTGAGTATGGAGACGGGCAATGGTGACCGTGCCGCCGCCAGAGCGGTCACCAGTTCCTCCCGTAACACGGAACACGCTGCACTCATGGCTGATTCACCGCATCGCGTAACACACTGCCAGGCGCAAACCGCACCAGTCGCGATTCCTGCGCCACCATGACAAGGTCGGACTTAGTCAGGTTCGGTTTCATCGGCTGACTCTTTCCTGCGCAGCTGAATGCTATCCACACGGTAGAGATCGAGATCGACATTGTCGGCCTGCACCTCAAGCCTGGCGCGTGGCTCGCCGCTCTCTTTGTCGGTCCATTCGTGATTGACGAGGGTGCCCGTCACGGCCACGCGGGCGCCCTTGACCAAGACCTTCGCGGCGGCTTCGCCTTTCGCTCCCCAAAGGTTGACGTCGAGCCAGAATCCGCCACGGTCGATGAAGCCGCCGTCCCCATCCGGAACGCTCCGGTCAAAATAAACACGCATCTCCGCCACGGCGCGTTTCTCACCGTCCACCTCGACCTGCTTGACCGCGGGAGTAGCACCCAGGTTGCCTCTGCCCCTGAACTCGTTAGCCATGTAACACTCCTTGGTGTGATTGGAATCCCGTGCAGATTTATCGGGATGCGACCTTGCGGCAATGGACAATGGCGACTGATTCCGATGCCGATTACTGCGCTACACACAAATGCAACGCCCAGTCGCATATGCAAAAAAACACGAACCCTCCGACCCTTACACCTCTGCTTCGCGCAAACGGTCAATACGTTCCAGAAAATCCTTCAGACGAATGCGCTCGTAGTCAGTGAGCGCCAGCGCCAGATTCAGGTATACCCGTCGACGCTCGAACACCAGCCACACCTTCCTCACATCAGCAGGTAGGGTGTTCAGTAGGGCGCGCCCGGTTTCTGACGTCAGGTCAAAGCTGACTGCCTTGTGGCCTGCTCGGCGCCAGCGGTAGCCTGTCAGCGTCCTGTCCGAGTAGCGTGCCGGGTAGGCCGGCGCTGAAGGAAACCGCTCCCGGAACTCCTGGAGCATCTCCTGTCCCATCTGCTGCAGTTGGCTCCTGCGCCGCACCAACTCATCAAGCTGTGCCCTGGCCTCGCGGATGTTGTGGAACGGAAGCGCCAGGTTGCTGATCCACTTCTCACTCACCGGGCTCCCCCCTTACCCTTAAAGGGCCCTTTAGGACACGCGCTGCTACGTCAGCAGGTTTGCTGGTTTTGTACGTCAGCATCAGGCATCCACCTCATCGGCTGGCGCATCAACTTCGCCCTTATCCTCGGAGTCCACGGTATCGGCGGCTGCCTCATCTGCACCCCTTACCCTGGGCGCATATGCGGCCCGTAGCTCCCCTGCAATGACGGGCTGCGGCAGGTCACCCATTGCCTCCTGGGCCTTCCGGGCTTTCGCGGTACCCTGCGCCAGGTCCACACGCGTGATGCCCATGTAGCGATAGCCCTTCGCCGTCTCGTATGCGGAGCGCAGTACGCGTCCACCCTGGGCCAGCAACTTCTCGCTGGTCTGCGAGTCCATGAGTCCTACATGGCGGGCAGTCAGTGCCGCACGGACCAGTGCGTCGTAGTCGGCCAGAAGGTAGGCGCCATGGAAGGCGTAGGGGTTGGAGAAGTTGAGTTCGAGCCGCGCCGGCGACAGGGACTGCGCCACCACCACGTTGACCGCCGGTGCGCCGGTGAGATGCTGCTCGACCGTGATCTCCATCTCCTTCAGCTGGTCCCGCGCCTGCATCAGTTCCCGTTCTATCTTCACGAGCCACCAGTCGGCATAGGGATCGTCGGCGATGCTGCCGCCCCAGATGGGGCGGAGCATCGCGGCAAAACGGAGCAGCCCCACGATCTCATGTTTCCCATCGGAGGCCATGCGTCCATACACCAGGCGTTGCGCCTGGCGGGTCTGTATCTCCATGGTTGCCTGGCTGCGCAGGGCGCCGGGTGCATCGGCTCGGGAACGATTGTCCTGCTGTGCAGAGGGTGCTGATGTGGGCATGAGATGTTCTCCTGTAGTTCGGTTGATGTGGGCGGGTACCGTCAGGTGCTTTTCGCTGTCGCCATTGCATGATTCCTATCGTCGACATGGATGTGCCACGTGGCACATCAGTGCTTTGTCTGTTCAAGTTCGCGCAGTTCCTCCCGTCGTCGAGCAAGCTGTGCCTCGAGGGCCTGGACATTTCCCCTGCCGGTATGGCGCGTGGACTCAATCAGGCGCAGCAGCGAACCGATCTCGCCTCGCAGGTTGCTGATGCTCAGCTTCTTGTCCGGGGGGCGGGGTCTGTCAGGTGGGGAGGGGGGCTCGACCGGGCACAGCTCGCCCGCTCTGGCCAGCTTGCAGAGCTTGGTGACGTAGTTGCCCAGGTTTCGGATGGGGGCATCCTTGTCGGCAAGCTTTGCCGCAAGCGCGTTGATCACCTCCTGGTGATCGCCGGGACGATCCGGCAGGTGGTGTTGCAACATGCGCTGCACCAACCGCTTGCGGTTATCGTCGAGAGTTTGAGGCCAGTCGAGGGAAGGGATAGAGGTGTCCACACTGTGGACAGAAGCAGACTCATGCGGACTTTGCTGCTCCCGCCTGTTTGTAGTAGTCGTATTGAAATAACTACTACTACCACCGTGTTTGCTGGTTTCAAATTCTGGAGCGTCGGCAGGAGCAATGGGCCGGTCATAGGTTTCAATATTTGAAATCAGTCCTGTGCCGCTGATTTCAAAATTTGAAATCGGTTCCTGGCCGCCCGACTCACAGGTTTCAGGATTTGAAATCCGCTTCCCTGTGCCCGCGATGCCGGTTTCACAATTTGAATTCTGCTTGTCGCCGAAGTATCCGGCAAAGCAGCGGCCATGGCCTGTTCGGATGGTTTCCATGGCCTCGATCCGCTGCTCCATTGGGGTGATCGCCGCCAGGGGGTCACGTCCCTCGCCGATGTCATGATCGATGGCCGCCAGCACCAATGTGGCCACGCGGCGGGCGATACGATCGAAATGCCCGCCCGCAGCCTGCTCCAGCAGCCCCATATATTCCGAATCGAGTGATGTGGTCTCCGCAAGGGAGGCCGGTTCGCCGTGCATGCTCCAGACGAGTCCCCGCATCCGTCCCTGTGCGTCTCGCACCCTTCGGCATTGGGTGGCCCACCGGGCCATGCGGATGATCGCCCGGTCCCGCACGACGGTTGTAGGCGACTTGCCCAGATCGCGGGCGGTTTTCCCGACCGAGGGGAGGGGGTTGGCGCCATAGGGGTTGGCGCGCCCCGCCTGCATCAGATAGAGCAACTGGATCTTGGCGCTGTCCGGAAGGATGGGATCGCGTACGAGAATGGCCGGGTAGGCGTCGCTCCAGACGCCAGTGAAGAACACTTGGTCCTGTGCGTCATCGGTGGCCTGGCCGTTCAGCATCTGCTGAGCGGCCATTTCAACCATCGAGGCTACCGGGTTTGATGAACTGGTATGTTTTGACGACATGGCGCCATTGCCCCACGTGGATCAGCAGGACGCTCCGCTGTTCGGGACCAGGGCAGAGTGGCCGCCTCATCGTCGCCGTCTTCACGCCAGCGTTGGGTGACCCGCCAGATCATCCGAAGAGGAAGCTTGGTGGTCTCTGCCAGTTCGAGCCAGACCTTCGGCGGCACCAGGCTCGGTTCCTGTCCCAGCTTCTCCCAGGCCAACCACACGGCTCTTTCCTGCTCTGCAGTGGGCTCCGGAGGCCTGCCGACACCGGGAGGGGCGCCGAGCACCCGTCTGGCGAAGGTGTATTCCTTGACGCCCATGCCGAAGAGCGTCTGCATCATGTCCGAGGGCGCGTCGTGGCTGATCAGCTCCATCCTCAATTGCTGCATTTTTGCTTCCCTTCGAATCTGATCCACCACGGTCCAGAACGCTTCACGGTCCAACTCCACATGCAGGACGTGGCCGGCAAGCTTCCGCTCCAGATTGATAAGCTCGGACAGAGAGATGCCCCTGAGGGCCTCGGCCTCCTTCGGGCCGACGCCTATGTCGCGTAAAGCCGGCCAGTCTCCTTCGCTCAGGCAGGAGGCGACGTATCGCAGCACCGCATGTGTCAGCTCAAACTCTTTTCTCGCCATGATTTACTTCCACACCTTGCCGTTGCTTGCGGTGCGGATCGCGCAGTAGACATCGATGAGCACAAACAGCGCGCGTTTGGCGTAATCGCTCATCCGCGGCCACAACAGGGCACCGTGAAAGTTGATGGAGGCGGGTGGAATGTCCTGCCACATGGCCTCGGCACGAGGTTCCTGACCGGTGCCGAACAGTTTCATGGCAGCCATGTGCCACATGGGAAAGTCGGGTTCGCCGCCTTTGCACGCTACAGCGATACCCTCTTCGAGGGGGCGGTTCCTCCAGTGCTCCGGCAGATACTCTGCGGCGCGGTTGTCCGGCATGAACTGCTCCGATATGCCGGCCAGCGTCCACCACAGGTAGCGCAGGTGGTTGATGTGATCAGCTCCAAGCTGCTGCTCGACCTGCGCGATGACCTCATAGGAGTTGGGTCCGATCAGATAGCCGACACCTGACGGAATAGGGTGGACGATGTCAGGCCCCAGTCTGGCCATGACCGTGACACCCCGCGCCAGCGCCCATGCACGTTCCCGCAACACAGGAAGATCGTCCAGGGTGGGATTGGTGGGCACCGGGTCGTTGACGATTGCCGGATTGGTCGCATCCTGGTACGTCCCCACCGCCGGCCGTTTCTGTGTCTCCTCGGCAGGCGTCTGTGCCGCGGTTTTCAGGACGGAGGATGGGCGTGTCTCACGGGTGCCGGTATCATTCGTTACCGCGCTGGCGCCTTCCGTATGGTCGTCATCGTTTGTCGACCGCGTTGCCGATCCTGATGGGTATTCCTCTTGAAGGGATGTGCCGGGTATGGTCGTGTCCCCGGCAGGGGAGGGGGACGATTCCTCGTCTCTGTCCCTCGATGATTCTGTCATGGGCCGCCCGTCGAGTGCGGCACCGAACAGCAGGCTGGCCCGTTGCAGATCGATATCGGCGGAGACGGACAGCTCCGTCTCCAGGTCTCGGCGTATTGCGTCCAGGTCGAGTTGTTCTGCATCGTGCCTTGACATGACTTCGACGAACACATCCTGGGCCATGTTGTCCGCGCCGAGTTCGAGAGACAGCCAGGATTGCCCGAAGGCCCGATCCAACCCCTTGATGCGCTCGATCTGAGGGCGCCCCATTCCCGCCTGGAGGGCGGCCGGGATCGTCTGATGCAGGACATCTACTGCATAATCGAACCAACCGAGCAATGTCTTGCCGATTCTGTATCCGCGCTCCTTGAGAACCGTCTCCAACCTGCGCAAGGAAAGTTCCTCTCCGATTTCGTTGCCGATCAACTCCCTGAGTTCCCGGACAGCCAGAGCCCTGTCGATGAATATCAGGTCACCGCGAAGATCGTTCTCCTTGAGATGCCCGAGCAGGGCGTCGGACTCCCTGGTCCAGGGCTGAAACAGGCAGTGGATGCGGTGGAAACGCGCCTCTCCCGTCTCCGAATGAAGTTCCTTCAGCGCTCTCAGGCGGGTGTTTCCGCCCTTGAAGACCATGTAGCGCGGTGCGCCTGGACGCCGCGTGATGGTGAGCGGCTGATCCATTTCACCCGCGGCCATCGAGGCCTTGATCTCGTGATACTTGTCGTTGGGCGAGCGTCGGGGGTTGCGATCGTAGAAGTCGATCGCGTCGATTTCGACGACCATCGGCGTTGTCGTGATCGGGTCCTCGGGGGTGATCTCAGGACGACGCTGGCCGAAATGCGGCGTGGTCAGCATTTCAGCGAGCTGTGCGTCAGACGGGCGTTTCTTGCTCATGAGCGCACCTTCATCCCCGTTGTCCATGTAGTGAGTTCATGGTCAACGGGAGGGCGGTGCAGGTGCTGAACATCGACCACTTCTGCACCGCCGCTGTGCGTCCTGCGGTTTGCATCGAGGGCGAGGTGGGCAGCCTCCTCATGGCTGCGGGCCAGGACGGTCAGCGTCCGGCACTCGATAGTCTCTCCGGACGGCCAGCACACTTCTACACCGAACATGGCTGGCAACGCCGGGTACGGAAACAGCAGAGAACGCATGTCACATCTCCCCGACCAGGTCAGCGGGAAGGTCAACGTGCGGCAGCAGTTCCTGCACCAGGGCTACCATGGTTTCCCTCGCACATGGGGTAGGGCCGCGGCGCTGCTTCTCCCAACGATGGACCGGGACTTGTCCGGTAGCAGCCTCGCGGTAAGCCACAGTGGCCGGTATGACAGTGTCGAGGATGGAGATGGCGCCATGCGATTCCGCGAAGGTTGCTTTGCGGAGTCCATCGGCAACGCGCCTTGCATCCACCGTGTGGTCCATACGATAGATGAGTCCGTAGAGGTGACCGACGGGGGCGCCCAGGTACTTCATCGGCTCCAGCCGGTCCAGCATCGCCAGCGTGCCCCGGGCGAACTCCCGGGCCGAGAGGATTTCCGGAGGGATGGGGGATATCAGCAGGTCGGCGGCGAGGACCCCGACGTCCTGCAGGGGGCCGACCGCACCCTGCGTGTCGATCAGGACAACGTCATAGTCGCTCAGGTCCTTGAGCGCCTGCTTCATCCGCACCCGTCCGTCGGGGGTGTGCAACACCCAGTTTTCCAGGCTGCCTTCCGGGTCGTCGGACACCACGATATCGAGATTTGGAATGACGGTCCGGCTGATGGTGCCGTCGACCAAGCCGCCGGTGACCAAGCGGTGGAGGCCGTCAGGGGCCTGAAATTCCAGGGGGTAATAGGAGCTCAGCGTCGGCTGGATATCCGCATCCACCAGCAGCACCCGATTGCCTGCATCCGCCAGGAGTCCTCCCAGGTTGGCGGTCAGCGTCGTCTTGCCGACACCTCCCTTCGTGCTGGTGATAGTAATCTTCAGTGTCATCGACGACCCCTTGTGGCTATGAAGCTTTCGCGGCGCCTGCCTGTTCGATGGCGGTGCATGACGTTCAATGATGATTCCTTCCATACTGAGAGTTCCCGCATTGGCCGCAGATCACGCGCTTGCGCCCTCTGCGCTGCGGGTCCATGGGGGCGCCGCAATGATGGCAGCGATGAAGGTGATAAAGCCGACAACCAGGGCACTCGGCGCTGTTGCTGTCTACCGCGGACAGGTACGTCATGCCGCAGAACTCGCACACTCTTTCGTGCCATGTCTCCATGTTGACGAGACGCGGCACGAAAGCGGTACGGGTCAGGTCGAGCTGTGGTTCACGTACGAGCTGGGTATACGCTTCGTACACGTCGATGACGATGCGTGCGGCGCTTCGCTCTGTCTGCATCAAGCGCTGGTGCAGCCGCCAGACGAGAGTGGCTTGCAACATGCGCATATCGCTTTCCCGGTACCAGGTATCGGTGAACGGTGTCTGGCCAGGGGGGGAGGGCGTGCCGCACAATTGGCGGTACAGACGGTTGGCCGTGGATTTTTCCAGCCTTGTCAGCTGGCAGACGAGCCCTGCACGCGCGCCGAGATGAATCAGTCGGATGGCATCCATGATTCTCGTGGCGTGAACGCAAAGTTCGACATCGCAGCCGGCGCGTTCGATCCGTCTACCACAAGGCGGCGGGATCGAAGGGGCTAGTGCTGAACAGAGTGCGGGTTTCATTCACGTATCCTCCCCTCTACGGCACCGTGACCAACGGCGCATGCTCGATTACGGCCTCGATTTCAGCGGCGCGCCCTTCGCGTAAGGCCACGAACAGGCGTGACCACCACCAAGGCTCCTGTCTAGGCATGAGTAACGGCTGCTTGATGAGCGAAATACGTGCGAGTTCCTTGGGTTTTAATTCCGCCAATAAGTAAGCCATCTCGACCTCAATGCCGAGCATGGTGGCGACGAATTCGGGATCTCGCTTGGCGAGGTCGCGGGCTTGGATCAGGTACTCGAGATTCACCTCCGAAAAATCGAACTCCATGGCTACAGCTCCTTTGCTTCGATTGCAGTGACAAATTCCTTTTCGGCGCTGTAGCACCTGTCCATGTCCGGCAAACAAAATGCGGGGTCTCTTTCCCGCATGTGCCGTGTAAGGGCTTTCCTACAACCCATGCCGACAGATTCCGACCATCTGGTGGGGTGTAATGGACTGTCTGTTGGCTTCTTCAATTCGATGTCTCAATTCATTTGTTCTTCTGTTTCATGGCCGCGTGCCTATTAGGGAACGCTCCGGCGATGGTGATGAAGCGCCGGTTTCAATGGGGCTTTCCTTCAGTGGCTTGCCCGTCATGCCTTGGTCAATAACGCCGGCCACCAACCGCGCCTCGAAGTACACCCGGCGGCCCAACTGCCTTCTGGCGTTCGAGAGCGCCACCGCCAACGGTTGCCGTTTACGCGAGATCGCCATGCGCACCCCATTCGGACTCGTGTGCATGACCTCGGCCAGATGCTTGATCGTCAGTAGCGGCCCGTAGTGCGTCAGGAGATACTCATGGGTCGCAGAGATAGGCTGATTCACCGTTTGTGCTCCACTGTGCTCAATACGGCTATCGATGCTAGCGTTTAACGGCGCGGAAATAACGGACGAAAGATGGCGCCTGAAGGCCATCTTTCGCACTTCAAAAACACAGGAGGATGTGCAGAGACGGAACGTTTACCCGCTGGACCAGCTGACCATATCGCGGCCGAGGTGCTGGTTGGCGCCGTTCCCGCCAAACTTGGAGTCACTCAATGGACAGCATCTGTGCCTGCCCAGCCTAGTGGCGCATGAGGTGTTCGAGACGGTATGGGGCACCGGCACGGTCCGTACTGAGCACAGCCACAAGGCGCGGGTGATGCCAGTTACAGGCTGATAGCAGACAGCCTAAAACCCTATGACTGATAGCCGCTGCGGGAGGCTTTTAGAATACTTTGAGGACATCGCAACAGGCATCACCATAGGTTGTGTGTACAGGAAAGTCCAGTCACTCAAGTGTGGCATTTCACCTGCGCGGTGCGCCATATAACACATTGATGCTACAGATAAAAATGCCTCACAATTTCCGGCGAGAAATGGGGGATTTTGTGGGGTCAAGTAATAATAACAAAATCAACATCGCCGAACTGTACCAAGAGTACGGCGATGCCCTGCGCCGGTTTATCGCCAAGAAGTTGTCGCCCGGCGATGCTGATGACGTGATGCACGACACCTTCATGCGGGTGTTGTGCCTGGAGGATGGGTACGAACTGCGCCGCCCGCGTTCCTTCCTGTTCCAGATCGCTTCGAACCTGATCCTCGACCATTTTAGGGCGCGTCGCGCCCACGTTTACGAAAACTGCGAAGCTAGCGATGCTGCGCAGCAGGTGGCGGACGACATCACTCCGGAGCATACAGTGTATGCCCGGCAACGCCTGGAAGTTCTACAACACGCCATTGCAGAACTGCCACCACGCTGCCGCGAGGTCTTCCTGCGGCACAAGTTCGAGAATGAAAGTCATGCCACCATTGCCGCGAAATTGGGTATCTCGGTCAACATGGTGGAGAAACACGTCATCAGGGCGCTGGCACACTGCCGGGAGCGCCTCGCAGCTCTCGACTGAAGGGTGCCTCCTCGGGGGGATGGGTACACCGACATGGCGTCGGAGCCATTCATTGGCATAAGATTCACCTCATGCCGAGTCATGACGACTTCAATGATCAGGAACTGCCGCCCGCCCGGCGGCAGGCCGCGGAATGGTTTGTCCGGCTGCGCGATAAACCGCCATCGGAAGAGACAAGGTGCGCATTCGAACGGTGGCTGGCCGCCGATCCCCGGAACGGGGAGGAGTATCAGGCGATACAGGGCGTCTGGCAGGAACTGGATAGCCTGAGGGAGACTGTTTCCGTTGGGGGTATGGGGCGCACTACCGTAACCCGGGGTGCCGGTGAGGGGAATCGTGGGGCCGCATGGAGCGCCGTGGCTGTGGCGGCCGTGCTCGTACTGTCGGTGTTCACCGGATTGTGGGTGTTCCTATACGATCCCGGCAGCTATCAAACCGCCAAGGGGGAACAGCGAACACTCCTTCTGGCCGACCAATCGGTGGTACACCTCAACAGTGACTCGGCACTCCGTGTGGAGTTGAGTGCCGGGCAACGCACCCTCCATCTGCAAAGGGGAGAGGCCTATTTCGAAGTCGCCCAAGATCCGAACCGACCGTTCATTGTCGCCGCTGCCGGGGCTGCGGCACGCGCGATCGGGACCCGGTTCAACGTCTACCGGCATCCATCCGGTGTGCGCGTATCGGTGGTGGAGGGGCGTGTGGAGGTGGCTGTCGGGGGTGGCGGTAAGGCACTCCTGAACGCCGGTGAAACCGTGGCCTATGGCTATGACGGCGGCTCTCTTTCCCCGATCGGGCGCAACGACGGCGCTCTCCTCGACTGGCTGGACGGGCGTATCCGTTTCGACGCTGCGCCGCTCGGCGAAGTTGTGGAACAGCTCAACCGTTACCAGGAAACGCCCCTGCGTATCGCCGACCCCCGCCTGAACGATCTCAAACTCAGCGGCACCTTCCGCATCGCCAACCTGCAATCACTCCCCCAACTGCTGCCGAGAATGCTCCCGGTCTCACTGGAGCATGCCGAAGACGGCACTCTGCTGCTTCGTCCCAACTAGTCTGCTTCCACTCGTCTTCCGGCCGGCCTTCTGCAAATTTTTTCTCGCCCGAGGTCAGGGTTTTTGTTTTCAATCCGTCTTGTAACTAGTACCGCCATTTTTTGCCGGGATGACGGTTGCTACGTGACGTCTGAAAACAAAGAACAAGGGAGAAAACAGTGGAGCTTCGAACCGACCTGCGCCGGCCCCGTCCCCACGGGCTGAAACGTACCATTCTCGCGCTTGCCCTGGCATTGCCATTTGGTGTCCAGGTAGCGCTGGCGGACACCACCGTCGACTTCAACATTGGGCCGCAGCCGCTCGAATCGGCGCTCCGTGCTTTTATCGAACAGTCTCATGTTGACCTGCTCTACTCGCCGGACCGCGTTCGCGGCCTACGCACCGACGGAGTGACCGGTGTGCACGAGCCGGCGGATGCGCTGCAGTTGCTGTTGGCGGGCTCCGGCGTCGGCGTCGAGCGCAACGGCGATGCCTATCTGCTGGTAAACACCAGGGCCATGCCACAACGGGGGGAGGTTCTCCGGTCTATCACGGTCACGGCCACGCGTACGGAGCGGGAGATCCTCGACGTGCCGGCGAGTGTGTCGGTGGTGACTGCCGAGGAGATCGAGCGGCAGCCTGCTGCCAAACCGGAGGACCTGCTGCGAAGCCTTCCCGGCGTGGATATGGCGTACAAGGACGGGGTAGGGGTGCCGAACGTACCGATCCTGCGCGGCAGCGGCCTGTCATCGGCCGGCAGTACGACCCAGTTCCTGCTGAACGGTATGCCGGTGGAGCCGATAGCCGAGCCGGTGCGTAACTACTGGTACTCGATCAACCTGGACAATGTAGAGCGCATCGAGGTGGTGCGCGGCCCCAGTTCCGTGCTTTACGGACCCAGCGCGATGGGGGGTGTGATCAATGTCATCACCAAGCGAGGTGCCGGCGAGCCATATGCCTTTGCCCGTGTTGGTGGAGGCTCGCACAATGCCCGTGAACTGGCGGCCGGGGCAGGTGGTTCTTTTAAGGACTTCGACCTCCAGCTGAGCGCCCGTACCTATGAGACGGACGGCTTCAAACAGCTCCCCGAGACTCCCGCCCCTTATGCTTCTTTCCCCTTCAGCTTTACGGATCTAGACAACCGTGGCGGAAAAGAGAGCAAGTACGGTGCGCGGCTCACGTGGTGGCTTGGGACTGACACGGATATCTCTCTCGGCATTCAGCATTACGACAACGAAGGCGATTGGCTGGGTGGCCACCCGAACTATCGCGCCGAAAATGAGGGCGATACCTATGATATCGCCTATAACACCCGGTTCACTGGTGGACAGGAACTGAAGGTCAAGCTTCTCAGCGCCGACAGTTCCTGGTGGCAGACCTACGACAGGTACTTTCTAACAGGATCCCTCGACGAGACGAGCCGCAGCCATGAGACGCGCAAGACCCGCTCGGCGGATGTCCAGCTCGATCTCCATCCCATCGAGGGCAATACCCTCACTTTGGGCACGTCCTACAGCGATGGCGATATCGTGTGGGACAACTACTCTGCCGGCGGTGCCGCCCTCACTTCAAGCAACAGCCGCAAATCGCGCCAATACGGCGCTTTGGTCCAGGACGAGCACCGCTTCGACCGCCTGACAGTGACCGCCGGTGCGCGGTATGACAAGTACGAGTTTTATGATGATGTCCGCGACGGCACGGCCTACCCGGATTCTGACGATACGGTTGTCACACCCCGGTTGGGCCTGAGTTACAAATTGCGTGAAGGGCTGGCCCTCTACGGTGCCGCTGGCACCGCCTATATCCCTGCACCCAATAGCCTCAAGTACCGCAGTGGCGGTACTTGGTTGGATAACCCGGACCTCAAGCCGGAAACTGCCGTGTCCTATGAGGCCGGCGTGAAGTTTGCCTCCCCGAATAACGGCGTGGATGGCAGCGTTGCCATCTATCACAGCACCTACAAGGATCGCATCACCTCGGTCATGGTCGGGAGCCAGATGCAGTATCAAAACATCGGCGAGATCCAGACGACAGGTATTGAGTTCGAGCTGAAAGGCCGACTCACCAAGTTCTGGCAGCCCTTCTTCAACTACACCTACACCGATGCAGAGATCACCGAAAATCCCTCCAACACCGTCTGGGAAGGGAATACCCCTGCCAACGTCGCCAAGCACAAGGCGAACGTTGGGCTGACCTACGACAACCCGAGCCTGTTTACCGCCTATGTGGTGGGTCGGTACGTCGGTGATCGCTATTTCATGGACAGCAATGCGGACGACACCAAGGCAGGGAGCCACTTCATCACCGACATGAAACTGTCAAAGACCTTCAGTACCGGAAGCGGCCCGGATCTGATCGCCTCCCTGGCAATGAACAACGTGTTCGACCGTGATGGCTATGGTTTCTTCTACGAAAAGCTGGATGGAAGGAATTACTGGCTTGAACTGGAGGCTAGGTTCTGAACACAGCGCTTTTTCACTTTTGCCCGGCCACGAGGCACCTACGTGACGTGAAACAAGGAGAAGTGCAATGAGTGTAGACAAGACGAAGTCTGAACATCAGCAAACCAGCAAAATGGAGCCTATGAGTATCCGCCGGATCGAGTTCGACTCGCTGGAAGGGCTCAACCAGGCATTCGAGGCGATGACAGCGATGATCTGCTGTGGCAATCAGGGAGGTCCCGGCTGCACATGCGGAAGTATGGGCGGCTAATAGGGCCAGTTTGATTCAACTGACGTTCTAATCGCCCCGTGGTCGGGCAATTCAATTGAAGAAGTGAGGAGATACGATGGAGCGGAGAGATTTTCATAGCTTTAGCAAGGACGGCCGACACTATGTCTTTCTGACAGATATCGTCTCCTTGTTTGAGATCGATTCGGACACAGCGGCAGTTTTGGCGAAGGTCGAAGCCGGGGAGGCCCCTTCCGGCGGGAGCGCACGGCAGCGCTGGCAGCAGTTCTGTGATCATATGGCGGAACTGGCACGCAGTATGCCGAAGGCTATAGCGCTACGCAGCCCAGACGATATCCCAGATCATGTGATCGGCCTCTATCTCTTCGTCTCCCAGCAATGCAACCTGCGTTGTACCTACTGCTATGCGGATGAAGGCGAGTATGGCCGGCCCGGCAAGATGAGCAATGAGGTTGTGCAGCAGACCTTCGGCCGGTTCTTCAGCGAGGGCCAGCGGCACCAGGTAACCTTCTTCGGCGGCGAGCCGTTGATGAACTTGCCGGTGGTGTACAAGACTATTGAACTGTCCGATGAGTATCGCAAGGCCGGAAAGGCCGATATTGCGTTCAACATAGTTACCAACGGCACGATCTACAGCAAGAAGATCGAAACGCTATTCCGCGATCACATCAGTGACGTAACCTTCAGTCTGGACGGCCCGAAGACGCTCCAGGACAAGCAGCGACCGAGTAAATCCGGCTGGAGTTCGCACGACAAGATTGCAAAGAACATCGAGCTCCTGACGGCAAATACCCAGGTCAACTGGGGGGTTCGCAGTATCGTTACCGCCGAGGGCTGCGATCAGGTCGAGGCGATCTACCGCCACCTGAACGAGTTTGGCCCCGGTGGCATAGGGCTGGTCGATGTGGACGTACCGACGGATCATCCTCTTTACATGGATGACGAGGCGTATGAGCGGTTTGTGGAACAGATCGTTGCGGTCAATCGCCAAGGGCTGCGTAGCTTTGTCGAGGGCGGGCAACCGGTGGCCTTCGAATATCCATTTTACATCCTCTTCCACTTTGTTTCACGCACCCACAATCTTTATCACTGCAACGCAGGAACCAACCTGCTAGCGGTTACCGCTGAAGGGGACGTCTATCCCTGTCATCGTTTCGTTGGTATCGACGAGTTCCGTATGGGCAACGTCTCCGATCCCGCACTGCGGGAGAGTGCACCGTTCCAGGATATCCGCAAGCGATTCATGCATACCACGGTAGATGAGCGCAGCGGTTGTCGCGACTGCTGGGCGCGCTATCTCTGTGGCGGATCCTGCGACAAGTACTCCTACACCGAGTACGGTGACATGGATCCGCCGGTGGAGCGGCACTGCCACTACATCAAGACCGTGATCGAAGCGCTGTTGCCTGACGTCGCCGCGGTGATCGAGCAACCCGCCGAGCGCCTGGAACTGATGCAGCGTCTGCGTGCCGGACTCTCCGGCCGTATCGGTGCCAAGGGCGGGGAAGAGGTCCATGTTGCGTGATTTCCAGCGGATATCCGGCACGGATGAGGACTACCTATTCTTCCCGGAAAGCACCCATCTCTACACGATAGAGAAAGCGCACGCCGCCTCGGTGGATGCCTGTTGCGCCGGGGCGGAACCGCCGTCGGAATCTTTGGCAGGGATCCTCGTCGAGGAGGAGGCCCTGATGCGGATGGCCATGGAAAAAGCGCAATCCTGTCTGACCGTTCCGGTGACCGACAGCCTGTGCCTCTATATGGCCCATGACTGCAACCTTGCCTGCAGCTACTGCTACAACGACGGCGGTCGCGTGGTGCAGGCCCCGCCCTTGATGAGCCCCGCGGTGATTGAAGCGGCCTTTCGACGCTATTTCATCGAGTCGGGCAAGACCTATGCGGTCTCATTCTACGGCGGTGAACCGTTGCTGGGATTCAAAGCGATGAAACAGGCCATCGAGATCGGCGAGGCGCTGGAGCGGGAAAGGGGAGTGCGCATCCACTACAGCATGACCACCAACGGCACCCTGCTTAACAGAGAGATATTGGCCTTCGTCGACAGGCACATCGATTCGGTCACCATCAGCCTTGACGGTCCGTGCGATGTCAATAACAGCCATCGCACGCCAAAGAAGGAAGGCGAATGCTGGAACGCTCACGACCGTACCGTCGCGAACCTGTACGAGCTGCGCAGGCACACCCGGGCGAAACTCGCCTTGAAGGCGACCCTGGCCGGCGACATGGCGGCCCGATGCGAGGAGTCGGTCAACTACCTGGAGGGTTTGGGAGCGGGTGTCGTACTCATGACGCCGGCCAATGTCCCCGCAGGCAGTCCTGCGGAGATGGGCGAGGCGGCGTGGGATGCCTACACCCGGACCCAGGTGTCGTGGGTGAGACGCTTTTTCTCCGGCGGCGAAGGCGTTATCCCGGCACTGGCGCACAAGGGGATCTGGAATGCGCTATCGACCCTGCTGACGGCCAAGCGCCCTTGCCACTATTGTGGTGCCGGCCAGAATCCTGCCATCACCGCTGACGGGGCTGTCTGGGCCTGCCATGGATTGATCAGTTCCCCGGACTACCTCATGGGCAGTGTCCTGGACGAGTCGAGCGGCCGTGAGCGGGAACTGCGTCGGCGCTTCTATGACCTGGATGTCCGTCGACGGCAGGAGTGCCGCAATTGCTGGGCACGCTACCTGTGTGGCGGTGGCTGCTACGCCCGTGCTGTCGCCGACAACGGTGAGGTGGAACAGCCGAACAGGCGCCACTGCGAATCCACCCGGCGAATTGCCGAGGCCTTGGTGGCGGGATTTGCCGAGACCATGGCCGATCCACCTCGGCGCATGCGTCTGCTTCACGAGGCCGGGAAGCGGTTCGCCAGGGCAGGTGCTCGATGAGTGTCGCTTTACGCAATCTCTACCTGTTGGTGTCCCAGCGCTGCAACCTCACTTGCAATTATTGTTACGCTGAGGGTGGTCACTTCGGCGAAAGCCCACGCCTGATGGATAACGTCACCCTGCGCCGCGCATTCGACACGATGTTCCCGCTCGCCAGTGAATCCCTCGTCGTCTCCTTCTTCGGCGGCGAACCGTTGCTCAATTTCAGGCTCATGCAGGAGGCGGTGAGTCTGGGAAAGGACATGGCCGGGAAACACGGGCTGCGCCTGCGTTACGCCCTCACCACCAACGGTACCGTTGTTTCCGACGACATCGTGGCCTTTCTGCGCGAGCATGTCGATTACGTCGCGGTCAGCCTCGACGGCGATGCATCCGTCACCGATAGTCAACGGCATTTTCTCCATGGTCGCCGAAGTGTGCATGCCACGGTGCTCGAAACCCTGGCCCGGTTTCGGGAGGCGGGTATTGCGTTCGCGCTGCGGGCCACGGTCATGGAGTCAGGTATGCAAGACCTGCTCGGGACAGTGCGTGACTTCGAGGCGCTCGGCGCGTCTGCCATTCGGCTGGTACCGGCATTTCAGGTTCAAGGATGGGATGGCCGGAACCTGGCGAAATTGGCCGATGAGCTACACACGGTTAACCGGGATGCAATGGCCCGGGCCGTGGCCGGCGAGAAGCCGTGCTATGGAGAACAGTTCCACCGGATGCGCGGGTTTATGAATGGCGAGCGCAGGCACTATCCCTGTGATGCTGCCAACGGGATGTTGGCGGTGGCTGCGGATGGTGGGATCTATCCCTGCGATCATTTCGTCGGGAATACCGCATTTTGCATGGGCAGTGTGCATGACAGTGTCTGGCCCGTCCCCGAGGCGACAGGGGTGCAGGCGCTGCTTGAGGGGAATTCGGTGGAGCAGCGCCCAACCTGCCGCGGTTGTGACGTGCGCCAAATCTGCGGCGGCGATTGCCCGGCCAACTCCGTTGCTGCAAGCGGTGATATTTCAATCCCTACGACCTCCCACTGCTCACTGGTTCGCAGGCTCTATCCGGCTATAGGCGAGGAGTTACGGCGCTCGATATCGGCAAGGGGAGAGTCGCAACGAGGGGCGGTACGATGAACGGTCCTGTGATCGAAGTGGAGGATGTCGCATTCCGCTATCCGGGCGGCACGGCGCCGGTCAGCGGACTCTCGTTCACCGTCGGCGGCGGCGAGGTGTTCGGCCTGCTCGGCGCCAACGGCGCGGGCAAGACCACGACCATCAAGCTGCTCACCACCCTGCTGCGTCCCACCCGAGGCCGGATACGTATTGAGGGTCTGGATTGCGAGCGGGAAGCCACTGCCATTAAGAGAAGGCTAGGGGTCGTCCCACAGGACAACAACCTGGATCCAGCGCTGGATGTGAAAGGGAACCTGGTTTTTCACGGGCTCTTTCATGGCCTGGGGAAACGCGAGGCGGTAAGACGGGCGGAGCAGTGGTTGGAACCCCTCGGGCTTAGAGAAAAGGCCCGCGAACCTGTGATGCGGCTGTCCGGCGGCACCAAGCGTAAGGTGATGCTGGCCAAGGCCTTCTTGACGGAACCGGACCTGCTGATTTTAGACGAGCCCACTTCCGGGCTGGATCAGGAGACCCGAAACTTCATCTGGCAGCAGATCGCGCAGCACTGTCGTTCGCACGGGACGGTGCTGCTCTCGACCCACTACCCGGAAGAGGCCGAGCGTCTCTGCAACCGGGTCGGCGTTCTCCGTGGAGGGCGTCTGGAGGAAACCGAACCGTCGGCGGAGGTGGGCACACCTGCCGCTGCCAAGATCGTCGCCCTGACCCCCGAGCTTCGCCGTACCTCGACTTCGGGTGGCACGGCATGAGGTTCGTCCTGGCGATGCTGGCGCGGGACTTCGGTGCGGACACCAGGGCGCTGCGCTTTGCCATGATCCGGTTGGTGATCCAGCCGGCCGTGTACCTGTTCGTGTTCGGGCATGTGGTGAGCGGCATGTTTTCCGCAGGTGGCGGCAGTTACGCCGAAACCATGGCGCCGGGAATCATCGCTATCGCCATTATGAGCGGCCCCGTTACCGTAATCGCCAGTTCCATTTTGCCCGGTTACTACTACCGCACCCTGGAGGGGTGGCTGCTGGCGCCGGTGAGCCTGCGGCTTCTGCTGCTATCCAAGGTGCTGGGCGGGGTCCTCTACGGGACTGTAAGCGGCGCTGTCGTGGTGGGGCTGGTCTGGTTGCTGCTCGGATTCGCCCCCGCCTCGCTGCCTCTGTTGCTTGCCATCGGTGTGACTGCGGCGCTGTTCTTCTCCTTGCTGATGCTGGTAGTCCTCTGCCTGCCGCAGACCCCGGACAAGGGGCAGGAGGCCTTCTCGTTTGTGTTGATGCCGCTGACATTCTTCGGCTGCACGTTCTACTCCCATTCGATGCTGGATGCACCGTACAGCCAGCTCGCCCTGATGCTGCCCACCACTTACGTCAGCGAAGGGCTGCGCGCCGCCTACAACCCGTCACTTCCTCACCTGCCCCTGGCGCAGGTGATGCTGGGGATCGGCGTCAGTACGCTGTTGCTGTTGCCGATGGCTGAATGGGCGTTCCGGAGGAGGTTGCGGGATTTCCTTTGGTAGACCCGGTTCGGATTGATTTGCCGCTGATGTGAAAGGAGAAAGACAATGAGGTATATGCGTCACCGCCTGACGCTGATAGCGGCCCTTCTGGCCATCGTCACACCACACACGGCACTTGCCTGCCGCCCCTTCGGCTCCTACGACTTCGTGGAGGACCCTCAGGGCAATGTATGGTTCACCGAACAGGACGGCAATGCCGTCTCCCGGCTGGCCAGGGACGGTTCGGTCACCGCCTATCCGATCCCAACGCCTAACGCTGAACCTACCTCGCTGGCGCTCGACGCAGACGGTAACCTCTGGTTTTCGCAAACCCGTGCAGGCAAGCTTGGACGAGTGGCGCTGGATGGGAACGTCAGCGAATATGCACTCCCGTTCGACGGGGCACAGCCCTATGCGGTGCTGGCGCAGGCAGGCGACATCTGGTTCACCACGGGCCCCCTGCGTCGGACAGTGGTTCGGATGGATACAGAAAATAAGTTCATCGAGATGCCATCCCCCCACGGTTGGCCCTCTTCGATCACGGCCGCCGATGACGGCGCGCTGTGGGTGACCCTGTTGCAGCCGGGCGAGACGATGGCGCAGGCCCAGGGTTATCTGGCACGCCTGGATCGTGCCGGGAAGTGGACGATTGTGGCGCAACGCGGCCTCGGCAGTTGTCCAAACAACGCCCGCATCAGCGGTGACGGTTCGCTCTGGTTCTCCGACCGTTGTCGCGGCACCATCGAGCGACGCGACTCGCAGGGCCGGACGGCCCGTTTCCCGTATCCCGAGGGAACCGTGCAGAAGGCTGCGCTCGATCATGACGGCAACTTCTGGTTTGTGGACAGCACGCGCCGCAACCTCATCGGCCGGATGAGCCCCGGCGGCCGACTCCAAACTTGGCCGCTGCCGGGCAATAACGGTGGGCCGTTTGCGGTTGCCGCGCTGCGCAACGGTGATGTGATTTTTTCCGAGATGTACAATTACAACATTAATCGCCTCACACGTGGCGGAGTCTTCGAGGAGTATTTGGTTTCGGTGGATCACCGCGAGCGGGTCAGGACGGCGGGCAAGGGTGAAGTTTGCCGCCTGGAGTATGCCGCCGCCATTGCCGACAAGATGGCACTGGAACAAAAACGGCTCAAGACGTTGAAGACAGTTGGCTTCAAGGCGGCGCCGGGGCAGGAACTGATCCGCGGGCGCTGCCTTATGTGCCACGATGCTACCCGCATCCTGCGCGCCCGAAAAAGCGACTGGAGTTACACCATTGAGTTGATGCAGGCCCATATGGCGATGCATGGCCTACCTCCCCTGACCTACGAGGAGCGGCGGACCGTCATCGGTTATCTGAATCGTTACTACAACACCACCAATTGAGCGTGGGTGTCGTCGGCCCCGCCCCTTGGGCGTTGATGCTCTGCCTCGCCGGGATGTTGGCATCCGCCCCATGCCGTGGAGGAGGGGCTGACACTGTTGCCCAGCCCCACGATGATGTCTCGATCATCACCGCCGCAGAGATCGCCCGCGAAAGACCGTACGATCTGATGGAGATGTTGCGCAGCCGCGTCGGCCTTAACGAAAATAACAGCGTGATTACCATGCGCGGGGTACGCGGCATTGCTGTCTTTGTCGATGGATTCTCATCATCCGTGGCGGAGTTGAAGGCCCTGCGTCCAGAGCAGGTGGAGAAGGTCGAGATCATGCGCGGTGCCGCTTCGGCCCGCTTTGGCGCCGAGGCGATGGGTGGCGCCATTGCCGTTACCACCCGTCAATCGGAACGGCGGCCGCGCGGCAGTCTGGTCCAGGGGGTCGACTCACGCCACGGTCACTACACCCGCCTCAACGGTGAACGTGACATGGATGGTCTAGGCTGGTCGCTGCTGGTCGAAGATCGCGTGAAGAATGGATTTCGTACCGTTCCCGATTCACCCTTTCCGTACCAGATCACCGTTTCCGACGAACACAGCGAATCGACTTTGCTGGATGGCAAACTCGGTTGGCGAGGTTCATGGGGCGAGGCATCGCTCAATCTCAAGCGCTCAGATCTGTCGACTTTCTTCGGACGTCCCGCATGGGCGTTCTATTGGCGTACTGACAATGCCCGCGCCCAGTTGGCGTGGCATGTCGCCGATCCGCTGATGCTGGAGGCTTCTTTCGGCGAGGAGTGCTTCACGGCGGATGGTGTGCGTGATCGAGGGACGGGTATTGACTCTGTCGGGTTGGAACCGGAGTCGCGGTTGGCGCAGGCCTACCGCCAGCGGGAGGGGAGCACAGCACTTGTCTGGCAAGGCAATGATTGGAGTTCACGTGTCGGCGTAAATCTTGTCGAGTTGTCGGAGACATTCGACAATGCAGACTACGTCAGCCGGCAGACAACGGTTTCTGTCGACTCAGTAATCCACAAGGCTGCTCTCTTCGCCGCTGCCGAACTTCCTGTTGGAGCGGGGCGCCTTGAGGTAGGCCTGCGGCGGGATTGGCAGGCGTACAAGTCTTTCTATATCTATGCGGCCGATTCGGAGCCGCAGGAGAGCCGGGGTGGTGGGGTGGTGAAGTCGGCTACCAGTCCAAAGGTTGCACTGAGTTGGCCGCTTGGCAGAGGCTACCGGTTGCGCAGCAGTATCGGCAAGGGTTTCTCGCCGCCGCCGGCCTCCCAGCTCTATAACCGGTATGCCGGTGCCGGCTCTGTCACGCTTGCTAACCCAAATCTGAAGCCAGAGCATTCCACCACGGTCGATATCGGGTTGTCGCATCGCGAGACCACAGGCAACTGGGGGGTGACACTGTTTGCTACCCAATGGGAGGACAAGGTCGCCACCCGTATCCTCGACTACGGAACCCCGGTGGTTCAGCAGCCCCAGAATGTCGGTGTAGTAACAGCGGTGGGTGTGGAGGCCCACTGGGCAGGGCGGCTGGCGGACGGTTGGTCAATAGATACTAACTACACCTATACACTAACCCGTATCGCGCGCGACTTGGCCAATCCTGGCCTGGTCGGTAATGAGCTTCCCGACATGCCGCGCCACAAGGCCAATCTCGCGTTGTCCTGGGAACCGGACGAGCACTTCTCTGCTCGCGCAAAGCTGCGAGCTGTTGGGAGTGCCTACACCGACGAAGCCAACACTATAATCGATGAACTAGGCTACCGCTGGCAAAAACCGGCCTATGCAGTCCTTGATCTTACCGCTCTCTGGCACGGCTCGAAGTGGGAGTTTATGCTCGCACTCGACAACGTTTTGGACAAAGATTATGTAACGGGGTTTTTCTGGCACGGCTCACCGCGCATCCTGCGCGGTGAGCTGACATTGCGATACTGACAGATGGTTCAAGTAGGGGCTGCTGCGGAAGCACTACTTCGATTGTTCCTGATTTGCGATTGTTCAAAGCCTGTCGATCTGTTCTCTAATCTTGCGGAGAATGCTTTCGAAGTCCGGTTGTCCGCTGAAATAGAGGGACGCGGTGGCTTGGTAGGCAAGGACGTACTGCTCCCGGGTCGCCGGGTCTGACAGCAGGAACGCCTCGTTCTCGGCGATGATCAGTTTGTCGTCTTTCCTGAACCGCTGCTTCTTGCGGGTATGGTATTCCGGGGTGGCGATGAACGCTGCCACCTCCGGATGGTCGAGCAGTTGGCTGATGTCGTAATAGTGGCGCAGAAAGTTTGGGGGCAATTCGCCGGTGCTCTGCTGCTGGCGGAATTTGGTGGAGACGGTCTGCAGTTTTTCGACAAAGGTGTAGCCGGGGTGGTAGCAGGATACGTCGACGGCGCGGTTGTCGCGGGCAGCGACGTTTGCCTTGGCGGCACGGTCGAAGGCCCAGGAGGAAATGGTCCTGGGCATATTCGGTGTGGTGTCGTCGAAGCCCACCTCCAACAGGATGCCTTCCTTGAGACCGGTCGGATGGTCAAAGGGGCTCTCGTAATGAAGACGGATTCCACCGCTCCGGTATTTCTCGTCATCGAATGCGTGATCGCGGGTGACGCCGACGATTCCGTCGATGTGAATGTTCTTCGCAAGCCAGTCGTAGAACTCCCGCCGTGACTCGATGTGCCGCGCCTTCTTGGTTTGATTCGGCGCGGTGAAGACCTCAAAGGGGGCACAGGCGGGGTCGATGCGAATGTCGATGTCTTCTGAGAAGCGCTGGATGATGCCGAACCCCTTCGACAGTGAGGTACCGCCTTTGAGTTCGAAGCTGAAACCCTGCACGCCGAGGCCATAGAGGCAGTGCATGATCCAGTAGTCCTTCTCGACGAGCGCCGGCAGCAGACCACGCTCATCGGCGACGATGCGGATCAGGTCGGCGAAATCCTCACGTTCATGGAGGAGGGATTCAGGCGGCACGTGACAACGCCCGCTCGAAGAATTTGCGTGTGGCGACCTTGCCGTAGTCCCGCGCGGCGCGCTGGAGCCTGTCGGGGTTCAGTTCCTTCGCCTTGGCCTGCGCCCGTTCGCGAACCGCGGCCGGATCCTCCGCCAGTTCGGACAGGTTGTTCAGCAACTCCACGAGGAGGAATTCTTCCGTCAGTTGCCGGGGGAAACGGGGCTTCCTGCGGAACTCGAAGGGTTTGCCGCCCAGGGTGAAGCGGCCATGGCGCTTGTGGTTGTAGACCACGCGGGAGTTGTAGAGCTGCGTGGTCCCCACGCCCAGGGCGTTGTAGGCATTGGGGGAGGTGAGCAGGAAGTCGTCTTCCTTCAGGAAGGTGCGGACCAGCTCCTTCTCATCGGGCGGAACCCGGCCGAAAGCCGAGGCCTTGGGGTAGTAGTAGAGGCCGTTGCGGAGCTTCTGCAGCACACCCTGATCAACCAGCTCTCGCGCATGCCGGTCAACGCTCTTCGACCACTGGGCGAGATCCGCACGCCGGTACACGCGGCCGGGGTGCAGGTGTCTTTTCAGTTGTTCCAGACGATTCATAGTGCTTGCCTCTGTGGGAAATATAGCGCCGGGAGGCGTATATGGCAATAATTTTAGTAAAAATTCATGCATTTTAGCCGTCTTGTGTTTGCGTAATGCATAAGTAATACAATGGGTTGCGATGCTTGCGGCCGGGGGGGAGCAATGTGTCGAGAAGTCGCTTGAGTATCGCCAGTCCGCGGTACTACTCCAACCCATTCAACGGGCCACGCCGCTTAGTGGATAGGATTACCAGCAAATATCAATATTCGCTGGTGATAATACCGGCAAACCTACTGCGCGAACGCGAAGTGTAGGTGGGCCCCTACCGAACCAGGCGCCGCTCAAGTAACGACTGCATGTCTCGTCGCCCATCCAGGACGCAATGAACAAAGACGTCCTGTCCGATGACCTCGTAGATGACGCGATACGGCTTGAAGTGAATCTCCCGGTAATTCGTCACACCGATCCGCTCCAGTTCGGGCGGGATATGGCCCCGCATGGGCAGGTCGGCAAGGCTCGAACAGAGCGGTTCCAGTTGATCCAACACGTACGTTGCCTTCTCCACCGAGTCATGGATTGCAACATAACGATAGATGTCGATCAGGTCCTGTTCCGCTTCTTCTGAAACCCGGACGCGGTAGCGTGTCACCCGGTGCTTTCCTTGATGCGCTTGCGGATATCCGCGAAGGCCGTTTTGACGGGCTTGCTACGCCCCTCTCGAATGCATTTTGAGCTCTGGGCCAGCATCTTGAGCAGCGCCAGCGATTCCTGGGTTTGTTCGTAACTGGCGATGTCCTGGAGAACCGCTTTGGCTTCACCGTGTTGGGTGATCACTATGGTCCGCTGGCCCTCGCTGACGTCTCGTAAGGCCTCAGCAGTATGACTTTTGAGGTAGCTGATAGGTTTGACCGATTCGCTGAGTTTCATGATGTGTCCACCGTATCTCTGATTCCAGAACGTACCAAATATAGTCCGTATTTGGTACCAACGCAAAGCGGAGGTACGGTTTGTAAGAGGCGGTGGCCGCCATTGGAAGCAAGGTCACAGGCCATTTAGTGTAGCTTTTATGTCGTGTTATTTTAAAATGTGTTTGTTAAACAATGCGTTAACACCTTTGTTGCAGGAGTAATTGGCAATGGGGGCTAAGAATTAAGTTAAATAAAACAATTGGTTACAACAAAAACACACACCATGAAGCAAGGGGCTGAAAAACTGTAGCTTTTAGTGTAGCTTTTGCGCTGATGATATTAAAAATATCTTTGCAAAACAACGACGAAACACCTATGCATCATCGGCGTGTGGGCGGTCAGGGCGTCGGGCTGGGCGGGGCGGTTCATGGTGCGGGAAGGATAACGAAAAAGCCGCGCCGCCGCGAAGGCTTGCATGATCAGGTGGGGGTCTGTTACCTAGTGGAGCGACGACAATGGAGAGGAGCGGAAGCGTGAGCAGAGACTACGACGAAAAGCGCAACTTCATCCGCATGTGCATGGACTGCCCGATGAGCTTCACCCGCTACGACGGCAGCGTGTACAGCGCACTGGCCCGCGACCTGAGCGGCAGCGGGCTGGGCTTTGTCACCGATCAGGCGCTGACCCTGGGGGAGCTGCTGACGGTGAAGGTGGTGCCGCAGCATGCGGTGGTGGCGCCACTGGATGCCGAGGTGGAGGTGGTGCGGGTACAGCCGGCGGCCGAGGGCGGTTACGACATCGGCGTGACCATCCGGCGTTTTCTCTAGACGATTTCGTCCAGTCCTTCGTGTGTGCCGGTGGCCGCCCCGCCGGTATTGGCCTGATAGGCGGACAGGGCTCGGGCGGCATAGGGCGAGGTGCCGTTGCCGGGGACGGCAGAGGCCTCCTGCAGGGTTTCGGCCCGCTGCTGGCGCGCGGCCCGGATCAGTTCGCGATAGTCGGTGCTATCGTTTCCCTCCACCACCTCGCCGCGGGCGATGTATTCGGTCAGGCCGCTGCCGCGGCGCTCGGGCGCCAGGCCCGTGGTTGAGCCCGTTTCCTGCGTGGCGGGTGTGCGCGCCGCCTGCTGCGCGGGCTGCAGCGGCGAGTACAGCGGGATGGGGGAATGACGAATCTCCATGATGCAGCAACTATAACGGATCTTGCGATGACCGATCAGGACCTTGATGCACTGGCGGAACAGGTGGCGGCGGCCCTGCTGGAACGCGGCTGGATGCTGGCCACTGCCGAGTCCTGCACCGGCGGCTGGGTGGCCAAGGTGTGCACCGACCTGGCCGGCAGTTCGCGCTGGTTCGAGCGCGGTTTCGTCACCTATACCAACGAGGCCAAGCAGGAGACGCTGGGGGTCGAGCACGGCGTGCTGGCGGAGCAGGGGGCGGTAAGCGAGGCGACGGTGCGGCAGATGGCCGCCGGCGCCCTGGCCCGCAGCCGCGCCCGGGTGGCTCTGGCCATCAGCGGCATCGCCGGGCCGGGCGGGGCCACGCCGTTCAAGCCGGTGGGCATGGTGTGTCTGGCCTGGGCGCTGTCGGGTGATGCGGTGGTGAGCTGCACCCGCCATTTCGAGGGCGACCGCGACGCGGTGCGGCGCCAGGCGGTGGCGGCGGCCCTGCAAGGGGTGCTGGATGTCCTTGCCGCCGCCTGAGGGACAGCGCCTGTTTTTCGCCCTCTGGCCGGACGCGGAGCTGCAACGGACACTATATAAAGCGGGTCGGACCATCGTCCCGCCGGGCGGCAAGCCCATGGCGGTGCACAATCTCCACATTACCCTGGCCTTTCTCGGCACGATCGATGCCGATAAGCGTGCCTGCATGGAGACGGCGGCCGATGCCATCCGCCTGCCGCCATTCGAGCTGGCCCTGGATTGTGCCGGCTTCTGGCCCAGGCCACAGGTGGTGTGGCTCGGCTGCAGGGAGGTGCCGTCGCCCCTGCAGACCCTGGCTGCGCGCCTCAACGGCGCCATGGCCGCTTGCGGCCTGTCCCCGGAAAACCGCCCCTACAGCCCGCACCTCACGGTACAGCGCAAGGTGCGGCAGGGACCGCGACAACTGGATATAAATACAGTACACTGGGCCGTGGGTGACTTCGTGCTGGTGCAGTCCTTGACCCTGCCCGAGGGGGCCCAATATCAGGTGGTGCGGCGCTGGCCGCTGGTGGGACAGATGTGAAATAATCGTCCCGATATAAGGCGGCGGGGCATGGATGGTCCCGCCCTATGCATTTTTGGAGGCAGGAATGGACGATAACAAGCGGAAGGCATTGAGCGCGGCCCTGAGCCAGATCGAGAAGCAGTTCGGCAAGGGATCGGTGATGCGCATGGGCGACGCCGGCGTGGCGCGCGACATTCAGGCGATCTCCACCGGCTCCCTGGGTCTGGATATCGCCCTCGGCATCGGCGGCCTGCCCCGCGGCCGCATCATCGAGATCTACGGCCCGGAATCCTCCGGCAAGACCACCCTGACCCTGCAGGTCATCGCCGAGGCCCAGAAGGCCGGCGGCACCTGCGCCTTCGTCGATGCCGAGCATGCCCTCGACCCGGTCTACGCCCAGAAACTGGGCGTCAACGTCGATGACCTGCTGGTGTCGCAGCCGGACACCGGCGAGCAGGCCCTGGAGATCACTGACATGCTGGTGCGCTCCGGCGCGGTGGACGTGGTGGTGGTGGACTCCGTCGCCGCCCTGACCCCGAAGGCAGAAATCGAGGGCGAGATGGGCGATTCCCATGTCGGCCTGCAGGCACGCCTGATGAGCCAGGCCCTGCGCAAGCTGACCGCCAACATCAAGCGCTCCAACACCCTGGTGATCTTCATCAACCAGATCCGCATGAAGATCGGCGTGATGTTCGGCAGCCCCGAGACCACCACCGGCGGTAACGCGCTCAAGTTCTACGCCTCGGTGCGTCTCGACATCCGCCGCATCGGCGCCATCAAGAAGGGCGACGAGGTGGTGGGCAACGAAACCCGCGTCAAGGTGGTGAAGAACAAGGTGGCGCCGCCATTCAAGCAGGCCGAGTTCGACATCCTTTACGGCGAGGGCATCTCGCGCGAGGGCGAGATCGTCGACCTGGGCGTGAAGGCCAACATCGTCGAGAAGTCCGGTGCCTGGTACAGCTACAGCGGCAACCGCATCGGTCAGGGCAAGGACAATGCCCGCCAGTTCCTCAAGGACAACCCGGAACTAGCCCACGAGATCGAGGCCAAGATCCGCACCGCCGTGCTGCCCGAGGTGATCACCGCCGGCAGCGACGACGTGGTGGAAGAGGCCTGAGCCATTCAATATGCGGGTCGGGCTTCAGTCCGACCCGCTTTGTTGAGCAGCATGTATCGTCGGACTGACGTCCGACCCACATATGGATATGCAACAGCAGGACGATCCCTATCCGCGCGCGATGGCGCTGCTGGCGCAGCGCGAGCATTCCGCGCGCGAGCTGGAGCGCAAGCTGTGCGACAAGGGTTTTTCCCCTGCGCTGGTAGCCGAGTGCATCGCGCGCCTGCAACAGGAGCGCCTGCAGAGTGATGTCCGCTATGCCGAGAGCTACGTGCACATGCGCACCGGCAAGGGGTACGGGCCGTTGCGCATTCGCGCCGAGCTGGCCGAGCGCGGCGTGGCCGACGAATTCATTGCGCCGCCTTTGGAAGAGATGACCGGGCAATGGGCCGAACTGGCCGAACAGGCGCGGCGCAAACGTTTCGGCAACCGGTTGCCGAAGGATTTTCAGGAGCGGGCCCGGCAGGCCCGTTTTTTACAGTATCGCGGTTTTGCCACGGAACACTTCCGCAACGTGTTCAGCGGCGATGAATGACGGTCGGTTGAAACAGTTTTCTTGAGTCAGGTGACGATGAAAAGCGCAGAACTACGCCAGGCCTTCCTGGATTTCTTCCGCAGCAAGGGCCACGAAGTGGTCGCCTCCAGTCCGCTGGTGCCGGGCAACGACCCGACGCTGCTGTTCACCAACGCCGGCATGGTGCAGTTCAAGGACTGCTTCCTCGGCCAGGATCAGCGCAGCTACACCCGTGCCACCTCGGTGCAGCGCTGCGTGCGCGCCGGCGGCAAGCACAACGACCTGGAAAACGTCGGCTACACCGCGCGCCACCATACCTTCTTCGAGATGCTGGGCAATTTCAGCTTCGGCGATTACTTCAAGCGCGATGCCATCCACTACGCCTGGGAGTTCCTCACCCAGACCCTCAAGCTGCCGCGCGAGAAACTGTGGGTCACCGTTTACAAGGATGACGACGAGGCGGCGGCGATCTGGGTCAACGAGGTGGGCGTTCCTGCCGAGCGCGTGACGCGCCTGGGCGAGAAGTCCAACTTCTGGTCCATGGGCGATACCGGTCCCTGCGGCCCGTGCACCGAAATCTTCTACGACCACGGCCCCGAGGTGTGGGGCGGTCCTCCGGGCACGCCGGAGGAAGACGGCGATCGCTATATCGAGATCTGGAACCTGGTGTTCATGCAGTTCGATCGCAGCGCCGATGGCGTGCTGACCCCGCTGCCCAAGCCGTCGGTAGATACCGGCATGGGCCTGGAGCGTCTTGCCGCCGTGATGCAGCATGTGCACAGCAACTACGACATCGACCTGTTCCAGAACCTGATCCAGGCGGTGGCGGCCCTGGCGGGCAGCAGTGATTTGAGCAATCCCTCGCTCAAGGTCATCGCCGACCATATCCGCTCCTGCGCCTTCCTGGTCACCGACGGGGTGGTGCCGTCCAACGAGGGCCGCGGCTATGTGCTGCGCCGCATCATCCGTCGCGCCATCCGTCACGGCCACAAGCTGGGCCTGCGCCAGCCGTTCTTCCACAAGCTGGTGGCGCCGCTGGTCAGGGAGATGGGCGCCGCCTATCCGGAACTGGCCAGGGCCGAGGCGCAGGTGACGCGCATCCTCAATCAGGAAGAAGAGCGCTTCGCCGAAACCCTGGACCAGGGCATGCACCTGCTGGAAGAGGCCATTGCCGGCCTGTCCGGTCACGTACTGCCCGGCAGCACCATTTTCAGGCTGTACGACACCTACGGTTTCCCGGTCGACCTCACCGGCGACATTGCCCGCGAGCGCAACCTGGAACTGGACATGGACGGCTTCGATCGCGAGATGGAGGCACAGCGTGAGCGTGCCCGTGCCGCATCCACCTTTGGCGCCGCCTACGGCCACAAGCTGGAGATCGCCGGCAAGACCGAATTCACCGGCTACGAGCGTGTGGCTGACCAGGCCAGGATCATCGCCCTGTACAAGGGCAGCGATGCGGTGCAGCAGCTGGCGGCGGGTGAGCAGGGCATGGTGATCCTCGATCACACCCCGTTCTATGCCGAATCCGGCGGTCAGGCCGGGGACAAGGGGCTGATCAGTGCTGCGGGCGCCATGTTCGAGGTGCAGGACACCCAGAAACAGGGCGAGGCCTTCGGCCACATCGGTGTGGTACAGCAGGGTAGCCTGAAGGTCGGCGCCAGTGTCGATGCTGCAGTGGACTTTGCCGCCCGTTCCGATACCGCTGCGCACCATTCCGCCACCCACCTGCTGCATGCCGCGCTGCGTCACGTCCTGGGCGAGCACGTGCAGCAGAAGGGCTCGCTGGTGACCCCCGAGCGTCTGCGTTTCGACTTCTCCCACTTTGAATCGGTCAGCCGCGAGCAGCTGCGCCGCATCGAGCAGATGGTGAACGATCAGATTCGTACCAACAGCGAGGTGCTGACCCGCATCATGGGCATCGAGGACGCCATGGCCTCCGGCGCCATGGCCCTGTTCGGCGAGAAGTACGGCGACAAGGTGCGTGTGCTGTCCATGGGCGAGTTTTCCACCGAACTGTGCGGCGGCACCCATGTCGGCCGTACCGGCGACATCGGCCTGTTCAAGATCGTCAGCGAAGGCGGCGTGGCCGCCGGCGTGCGCCGCATCGAGGCGGTGGCCGGGCGCAAGGCGCTGGAGTGGGTGGACAGCACCGAGGACAGCCTGGAGGCCGTGGCCGCGGCGGTGAAGGGTTCGCGTGACGTGGTGGTGGACAAGGTGCGTCAGATGCTCGACCGCCAGCGCAGGCTGGAGAAGGAACTGGAGCAGCTCAAGGCCAAGCTGGCCTCCAGCCAGGGCTCCGACCTGGCCGGCCAGGCAGTGGAGGTGGCCGGCATCAAGGTGCTGGCGGCCAACCTGGAGGGCGTCGACCCCAAGGCCCTGCGCGATACCATGGACCAGCTCAAGAACAAGCTGGGCTCGGCGGCCATCGTGCTGGCGGCGGTGCAGGGCGACAAGATCAGCCTGGTGGCCGGCGTCACCAAGGACCTGACCGACCGTCTGCAGGCCGGCAAGCTGCTGCAGGAGGTGGCGCAGCAGGTGGGCGGCAAGGGCGGTGGCCGCGCCGATATGGCCCAGGGCGGCGGTACCGAGCCGGCCAAACTGCCGGCGGCCCTGGCCGCCGTGACTGGCTGGGTGGCGCGCGAAATGGGGGCCTGAAGCACTGGTTCCCCTTTAATTTCGGGCCAATTTAGTGTTTAATTTGCGCCCTTTATACCCAACCGGGTCGGTACATCGGCAACCATGGCTTTAATCGTCCAGAAATACGGCGGCACCTCGGTCGGCAGCATCGAGCGCATCGAGAACGTCGCCAACAAGGTGATGGCATTCCGCGAGCGCGGCGACGACGTGGTGGTGGTGTTGTCCGCCATGAGCGGCGAGACCAACCGCCTGATCGAACTCGCCAAGGCCATGCAGAATCCGCCTGATCCGCGTGAGCTGGACATGCTGGTGGCGACCGGTGAGCAGGTGACCATCGCCCTGCTGGCCATGGCGCTGAAGAAGCGTGGTCAGGACGCCCGTTCCTATACCGGCGGTCAGGTGCGCATCCTGACCGACAGCGCGTTCAACAAGGCGCGCATTCTGGAGATTGATGAGAAGAACATGCGCCGCGACCTGTCCGAAGGACGCGTGGTCGTGGTAGCCGGTTTCCAGGGCGTGGATGAGCAGGGCAACATCACCACCCTGGGCCGCGGCGGTTCCGATACCACCGGCGTGGCATTGGCTGCGGCGTTGAAGGCCGATGAATGCCAGATTTACACCGACGTGGATGGTGTCTACACCACCGACCCGCGCGTGGTGCCCGACGCCCGCCGTCTTGACCGCATCACCTTCGAGGAGATGCTGGAGTTGGCCAGTCTCGGTTCCAAGGTTTTGCAGATCCGCTCGGTGGAATTCGCCGGCAAATACAACGTACCGCTGCGGGTGCTGTCCTCGATGCAGGACGGCCCCGGCACCCTGATTACCTATGAGGATGACGGAATGGAAGAGGCGCTCATTTCCGGTATCGCCTTCAATCGCGATGAGGCCCAGATTACCGTGCAGGGCGTGCCCGATCAGCCGGGTGTCGCCTATCGCATTCTCGGCCCCATCGGTGAGGCCAATATCGAAATCGACATGATTGTGCAGAACACCAGTGCCGATGGCAGCACGACCGATTTCACTTTCACCGTGCATCGCAACGATTATGACAAGGCTGTGGCCCTGCTCAAGAAGCACGCCGGTGCGATGGGCGCGCGCGAGGTCAAGGGTGACAACAAGATCGTGAAGCTGTCGCTGGTTGGCGTCGGCATGCGTTCGCACGCCGGTATCGCCAGCACCATGTTCGAGGCACTGGCCAAGGAGGGGATCAACATTCGCATGATCTCCACCTCCGAGATCAAGATTTCCGTTGTCGTTGATGAGAAGTACCTGGAGCTGGGCGTGCGCGCCCTGCACTCGGCCTTCAAGCTGGATCAGGCGCCTGCCGCCTGAAGCCGGTCGTAGTGGTTCAGTCTGCCGACGGAACAGGGGAACGCGGTAAGCTGTTTTTTTTTGATGGGCTATTATTAGTCAGCGCCCCGGGCCGGGAGAGGCCGAGACCGCGTTGGCATTACTGAATTGAATGTAAGGAGACGGGAAGATGTTGATTCTAACTCGCCGCGTCGGTGAAACGCTCATGATCGGTGAAGAAGTGAGCGTGACCGTGCTGGGTATCAAGGGCAATCAGGTGCGTATCGGCGTCAATGCGCCGAAGGACGTGTCTGTACACCGCGAAGAGATCTACGAGCGCATTCAGCGCGAGAAGCAGGAATCGGGTAATCAGGGTTAAGAAGGCGTATTTCGCCTTTACGCAAATTGCCCAAGTAGGTATCCTTAGCGCCTGCTGAAGTTCAGGAGAGATGGCCGAGTGGCCGAAGGCGCGCCCCTGCTAAGGGCGTATGGGTCAAAAGCCCATCGAGGGTTCGAATCCCTCTCTCT
>Ga0172382_10000215_pt1 | contig 104828 bp, 85 predicted proteins | sample Leawel138RmetaG_FD_122245 | JGI IMG/M metagenome (GOLD analysis project Ga0172382, IMG submission 122245) | Leachate microbial communities from a municipal landfill in Southern Ontario, Canada - Leachate well 138R metaG | ecosystem: Engineered > Solid waste > Landfill > Unclassified | place... | reverse complement strand
GATGTGAACTTTTAAATCAGTTTTTGTATGAGCCCCAACTTGATAACGTCGCATAGCGACATTTATAAACTTTTCTTCGCCTAAAGGCGAGGGATTTCAACCATCCCCGAAGGGGACATTAATGTTGATGAATCTGTTGAGACAATCATTTTCCGGGAAATTCTTCAACGTCTCACCCCCGGAAGTAATAGTGAAAAATACCTCAATCTTCTCGAATCAATTAATCCTTCGGCGGGAAGACTGGCTCACCATGAATTCCGGTTTCTTCTAAAGCATATAGCAAATTATAAAAAAAATATAGAATCAAAAATGCGCCAATCGATGGCCGAACATGGAATAACAGGATCTGCCATTGTCTTCGATATAGAAGAGGATAAAGATTTCATTTATTGGATTGAAAAGGAAAAATCAAAATTTATTGATCGAATTCTAGGTTCTCTTTAGTCTGCCATTAAAAAGGATCATCTCAAAAGTGGAAACCAATACTTCTTTATATTCGCAAAATTTTCTCTAACTTCCTTCTTGCCTGCGATTATTTCTCCATGTCCGGGAAGAAGGAGTTCAGCATCCAATGAAGCAAGCTTTTCTATACTTGCTTTGAGAAGCTCTGCCGATCCGCCCAAAAAGTCCGTCCGTCCGACTCCGTCCCGGAAAACAACATCTCCGGTGAACAGCGCTTTTTCTCGTTTCCAGAAAAAGCTCAGTGAACCCGGTGAATGACCTGGGGTCGCCAAAACCCTCAACTCCAGCTCTCCTATTGCAAGATCTCCTTCCTGTAAAAAAAAAGAGGGGGTCCGATTACTGGTTCCATTTAAATTCGTCATATTTTCTATCATTCTATATTCCCGCTCCTCCATTGCAAAAAGCGTTGCTCCTGGAAACATGGAAATTGCCTCGAAATGGTCGGGATGGCCGTGCGTGATAATGACGCAATCGATCATATCCGGTGTAACGCCGAGTTCACCGAGCCCTTTCTCAACATGACCAGACAGATGCCCGTGACCGGGATCTATTATGACCCGTTTCGATCCTTCCAAATAATAGGCATTGCAATTATTTTCACCGGCATCTCGCCATATAAATCCGAAAAGACCCTTTAGGAGCTTCATGTTACCAATCCTTTTTCCCCTCTACTTCTTTTGCGTTCAAAAGAATTTCTTTCACTTTTTGCAGCTCTTCGGGAGTATCGACTTCCACCGAATCAAATTGGGTTTCAACAACCTTGATTCTGTATCCTGCTTCAAGTGCCCTGAGCTGTTCAAGAGCTTCCCTTTTTTCAAGATACCCTCTGGGAAGCCCCGTAAAAGTCAGTAAAAAAGATTTTTTATAGCTGTATATCCCGTGATGCTTGTAATAATCCGTTGCAGTGCTCTTTTCCCTCACAAAAGGAATCGGGGCCCGCGAAAAATAGAGCGCATACTTATCTTTGTCAAACACGACCTTCACCGCATTCGGATGGAAAATTTCTTCGGAATGCCGAATCCTGTAAATGAGAGTGCAGAAATAGATAGCCGGATTCCTGAGCAAGGGACCAGTCACTTCATCTATCTGTACAGGTTGAAAAAGCGGCTGATCTCCTTGTACATTAACGATTATATCATGTTCATCCAGATTCATTTTCTGAACTGCTTCGGCAATCCGATCGGTTCCTGATGCATGCTCGCGGGAAGTCATACACGCATTCCCACCGAAATGCCTTACCGCTTCAAATATCCTTTCATCATCAGTTGCAACTGTTACTGAGGAAACATTCCCATTTCTGAGGACTCCTTCATACACATGCTGAATCATCGGTTTGCCCCCTATATCGGCAAGGGGCTTTCCGGGAAAGCGTGTTGATTCATAACGTGCCGGTATTACGCATATTATTCGAGACATCTTTCCCCTTTTGCCAGGTATTCGTTCACGTAATCAGTAATTGCCTCCTCTAGAGAATGAAAGGGCTTATCAAAACCGGCAGTTCTGAGTTTTTCCATCGGTGCTTCCGTATAATACTGATATTGATTTCTAATTTCCTCCGGCATTTCAATGTATTGAATAGTCGGTTTTATTTTCATCGCGTTAAAAACTGCTCTGACCAGATCATTCCAGGACCGCGCGTTTCCGGTTCCCAGATTAAATATTCCTGTCGCTTCCCGTGCATTCAAAAACCAGAAGAGAACCTCCACGCAGTCTTTGATGTAGATAAAATCACGTTTTTGCTCGCCATCTTTATAGTCCTGCCTGTAAGATCTGAATAATTCGACAAATCCTTCTCTTTCTATTTGACCCCAGGCTTTATGTATAACGCTTCTCATTTCTCCCTTATGATATTCATTCGGTCCGAATACATTGAAGAATTTAATCCCTGTCACATGCAGATCGAATCTGTTGCGCAGCACCCATTGATCGAACAGCTGTTTCGAATATCCATACATATTGATTGGACGCAAGTTGACAGTTGTTTCATTATCATCAAAAAAACCATTGCTTCCATCCCCGTAGGTTGCTGCACTGCTGGCGTAAATAAAACGAATATCTTTTCGAAGAGCCCATTCGGCTACATTACGGCTATACCGATAGTTATTTTCCATCAGATATGATGCGTTACGCTCGACAGTGGAAGAGCACGCCCCCATGTGTACGATTGCCGTTATATCCGTGGGGATCCTGCCGTTTAATATCATCTCCTGAAAACGTTCCTTTGAAACATAATCGAAAAACTTCAAATTTACGAGATTCTTCCATTTTTCCGTCGATCCGAGATTATCAACAATCAGAATATCGTCGATTCCCTCTTTATTTAACTTCCAGACAAAGGCGCTTCCGATGAATCCTGCTCCCCCCGTAACTGTGATCATTAGTTAATCCTTCCTTACACTCGTCCAGCTTTCTCTATTGCCTTTGCAATCTTCTCCATACGTTCCTCCGGTATTATCACCGGTATTGCCATAAAAAGAAATCTTCCAAGTAATTCTTCAGCATTGGGTATATCGGCTGTATTATAGGTCACGCTGCCTTTATAGGACGGGTTTGAAAATGGGTATTGCTTCGAATTTGCCGTTGCCCTTGCAATCAAATGCTCCCACCGGGGTGCATAGTGCCAATTGTTTTCCTTATAACAAATCGTATCTACCCCGTTTTCCTTAAGAGAGTTTTTGAATTCTTTCGCGGAATTTGCATCAGGAAGGTTAAACCCGAGAAAGGTAGCCGTATCTCCGTCCGGGTCGGGCAAATTCCTGAATCCTATGCCATTAATCTGCTCCAGCTCATTCTTTATTCTTGATTTATTTTTTTTCTGCTCGGCTATTATGTAATCGAGTTTTCCCAGTTGTGCCAATCCTATGGCACCCTGCAGTTCATTCATTCTAAAATTGAATCCCAATATGGATCGCCCCTCCAGGGCCCGCCCTACAGCCGGATTGTGGTCATGTCCGTGATCATGATACCAGTCGGATCTATCATAAAGCCCTTTATCATTGGTTATCACCATTCCGCCTTCCCCCGTGGTGATTGTTTTGTAAAAATCAAAACTCAGAATTCCCATATCACCGAAAGTACCCAGCTTCTTTCCCTCGAAGCTCCCGCCGCAGGATTGGGCATTATCTTCGAGCACCGCTAAATTATTCTTCTTGGCAATTGAAACAATTTCATCAATTCGGGCTGAACTACCGCACATGTGAACGGGGATGACCGCTTTCGTATAGGGTGTAATCCGATCCTCTATAGACTGAGGATCAAGGTTCAGTGTTGCATCTATATCCGCCATTACAGGTATAGCCCCTGCCTCAAGAACCGCTTCATATGTAGCAATAAAATCGAAGGCAGGTACTATGACTTCATCACCTGGCCCGATATCCAAAGCTGTCAATGCAACCTTCAATGCCGCGGAACCAGAAGTAACTCCCAAAGTATATCCCGCGCCTAAATATCGGGCAAATGCCGCCTCAAATTGAGCGACTTTATAAATTCCCTTTCGAGCATCATCGAATTCATATCTCATTAATACGCCCCTTTCGAGGACGTCCAACACCTGCTCTCTTTCCTCTTTACCTATAAGTTCGTTACCTGCCACAGGCAATCCTCCCGTTTTCTCTCTTTCTTTCCTCAAAATGCGTCTTCGTAAATATCCATTGCGTTTTGCCGTGAAATTTTCCGCGGGTTATTCGCAAGGGGTCGTGTCACAGTAAGGGCGGCATCCGCAAGATCCGCAAAATCCTCTTTTTTAATCCCCAATGTCTCCAGTGTACTCACGACTCCACAATCCCAGATAAGTTCTTCTATTCCTTCGACAGCAAGAAACGCCGCTTCACGAACCGACATATTCTCGCAAACCTCACCTGTCATTTCCGCAATTGCCGCAAGTTTTTCCATCGCTCCCGGAAGATTGAAGCGCAAGACCGAAGGAAGAAGAACAGTGTTCGCTAAGCCGTGAGATATTCCATACCGTCCTCCAAGGGGGTATGAAAGTGCATGAACAGCAGTTACACCCGCATTTGCAAGCCCAATGCCTGCATAAAGGCTTCCCAGCATCATGGATTCGCGGGCTTGTGTGTCGGCCCCATTATGAACTGCGGTTCTCAAGTTCGATGAAATCAGCCCGATTGCTTCTGACGATATCATTTCGCTTGCAGGACTTGCACTAATGGAAATGTACGATTCTATTGCATGGCACAGGGCATCTATACCGGTTGCCGCCGTAATTTCAGGTGGCACGGACAATGTAAGAAGTGGATCGAGAAGGGCCATTTCAGGATATAAAAAAGGGCTGTTAATCCCCTCCTTCTTTTTCAGATCTCTTCTTATAAATACGGATGTAAATGTTACTTCGCTTCCTGTACCCGCAGTAGTAGGAATCATAATTTTCGGAAGCCCCGGACCCGGGACTTTGTTTAACCCGAGATAATCTTCTGCATTGCCCCCATTTGTTACAAGGACGGCAGCCGCTTTCGCGACATCCATGGCACTTCCGCCGCCTATTCCTATTATGAGATCAGCCTTTTTCTCCGAGGCCATCAACGCCGCTTCGTCGGCAATCTCTATCGGCGGCTCTCCGGCTATTTTGTCAAAAAGACTGAAGCCGCAGGCATGCCTGGAAAACAACTCCGAGAGTCTCCGTTCAATACCAGTTTTTAAAAGCCCGTTATCAATTACAATAAACGGGTTCTTTTTTCCCATTTCCTTCACACAATCAACTAATCGGTCGAATGCCCCCTGGCCGAAAATTATTTTTCCTGCTACCGTAAAAGAAAATATTTCTCTCATCATATTCATTGCCTCGTGAAAAATCAGTTCTCCATTGTTGTTCCGGTTTTTTTACACTTTTTGCTTTTCTTCTCCTGGTAAAAAACGAATCTGTCGAAAATCTTCCACTGATTTAATCCATCTGCACGAGAAACTTTTAAGATTCCGAATCGGCAAAGTCAAGCGTTTTTGTTTTTCCTTCCTCCTGAAGTCATGCCCTGTCCAAAAAGATCTATTTGACGGCAGATGCCTCGAATTATTTTTACTTCTTTCGATAAAAGTCCCCTTCGTGAAAAAAACCGCCTGACCGCTGCCATCCAGTACCCTGGGCTTTCATCCCGTATAAGATCAATCTTAAGAAACATGTCCTCCAAATTATCGTACATTGCTTCAATTTCTGAAGATGCAGCAAGACGGGGAGCATATTTCTGTCCCGGACCGATAACTGCAGAAAAGATTTCGTAACATACAATCATCACTGCATGGGAAAGGTTTATTGACGAAAATCCTTTAGATGTCGGTATATTCACCAGCATGTCGCAATATTTGATATCATTATTTGTAAGCCCCCGGTCTTCGGATCCGAAGAGAAGGGCAACACGATTATATCGCGACATTTCGATGATTCTCGTTCCTGCATCTTTCGAAGATATTATGGCGGATCGCAACGAAGAACTTCCCCTGCGTGCCGTTGTCCCCACGATAAATTGGAAAGGAGAAAGTACCCTTTTTAAATCTTCCTCATATTCGATTGAATCAACCACATCTGATGCAAGATGGGTGGACATTTTTTTCATTTCATCAATATCGATCTGGCGAGGGTTTACCACTATGATTCTCTTCATTCCCATATTTTTTGCGCAGCGTGCCACCGAGCCTATGTTTCCAGAATGTTTGGGCCCGACAAGTACGATGGCAATATTTTTTGTGACCGTATTTTCCATTCTTACATACCTCTCTTGAGCCCGGGATGACAAGTTTCAGGATATAATGACAAAAGATTTAATAACCGTTGCACCTTTTTTCGTCTTCGATTAGTATCATCATCTTATTCCATAAGTCCACAGGATTACGATGTGCAAGATTTTAAAAATATACTTATAAATGCCCTCCACGATCTGAACATTATGCCGGATCCTGAAAATCTGGCGGATTTGGTCAGATACCGGAGTGAACTCCATATCTGGAACGAAAAAATTTCTTTGGTCTCATTAAATAATCCTTATGATCTCCCTGTAAGACACATAACGGATTCTTTGACAATCTTACCGACTCTCGTAAAAAAAATGCAAGAATGATCGATCTGGGAAGCGGGGGTGGATTTCCGGCTATCCCGCTTAAGATAATGCGGCGTGATCTCTCAATTACTCTTGTCGATTCTTCAAAAAAAAAAGCTTCCTTTCTCAAACATGTGATCAGAATCCTCGCGTTAAAAAAAGCATCCGTACTTTCAGTTAGAATCGAAGAACTGATGAAGGACGGTTCTTACCGCAGTTCATACGATTACGCCGTTTCCAGAGCTACCTTCAAACTTTCCCGTCTTTTGCCTTTTGCCAGTTATTTTCTTTCAACACACGGATTTCTCATTTGCATGAAAGGAAGAAACTGGAAAAAAGAACTTGAAGAAGCACAAAATGTAATAGACACATCCCATCTTCAGTTACAGGTATCCGAAATACGGGAAATAACACTTCCTCTCATCAAAGAGAAAAGAGTCATTGTAATTATCCAAAAAAATCAGTAACTTAATAGTGAAAAAATAAGGCCTTCTCATAGGATGCTTTTTGTGCTAGTATCGTCCAGCAATACCAAAATCACGGAAAGATACGCTCCGGTACAGTGCGAAGAGTCATATGCATTGCCAACCAAAAAGGGGGTGTCGGTAAAACGACGACCGCCATCAATCTCTCAGCCGCTTTGGCCGCAGCAGAGAAAAATACCCTCCTAATAGACTGTGATCCACAAGGAAATGCCACAAGCGGGATCGGAATTGAAAAGGAAAAGGTAAAAAAGAAAAATCTCTATCAGGCACTTATCGGGCAACTTTCCCCTCTAGAGGTTATTTTTGAGACATCCATTCCTCTTTTGCATGTCCTGCCTTCCGACCGGGATCTTATCGGTGTTGAGGTGGAATTCGTCTCCCTTAAAGAGCGGGAAATGAAACTAAAATCACTTTTGAAAAATATTGACAGCAATTATGATTTTATTATAATTGATTGTCCTCCATCCTTGGGATTTTTGACTGTCAATTCACTTGTGGCATCCGATTGTGTCATAGTCCCCCTTCAGTGCGAATATTTCGCTCTCGAGGGGCTGGGTCAGCTTTTGAATACGGTCAAACTGGTTCAGACGAGGTTGAATCCAAAACTTTCGCTTGCGGGAATACTGCTGACGATGTTCGATACACGCAACCGCATTTCCCATCGCGTCGCGGAAGAGGTAAAAAAATATTTCGGTCAGAACGTATTTAATACCGTAATCCCGAGAAACGTAAGATTATCAGAATCCCCGAGTCACGGATTACCGATCATTCAGTATGATATTAATTCCAAAGGGGCAATCTCTTATATGCATTTCGCGCAGGAAATCCTCGCCCATGGGAGAATATAAATGGTAAAAAGAAACGCCCTCGGTAAGGGGCTTGGTGCAATTTTCACAGATCTGGTTGATACTGCATCTCCCAAATCTCCTTTCATAATCTGCGGCATTGAAGAGCTGCGGCCAAATAAATTTCAGCCGAGACGTTCTTTTGAAGAAGGAGGAATAAAAAATCTGGCTTCTTCTATTAAAGAAAACGGCATCATACAGCCAATTATCGTAAGGAGGGCAAAAGAAGGTTACGAGATCATAGCCGGAGAACGCCGATGGAGGGCCGCACAGGAAGCGGGTCTTCAGGAAATTCCGATTATTATTCGGGAGGCCGCAGACATACACCTGGCAGAGATATCCCTCATTGAAAATATTCAGCGCGAAGAATTGAATGCTATAGAAGAATCAGAAGCGTATCATACATTGGTAAAAGAGTTTCACCTTTCTCACGAGGAAATATCACATCGAGTAGGAAAAGATAGATCTACAATTGCAAATTCACTGAGATTATTAAAACTTCCACAGAAAGTGAAGGATGCTGTGATTAAGAAGGAAATTTCCTCCGGCCATGCCAGGGCTCTCCTTTCACTCGATTCAGTTTCGCTGCAGACACAGCTACTTAATGATATTATTCAAAAAAAATTGAGTGTAAGAGAAGCGGAACGTGCAATCAAAAAGATGATGAGCTCTCATAAAGAAGCCGGTTACCGGAATAAAGATGAAAATATTAAAAATCTTGAAAATGTTCTATCGAAAAAGATGATGGCCCGAGTAACAATTAGGGAGAAAAAGCGAGGGGGTGCTATTGAAATCAAATTCCTCTCACGCAATGAATTAGACAGAATTGTTCATTCCCTTCTCAGCACCCTTAATGAATAAGTCATCACACGTAAATTGATAGATTCAAAACCAGGAACTTATCAACAGGTGTTTACAACATTGTGTACAAGGTTTAGTCATTGTGGAATCTATTTGGACAGAAACTACTAAAATAATTAAAGAAAAGATTAGCAAACAGAACTTTGAAACATGGATTAAACCGATCAAAATTCTTTCTCTTGAAGATAGTGCGGCCGGATTATCCGTACCAAATAAGTTTTTTAGAGACTGGTTACTGGAAAATTACTTCTCAATAATAAGCGATGCGATTTCAAATGTTGCAGGAACACCAGTAACCGTAAATTTCATTATTCAGAAATCCGACCCTTCTCCAATGGACGACCATGAAGAAATTACGACAATGGCGGATAAACCGCCCTCATTCCAAAGAGTACAATCTTCGCTGAATCCAAACTACAGTTTCGAACGATTTATTGTCGGATCTTCAAATCAATTTGCCCATGCTGCAGCAAGATCGGTTGCCGAACATCCGGCACATAATTACAATCCGCTTTTTATTTATGGAGGTGTCGGTCTGGGGAAAACACATCTTATAAATGCTATCGGCCTTCTCACTATGGCATTGTATCCTAAAAAAAATGTTCTTTATGTTTCTGCTGAAGAATTTATGAACGAGCTGATCAATTCAATCCGCTATGATAAAATGCCTGAATTCAGAGAAAAATATAGAAAAATAGATTCTCTGCTCATAGACGATATTCAATTTATCGCCGGAAAAGAAAGAACACAGGAAGAATTCTTCCACACGTTTAATACTCTTCATGATTCCGGAAAACAAATCGTCGTGACAAGTGATAAATTTCCAAAAGAAATTCAAAACTTAGAGGCACGACTGCGTTCACGGTTCGAATGGGGACTCATTGCTGATATTCAGCCGCCGGAGATTGAAACGAGAATAGCCATAATTGAAAAAAAATCGGCTGAAAATAACCTTTTGCTCTCCAGTGATTGTATACACTTAATCGCCTCCGTTGCAGACTCGAATATAAGAGAACTGGAAGGAATATTGACACGAATTGCAGCCTATGCCTCGCTGACCGGAAGCGAAATCAGCATCGATACTGTTCAGGAAGTTGTGAAGAGGTTGTTGAAACACGTGAGTAAAAGAGACATTACCGTTGAAGATATTGTTAAAACAGTAGCATCGAAATTCAATGTCAAGGTTTCAGATATCAGATCACAGAAAAAAAACAAGGATCTTGTTCTTTCCAGGCAAATCGCTATGTTTCTTTCCCGCAAACTGACAGATTGCTCATTTCCCGACATTGGAAGTAAAATAGGCGGCCGAGATCATTCAACTGTAATATATGCAAATAAAAAGATAAACAAATTGATAGGAAAGGATTCCGAAATAAGAAAGTCGGTTGAAGAAATAGAAGAAAAACTGCGAACAAAATGTTAACAAGTTAAACACAGAATAAAATGCAGAAATATTTAATTATTTCAATATATTGTTGATTATTATTCACAATTGAACAGATTCTATTACTATTACTAATTAAGTTTTATTAAGAGAAAAAGAGGGTGATAAGATGGAATTTACTGTTAATCGGAAGGTCTTTCAGGAAGCAGTTCAAAAGACGCTGGGAATTGTAGATCGAAAAGCAACTATATCTGTTTTGAATAATATTTTGATAAAAACCCAAAATAACAGTATCCGTGTTGTCGCCAATGATAGAGAAATAGGAATGTTGGCAGATTACGATGCACAAGTTACAAAACAGGGTGAAATCACGGTGGCTGCACGTAAGTTATATGAAATGTTGAAAGAAATGGAAGATGATACTATTTGCTTCATTTCAAATGAAAATAACTGGGTTTCCATTGTCGGCGCGAAGGTACAATATCGAATACCAGGTTTGGGCTCGGATGATTTTCCTGAAGTGAGAGAGGATGATGATGTCCGATATTTCGATCTGCCCTGTAAAATTGCGAGAGAAATGATAGAAAAAACTTTTTTTGCGGCATCGAATGATGACATGAGACCCGGTCTTAACGGGGTATATCTAAAGAAAGAAGGCAGTAAAATTGAAATGGTTGCAACGGACGGTCACAGGCTGGCAATGAGCACCAAGGAAATCGGGAATTCAGAGCGTTCTGAAGTGAATGTGGAGGGGATCATTATTCCCAAAAAAGGAATAAATGAGATCAGACGGCTTGTTGACGATGAACTGAATTCAATCCAATTCGGCATTACCAAAGGTGTGTGCATTGCCAAAAAAGCTGCTATAATGCTTCGCGTAAGCTTAATCGATTCAGTATATCCAGAATATGGAAAGGTCATACCGAAAGCGGGTGGAACCAAAATAATGGTAGACCGGAGCAAGATGCTGCACTCATTAAGAAGAATGAGCGTGATGTCAAGCGAAATGTTCAGCGGTGTAAAAATTCATCTTTCAGAAGGAAAAATGACACTTAATTCCATCAATCCCGAGATAGGGGAAGCGAATGATGAAATAGATGTCTTTTACGAGGGAGAACCTATGAACATAGGATATAATGTCAGATATCTCATTGATGCAATAGAGGTTCTCGATGAAGAGTTGATTTCTTTTGAATTGAGGAGTAATGAAGGGCCGGGCGTGATCAGGTCGGCTGAAAACGATACCTATTTATGCGTGGTAATGCCGATCAAGCTTGGAAAGGAGCAAATGTAAGAACGTGGCAGAAACATATGGCGCTGATAATATAAAAGTCTTGGGCGGGTTGGAAGCGGTAAGGAAGCGGCCGGCCATGTACATAGGAAGCACCGGAAAAGACGGGCTTCATCATCTTGTATATGAGGTGGTTGATAACAGCATAGATGAAGCTACATCCGGGTATTGCGACACCATAGATGTAAAGATTCGTATCGATAACAGCGTCGTAGTAGAGGATAACGGGCGGGGCATACCTATAGATATACATAAGACTGAAAAAGTATCTGCAGCAGAAGTGGTTATGACGAAGCTGCATGCAGGAGCGAAATTCAGCAATGACAGTTACAAAATCTCGGGAGGACTTCATGGGGTAGGAGTTTCGGTCGTGAATGCCCTCTCAAGTTACCTGGAACTCGAAGTAAGAAGAGAAGGAAAAGTATACAGACAGAGTTACAGGCAAGGAGTTCCGGAGGCGCCACTTAAGGAGGTGGGAAAAACAAAACGCAGGGGAACGATTGTAACATTTCTCCCGGATACGGAGATATTCGGAGATATTGATTTCAGTTTTGACGTTCTTTCGAATCGATTAAGGGAATTGGCCTTTTTAAATCGGGGAGTGAAGATTACTCTTAAAGATGAAAGAATAGATAAGGTATCTGAATTTCTTTACAAAGGCGGTATAGTATCTTTTGTGGAATACTTGAACCGGAATAAGCGGCCCCTTCATAAAAAACCTGTTTTTATAAGCGGAGAGCGTGATGATTCTCAGGTGGAAGTCGCTCTTCAATATAATGATTCATATATGGAGAATGTGTTTTCATATGCAAACAGTATTAACACTACCGAAGGGGGAACTCACCTGATAGGGTTCCGATCGGCTCTTACCCGTGTGATAAATACCTATGCCATCAGTACGGGTCTTTTAAAAAATGGAAAGATTTCCCTCAAAGGGGAAGATGTGCGCGAAGGATTGGCCTGCGTGATAAGTGTGAAATTGAAACAGCCGCAATTTGAAGGCCAGACAAAGACGAAACTCGGAAACAGCGAGATGAAAGGTCTTGTTGAGGCAGTTGTCTATGAGAAACTGAGTATTTATTTTGAAGAAAATCCGGCTGTTGCAAAGCAGATTGTTACAAAATCTACTGAAGCTGCCAGAGCGAGGGAAGCTGCACGAAGGGCGCGGGAACTTACGAGAAGGAAAACATCTCTCGAAGTATCCGCACTTCCGGGAAAATTGGCTGATTGCCAGGAAAAAGACCCTGCACGAAGTGAACTGTATCTGGTCGAAGGTGATTCTGCCGGCGGTTCAGCCAAGCAGGGAAGAGACAGGAAAAATCAGGCTATACTGCCTCTGAGGGGTAAACTTTTGAATGTCGAAAAGGCCCGTTTTGACAAGATGCTCAGTAACAATGAGATTCGTTTTATTATTACCGCATTGGGAACGGGGATCGGGAAAGGGGACTTCGATGTCAGTAAGCTCCGGTATCACAAAGTCGTGATCATGACGGATGCCGATGTAGATGGTTTACATATCAGGACACTTCTTCTGACCTTCTTTTTCAGGAATATGAGAGAAATAGTAGAACGGGGCTACTTGTATATAGCTCAGCCGCCTCTTTTCAGAATAAGTGAAAACAAAAAAGAATTTTTTATCGCAAGCGAAGAGGAAATGGAAAATTATATCCTTGAAAATGGTGTAGAGAAGGTTCACGTATGCACGGAAGATGGGAGTGTGATTACAGGAAATAGACTTTTGGCGGTAGTGAAAAAAGGAATTCGTCTTGGAACTATCCTGGAAAAATACCATCGCAAGGGAAAGCATCGGGATATAATACATTATCTGGCGGCGGATCCTGACTTTTCTGCAGATGACTTTAATGTGAGCGAAAACCTCCTTAAGCTTGGAAAGAAAATTGCACACACCATAGGAGATTCAGTCAGGTCGGTGTGGATCGATGAGGATATAGAACATGGGGGGTATACACTGTTGTTTCGTATAGCCGTAAACGGATACGAAAATACCACATGGATCAAAAAAGATATTTTTAGTCAACCAAAGTTTGCGGAAGCCCAATCGCTTGTGAAACAGATGAATGTTCTTGGAAGAGCACCGTATACAGTCTATGAGAAAGAAGACGGCGAGAAAGTCGCGGAAACACTCTTTGCAAGTCTTAAAACGTTAATTGACTATATCATTGCAAGCGGGAAAAAAGGGATTTCGGTTCAGCGATATAAAGGTCTTGGCGAAATGAATCCGGAGCAGCTGTGGAGAACGACAATGGATCCGGAGAAAAGAACATTGCTTCAGGTAAAAGTTGAAGATGCTGTTGTGGCGGATGAAATATTCACTACGCTAATGGGCGATCAAGTGGAGCCGAGGCGTGACTTTATATTTCAGAATGCCTTGAATGTATCGAACCTTGACATATAATGCCAGAAGATCAGGAGTAAGTTTTCTTTTTTTGGGGTCGGCATCGTCGAGAGGATAGATTACCGAATGGATGTCCGGCCCCTCTTTTTATCAGGAGGATGAAGCAGAATGGATCAACTTCTTCGACAGCGGAATTTACCTGTCAATATAGAAGACGAAATGAAGAAATCCTATGTGGATTACGCCATGAGCGTGATTAAAGGAAGGGCTATTCCGGATGTGAGAGATGGTATGAAACCGGTGCACAGAAGGGCTCTTTTCGCCATGTCCGAGCTTGGAAACCGCTGGAACAGAGCTTACAAGAAATCGGCACGTATTGTTGGTGATATCATAGGTAAATATCATCCACACGGTGATACGGCCGCCTACGACACCATTGTAAGAATGGCGCAGGATTTCTCTATGCGCTATCCGTTAATTGACGGTCAGGGAAACTTTGGTTCCGTTGACGGTGATCCTCCGGCTGCCATGAGATATACAGAAGTCAGAATGGCCAGAATTACTGATGAAATACTTGCGGATTTAGAAAAAGAGACCGTTGATTTTCAACCTAATTACGACGAATCTTTAAAAGAGCCGATTGTTCTGCCATCTAAACTTCCAGCACTCCTTTTGAACGGTTCCTCGGGAATTGCAGTTGGGGTCACCACGAATATTCCACCACACAATCTTGTTGAAGTATGCGATGGCCTTACCGCCCTGATACGCAATCCAGAGATTTCAACAGAAGGACTCATGCAGTTCATAAAAGGTCCGGATCTTCCCACGGCTGGTTTCATTAATGGAAAGGCGGGCATTATATCTGCATATAAAACAGGGAGAGGAATAATAAGGATCAGGGCGCGGGCCATCATCGAAAGAATAGCGAAAGGTGACAAAGAAAGTATCGTTGTAACGGAAATTCCATATATGGTAAACAAAGCCGCCTTGATCGAAAAAATATCGGAACTGGTCAAGGAAAAAAAGATTACCGGAATTAGCGATTTGAGAGATGAATCGGATCGTGAGGGGATGAGGATTGTCATTGATCTTAAACGCGACGAGACAGCAAGTGTCATTTTGAATCAGTTATATAAGCAAACCCAGATGGAATCGACCTTTGGAATAATTATGCTTGCAATCGACCAAGGGCAGCCAATAGTCCTGACTCTTAAAAATTACCTGCAAAAATTTGTGGAATTTCGAACCGAGGTAGTCGTCAGAAGAACTCAGTTTGATCTTCGAAAAGCCCGGGAGCGACTTCATATACTGGACGGTCTTTTGGTGGCTATAGACCACATAGATGAAGTCGTTGCTATTATAAAGGCTTCAAAGAATCCGAAAGAGGCGGCGGAAAAATTAATGTCGCAATTCGGATTATCAGAAATCCAGGCAAAATCGATCCTGGATATGAGACTTCAAAGACTTACGGGGCTGGAGCGCGATAAAATAAGAGAGGAACACCGTGAAGTCACAAAATTAGTAGCCGAGCTGGAGGGAATTCTTGCAGATCCGGAGAAAGTAAAGCAAATTATTATCGAAGAACTGGAAGATATAAAAAAACGCTTCGGCGATTCTCGAAGAACCGAAATAATCCAGGAAAGTGAAGATATCAATATTGAGGATATGATCGTCGAAGAGGACGTGGTGGTGACCATATCGCACCAGGGGTATATTAAACGCAATCCGGTAAGCCTGTATACGAGCCAGCATAGGGGAGGCAGGGGCAAGGTGGGAATGGGAATCAAGGAAGATGATTTTGTAGAGAAAATTTTCATTGCCTCATCCCACAGTCTTATCCTTTTTTTCACCAGCCGGGGACGTGTGCATTGGCTGAAGATCTATCAAATACCGCAAGCGGGCAGGCTTGCAAAAGGAAAGGCCATAGTCAACCTTATAGAAATTGAAAACGGCGAAAGCATAAGCGCCGTTTTTCCAGTGAAGAACTTTGAAGAAGGTAAATTCATAATAATGGCAACCAAAAGAGGAATTATTAAAAAAACTGAACTTACTGCCTATTCTCACCCCAGAGCCGGCGGAATTATTGCAATAACTCTCGATGAAGGCGATGAACTGATAGATGTCGACAGAACCGACGGCGAGCAAGATGTATTTCTTGGAACAAGGCATGGCCACTCAATTCGATTTCATGAAACCGATGTAAGGTCAATGGGACGTACCGCCAGGGGAGTGACAGGAATTAGAATGAATAAGGATGATGAGGTTGTAGGAATGGAAATTGTAACTGCCGGAAAATCCATTCTCACCGTATCGGAAAACGGCTTCGGAAAAAGAACCGAAATTGCAGAATATCGTTCACAGTCTCGAGGAGGAAAAGGAATTATCAATTTAAAGACAACTCAGCGCGTAGGTTGTGTCACCAGAATCAGACAGGTTTCAGGAGAAGAAGATATTATGCTGATAAGCAATGCAGGAAAAATTATACGCGTGAATACAGAGGAGATTCCTCTACTTCACCGAGGCACTCAGGGTGTCAAACTAATTGAGCTCGATACCGAAGAGCGGCTGGTGGGACTCGCACGTGTTGAACGTGAAGTTGAAACAAAGGGACTGGCTGTACCGGAAGAATCCGAAGCAGAAATTCAGATGACTATATTCGAAGATCTACCTTCTGAAGAAGCACCTGAAGAGGAATAAAAAAAGACTTTCGAAAAGGAAAGCCGTACAAGAGCTGCAAGGGAAGTGTTAGTTCAAACATTCAGAGTTTATGAAATTTCGCAATGATTCACCTAAATATGACGGGATGGATACTTGTTATTTTTTGTGCGATCATGACCGGTTTTTCAAAAGCAGGCATCATGGGTGCAGGTGCGGTTGTGGCACCAATTCTGGCGAGTATAATGCCTGCCAGGGAATCAACTGGTTTTTTGCTCCCCATGTTGATAATAGGCGATCTTACGGCGACCATTTACTGGAGGCGACATGCGAAATGGTCCAAACTGGCCGGGCTGATACCGTGGACATTGATTGGAGTTATTTTAGGTTGGCTATGGCTTGGCAAAATAAGCGACCGTCATCTCATGGCAGTAATAGGCGCCATTGTTCTTATTTTGGTAGTGCTTCATCAGTGGCAGCAAAGACGACCGGATTTTACGGAGCATATACCGCATAGCAGATGGTTTGCATCCATAATGGGAATTCTGGCTGGTGCAACGAGCATGCTTGCAAATGCTGCAGGACCTATTCTTGTCATATATCTTCTGGCAATGAAACTTGAGAAATCAAGCTTCATAGGTACAGCAGCGATTTTTTTTCTCATATTGAATGTTTCTAAAATGCCTTTCAGTGCAAATTTGGATCTTGTTACGAAAAGTTCATTATTATCTAATCTTGCAGCGGCGCCTTTTATAATAATCGGCGCTATTTTGGGAATTGTCGCGGTGCAGAGAATACCTCAGCGGTTTTTCGACCGCATCATGCAATGTGCAACAGCCGCGATGGCGGTGTATCTTTGTGTAAAAGCAATGTTTTGATTTGGCTTGCCAAAAAAGGACTTAATGACTACACTTCCAATTACAATCGGAGGTTGAAATTTTTTAATGAATGGAAAAACGAACACAGAAAGTAAAAAATCACAGGGAGAATCGTTATGGCTGTAAATATGCCTGAGAACGTGCAGGATCTGGTAATTATTGGAGGAGGGCCTGCCGGATTGACGGCGGGACTCTATGCTTCACGAGCAGGTATGAAGACGGTTATTTTAGAGGGTAAATCGACGGTGAGTCAGATTACTGTAACCGATAGTATAGAAAATTATCCGGGCATACCGGAAGTAAGCGGATTCGAGCTCCATGATCGATTCAGAACCCAGGCGGTCAGTTTCGGAGCATATGCCAGTACTGACGAAGCCCGTTCGGTTGAAAAAATTCTTCTTGGTGAGTATGAGGGATGGAAAATCACTACTGAAGATACGATCTTGTATTCACTGTCTGTCATTATCGCTACAGGAGCAAAATGGCGGGCTCTTGGTGTTCCGGGAGAAGAACAATTTTTGGGAAGGGGTGTTTCCTATTGTGCAACGTGTGACGGTCCCTTTTACAAAAAAAGAAAAGTCGCCGTTGTCGGAGGGGGAGATACAGCAATTCAAGAAGCTGTTTTTCTGACCAAATTTGCTGATAAAGTTACAGTCATTCATAGAAGAGATAAACTTCGTGCGGCGAAAATCCTGCAAAAGAGGGCATTTGCGAATGACAAGATTGAATTTGAATGGAATTCTGTGGTTCAGGAAGTAGAAGGACAGGATTTTGTTACCTCCCTTCGTCTGAAAAACTTGAAAAACCTTGAACAAGACAGAAAGATATCTGTAGACGGCGTTTTCGTTTTTATTGGCCTTGATCCCATAACTGATTTTATTAAAGGGGTTGTCAATCTAGATATCGGTGGTTATATTATTGCAGACGCCTTGATGAGGACTTCAGAGCCAGGGATTTTTGCATGCGGTGACTGCATTGCCAAGCCTTTAAGACAGGTGATTACCGCATGTGGCGATGGTGCAACAGCCGCCCATGAAGCTCAACTGTATGTTGATGAATTGAAAGGTCAGGCATATTGATAGGCAGTAAGAAGGAGAAAATGATGCCAATTTTTGAATATAGGTGTAACAAATGCGGAAATGAATTTGAGGAAATTCGGTCGGTGAAGGACGATTCCCCGATTACATGTCCTTCGTGCAAGGGAACGGATGTCAAGAAGAAGGTTTCAACATTCGGGTCGGGAAAAATTGGAGACGGGAATTCAGCCTGTTCCGGTTCATCACGTTTTACTTGAGGTTGAAATTTATCCGGCGGTGCCGGGTAATAGAAAAGATTGTAAAGGAGAAGATTTAATGCCTATTTATGAATATATTTGCAAGCATTGCAATCATCAGTTTGAAATGATTCGATCTACGAGAGATTTGGATTCAGACATAGAATGTCCGCAGTGCAGCGTAAAAGGTGTAGAAAAATTAATGTCGATTTGTAAGGCTAAAGTTGAAATGTCTTTTTCAGACTTTAACAATATGGGAGCCGGAACTTCCGGCAGCAGCTGCTCCGGTTGTACGGCTTCATCGTGCACCGGTTGTTCTTCCAAATAAGGATCTCCGGGCAGCAAGAATTTGATTGCCGGCAGAAAAAGAAAAATTTGTTGATTACCTGAAAAAACAAGCACGTAAGAAAACCTTAAGCCCTTTCTGCGTCACTTTTTAAAAACCGCTGAGGAACTGTATGGATTTCTGGCAGCATCTGCCCATGCATATCGATCCGACACTTGTGAAGATCGGTTCTTTTCAAATACGGTATTACGGGCTTATGTATCTGATTGCCTTCTTCCTCACTTACATCCTTGTTATTTACAGAATTCGCAAGGAAAAAATTTCCTATTCAAAAGAAGCTGTTCAGGATTTTTTTGTCTGGGGAATAGTGGGGCTTATTGTCGGTGCACGTGCAGGATATGTTATATTCTATAACTGGTCCTATTTCCTGGAACATCCGCTGGAAATAGTCCTGCCTTTTCAATTTAATAATGGAATCATTTTTACGGGGATAAGCGGGATGTCGTACCATGGAGGTATTGTGGGCGTCCTGATGGCATCCCTGATTTTCTGCAGGATTAAAAATCTTGAAATTCTTCCCTTTGCCGATCTTTTCGCGCCTGCCGCTCCTCTGGGGTATACTTTCGGGCGGATAGGCAACTTTTTAAATGGGGAATTATACGGAAGGGCAACTACTGTTCCTTGGGGAATGTATTTTCCACAAGATCCTTCAGGTCAGCTTCGTCATCCTTCACAGCTATATGAAGCTTTTTTTGAAGGGATAGCTCTTTTTATCATTCTATGGTCTATTCGGAAGAAAGTTCCAATGGATGGATCGCTCTTCGCACTGTATCTTATAGGATACGGAACTGTTCGTTTTTTTATTGAATTCGTCAGACAGGCAGATCCACAGATCGGCCTTATAGGAGAATTCTTGACAATGGGTCAAATCCTTTGTCTCTTAATGGTTGTTTCAGGTCTTATTCTTTTTGCTCACCGCCGTATATCGGGCTGATGAACTATCGAAACGGTACGTTTAAATTCAGCAGATTTCAATAAACGCCGCCTTTACAGCCGCTGAATTAATTGATACTATCGGCTGGCAAATACGATTGCATTCAGCTTCGAACACTGAGGAGAAGATTTTGTAAGCTCGGAGGAGTATACCGGATACACTTATATGATGTATAAAGGAGGACGGAATGGAAAAAAGACTGGTGATTATTGGAGGAGGTGCGGGCGGACCTTCTACTGCGGCCGAAGCCAAACGGCAAGATCCTTCGCTTGCAGTTACGATACTCGAGGCTGGAGAATTCGTTTCCTATGCGGCCTGACCGATGCCCTATTACATCGGCGATGTAATAAAGGATTCCAGAAAATTGATAGCGAGAACCCCGGAAGAATTCACGAAACAAGGCATCGAGGTCAGGCTGAACACACCGGTCGACCAAATTGATACCCGGAAGGGGCATGTAGTTCTCAGAAGCGGAGAGAGAATTCCCTACGATATGCTCACAGTTGCTACAGGAGCTTCTGCAAGTGTTCTTCCAATTCCCGGTCTTGATCTTGACGGGGTTTTCACTTTGAAAAATTTGACAGATGCCATTCGGATCAAAAACTATATAGAGAATAATAATGTTAAAAAGGCAATTATCCTTGGCGCAGGATTTGTTGCCATGGAGATGAGTGAAGCCTTTCGAAAACGCGGAATTCACACTGAGGTAGTGTATAGGGGAGAACTGCCTGTAAAAAAATGGGACCCCGTTTTTTCCAGGCGCATTCTTGAAGAACTTCAACGCAATAATGTATCATTTCTTACAGGAAGAAACCCCGTTGCCATTGAACAAGGATCCGGAGGTCTGCTTTATTTACTGACCGATAAGGAAACATTTGATGCGGATATCATAATTCTGGCTTTAGGAGTGAAGCCCGAAACGGCAATGGCTGAAAAAGCCGGTGTCAAACTCGGCAAATCGGGTGCAATAAAGGTGGATTTTTCTCAACGCACCTCCAGAGATGAAATTTACGCTGCCGGAGATTGTGCCGAAGTATTCCATATGGTAAGCAGAGAATGGGTATATTTTCCTTTGGGCGATATAGCGAATAAGCAGGGACGGACAGCAGGCCGGAATATTGGCGGCAATCCCATGTCTTTTTCCGGAGTGGTAGGCGCACAGGGATTTAAAGTCTTCGATCTTGAGGTCGCGGCAACTGGATTGGATGAGAGGGAAGCGAAAAGAAAAGGGTTTTATCCGGTAAGCGCTGTGATTAAAGGTAATTATATGGCACGGTCAATGGATGCTGCTGCAACTCTCGATCTTAAGTTAATCGCCGACAAGTCTACTGCCCGGCTTCTGGGAGCTCAGGCAGTTGGATGCGCAGGGGTTGTAGGCCGCATAAATACCCTTTCTGCCTGTTTATGGAATGAGATGGACCTTGATCAGATTGGCTATTTGGATCTCGCCTATTCTCCTCCTTTCGGCGGAGCCTGGGATGTAATCCAAACGGCGGCGCAAATCCTTAAACGAAAATTGTAGCGGGTTATCATTATGAAAACTCGAATCAAGAATTACGATCCTGAAGAAGTCGCTGCCGTAACCGCGGCAGCGACGAGTAGACTTATTCCCTGGGTTTCTGATCTTACTGGTATATAATTTTTCTTCTATTGCCCGCCGGTTTCATTTGCTGTTTTCCAATTATGTTTCGAACCTTTGATCCCGTATGCGGTTTGATTTTTTAAAAAAGAGATGGCATATTGAAATTTCATGTTCTCGTTTCCGGATGGTAAGTTCTATTAACGAGGAGGAGAAAAATGAACGATAAAAAGCTGGAAGGCATTATAGATGTTGCCATTTTAAGAGAGAAGGAATCCTATGATTTTTATAAATTTCTTTCTGAAAAAGTGAAGGATGCAACCGCAAAAGAGACCCTGGAATTTCTATCGGAAGAAGAAAAAAAACACAGGCAGTTTCTTTCTGACTATAGGGAAGGAAGGACAGGAGAAGGATCGTTTACTCTTCCCGATGTCATTGACTACAGAATAGCGGAGCATCTGGAGCCTCCCCCTTTAGATAAGGATATGGAAAGCAAAGATGTCTATCTTATAGCGGCTCACCGGGAGCTTCTTTCATATAATTTTTATAAGGCACTGGCAGATCTTCATCCAAAGGGAGAAGTAAAAGGGATGCTTATACTCATTGCGAATCAGGAAAAAAAACATAAAGAGAAAGTAGAATACCTTTATAGTAATACTGCCTTTCCACAAACCGCAGGTGGATGATGTACATGAATAAATCGTATGCCAAAGATACTCAGTTTTGGGAGATGCTTTCATGGGAGGTTGGGAAAAGGGGTACACAGACTTTGGGTTCCGATTTCGAGGCACTGAATTTGAAAGTATCAGAGCGAAATCTTCCCGTTATCTTTGGCGGTCTCAAAAGTTATTCCTGGGCGGCTGTTTGTCAGATTTTTTTAATATACCAGGATCATATGAATGAACTGGGAAGAAATGAATATCTCAGCATGCTTGCCGGAGCAAAGAGGGTTTTCAGAACTGCCAGTTTCGTCCGGCTCGCAATAAGAAGGATTGTGGCGAATGTTGCCGCTCCTTCAACTGCCGGAAGGACGATGAGACAGTCGGTTGCCGATACTTTTTTTGCCAACGGTCTGACTGTTACAGAAGACTACAAGGGCCCGTCAATGGACGCTCACATCTTGTCTCAGGCGCTTGATGATACACAGATTATGCATCTTTGCGATCTTATTGTTTCTCCTCCTTTGGGAATTTGGGAAGCGGTTACCGGGCAATATGCAAAAAATCGGCCCAGTTTGCTATATAGAAAAAGTAAAGATTTATATTCATGGATATTCGACAGGTGAAAGGGAGCCGAATATAGCTGTAAGGAAAAATGAAGTGGAAAAGTCTCGGGTGTTATTTTCTTTTGATAATCGAGCACCCACATAAGGAGAGATTATTTACCGGAAACTGTCGCAGTATCAGTGCCACTGCCATCGCAAGTCTTGAAATTAAACTGGTCGCCGGATCTTGCTGGCGCACAGCCCTTAAAAACTCTGTGAGATGCTGAGTGTATGTAGTGGCCTGAGTACCGGCACGGCTGATTTGCAATTTCCAAGAAACAATACACATAAAAATGTGAACCCGTCCCCGATTTACGGCTGTTTTACTTTGAGTACTTTGGCGCCGCGAATCCTGCCGCTTTTCAATTCCAGAAGCGCCCTGTTGGCTTCATCCAAGGCGAATTCTTCCACATGGGGAACGATGGGGATGCGGGCCGCCAGGTCGATGCACTCGACAATATCCCGCATCGCCACATTGGCCACACTCTTGATTTCCTTCTCAAGCCAGAGGTGACGGGGATAGTCAATATTCAGAAGATAGTCCCTGTCGCGGCTCTCCTTTCGAATCGCATTGATGACGAGCCTGCCTCCGGCTTCGAGGTGTTTCAAGGCCTCCAAAACTGGCTTCCAGGCAGGTGTCGTGTCGATTATTGAGCGGAGCGGCTCGGGAGGCGCCTCTTCCGTATCCCCGGCCCAGACGGCGCCAAGCTCGCGGGCAAAAACCCGTTCCTTCTCGCTTCTGGCGAAGACGAAGACCGGCGAGTCGGGATAGAGATAGCGGCTCATCATGAGGACCAGATGGGCCGAAGCGCCGAATCCGGTCAGTCCCAGAGACTCGCCGTTTCTGATGCCGGCAAGGCGAAGGGAACGGTAGCCGATGGCCCCGGCGCATAGAAGGGGTGCGGCCCCGGTATCGCTGAAGGCGTCCGGAATGGGTGCGGCAAAGGCCTCGGGAACGACGGTGTACTCGGCATACCCTCCCGGCGCATCCCGGCCGGTGGCCCTGAACTCGGCACAGAGGTTCTCTTCGCCGTCGGCGCAGAACCGGCAGCGGCCGCAGGCGCTGTGTATCCAGCCGATGCCGACACGGTCGCCTCTGCGAAAGCGGCTGGTCCCCGTTCCCCCTTCTTCCACCGTTCCGACGATTTCATGCCCGAGAACCATCGGAAACCGGGAAGGGGGCGTTCGCCCCTCGATCTCGTCGAGTTCCGTATGGCACACGCCGCAGGCAGCCACCTTGATCAAAAGTTCATTCTGGCCGGGCTCCGGACGGGGAAGTTCGGCCGGTTGAAGCGGTGATTCATTTTCTTCAAGATTGCATATGCCCTTCAATACCATCGCTTTCATAGGGCATCAGCTTTCCATCAGCGCCTTCAGTTCGGCGCTCTCGATTTTTTCCTTTTCCAGAAGGAGGGCCGCCCCTTTTCTGAGCGCATCCTCCTTCCCTTTCAGAATCGTGAGGGCGGTCTCATACTGCTCGGAGATAATCCGGCGTATCTCCGCATCGACGGTTTCGGCCGTTCGCTCGCTGTATTCGCTCGGTTGCGGCAGCCCCGCATCTATGAAAGGGGTTCCCTTTTCCCGTGCCAGATAGACCTGCCCCAGGGTGTCGCTCATCCCGTACTGGGTGACCATGCTTTTTGCGATATCGGTTGCCCGCGACAAATCGTTGTGGGCGCCCGTCGATATGTCGCCGAAGACGATCTCTTCGGCGGCCCGGCCGCCAAGCAGTGTGGCGATCTTGTTGAGAAGTTCCGTCTTTCTCATCAGGAACCGGTCCTCAGTGGGCACCTGCATGGTATAGCCCAGGGCGGCGATTCCCCGGGGAATGATGGAGATCTTCTGCACCGGATCGGTGCCGGGAAGGGAAAGCGCCACCAGTGCGTGCCCCATCTCGTGATGGGCGACGATTTCCCGTTCCTGCCTGTTGATAAGGCGGTTTTTCTTTTCGAGGCCCGCAATGACCCGCTCCACCGCTTCCTCGAATTCGGTCATGCCGACCTTCGGCTTTCCCCTCCGCACCGCGAGAAGGGCCGCTTCGTTTACCAGATTGGCCAGATCCGCTCCCACCATCCCCGGCGTCATTCCGGCAAGGCGTTCTACATCAAGATCCCCTTCGGCCTTGACATTCTTGAGATGCACCTTGAGTATCTCTTCCCTTCCCTTCTTATCGGGCCGGTCAACCAGCACATGCCGGTCGAATCTGCCGGGACGGAGAAGTGCCGGATCGAGGATTTCCGGCCGGTTGGTGGCGGCCATCAGGATGACCCCCACCTTGGGATCGAAACCGTCCATTTCAACAAGAAGCTGGTTGAGGGTCTGTTCGCGCTCGTCATGGCCGCCCGCCATGCCGACCCCCCTCGCCTTGCCCAGGGCGTCGAGTTCGTCGATGAAGATAATGCAGGGTGCACGGCCCTTCGCCTGGACAAAGAGGTCCCGTACCCTTGCGGCCCCAAGCCCCACGAACATCTCCACAAATTCGGAGCCGCTCAGGCTGAAAAACGGGACGCCGCTTTCTCCGGCCACGGCCTTTGCCAGGAGCGTTTTTCCCGTGCCGGGAGGTCCCACGAGAAGGATACCCTTGGGGATCTTGCCGCCCAGGGCGGTAAACTTCTCCGGTGTCTTCAGAAAATCGATCACCTCCACCAGTTCCTGTTTGGCCTCATCGACGCCGGCCACATCCTGGAAGGTGACATTCAATTCGTTTTCCATGTAGATCTTGGCCTTGTTTTTTCCCAGGGTCATGAACCCGGGCTGGCCCCCGGTCATCCGCTTCATCATGAAGTACCAGATGCCGACGAAGATGAAAATGGGAAAGACCCAGGACATAATATTCGTCAGAAAAGTCGATTCGACCTCACCCTTGAAGGTCACATTGTACTTGGCCAGCATGTCGGAAAGCTCATGGTCGACCCGTACCGTTTTGAAGGATTTCAGGTGTTCTCCGGTGGCATCGGTTCTCATTTTTCCCTGGATCTGATTGGCTGAAACGGCTATTTCCGTGACCTTTCCTTCTTCCAAAAGAGACAAAAAGGAGCTGTAGGGTATTGTTTGAACGGCAAGCATTGTAGAGATATAGTTTTGCAGAATAAGAACCACCCAGATGCCCAGCAGCACATACCAGATCGAAAACTTATGATGCTTCTCCATGATTCTTGCTCCCGCCTTTTTAGTAAATTTCCCGACTTCAGTTTTGAAATGTCAATAAAAAGTAACAAGTCGGACGGACAAACTCAAGCGAAATGTCCCGGGTAAAACTTTTTGTAACGGGAATGGAGACTCTTGCTTATTCAAAGGGCGGGGTTGCTTGAGTTCGAAATACGTGATAGCCTTAAAAACCCGAGAAATAATGCAGAAAAGATTCCAGTCAATGGAAGAAGATTTCTCGCACAAGAAATCAGAAGGTCTCGAAAAAATGCGCTTCGAAGAGATAACCGTCCGCTGTTACAGCGGTTATAAGGCAAGCGAAACCCCCAGGTCCTTTACCTATCGAGGCCGGGATTTCGCCATAGTCGAAGTTGTCGATCGCTGGTATGAAGAGGGGACAGGGAGAAGCAGGCTGGATTACTTCAAAGCACGTACGGAAGGCGGGGAGACGTTCATTATTCGCTACAACGGCCTCTTCGACAAATGGGCCATTGCCGCACCGCCGAATCGCGATGAAACGGCGCCGGAATAATAGGCCGGGAGATAGACAGCCATGTTGGATTTGGTAAAGAAATTATTCGGAAAAGAGGACGGCCAGGCGTTACCGGAACCAGCGTCTGCCCATGATATCGCCGTTGCCGCCTGTGCCCTTCTTCTGGAAATGTCGGGCATTGACGGAGCGTTCACGGAGGCTGAAAAAAACCGTGTTCTGTCGCTCGCCAAGGAAATGTTCACATTGAGCGATGAAGAGGCGGCAGTGCTTATCGATACCGCGGAACGGGAGCTGGAGGGGAGTCTTGATCTGTGGCAGTTTGCCAGGATGATCAATACGCATTACAGCAGGGAAGAAAAGGAAATGGTCGTCGAGATGGTCTGGCGGATCGCCTATGCCGACGGCCGTCTTCATGCCATGGAAGATCATCTGGTTCATAAAATAGCCGATCTCCTTCAGCTGAACCACCGGCAGCTGATCGATGCAAAAATAAGAGTCATATCCGAACTGGGAATTTATTCGCGAAAATAATTGATAACGGGTCAGCTTTGATTTTAATTGACAAGAAGGGCAAAGACAGCTATTTTCTTGCCCCTGATGCCGGTAAGAGAAGAAGAAACGCAAAACGATCGGCAAAAAATTGAATCTTTTGATTTTGCGGAATCAAAAGTGTAAAAAGCAGGTTAAGGAGGGTGCCTATGGGAAAGGGCGATATGCGGACCAGAAGAGGAAAAACATTCAGGGGGAGCTTCGGTAAGAACAGGCTCCACAAGAAAAAAGACAAAGAAAAAGAATCGAAACAGTAATTTGTGTCTCTTACAATCAATCATCTTGTATCGGGCGGCTTGATTACGAATTATTACTGCAGCTCAGAATGCCGCCATTGCCTGTATCGATGCAGCCCGCGGTGGCCTCGGGAGTTCGTAACCCCGGATGATGCAATTGAGACTTTTGCGCTGATAAAGGTCCTTGGATGCGATGCCGTGCATATCGGCGGCGGGGAACCGCTTCTGAATCCCGAAGGAGTTCTGTCTGTGCTTTCTGCTGCCGGTGAAACCGGCATGGCGATTGAATATCTCGAAACCAATTCTTCCTGGTATAAAGATACACTGTCCGCCTGTATGCTTCTGGAGAAGCTCGCTCAGGGGGGACTCGATACGTTGCTTGTTTCGATTAGCCCTTTTCACAACGAATTTGTTCCCTTTTATAAAATCAAAGGTGTAATCGAGGCCTGCCGTGATGTCGGAATTGCCATTTTCCCCTGGATGGCGGACTTTTACCTCGATCTCGATACACTTGATGAAAAGACGACCCATACACTGGAAGAGTACAGCCGCCTTTTTGGAGAAAGGTATCTGGAAGATCTTCCGCACCGATACGGAATCGTACCCGGGGGAAGAGCCCTGGAGACTCTCGGCCCCTATGTGGAGGCACAATCGATCCAAGACCTGGTGGAGGAAAAACGCGGCGGCTGTCTCGAACTTGCCCAGACCCTGCATTTTCATATAGATCTTTTCGGCAATTACATCCCGGGAATGTGCGCCGGCCTTGCCATAGCGAAAGAAGACCTCGGAAGCCCCCTCGATCCGAACCGTTATCCCATCATACACCATCTTGCGGAGGGGGGAATCGGAGCGTTTCTTGAGTGGGCCTCCGTTTGCCACGGTTTCAGGCCCCTCCATGACACCTATGCCACCGAGTGCGAACTCTGTTACGAAATCAGGCGTTATCTTGCAGTCGATCGGCCGATCGATTCAAAGGAACTGGCCCCGGCCGGTCACTACAGATGGGGACGCTAAGGCATGAGCAAATCCGGTTTTATTGTGCCGCTGTTCTCTTGATCGGGGCCGATCTGTTCGTTATTTTTGTGTACTGCCCACAAGGGTACAATCAAAAGGGGTCTTTGCACATGAAGGATTATCTGGTACGGGCGATCAGCAATGAGGCAAATGTACGGGGCCTTGCCTGCATTACGACAGTGTTGGTCGATCAAGCCAGAGTTCTGCACGGCACTCTTCCTACCGCTTCTGCGGCACTGGGCAGGACGCTGACAGGAGGCGCCCTTATGGGGGCCCTGTTGAAAAGAGACCAGCGGGTAGGAATCAAGATCGAAGGGACGGGACCGCTCAAAAAAATTATCGTCGAGGCGGACAGCACCGGGGCGGTCCGCGGCTTCGTGAAAGTGCCAGGCATCGACCTTCCGCCGAGGGGAGGGAAGCTCGATGTTGCGGGCGCCGTCGGAGGCGAAGGATTCCTGACGGTCATCCGTGACGAGGGGCTCAGTGAACCCTACCAGGGCATCGTCAGGCTTCGCTCCGGAGAAATCGCAGAGGACCTGGCCTGGTATTTTGCCGATTCGGAACAGATTCCCTCCGCCGTCGGCCTCGGCATCTTTGTCGAACCGGGCGGTCAGGTTTCGGCAGCCGGAGGATTTCTGTTTCAGGCGCTTCCTCCATCCGACGATTCGATGATCGATTCCTTGATTGATCGCCTTTCGAATCTTTCTCCCGTGACATCGCTGATACGGGAGGGGAACACGCCTGAAGACATCCTTTCCGTGGTATTCGGCGATATCCCTTTTCATGAACTGGAGAAGCGGGAGCTCTTGTATCGATGTTTCTGCAATAGGGAGAAAATAGAAAAAATTCTTATTTCGCTCGGGTTCGACGAGTTGAAGGCCCTTCGCATGGAAGAAGGTTCCGCCGATGTCACCTGCGAATTCTGCCGGTCCGTCTATCATTTTTCCGAATCCGATCTGGATGCGCTTCTGGAAGAAATGTAACATTGCCGAACCCATGCAACCGTTCAACTGAAATTTGTAAATGCGTTTTTACGAAAAATTATATATAAATAAAGGTAATCACCAGTGAAAGGGGAAGAGCCATGTGGGATTATACCGACAAAGTGAAAGATCACTTTCTCAACCCTCGCAATGTAGGGGATATAGAAAATCCGGACGGTGTCGCAGAAATAGGATCGATTGCCTGCGGCGATGCATTGAAATTCATGTTCAAGCTCGACGAAAGCAAACGGATCAAGGAAGCCAAGTTTAAGACCTTCGGCTGTGCGAGCGCTATTGCCTCCGCATCGGCCTTGACGGAGATGGTGAAGGGAATGACCGTTGAAGAGGCGGAAGGGATCACCAATCAGGATATCGCTGAATACCTGGGGGGACTGCCCGATGCAAAGATGCACTGTTCCGTTCTCGGCCGGCAGGCCCTGGAAGCCGCCATCGGTCATTACAGGGGAGTTCCGGCGGAAAAAACCGAAGAACGGATCGTCTGCGAATGTTTCGGTGTCACCGATCATGAAATCGAACGGGCGATCAGGGAAAACAATCTCACCAGCGTGGAAGAGGTGACAAACTATACAAAGGCCGGCGGCGGATGCGGGAGCTGCCATGGCGACATTCAGGAGATCATCGATCGGGTGTGGTCCGAAAAGAAGACGATAACGAAGCCAAAACTTACCAATATCCAGAAGATCAAGCTGATCGAAGAGACGATCGATCGCGAAATAAGACCTTCACTCAAGGTGGACGGCGGGGATATCGAACTCATCGATATTGTGGGGAATCGCGTCCTCGTGGCCAAGCGGGGCGCCTGCGTGGCCTGTCCTGCCTCCCAGCAGACCCTCAAGGGCCTGGTCGAGGCAAAGCTTCGCGAATTCGTTTCCCCCGATCTGATTGTGGAAGAGGTGACAGAATGAAGCCCCTCTATTTCGACAATAACGCGACGACGCAGATCGCCCCTGAAGTGCTCGAGGTCATGATGCCCTACTTCAAAGAATTCTACGGCAATCCTTCCAGCATGCATTCTTTCGGAGGCCAGGTGGCGAAAGCGATCAGCGAAGCCAGGGAGAAGGTGGCGCGCCTTCTCGGCGCGTCTCCCGATGAAATAATTTTTACGAGCTGCGGCACGGAAAGCGATAATACCGCCATCATGTCGGCGCTGGCGGTCAACCCGGACAAGCGTCACATCGTCACAAGCCGCGTGGAACATCCTGCCGTACGAGGGCTTTCACTGTACCTGGCGAAGCAGGGGTACCGTATAACGGAAATTCCCGTGGACAAGGATGGCCTCCTCGATATGGAGAGCTATCGGAAAAGTCTTTCCAGCGATACCGCCATTGTAAGCCTTATGTGGGCGAACAACGAAACGGGCGTCATATTTCCGGTGGCCGAGGCGGCCGCAATGGCCCGGGACAGAGGCATTCTCTTCCATACCGATGCCGTCCAGGCGGGGGGTAAGATACCGATCAGCATTCACAGGACCGCCATCGATATGCTGTCCCTATCGGGTCACAAACTCCATGCCCCGAAGGGGATCGGTGTGCTCTATCTCAGAAAGGGAACGAAATTTTCACCTTTTCTGATCGGAGGGCACCAGGAACAGGGGCGTCGGGGCGGAACTGAAAATACCCCAAGCATCGTAGGACTCGGAAAGGCCTGTGAATTGGCCCTCAAGAACATGGACCGTGAGGCAACCTTCGTCAGGGGATTGCGGGACCGGCTCGAGCACGAGATCATAACCAGAATTCCGGAATGTAAAATAAACGGCGACAGAGAGCATCGCCTTCCCAATACGACGAATATCAGCTTCGAGTTCGTAGAGGGGGAAGGAATTCTGCTGATGATGAACGAATACGGCATCTGTGCCTCTTCCGGTTCCGCCTGTACCTCCGGTTCGCTCCAGCCCTCGCACGTCATGCGGGCCATGGGGGTCCCCTTTACGATGGCGCACGGCTCGATCCGGTTCAGTTTGAGCATCTACAATACGGAAGAGGATGTCGATTTCGTTGTCGAAAAGATAGTCCCTATAATAGAGACCTTGCGAAAAATGTCGCCCTACTGGACCGAGACCGGACATTCCTGCTCGGTTCAGTAAAAATCAGATGCCCGGCGCCTTTTCGGCGTGCCGTGGAATGAAGGGGGGATCATTATGGACAAGCAGTCGGCCGAGGACCGGTGCAAAGGGGAGATTGCCGACAACCTCCACTTGCGCCAGGAGCTTCCCGGGATCGTCCGCGACCTTGTCGCGACCTGCAGCTATGAAGGCTGTTTCGATCATGTCGATCCCGAATCGATCTCATCGCGGGAGATCATCATCGATATCGTGAACCGCACCTACCGGATTCTCTATCCCGGCTATTTCACCCGGAGGCGCATCGACCGGGTAAACCTTGAATTTTATTACGGCCAAAAGATAACGGAGCTTTTCGATTTACTGGCCGATCAGATTTCCCGGGCCATCCGGCATGACTGCCTGCGATACGGCCTACCATGTACCGACTGCCGCCACCGCGGAAGTTCCGAGTCCCTCCGATTTTTGCGCAGCCTGCCTGCTATGCGCGTGGTTCTGGGAAAAGATGTCCGGGCTACATGGGAAGGAGACCCTGCCGCAAAAAGCCATGACGAGATAATCGTAAGCTATCCGGGGCTCTTTACGATCACGGTCTACAGAATGGCCCATCAACTGCAGGAGCAGAACGTGCCGCTCATTCCCCGGATTATGACCGAGCATGCCCACAGTTTCACCGGGATCGATATTCATCCCGGCGCCGAAATCGGCGAAAGTTTCTTTATCGATCATGGCACCGGCGTCGTTATCGGCGAGACAACACGAATCGGAAACCGCGTCAGGATTTACCAGGGAGTAACCCTGGGGGCGCTTTCGCTTAAAAAGGCCGAGGTAGAGCAATTGAGGGGCAGGAAGCGGCATCCTACGATCGAGGATGACGTCATTATCTATGCCGGTGCCACGATTCTCGGAGGTGACACGGTCATCGGCGCCCGATCGACCATCGGAGGCAACGTGTGGCTCACAGAGTCGGTGCCGCCGGATACGGAGGTGTTTGCGGGAAAAGCAGAACTTGTGTTCAAGAGCGCAGTGCATGGAAGCGGTCTGGCGGAAACCACCCCTTAGAGCTGAAGGAAGGAACGCACCTTTCAAAACCAAGAACGACCGCTTTAATCCGTTTCTCGAATATATCCGTTTACAGTAAAGGAGGGATTTTTTATGGCGCCATATTATTCTCATATCATCAGCACCATCGGCGGAACGCCTCTTGTCAGGCTGAACCGGATCGCGGCGGGAATAAATGCGACAATCCTTGCCAAGCTCGAGTTCAGAAATCCCCTGGGCAGCGTGAAGGACCGCATCGGCGCCGCCATGATAGAAAAGGCGGCAAGAGAGGGGCTCATACACAAGGACACCATCATTGTCGAACCGACCAGCGGAAATACCGGTATCGCCCTGGCATTTGTTGCGGCTGTCAAGGGATACCATCTTGCGCTCACGATGCCTGAAACCATGAGTGTGGAGCGTCAGAAGCTCTTACGGCATCTCGGAGCGGATTTGTTCCTTACTCCTGCTGACGAGGGAATGGCGGGAGCTATCGCAAAGGCAGAAGAAATCCTTAAGAGCCAAACCAATGTGTATATGCCCAATCAGTTTTCAAATCCCGCAAATCCCGAAATTCATCGAAGGACTACGGCGGAGGAAATCTGGCGCGATACGGAAGGTCTTGTGGACATTCTTGTTGCCGGCGTCGGAACGGGGGGGACCATTACGGGAGTCTCCGAGGTGATCAAACAGCGGAGGCCTTCGTTTCAAGCCGTTGCCGTCGAACCCGCCGCCTCACCGGTGATCTCGGGAGGCAAGCCGGGTCCGCATATGATCCAGGGGATCGGCGCAGGATTTATTCCCGACAATCTGAACATCAAAATAGTAGATGAAGTCGCAACGGTTACCAATGAAGAGGCCTTTGAGACGGCGAGAACACTTGCCAAATTGGAAGGGATATCATGCGGTATTTCCTCGGGCGCCGCAGTGTCGGCGGCGCTTGAAGTGGCTCGTCGCCTCGAAAATGCCGGAAAGCTCATTGTAGTGATCCTTGCCAGCTATGGTGAGCGCTACCTTAGCACGCCCCTGTTTACCATGTAATCCGGAATGAGAACCAGGGCTTCCGGCCGCTGGAGGTAATATGTGCCTCGTCAATCCTTCAGGGGAACTGCTTTACGGGTTCAGGAGTTTGAATCCCGTTGCGGGATCGTGAAGGCGAACCCCCGTGGACTCGATAATCTCGAAAAGGACGGCTTCCATTACCTGCCAGACTTTCACGCCATTCCGTACGCAGCCGGTTACAGTGGCATTTTCTCTGCCGCAGGCGATATGCATGTGAAGGATCGGATCTCCTCCTTCATCAGGAAAAATAGTTCCCGTTCCCGCGATTTCGGAGACGTTTTCAAGAATCGTTTCCATGGGTACGATAGCCGGCGCCCGGCCGTTCTCGGGCCCGACGATAAGACGGCTGTTTCGATCGGCACCGCCCAGAATTATCACCGCTGCTGCAGGTATCTTTTCCATCCTCGCAAGTCTCTCGATTTCTTCATGAATGATATCCCCGTCTTCGAGACGAATTACAAAAATTCTTCCCTGCCGGGCCTGTGAGTACTTCATTCTTTATCCTCCGGTTTCGATTTTTCTGCCTTAGGAATTGCGACCTCTTGACGCCAAATAGCCTCTGCCGCAATACGATTCATTTTTTCTGTTTATTATGAGCACCTATGATGGTATCATTTTTTTTTTAAAAAAAGAATAAGGGTCGAAAATCGACGCTCTCCTTTTCAGGGTTCCGAGATCCAAAGAGGTGAACGCTGAGGGACTCTTTTCTATCCCCCAAGGAGGAGTTGATAATGGTATATAAAAAAAACATGTTCTGGCATTCTGTTGCCGCACTGGTATTTCTGGCGGTGATAGTCTTGCCCGCTGCAGCCGCCGATAACAAAACAGCAGACAATAAACCTGTCGCCCTTGTCAATGGAAAGGTGATTCCACGGGCCGATTTTGAAGCCGAACTGAACAAAATCAGACAACAATACGAAACGCAGGGGAAGACGCTTTCGGAAGAACAAATCGCTTCATTGAAAGAAAACATTCTGGACAAGTTTATCAGAATAGAGGTGCTCTGGCAGGAGGCACTCAAAAAGAATATAACTGCGGATAAAAAAGAAATATTGGAACAGAAAAGTAAGCTAAGGGAGCGTTTTCCGGATGAGAAGGCCTTTGAGGCGGCATTGACGGACATGGGTCTTACCGAATCGGAACTCAATGAGAAGCTCGGTCAGAGTGTGGCGATTCAAAAGCTGATCGAAGAGGAAGTCGCAAAAAAGGTCACTGTTTCCGAGAAAGAGATGAAGTCCTTTTACGAAGAGAATCCGCAATACTTTAAAGAACAGCCTCAGGTCAAGGCAAGCCATATTTTAATCAAGGTTGAAGAAAACGCGACCGATGCAGAGAAGGCGCAGGCTAAAGATAAAATCAGGCAAATTCAGGAAAAGCTTAAAAAAGGGGCGGATTTTGCGGCTCTCGCAAAGGAATATTCACAATGTCCAAGCAGTGCACAGGGGGGAGACCTTGGATTTTTCGGAAGGGGCCGGATGGTTAAACCATTTGAGGACGCAGCATTTGCGCTCAAAGAAGGGCAAATCAGTGATGTAGTGGAATCACCCTTCGGATATCATCTGATCAAGGTGACCGAAAAAAAGGAAGCGAAGACGATGAGCTTCGACGAAGCCAAGGAAAAAATCGAGCAGTATCTTATAGAGAAACACATAAAACAGAAAGTTGATCAATATATTACCACATTGGTTAAAGAGGCAAAAATAGAAAAGTTCTTCCAGGATTAAAGGCCGCCCGAAAAGGGCGGTCTCTAAAGGGCAGCAGTTTTCAGGCGGCATTATTTCCGAGAAGGCTGAGAATCTTGTCAATAAAGGATCGCTTCTTTTCCCGGCGGCCGGTCGAAGGGGACGTTGCACCGGGTTCCGGTGCCGTTTCCTCTTGAGGAGCTTGGGTATGTTCTTTATCAGTCTGAAAGGTGTCCCCGTACTTCGCCTGATAGTAGGCAATCCGTTCCTCCCGAGAAGTGTTTCCGGAAGGAGCGGCCTCCTGTTTCCCCGATGGCCTTTCAGCATTCTTCCGCCGCTTGCGTTTTTTCCGCGAAAGGAGTACGTCTTCTCCCCCGATTTTTTCTTCCGGGGTGAAAGCCTTCGTTCGGGACAGTCTTCTTTTTTTTGAATCGGCAGCCGATGTGTTAATTCCCCCTTCCCTTTCGCGGCGATGAAATTGTTTTTTTTCTTTATCTTCAAGCCTGAACCTCATGCCGGCACTTTTATCGGATTCAAAGAGAGCTTCTTCCGGCCAGAGAACGGGAATTTTCATTCCGATATAGGTTTCAATCGCTTCTAAACCGTAGACGTATTTTTCACAGGCAAGAGAAACGGCTTTTCCGGTTTTTCCTGCCCTGGCTGTGCGGCCGATCCGGTGCACGTAATTTTCGCAATCCTGAGGAATATCATAATTAATGACAAGCTCGAGGTCATCGACATGGAGGCCTCTGGCGGCCACATCGGTGGCAACGAGAAAGGGGATGTCTCCCGATTTGAGCCTCTTTATTATCTTCTCCCGTTTGCGTTGCGGCAAATCCCCGATCAGGTACTCACATGGAAATCCGTTACATTCCAGGCGTTGCGAAAGTTCGTAGGCATCGTGCTTTGTATTGGTGAAAATGAGCGCATTTCGGGGTGCTTCTCTTTTCATCACACCAAGAAGGAGATTGATCTTCTCGTGAAAGCCTATATGATAGAGCTCCTGAAATACCTCTTCTACGACCTTCTGATCGGGTGTCACCGCTATTTCGACGGGCTGGTTCATGTGCTCCCAGGCGAGTTCCCTGGCAACGGAATCGAGTGTTGCACTGAAAAGCATTGTCATCCGCTTCTCCGGCGGGGGCATTTTTCTCAACATCTGTCTTAAATCTGGGAGAAACCCCATGTCGAAGAGACGGTCTGCTTCATCTATAATCAGAATTGACCTTTCTCGCAAGTTGAGTTTTCCCGATCGGCTGAAGTCCAGAAGCCTTCCCGGCGTGCCTATGATAATATCGGCATCTTTTTCGAGCAGTGCCTCTTGTTTGGCATATCCAACCCCGCCATATATACTACCGACCGTGTAAGGGAGATGCCCTCCCAGGATCTTTGCTTCCTTTTCTATCTGGACGGCCAATTCCCGGGTGGGGACGATAATCAAGGCCTTCTTCGGTTTTTTTGAAAAATTATCTGAAAAAACTTTGTAGATAGTAATGAGAAAAGCGGCGGTTTTACCTGTTCCGGTTTGGGACTGCACCGTCACATCCCTACCCTTAAGGGTTTCGGCAAAAGTCAGCGCCTGGACCGCTGTGCACTCGACGAAACCGGCATCATGAATTCCTTTCAGGACCGCTTCATTCAGATCAAGTTCGTTAAAATTCACTGTATCGTTATATCTCTTTTCTTTGTGATTCTTATATAAAGTGTACTGCAGAGGGGGCGGAGGGCGGCTTTACAGTTACTGTCTTTATACTACACGAGGTAATGTACTACAAATATCTAATAATGCAAGAAATTTTTTGATCCAAAATAACGACGAAATAATTACACTTTCAATTATGGCAGATCCCCTGCGATATGCCTGACCATTTCCCTGTAGACACTCTCTAAAATAGAGGACGGAAGAAAATAGTCAGGGCGGGCTGCTGCAGCCAATGATACAAGCCTTTTGACCGTTTTTTCCAGGGATCCTGTTCTTCTGTAAACCCTCTCCACCAGATTCCGAAAGTCCTGTGCTGCTGTGATAGTTCTTTTTATAAACTGACGTGCCTCATCTCCCGTCACATAACCGCAGTGATCGGCGCAGAAATAATGTACCTCCAGAGCATTCAACTTTGCGAGGCTCTCCTGATACATTGAGTAATTGGCATTTCCCGAAGGAATTATCGCATCCTTAAAAGGTATACCGCCGCTGTCGGATGGAAAGAGTGCCTTTAGTTCAGGAGAATAGGCGGAAATAGAGCAGAAGGAATGTCCAGGTGTTTCGATTATTTCAAGGGATAGATTTCCCAGTTCCAGAACATCTCCTTCAGCAACCACATTGATTTCGATTTCTGAATTCCAATCCAGATCGAAATCGCCAAAGACCGATGATTGACCAAATTCGGCAGCCGTATCCCTGCTGAATCGATTGATGGTATCTAACTTGGCTTCGTTATTAAGTATTTTTAATGCTTCTTTTGAAGCGAAAATTTTTATATCCGGAAGAAGGCGCTTGAAAAAAGGGACCACTCCGAGGTGATCAAAATGGGCATGCAGGATTAAAAGTTTCTTAATTCTCTTTAGATCGATTTGGAATTCTTTCACCTGAGATACCACGTGTGGAACAATCCAGCTCATGCCCCCGCTTATAAGTGCGGAAGATGATGATCCCTCCATCAAATATATCCCTGATTCTTCGCGCCCCAGATACCAGAGCCCGTCTACAACTTTTCCAGCTTGTCGCATTCTCATCTCTTAAAGCCCCCGGAAATGATTACATATGTATAGAAATGGGCAGTTCATGTGTCCATAAAAATTCCGCTTGAATTCCCCGCAACTCGTGCCGCTTTATAAAAAAGGAAGCGGAACCTCTTTGCGATACACCAGGGCATTGCATGTGGCGAGAAGATGTCCGCCTGCATCATTTACAGTGATGGCATATGTTGCAGTTCGTCTTGTTCTGCTTACTTCTTTTGCCTCCGCCTTCACCGTATCTCCTATAGCCGGGGCTGAGATATATGTCACATTCATATTAAGAGCAACCGCGGAGGTACCATGTGAATTGGATGCAATTTCAAAGGCTTCATCTATAAGCGAGAAAATGGCTCCTCCATGAACCATACCAAATATGTTAGCCATTTCAGAGGTGAATACCATTTCCACGAGCGCATAGCCTTCATCCACATGACGCAGAGTCAGCCCCATTTTTATTGCATAGGGTTCTTTTAAAACCTGAGCTCTTATAGATTCATCAATTTTTTGTCTCACCTGAATCCCCTTTAATTGTTTACAATGATGAGAAATTCATCATTGGACTGAAAAGCTCGAGCCAAAAGGAAAAAATCAAAACACATTCGAATAATGAATCTATTTGAGTTCCCCCGAAATTAAAATTATTAACTGTTACCGGGATTTTCCCGATTTTCTGTTGGAAACGGCAGTTCTCGAGATTCATCAGAACAAAATCGGCGGTTATCCTTACTATTTATTCTCTGGATGTCAAGAAGTCATTTCTGCCATTCTTCGCTTTAATTCTTACTGGCAATCATAACACCTTGCACCCAGTGCATTATTACATGAGAGAAATCTTAATGCGTCAATCACATTCCAAGTAAGAATGCAAACGCTCATCACATTTTCGTTTACAGGCATGGTTTGCCCGGCCCAGCTCTTTTTTTAGACCATGCATACTCCCTCAAAGCGTTCCCGACATACGTGCAGGAAGCATCTCCGGCAAGGCCGGGACCTGTGCTTTGCATTGACGGCATAGTACCCGTAACGCAGCTGATTGGCAGTCAGAATCTCATGCCTGTAAATAATACACAGATCCTGAACAAATATGGGCGAGCATCACTAACGTTCCCTTATTTGCCAGCTTAAGTTGCTGGAAAATGGCGGGATTAGATCATGGGCCGGTTAATACACGGTGCAGATCAAATCCGGCCATATCCTGATTTTTCTATTGCCATCCGCATCCTGCAGGTGCTTTTTGGGCAATCTGCTGTCTGATTTGATAAAGCTCTTTAGATAAGGTCGCCAGTTGTTCCGGATCGGTTTTGGGATCGCGCATGGCGCGGTTGAAATCGTACTGCTTCGAGAGAAGCTTCTTCCGAAGATCAGCCGTTTCTTCATAAAATTTGGCACATTCTTCGTTACCTCGGCCATATTCGGGACCCAGACCGTAGCCGTATCCATATCCTGATCCCATCATTCCGGGTCCCATGCCGCGTCCATACCCCGGTCCCATCATTCCGGGTCCCATGCCGCGTCCATACCCCGGTCCCATCATTCCGGATTCCATGCCTCGTCTATAGTCTTGTCCCATCATTCCGTACTCTGGACCCATCATTCCGGGTCCCATTCCGTACCTCATTCCGGGTCCCATTCCGTACCCTGGACCCATCATTCCTGGTCCCATGCCCCACCCGCGCCCTTCATCATAATCGAGGTAGGCGCCGCAATGAGGGCAATAACGATAGCCGCCGTAAGGCCCTTGAGCAATTGCTGCCGATGAAACCGCTAAAAAGAAAATAATAAATCCAAAAAGTATTTTTCGCATAATAACCCTCCTTTTTTTGTGCTTGTTTTGGAAAATTTTTACACAAAAGAGATTTCCGCTCATATAAAATTAAACAGAAGAGTGAATGAGAACCAGGGAAGCAGGCAAAAGATGAGTTCAAAGAAATTCAAAATTATGAGCAGAGTTTCAATTCTGATATATTTTTTCAGCAAGTTCAAGAAATTTAAAGTCCAATCTCCATTGGACGCTTGTTGATGCAGATAGTATAGTAGCTAAGACTTCTTAAAACCGGGAGCAGACTTTTTCTAAGAAAGGATAGCAATGATTCCCCTTGATACAATCCTTGTTCTTGCCATAACTGCAATTGCTATTATTCTTTTTTTATCGGAGAAGATGCGAGTTGATGTGGCAGCTTTGTGTGTGCTTGTATTACTTCTTCTTTTCAAAATAATAAGGCCGGAGCAGGCGATGTACGGGTTTGCAAATACGGCTACGGCGACTGTCGCTGGCATGTTTGTAATGAGCGCAGGGTTAGTGAGAACCGGTTTCGTCGAATGGATGGCACGGTATCTTGACCGGGTTGCCGGCGAAGGAGAGGTGAGATTAATAATCGTGCTTACGATGGCCGTAGCGTTACTATCGGCTTTTTTAGTCAATACGGCCACAGTGGCTATTCTCATTCCGGTGGCGGTAATCCTTGCAAAAAGTCGTGACATTTCTCCCTCCCGCATATTGATTCCCCTTTCTTTTGCCGGCCAGTTCGGCGGAGTTTGCACACTTATAGGTACTTCAACAAACATTCTTGTCAATTCGGCAGCAGTGACCGGCGGGCTCGCTCCATTTGGCTTTTTCGAGTTTACGCCGCTGGGAATAATTCTTGTTTTTATAGGTATTTGCTACTTGAGCCTGTGCTCCAGGATACTAATACCAAAAAGGCAGGGGATTGATGAGCAAATAGACAAATATCGCCTTTCCGATTATTTGGCCGAAATGAAGGTCACCGGCGGTTCGCCGCTCGCCGGTAAACGGTGGCGCGAGATTGAAAACAGGGATTTGCAAGAGGTCGATCTCATAAAGATTATCCGGGAAGGGAAAGCCACCTGGAGGGCCTCGGCAACGAAAATAAGACAGGACGATATCCTGCTCGTCCACGGAAGCGCGAATGACCTGCTGAGAATGATACATAACTACCGCCTCGAAACAAAAGCCGATACTGTTATTGATGATCGCAATCTTACGTCTGATCGGATTGAGCTGATCGAAGCGTTGGTGCCGCCCCGATCGAGACTTGTCGGCAGCACACTGCGAAAGGCAGATTATATTCGGCGCTTCGGTTGCGTTGCGCTTGCTATGCAACGCAGAGGAAAAATTCTCCGCGAGAGGCTTGCCGATATCATTTTTGATGACGGCGACACTCTGCTTTTACAATGTGACCGACAGTCGGTGCGGCGAATTATGGAGTCAGCCGATCTTGTAGTCACAAATGAACTGACGGAACTCCATTTGAGAAAAGATAAGGCTTTGGAAGCCTTGGCGATTTTCTCCGTAGTGATTGCACTTGTTGTTTTTAATATCGTTACCCTGCTTACAGCAACGCTCACGGGAGCCGTCGCCATGGTGCTTGGCAGATGTATTTCCATTGAAGAAGCATATAAAGCTATTGACTGGAAGGTCATTTTTCTCCTGGGAGGTATTTTTCCTCTGGGGTTGGCTCTTGAACAGACCGGAACAGCCTCATGGATAGTGGGAATGATCATGAAACCATTGATGGAAATGGGACCCATGGCGGCTTTGACGATTGTATATCTTATTACTGCTCTTTTTTCGGCTCTCATGTCGAATAATGCTTCAGCGATTCTTCTCGCTCCGATTGCATTTTCTGCCGCCGAGCTCCTTGATGTGAGCGCAAAGCCCTTTTTAATGGCTGTCGCTTTTGCAGCTTCAGCCAGTTTCGCCACACCTGTCGGTTATCAAACCAATGCGATGGTCTACGCTCCCGGAGGGTATCGGTTTTCCGATTACGTCCGAATCGGAGTTCCTTTGAACATTTTGTTCTGGGCCGTAACGGTGTGGCTTGCACCTGTGTTATGGCCTTTTTAGAAGTTCCGCGTGTACAAAGAAGATATGATGGAATTAATGAGTTTTCAATAATTTACTTAGGGACCGATATGAACGTCCATGGCATCCCGGTTCGAAATAATTAAAAGTGGGGAAAGGCATCATTTCAAATAGGGATACTTACTATGACAGTGCAGATAATACTTGTATTTTTTGTCCTTTTCGTAACGATATTTTTAATTATTAGCGATTTACTTCGCGTTGATATAATTGCGATTGGTATCATGGTTGTGCTGCCGTGGCTTGGGCTGATAACACCTCAGGACACTTTCTCCGGCCTTGCAAGCAATGCAGTAGTCGCGATTATTGCTGTTATGATTCTCGGTTATGGTGTGGATCGTTCAGGGGTAATAAACCGTCTTACACACTTCATAGTGTCGGCCGCCCGAAATAGCGAACGGAGGATGGTAACGATAATTACACCTCTTGCAGGGCTGGTTTCCGCGTTCATGCAGAACAGCGGCATAATGGCCCTTTTTCTTCCTGCATTATTGAGAATCTCGAAACGGACCGGATTGCCGGCATCCCGCCTCCTTATTCCAGTGAGTTTTGCTGTCTTGCTGGGGGGGAACATTACTATGATCGGATCGGCTCCTCTTATCATCCTTAACGATCTTCTCCGGCAGGGAGGACATGAAGGATTCTCGCTTTTTGCAGTAGCCCCGGCAGGACTCGTCCTCCTTGCCGCGGGAATTCCTTACTTCCTTTTTTTTACCGCCAAAGTTCTGCCGGGCGGAAAGAAAAAAACACAAAACGAGCAGCAGAGACTGATTGAAATCTGGCATCTGCCTTCTACCATCTATCAATGCATGATCCCTTCAAAGAGCCCGCTCGTCGGAATGACACGAGGCGAGGTGCATATCAGGGCAAAGTACCGGCTGAATCTTCTCGCCCTTGCCCAGGGTAACGATATTCATTATGCTCCCTGGCGCCAAACGGTTTTCGCAGCGGGCCAACGAATGGCTCTTTTAGGAGACAAAGAAGATCTTGACCAATTCGTACATGACTACGGACTTATGTACAAGCAGGATAAAAAGCCGTTCGAAAATCTTGAAACCGATGAATACACCGGATTTGCTGAATTGATCATTCCAGTGAGAGCATCCGTGATAGGCAAAACTTTGCGGGATTTAGGTATTCGCAAGACCTTCGGCGTTGAACCAATTATGCTTTTAAGCGGGGAAAGCGAGGAACGGAAAAATTTTTCCGATGTAAAGTTGAATGCCGGAAACGCTCTCATTGTTCATGGCAGGTGGAGACATATTAGAGCCATGGCCGATAATATCAATTTTGTTCTTATTACCCCTGTCAATGCGGCTGAGGAAAAAGAAAAACCGAAGCCGGTAACGGCGCTTCTATGTTTTTTGGGGGCGATCATTCTGTCTGTTTCAGGATTTCCCATTGCATTGGGCCTTTTGACGGGAGCTCTGGCAATGATTGTTTTCGGGGTCGTTCCTATAGATGAAGCGTACAGGGCCATTAGCTGGCAGACTGTGTTTCTTCTTGCCGGATTGATTCCGCTGGGAATAGCCATGGACGAAAGCGGTGCTTCGCATTACGTTGCAGCCAAATTCCTTACTGCAATTGAAGGATGTGATCAAATTTTTGTGCTTTTTGCAGTAGGCATACTCAGTACTTTTTTTTCCCTGGTCATATCCAATGTTGCTGCTACTGTCCTTTTGGTGCCGATGGCCATGGCAACGGCGGAAATGTCAGGTATGGCCCCCCAGGGAATCGCGCTTCTGGTTGCTTTGTGTGCATCGAATTCTTTCCTTCTTCCCACACATCAGGTAAACGCACTTATTCTTTCTCCTGGAGGATACAAAACAGCTGATTTTCTAAAAGCGGGAAGTATTTTGACAGTTTTATTCATCACAATTTCAGTGTGTTTTGTTTATCTGTATTACATGTAATCCATATACCGGAATTCGAGCAGATATTTTGTGTGCGAGTGCGAAATGCTCAGGAGAAACTGTAACCTGTGCAAAATGGCAGACGACGTACTATAAAAGAGTAAAACGAAGAGGTGACATCATGGCATTTATATCACACAGGAACCGCATACGCATCTCTCTATCCGTCATGCTGACATTAGTGCTGTGTTTTGCCGCTCCTCAAATGGAAGTTTTTGCTGCCGGCGAGCGGAACTCCGGCCATTTCAGCCGCTATAAACAGACTCATTATCGACCTTCCGGAAAAGTTCACTATTGGCATCGATATCCGAAGGCTCGGGCAACACCCCATTATTATCATAAGAGAAGGGCAGTTTCGATCTTGCCGGTTGGTGTTGCAATGCTTACAATAGCGGGAATTCATTATTATTATCACCACGATCGGGGCATATATTTTAAGAGAGTGCCAGGCGGATACTTGGAAGTGAGGGCGCCCGTCGGTGCGGTTGTGACGCGTTTACCTGCGGGATATATTTCTTTTAATGTCGGGCCATCCCTATATTATTATTTTGGCGGAATTTATTACAGGAACGCTGCTTCCGGGTATATCGTCGTCGATCCGCCATACGAGAAACATCAGCCGGTAAATGACAGCGGTAAAAAGACGGAGGATTTGTATTCGGGGACCGTCATTGTAACCACCGAACTTCTCAATGTCCGGACAGGACCGGGTATGGAACATCCGGTAATGTATCAGCTGGGAAAAGGCGCTGTTCTTGAAATCCACGGCCAGGCAAATAATCCGGGATGGATCTATATCAAAACTCCTCAGGGTAAATACGGATGGGTAATGGCACAGTTTACTGCTTCGTCGTCGGGCTAGAGAACATATAATAAAAGACAGGGTATTGAAGAATAGGACTTGCCATAAGATGCGCTGTTTTTTATTATACGGACAGTATTTCGAAAAAGGGAAATAGTACCAAAAATTTATTAAATAGAAACCGGGCATAATGGATTGAGTGCCTTCTATATTCAATACATTCTGATTTTCAGGGGTAGAAATGGCTGAAGTCAATACTGTTCTGGGTCCCATTCATTCAGAAGATCTGGGAGTTACTCTTATCCATGAACATCTTGTGATCGGTTTTCCCGGATGGCGGTGCGATCCTCTGGCGGGGCCCCCTGATAGAAAGAAAATCATTAATACTTGTCTTAAGGCACTCGAACCGGCAAAGAATTCGGGCCTTGATTCTCTTGTTGATGTGACACCGCCGGACCTTTCCAGGGATGTGGATATTTTGAAAGAAGTATCCGAGAAATCAGGAATAAATATTATCTGTGCCACAGGAAGATACGATGAAGAAAAAGGAGCCTGGACATATTTGAAATTCAAGACACAGGGCGATTCGCATGCGATTCGGGAGGAACTCTATGAAGGGTTTATGCAGGAGATAACAGTCGGTATAGGCCCATCTCGAATAAAACCGGGTGTCATAAAAGTAGCGACAGGCCTGGGGCGTATCACTCCCTGTGAAGAAGTGATGCTCCAGGCTGCGGCTCGCGCCTGCACTGAGACGGGAACACCCATCATCAGCCATACTGAAAATGGTACCATGGGACCCGAACAGGCTGCACTTCTTATTTCCGAAGGGGCAGAACCGAAAAAAATCCTGATAGGCCATATGTGCGGGAATCGATCAATTTCTTATCAGAAGGAAGTGCTCGGTAAAGGAGTGAATATCGCGCTTGATCGATTCGGGATCGAGATTTTTGTGTCCGATACCGAGCGGCTTGTCACGCTAAAAGCCCTCCTGGAAGAAAATTATGCCGATCGGGTCATGATTTCCCATGACCATGTGAGCGCGTTATTCGGCCGCGGAAATCTCTGGCCGGCACATCTTCTTCCCTTCACAAGACATTGGTCTTTTTCTTATATATTGGAGCATTTGATTCCCTTACTAAAAGAATCAGGCGTTGATGAAAGCCAAATTCGCCTCATGATGATAGAAAACCCCCGCCGGTTTCTCGGCGGTGAATAGTGAGTCAATGAGGGTAGAGGTTGTGCAGAAACATAGTCAAAAAAAATTTTAAGTATGAGCGGGCCGTTTTCGCCGGATATCATATTCCGGTCTGAAGGGAAATGGTTCGATAATAGCAAAAAGCACGCATGTAGAAGGTAATCATCAGATGGAATTAAAGGAAGCCATAAGTAAGAGAAAAAGTATCAGGGGCTATAAAACCGATCCGGTTTCAAAGGAATTTCTATCCGAAATTATTGAAATATCTCTTCGGGCCCCGTCGGCCATGAATGTGCAGCCATGGGAAATTACAGTTCTTGCAGGTGAACCTCTCAATGAACTTAGGAGAATAATAATGACAAAACTGGATTCGGGCTCGATTCCTGTTTCGGATTTCGGCAGTGTAAAACCATATGAAGGCGTGCATAAAGAGCGCCAGAGGGCACTTGGACTTGAATTGTACCGGCTTCTGGAAATCGACCGGAAAGAGAAAGAAAAAAGGCTGAGATGGACAATGAAGGGATTGCGGGCATTTGATGCACCAGCCGTGATAATTCTTGCAGCTGACGAGAATCTGGATATCCGTATGGCAGCTTCAGATATAGGGGGGCTGGTTCAGACTATCTGTTTGGTTGCACTCGACTATGAGTTGGGGACCTGCATTAACAGCCAGGGAGTTTCTTTCCCGGATGAGGTAAGAAAGATCACCGGTATTCCCGAATCAAAAAAAATTTATCTATGCATTTCCATAGGGTATCCGGATTGGACGGATGACGCAAATGAATTGTCCAGTGAAAGAGAATCGGTCGAAAAAGCTGTACACTGGGTCGGTTTTTGAGGGTTGCCGATGTGGAATTTCTGTGGAAGGACGTGAAATGATCAGATCGTTACGTCAGCTGTCGGATCTGGCAAGAGAAAACGGACCGAGAACGGTCGCAGTGCTTGCGCCGGAGAATGAAGAATTCATGGCGGCCGTAAAAGAGGCGCATAAACAGGGATTCATTGATCCTCTTCTGATCGGGGATAGTAAAAAGATGCAACAGATGGCCGAAAAGGTCGAGTTTGACATTGCTCACTTCGAAATAATTCCGCTTCATGATAAACAGCAGATATCCGATTTTGGAATACAGAGGCTGTTTTCCGGCGGCAGTTCTTTTGCGAGCAAGGGCCAGATACCGACCTCTTTCATTTACAAGTCAATCATTCGTGAAGAAGCAAAAGCGAAGTCCGGCTTGACCGTAAGCGTGATATGTTTTTGGGAAATTCCTGAAATAGATCATTTAATTGCTCTGACAGATACGGGGGTCAATATCGCACCTGACGTAAAGGCGAAAGAAGAAATCCTTAAAAATGCCGTAGCCGTCTGCCGCTTTCTTGGATATGAAAAACCGAAAATAGCGGTTCTCTCTGCGCAGAGAGGTATAGGAGGTGAACTCCAATCCTTTAGAGATTACAAAAAGCTTAGAGAAAATGCAGCCCGTGGAGTATTTGGTGCATGCGAAATTCTGGAAGCCACTTCTTTCAGCGAGATTTTCCTGCAGGATACTCAGCGAAAAGTAAATACAGCCGGTATGCCCCACATTCTCCTTGTCCCCTCACTTGATGCAGGAAACATAATCTGCAAACTCGATTTCTTTTTAAATATGAAGAGAAGCGCCCTTGTGGCTTCTTCCCATGGGCCGGTGTGTATCCCGTCACGGTCAGACGACTGCGAAAAAATTGTGAATCAGCTTGCAATGTGTGTGATGCTTGCCGACATGAGAATATCATATGATGTCGTCGAATAAAAAAATTCCTTCCAGGAAGCGTGCAGTGGCTACTCCGATGAGACGCTTTTAAGGAATTTATCTATAGCCTCATTCACCTCTTCCGGTTTCTCCGCAAAAACAAAATGTGTACCGCCTTCTATAAGTACTGCTCGGGCTCCGGGAATGTTCTTTTCGATGAAATAACTGTATTTTGGCGGTGTCATGATGTCTTCGGTACCGCAAATGGCGAGAGTCGGCACCGTAATTTCTCCTTTTCTGTCCATTATATCGAAGGCGTCGCAGGCGCGCATGTCATTCAGCATAACTGCAGGACCGTTTTCAAGGACCCGCGCCTTGATAATCGCCGCCAGTTCGGGATCCATACGTTCATAGTTCGATCCGGCAAAGGATTCGAAAGTAGAAGGTTCTTGGCAGGCTTTTTCAAGAGTTTCAAGAAACACAGGGTGAACACGAAGTCTCAAACCGCTCCCGAGGAGAATCAGGCCATCGAGATCTCCCGGATATTCAAGAGCGTACGAAAGGGCAATTCCGCCACCGAGAGAATGGCCTGCAAGGAAGAGGTTCTTCATATTTCTTTCTTTTATAAATCCATGCAGCCAATCGGTATATTCATTGATTGTGCGGCAAGGCTCGCCGTCGGGATGTCCAGGAAGGTTAACGGCAATGGAAGCGGTAAAATGATCTATCTGATATTTGAATGCTTCTCTTGTGCCTCCCGAACCATGAATAAAAATAAGCATGATGTGTCCTTTCCGTCGGTTATTTATACCTTTGCATTTTACTGGCAAATTCAAATTATTGTACACTAAAAATTGCGGTCCGCCTTAAAAAAGATTACTATATTTTCCATTAAAAGCTTGTTATTTCTTGAAACTCAAGCTACCCTCCTGCGTCCTGTTTCTTCGTGTTCTTACAATTCCATCAGAGTGGATTTCTTTGAAAAGAAATCTACACGCACTTCACTCTGATGCCCTTCTTTTCTGCCAGTTCAGCAGGAAGCTCCTTGAGGAACTTGACGGCAAGATGTTCGGGACCGAAGCTCCCTTTTGTGTGCCAGAGACGAACAATCTTGGCATTACTTGAAATTAAAGTGCGGCCTGCACTGATTTCAAGAGGAATAGTATCGCCCCAGCCAATTGGCGGAATCGCACCAGGTCTTCGCACGAGGTGAGCGCCTCCTCGGGAGATATTCACCACTTCTAACATTTCATCGCCGAACCGAACTTCTAGACAGTGCTTCGGGCTGAATCGCGCATATGCTCTCAGATCGCAGGGAATATTTTTGGAAAGTCTTCGAACCAAAACGGCGGGAAATCCTCTGCCGCACGTCGTATATCCTTCGCGCAGCTCCACAATTTGGGCCCAGAATCCGATGCGGCTGACATCTTTCTCATTAACAGGATAGGTTATAAAAAGGTTTTTTTCTAAAGATGCTGAATCCAGGGGCGGAAAGGTTTGCAGAATAACAATTACGTCTTCCTTCAGATCCTGGACCGAGGATTTTCTTATTTTGTTTTTGCCAATAATTACATCAATGGGGAGACCTGGTTTAAGCATATCCATCTGATTTCTTTATCAGTGTATCCGATTTTCAGAAGAGCCTTAAATAATTACCGTAGAAAGGTCTCGTTTCACTGCTTTTTTTAAATAACACCTTCCCCGACACTACCCATATGGTGAAGGTATTTATCAGTAACAGCTTTAAAGTGTCAATAGAAGTTGCTTAAAAAAAGACGTAAAATTGCGATGATCGGACTATTTTCCGAGTGAATTTGACCACAGGGGCGATAACAGACAGGATTTCTTTTTCGGGAGCTTCGAGGCAGTAAGTAAAATATGCGCTTCTTTTTTAAGTATCATCGGTGTCGCCATTTTTATTCAGATACGTCATAATTGCCTGCCGAACGGTAACGGGAATTTTTATTCCCATGGCCCTGATTCTATATTCATATTTTTCAAAAGAATGGGTATGCCGGGAGGTATTCGCAAATATTTTCATGTATGACTGTATACTTCCTTCCATCTCTGAACGGAATTCCAGATCTTTATTGAGAAGATCTTCCACAGGTGCTATCACCCTATAATTTATCGGCCGGCATATTGATCGATACGCGACGAAACGCTGAGTTGCTTCGCATTCATAATTTTTTTCCCGAATCGACTTTTCCACTAATCCCAGATCAATGCAGTCAAGAATTTGAAAGGCATAGTCCGGCCTCAGAATTTCTTCCAAAAGTCTTGCCGCTTTTTTATACTGCCTGTATGCCCGCATTTCCGTAATACCTTCCGGGCACCGTATATAAAGAGCGAAATCGATGTCGGAACCGGTTTCGCATATCCCCATGTTTGTCGACCCGAGTATGTCCATGGCAATATCGTCCTGGATCTTTTCTTCTATCAGATGAGCCACTTGTTCCATTCTGTCAATTCGCTCGTCCGTTTCCCCGGTTTGAAACATTCGGTAAAATTGCTTTATTTCATTGTAAAGCTGAATCTCAGGGATATGGGAATATTTTTTTACTTTCATGTCGAAATTTTTCCCCTTCTTGAGGGCCCCATATCTTTTTTCGTCGATAATGTCTTCGATCCATTCTTCTCCCTTCTTGTAATAGTCCGCGATATCATAAATCCTGTTATCTACTATTTTTTTAAAAATGATCTTTTCTATGGCACTGTGCTCAATTTCGATTGAATAAAAAAAACCTCCCTCCGATACGCCGCCTGTCATTAGCGTTACTTCACCAAAATTTGACGGGTTTAGATAAATAGTTCTCTCGCGTGCATCGAACCCCCAATCTGCGTGAATATGGCCGCTCAAACAGGCAGTTACCGGATGGGTATCACAAAAATGGCGAAGTGCGGCCGAACCCGAAGTACCGAATTGCAGCACTCTATCATGGATTCCGTGTGCGGGTTGATGAGTGATGACAATATCAGGATGAACGGTCCTGAAAAAATCAATCATTTCATTTTTGTTATAATCTGCTTCTTTTCCGGCGCGATATTTTACGACATATCTTTCCGGTATGCCCGGCGTCCAGATGTCTGCTCCCCCATAGCCCGCAAATTTTATACCTTCAATTTCATGACAGCGCATGTGAAGGTCTCTTTCGTAAAGCGAGGTATATTTCAGGTCCATGTCATAATTGCCCGGCAGAGAAAGAATGCGGGCTGTCTGTTTTGTGGCCAGAATATTTTCAAGGACCTTGTATTTCTGCTGGAGAACCCTTCTGGCGCGTATCGTATACTGCTGGTATCTTGTACCTTTTTCCTCGGCTTCATCTGAAATATCGGGTCTCTCCAATAATTCATCTACAAAATCTTCTATCGGCACCCCCTCTTTTTCCATCTGACGGCGCAGTCCGTAAAAATATACCTGCAGGTCATGATAGTTGATAGCCGTATTCATAGTGTAAAAAGGGATGTCAATGAGATCTCCCGTGATAATATAGAGGTCCGCCACTGTTTCCGACAGGAGCGTTTTAACTCTTTCAAAAGCGCCGTGTATATCGGCGGCATATATTATTCTCATACCTGTGCGATTCTCTTGTTTTTATCCGGGTTCGCAGAATATGGCCGTTCTCCCGCCGTCAACCACCAGATCCTGACAATTGACAAAGCTTCCTTCATCGCTTGCAAGATACAATGCCGCATAGGCGATATCTTCCGGAAATCCCGAACGCGGCACCGGTGTTGCTTTCGAGAGGCTTTTTTTAAGTTTTTCCATCTTTCGTGCATTTTCTTCTGCGGAAAGCGTATTTGCCTTTTCAGATCCTCCCCAGAAAATGGGTGTAGCAATAGCACCCGGAGAAATAGAATTGACGCGTATACCGAATGGACCCAATTCCACACCTAACAGTCTCGTCAAATGGGTGAGTGCAGCTTTTGCAGCTGAATACAGAATAGCACCCTGCCCGCTTCTTAATGCTGCTATGCTTGATGTATTTATTATGCTCCCGGACCCTTGCTTTTTCATAACCGGGACAGCATATTTCATTGCGAATATGCAGCTTCCCAGGAGAAGGTTCATGGCAAGATCGAAATCATCTTTCGTGACGTGTTCGAGTGTCGCCTGAGCGGGCCCGCCGGCGTTGTTGAAGAGGCAATCCAGTCGCCCGAAGTGCTCCACAGCAAGTTCAACGAGTTTTTGTAAATCTTTTTCATTTGTTACATCGGCATACGTATATATAGCCGCCTCTCCAAGCCGGTCGGCGATACCTTGCCCTTTTTCTTCAGATCGTCCAGCTATTATTACCCGGGCGCCTTCTTTTACGAACAGTTCTGCCGTTGCTTCTCCTATTCCACTGGTTCCTCCTGTAATTATGGCAGTTTTCCCTTCCAAACGGCGGCTCATTTCAACCCTCCTTTACTTTTTCCGCTTTCCGCAGTTAACCTTGCATGGATCGATATAGTATTTTGAATGCGGCAGGTCAATAAAATAGAATACGGCCTGTCAGTCTACTTTGAAAAAGTCAGCTGACCGCCGTACCAGCCCGTGAGAGCAATCAACGGTACACAGAAAAAAAACAGTGTCAGGTATACAATGCCTTCAGGCTGAAACGAACTTTCGATTGCAGGGTCACATATTCGCCAGATAAAAACCGCTGTAGAATCGATCAGGAGGATAGACGACAGCAGAATCTTCATTGTAATTGCTTTCATCCGGCGCCCGCCGTAATTTGTCAACCACGAAAAAAAACCTGTTGAAATTGCGGGAATGCAAAAAAGAATACCTGCGCCAAGGCAATGCAGCGCCGATAGTTTAAATGAGGAGATACCGCTTGCGAAGAATATTAAATCGAATACGACGGCCATTATGATGAGTGCAATAGGAAAGTGAACAATCATGGGATGAAAATGGCGATACAAAAAAGGTGATTTTGCAAGAAACCGTAATCCCGAAGGTATCCGTTCGGTCGACAAATCGCTTTCCTTTATAAGAACGCCTGTCTGGGGAAAACGGCCAAGAACGTCTTTTTCATGTGGTGCCGCATGTATAAAATCAGAGAGATCATTGCCGGCGAGATGCCGGTTCATATGCGTACCGTTCTTCCATAACCGGCTTTCGGTGACATCGAATACCTTTCCCCGGAATGCGACCAATGCAGGTCTGCCTTCTTTTCCGTCGTTTTCCGCCAACGCAGCTGAAGTAAATTTTTTCATGACTCGCCTCCCCGGTTGCATTCGGTACTGGAAAATAAATCGGTCAATGGAGATCAAAGCCGGTTTGAGGGTATCAGCTTTTTATTCTTTTTGGAAGGAATAAAGGCTCGAAGCGCTATTTTGGTTTTTCAAAGTTTCCTTTTTCTTGAGTGCCGGGTTTTTGCCATGGATATAATAAACATTTGACTTTACAAGATAAGAGATTTATATAGGCGTTTCAAAAGAGGATATTATGAATTTGGAAGCCATTAAAACCGATGTGCAAGATGATCTTTGCCGGAAAATTTTGTCCGTTGCATCGCTTTTTAACCATGAGTTCAATATAGATTGGCTGCAGGAACTGACGGCGGAAAAGGCTTCCACAATTTTTGCTGCCCTTGATGCCGGTGTCCAAAAGAAATGCCTGTCTCATAAGAAAAATGGATTTTTTTATTTTATCAATGCTGCTGAGCAGGAAAAGTACCGCAGCCTGCTTTCTCTGGAAGAGAAAAAAAAGCTTCACAAGCAAATCGTCGATCTGCTTTATCAAGAATTATCGGGAGATCCTCATAGGCTGCAATCCATCGTACCCCATCTCTTTTTCTTGAATAATGATCTGAACGGGTGCCGCTTCCTGGTCGAATACGGGAATTCGAGCGAAAAGGAATTCAGGTACGACAAAGCCAGGCAGGCATATGGAAAAGCTATTGAAGATCTCAGAAAGTTATCCGATCAAGGGGCGCAAAACCTTTTTATCCGGGCGGCATTGCGATATTCCAAAGTCTGCGTGGATGAAATCGGTGTAGATAAGACGATTTCAATATTGAAGGAAGCGATCGATCTTGTGAATCCGGAACAAGATAAAAATTCGCTTGCTCTGTTGGAAATGTATCTTGCCAAAAACGAATGGATGCGTTCACGATTCAAGAACGCCTGCCGGCATTTTAAAAAGGGTGTCGCGTTTGCTGAGAAAACAAAAGATCCGAAAACGCTTCGATCGGTGGCTGTGTTTAATCTGTTTTTCAGTTTCTGGATGGGAAAGTTTCGTGAAGCCATCCAAAATTATGAGGCCTGTACTCCTGATGTAGATAATTTCCCCCAGGACAGTATCCCTCTTCTGGCCTCTTTGACAGCCGGATCATGCTATGGGTATTGCGGTCAGCTCTCTCATGGCCTCGGGATGATCGATGCGGTACGAACACACGGCCGTAAAATAGGAAATCTTCATGTTGCCGCCCACGCCGCAATGTCGATAGGCGAATTGCTGGTATGCGTTAATTCTTTTGAGGAAGCAAGAAAGTATCTGGAAGAATCAGTGAGAGACGCACTGAGTTGTCATAACATATTTGCCTATATCGGAAGTCTTAATTTATTAAGTTATACCTATTATAAAATCAATGAACCTCAAAAAGCTGTTTCTCTGCTGAACGAATCGATGGAATTGATGCAGAGATTCCAGGTGGCTCTCAAGCACGGATTTATTCTCATGAGTCTTGCATGGGCTCAGGAAGAAGGTGCTCTTCCCGCGAACCGGAATTTAAGTCTGAAAAATGAAATCAAAAATGCATTTGAGGGAGGCAATATTTTTACAAAAGGGCTTGCCTGCCGATATCAGGCTCTTTCAATGAAACAAAAAGGTGCGCCTGCTTCGGATGTCATTGCCGAATTGAAACGGTCCGTTAAATATTTGAACGACTCGGGGAATGAGGTTGAAACGGCCTATTCCAGAGTGGAATTAGCCCGGGAATATATGCGGTCCGGCAATAGTACAATGGCGAAAAAATGGGCAAAGCCGGCCCTGGAAATATTGTCTTCAATTAACGATGAGTTATTGCCCGATGACCTTCAACCTCTTGTCGCCTCACAATGGAGCGGAGAGACTCTTCTGAACGAGATATTACGTTTAAGTCAGGAATTAGTGGGTATAAGGGACAGCCGTTATCTTTTCAGGCAGATTATTTCTTCGGTAAACAGCATCACAGGAGCGGAAAGGGGAGCCATTTTTCTTGCAGATACTGACAATCCCAGGAATATGACACTTAGAGCGGCAAAGAATCTGACGGCTGAAGATATTCATACGCCCCAGTTTGAAGAGCCCATGAAGTTGATCCGGGAAACCTTTAAAACAGGCAAAGGTCTCGTCATGGATTTCGATGATGGGAAAAAAGCGCCTGTAAAAAACAACCTTATTCGTTCGTGCATCTGTGTACCCATGAATATACGGAACAAAATGGTCGGGGTGCTTTATCATGATAATAGAATATTCAGAAGTGTCTTCAAAAAGGCGGATCTTGATATTCTTAACTATTTCGCAGCACAAGCCGCCATTGCAATGGACAACGTTGAAGCCTGGAAGGCACTGCAGGATATGTATGAGAAACAGCAGAAAGAAAAAGAATATTTTGAGTCCCAATACAAGCAGACCATCCTTTCCGAGGATTTCATCGGAGAAAGTCCGGCCATAGCAAAAGTATTCCATGAAATAGAACAGGTGGCAGGTACCGATGCAACGGTTCTGATAACGGGTGAAACCGGGTCGGGCAAGGAATTGGTTGCCCGGACCATTCACAACCATAGCACACGACGTGATAAACCGTTTATTCGTGTGCATTGCAGCTGCTTGCCGGAAAGTCTGATCTCAAGTGAACTTTTCGGCCATGAAAGGGGCGCATTTACAGGAGCGGTCGCAAAACAGATAGGGCGATTCGAGCTTGCCGACGGAGGAACGCTGTTTCTCGATGAAATAGGCGATATTTCAATGGATATACAGGTAAAACTTCTCCGGGTTCTTCAAAGCAGGGAATTCGAACGAGTAGGAGGCAGCGAAACGATTCGTTCCGATTTCCGCCTTTTAACGGCGACCAACAGAGATCTAAAAAAAGAGGTTCAAGCAGGCCGCTTTCGGCAAGATCTATATTACAGACTTAATATATTTCCCATTCATGTTCCGCCGCTCAGGGAGCGAAAAGAGGACATTCCGCTTCTGGTAGAATATTTCTTGAAAACATGTGCTGCCAAGCATGGAAAACAGGCCAAGAAAATTACAAAAAGCGAAATGGAGAAACTGCTCGCGTACGACTGGCCCGGAAATGTCCGGGAATTGGAAAATTTGATAGAAAGAGGATTGATTTTGATCAATGGCCGGGACTTTAAGACCCCCGCTTTTGAGCATCATAAAACGGCATCCGGCAATGACAATGATTGCATAACGATAGAAGAAAATGAAAGACGGCATATCCTGAAAATTCTGGAAAAAACGGGGGGCAAAATAGCAGGAAAAGGCGGAGCCGCAGAAATTCTCGGGATTCCTCCAAGTACTCTCAATTCGCGGATGAAAAAACTGGGTATAAAAAAATATTACAGCTCCTATTATTTGAACGCAAGCCCGCGTCACTGAAAGGTGCACCATTTCGATTATTAGCGAAATATCGCTATTGATTTAACCTATTTGATGCCTAACGTTTCGATAAAACAAGAATTTATTCATGGCACATATAATGCATGTATCCCTTGTTCCCAGGAATGAGGTTTACATGAATTTGCCAGAAGGTCTAATTGCGAAAATACAACCGCTGTCGGTCTGCAACGGTCCGGGGATTCGGACGGTTATTTTCATGAAGGGATGTACGTTGCGCTGTCTGAAATGTGTGTGCCCCCACATGCAGAAAAATGTCGGTGAAATTCTTTTTACGGACTGGAAATGCAGCAGATGCTTGATATGTAAAGATATATGTCCCAGAGATGCTATTATGGAAGATTCGGCATGCATGTTAAAAATTGATGATGCTCTCTGCGATAAATGCGGAATATGTGCAGAGTGCTGTCCCTATGGCGCACTTGAGCTGTTAGGCCGGTATTACAGCATCTGCGATCTCATGCAGGAAATTGAAAAAGGAGTACCCACCTATCAACTTTCTTCGGGGGGAGTGACAATTACCGGTGGAGAACCGGCCATGCAGGCGGAATTTGTGTCGGCATTCCTGCAGCAATGCAGGCGGCATGAAATCCACACGGTTCTTGAAACTCAAGGTTTTGCCTCCTGGCAAAAAATAGCAATGATCACGGAATGGCCCGATCTTATATATTTTAATATAAGACATATGAATGATGAAGCCCACCGGCGATTAACAGGGTATTCCAACCGGCTGATACTTGAAAATCTTCGTAAGGTTGCCGAACGCCATTCGGTAACAATTCGCATACCGATTATTCCCCACATGAATGATACGGAAGAAAACGCAACGGAGCTTGCGCAATTTGCCTGCAGGCTGGGCAAAAATGTCAATGGTATCGAAATTATACGTTATCATGAGAATGATGATGTAAAAAAACAGAAACTGGATCGAAAGTACGAAAATCTAGAAATCGCATATAGAGATGACGGAAAAATAATTGCTTTGAAAACGCTGTTAGAGTATTACGGGTTGAATGTTCGCATCGAAAGCTGGAAAGGAGGTTAGAATCGGTTAAGAATCAAGGCGTGAAATAGATATTGCATGTTAAACTTAAGAAAATGAGAAGGAGAGGTGCATGGAAGTCTTTCTTCAAACATTAGCAAATGGGGTGATGGCATCGTTGACGCTGGCCCTTATTGCAATCGGGTTATGTCTCATATTCGGCATCCTGAGCATTATCAATTTCGCCCATGGCGAATTTTACATGCTGGGCGGATTCGGTGTTTGGTGGTTCCTGGAGGCCCATCCAATCTTTGCAGGCATGCCCGCCTTAGTGGGGTATATCATTGCTATCTTGATTTCAATGGTTGTTGTCGCTGTCATTGGAATGATTGTAGAGAAATGGATCTTTCGGCCAGTGAGAGAGCCTCATGAAACCGTCATGATTGTCTCTCTCGGTGTGATGCTTTTTCTGCAGGCGGCGGCGCTGGTTGCCTTTGGTCCGGTAGACAAATCGGTTTCCTCGCCTTTTGCGGGCCTTGTACAATTGGGAACCGTTTCTTTTTCCAATGAACGGCTTGCAGCGATCATAGGATGTATTATTTTTATTGCCATTCTCTATGTGATCATTGACCGCACGAGGATGGGGAAAGCGATGCGCGCGGTGGCGATGGATTCAGAGGCGGCCGAAGTTCAGGGAATCAAGACAGGAATGATTTTTTCAGTTGCAATGGGCGTAAGCTGCGCGATTGCCGCGGCAGGCGGAGCACTTGTAGGCCCGATCTACTATATCAATCCTTATATGGCGGTCGAGCCGATTATGAAGGCGTTCGCTGCGGTTATTCTCGGCGGACTGGGGAGCTTGCCCGGTGCTGTGGCCGGCGCGTTTATTATAGGGCTTACCGAAACGTTCGTATCAACATATGTAGGGGCGCACTTCGCTCTGATTGTGGTCTTTTTGATCATGATCGGTGTGTTGATTGTTAAACCGACGGGGTTATTTGGCCATGAAGAATAATTCTACTACTAAAAAAGTAATAATCGCGATTGTTGGGTTGGCGGCCATCCTGCTGCCTGTGTTTTCGAGTGATCCCTACATACTTCATATTGCCATTGCAATTCTTATATGGAGCATGCTTGCCCTCGGCATACGGATTGTTCTGGTTTCAGGCCATTTGAACATTGCTCAGGCGAGTTTTATGGGTTTCGGAGCGTATGCTTCGGGGGCTCTGGCGATGAAGCTGGGATGGAGCTTCTGGATATGCCTTCCTCTTGCCGGAGTGATTGCGGCAATTCTGGCGATCATAGTCGGATTGCCGACATTGAGGATTAAAGGGGCGTACTTCGTGATCATCACTCTGGGCCTGTCCGAGGTGTCCCGGAGAATCTGGATGATGTGGGACAGCCTTTTCGGGGGGCCTCAGGGATTGCTTGGTATTCCGCCACCGGATGCGATAAAGCTCGGTGGCCTTGCCATTATGTTTAATTCAAAGGTACACTACTTCTATCTGGCATTTGTTCTTTTTGTAATAACGGTTTTTGTCATGTGGCGTTTTGAAAAATCCCGAACGGGACTGCTTCTGAAATCATTTCCCAAGGCCGATATGCTTGCCGAATCTTCCGGCGTGTATATCATGAAGTATAAAGTAGCGGCTTTTGCCCTGGGTGCATTTTTCGCAGGTCTGGCGGGATCCTTCTGGGCACATTATTTCACCTATTGCAGCCCCTGGGATTTTACTCTGATGGCATCCTTTTACATGCTGATGTATGTTGTCATGGGAGGTACGGGTTCGATTGCCGGTCCCATCGTAGGCAGTGCCGTCATGCTGACCCTGGATGAACTGTTGAGACCTTTCAAGGAATACATGCCGATGATTCTTGGTGTAATTCTCATTTTGGTTTTACGGTTCATGCCGGGCGGTATTATATCGATTCCCGGATTAATCCGTGATGCGGTTATGAGAAAGGAGTAAGTCGTGAATCAAAAAAATCCCATATTGGAACTATCCGGCGTGACGAAATATTTCGGAGGACTTGCGGCAGTAAACGATGTAAGCCTTTCCGTTTCGGAAGGAGAGATAGTAGGAATAATAGGTCCCAACGGTGCCGGCAAAACGACAGTTTTTAATCTCGTCAGCAGCGTCTATAAGCTTACGCATGGGACAGTGAAATTCAACAATGAAGATATCACTAATCTAAAGCCCCACAGGGTGGCGGCCAAAGGGCTGGTGCGGACGTTTCAGGCCAATGTTCTGTTCAAAGATTTCACCGTACTTGAAAATATTCTTGTGGGCTGTCAGCTTCAGGTGGAAACGAGCATGTTCATGGACTTGTTCAATTTCAGAACCGTCCGTGCACAGCGGGAAAAGATTCATGCCGTGGCGGACAATATAATGGAGTTCGTGGGGCTGAAAAATTACCGTGACGAACTTGCCCAGAATCTGGCCCACGGCCATCAACGGATGTTGGGAATCGGGATCGCCATGGCGTCTCACCCGCAGCTCATCATGCTGGACGAACCGGTCAGTGGTATGAATAACGAGGAAAAATCTGAAATGATGACACTGATCAGGAAGATCAGAGACCGCGGAATCACCGTACTGTTGGTTGAACACGATATGCGGGTGGTGATGGGGCTTTGCGACCGGGTTGCCGTATTGAATTTCGGGACAAAGATAGCAGAAGGGGTTCCGGAGGAAATACAGAATAATGCAAGTGTTATCGAAGCCTATTTAGGAGCGGACGATTAATGCATCTAGAAATTAAAAATATAAAGGTACATTATGGAAAAGTGGAGGCCGTGAAAGGCGTTTCGGTCAATATTGAAAAAGGGACGGTTGTTTCATTGATCGGAGGCAACGGAGCCGGAAAATCAACTATTTTGCGAACGCTTATCGGCTTGAAAAAGCCGACAAGCGGAGAAATATGGTTCAATGGCGAGCGAATCGACGGCTTGCCGGCACCCCAGATTACCCGCAAGGGCATCGGATATTCCATGGAAGGCAGGCGGATTTTTTCGGGGCTTACAGTACACGAAAATCTGGAAATGGGGGCGTATGTAATAAAGGATAAGCAGGAGATCCAGAAAAGAATGGATGAAGTCTGCGCCCTTTTTCCCATTCTCCGGGAGCGCTTTGATCAGAAGGGGGGTACGTTGAGCGGCGGCGAGCAGCAGATGCTCGCAATTGCCCGTGCGATGATGAGCGAGCCTTCGCTTATTCTCCTTGATGAACCCTCGCTGGGTCTGGCCCCGAAAATAGTTCAGGAACTGGGAGTGCTCATAAGGGATATAAATAAAATGGGCGTTTCGGTTCTTCTGGTCGAACAGAATTCAAAACTCGGGCTCGGCGTGGCCGACCGCGGCTATGTGCTTGAAGTCGGAGAAGTCGTCCTTGAAGGAGATTCCAAAGAACTGATGGCGAACGACCATGTAAAAAAGATTTACCTGGGTGTATAGCGATGAAGATAACAGGTCTTTCTACCTATGTTGTGGGAGTGCCTCCTCCGTTTAAGGGAGGAATCAATTGGATATTCTTGAAGCTTTCCACAAGCGAGGGAATTGAAGGCTGGGGTGAATGCAACGGGGCGGCATTCAGAGAGAAAACACTGGTGCAGCTGGTGCATGAGCTTTGTGATCACTTTGTGATCGATCAGGTTGATCCTTTCAATATAGAAGACCTGTGGCGCCGGTTGTATGGAGGAAGCAAGTGCCATTACTGGCATTACTTCCAGCATCCATCGACGTTGGCCACCCAGGCATGTGCAGCTATAGAAATGGCCTGTTGGGACATTGTGGGAAAGGCATTGGGTCAGCCGGTATATAATCTGCTGGGCGGAAAGTGTCATGAGAAGCTGAGGAGTTATACGTATATGATGTATGACTGGCATCCAGGCGACGATCCGGAGAAGGCAGGCGAAGCGGCTTTGAAAATCGCCGATATGGGATTTACGGGCATAAAGCTGGACCCGCTTTTTCCCATGGTTCCCCAGCCAAGAGAGATATCCCTTCCGGAGTTGCGCTATGCAGAGAATGTATTTGCCTGCATCAGGGATGCCGTCGGAGATACATGCGATATACTGCTGGGAACGCATGGACAGTATACTACCCACAGTGCGATACGGCTTGCCAGAAGCCTGGAACCCTATTCGCCCCTCTGGTTCGAGGAACCGATACCTCCGGAAAATACCGATGAACTGGCACGGGTAGCCTCTTCTACCAGCATTCCCATTGCAACGGGAGAGCGCCTCGTCACAAAAGCGGATTTCAGGCCGATATTGGAAAAACAGGCAGCCCAGATTCTGCAGATAAATGTAGGCTCTCACGGGCTTCTGGAATCGAAAAAAATAGCCGGGATGGCAGAGGCGTATTATGCGCAGATCGCCCCCTGGATGTACTGCGGACCCGTCTCCGGCGCGGCCAGCATTCAACTGGACATGTGCAGCCCAAATTTTCTGATCCAGGAAGGGATAGAAACATGGGGCGGGTTTTCAGAGGAAATTCTCAAAGAACCGGTCGTATGGGAAAAAGGTTTCATACTTCCTCCGGAGGCACCCGGTCTTGGTGTCGAACCGGATGAAAAGGTGCTCGCACGGCATCCTTACAACGAATACTCGAGTCCTGAGGTGAAAGAATATTTGTCGAGAGTGGAAGGAGCCGGAAAAATTTATAATACTTCTTATAAAAAAAGTTGATGGATCAGTAAAAAGGTTCTTGAGCAATTGACCGGCAATATAATTGAATAGTGAGGCTCTTGCAAAAGCGGGAATGCATAATGGTGGAAATCCCCATCACTGCCCGGTATAAATCACAAAAAGGGAGTCCAGACATAACGCTGAAAAAAAGTGAATAACATTTGATTTTCCATGAGAACGGTTCTCATGGAAAAAAGCGAATAAAACCGGAATTCATCGAAGAAAGGAGTGTGTATGAAAAGGGTAATATCGCTGATTAGTATATTTGCATTTATATGTGCTTTTGGCCTGTCTGCAGGCGGAAGCGCGGTTTATGCAGCTGAAAAGGAAGCACGGTTCGGAATTTTGACCGCATTAAGCGGACCTGCTGCAGTATGGGGAATTGGTAACAGCCGAGGTATGGAACTGGGCGCCGATGAGATCAATGAGAAAGGCGGATTCAAAGTAAAGGGAGATACTTATAAGTGGAAGGTTTTCGTGTACGACCATAAGTACATTCCTGCCGAAGCCGTAAAAGCATTGAATAAGGCAATCTTTTCCGATAAGGTTTCTTATGTCGCCATACAGGGAGGCTCTCCTTCCCTGGCATGTATGCCGCTTCTGAAACAGAACAAAATACTCGCGCTGTGTAATGCGGCAGGAGGCAAGTCGGTGACAAACCCTGATAATCCCCTTTTCTTCAGGTTTAATCCGGCTATAGAAGGCGCCTATGCATCCGCTATTCCGTATATTATAAAGGAAACCGGATGCAAAACAGTCGCCTCTATTAATCCTGATGATGAAACGGGAAAGGGTAATCTCGTTGCATCAAAGTATGTGCTGGGGAAGCTCGGTCTCGAGACCATCACTTCCGAATTCTACGAAAGAGGCATTAAGGATTTTACATCCGTGCTGACCAGGGTCATTTCGAAAAACCCCGATTTAATCGAAACCGGAATGACGGACCCGACAAGCCAGGCCCTCATGCTTAAACAAGCAAGAGAACTGGGATATAAAGGGGCGATGTATCTGATATGGGGTCCCAATCCGGAGCAGGTTCTCAAGATATGCGGTCCGGAACTCGCAGAGGGCGCTTATCTCGGTGCATCACCGGCGGAACCCCAGAATGACAAGCAGCGGGAGATTTATGAGCGGTTTCTGAAAAAGTATCCCGAACGGGACTGGGATGCAAACTATTACACTCATTACGCGCTTTTCGGCTGTCTCACCAAGGCGATTGTCGAAAGTCAGAGCTTTGATCCTTTTGTGCTGGCGGATACGCTCGAGACGATCAAATGGGAAGATGCATTTGGACCGTGCAGTTTCGGAGGAGAGAAAATCTTCGGTATCAAACGTCAGATGCTGCAGTATATGACATTGCAGAAAGTTGAAAACGGAAAATCTGTTGTAAAGGTCATTTCGGGTCCGATTCCCGGAATTCTCGACGACTGATGAAGCGGAAATTTTTCTTTCTTGTATCCAACATATAAGTAGAATCGTGACCCAAAACTTAAAAGAAGAAAAATTAATTACCCAAATAATTGCCGCACAGCTCCCTGTTTTCGAACGGGGAGAGCGGCAATTCAATTTGGTTCAATATCGTAAAGGTATGTTTATCAATGTATAGAATGTGCCGAATACTTGAATTTTATTATCAAGATGGGGGATACACAAGAAATTAGTGAGTATAAATATAGATTGGAGTGAGTGAGTATGGAACGCATTTGGATGAAACACTGGCCGACCGGTGTATCTGATACGATTGAATATCGTCTTGGCGAAAAACCTTTGCATGAATATCTTCAGCAAAATGCAAAAGATTTTCCCGATAAAATTGCATTTATTTTTTATGGAAAAGAGCTTTCATGGAAAGAGCTTGATGATTCCGTGAAACGCCTTGCCAATTATTTGAAAAACGCAGGTGTGGCAAAAGGTGACCGGGTAGCTCTTTTCATGCAGAATTGTCCTCAATATGTAATTGCTCACTTTGCGATACAGACGCTTGGCGGCATTGTGACCCCCTGCAGCGCAATGTTTAAAGAATGGGAACTGGAATATGAACTGAACGATGCAGGCGCCAAAATATTGATTACTACCGATGATCTGTATCCAATTGCTGAAAAGATCAGAAATAAGACCGGCCTTGAGAATGTTGTCGTGACGAATTACAAGGATATGATTCCCGAAGAGCCGGCACTCCCCTTGCCGGACGAACTTGAGCAGGAGAAGAAGAACTTTTCCGATACGGTTCAGTTCATGACTATTTTGAACGAATATCCGCCGGAAGTGCCGTATGTCGAAGTTGATGTCTGGAACGATGTCGCTATGATGATCTATACATCGGGAACAACAGGCCAGCCGAAGGGTGCGATGCTGACCTACGGGAATGCCCTGGCAACAGTTGCCTCACTTGTACAGTTTAAACAGTATGAAGCCGATAATATTCAGATAGCGGTGATGCCGATATTCCACATAGCCGGAAATCTTATGGGGTTGTGCACTCCTGTCTATTCCGGTTCCACTTCCGTTCTTCTGACGCGGTTCGATCCGAAAACGATTGTCGAGGCCTTTGCAAAATATAGATGTACAACCTGGTATTCCGTAACCCCGATGCTTCTCGCTGTTATGGATCTTCCCGAGGCAAAGAAAATCGACTGGAGCTGTCTGCGCTTTACGACGTGCACGAGCTTCGGTATTCCCCTGACAGAAGAAATTGCGAAGCGATGGACTGAATTTACAGGCGGCACTCCGGTTGTAGAAGGCGGCTACGGTCTCACGGAAACGCATACCGGAGATACTATGGTCCCGGAAAATGTAAAGTGGGGTTCAAACGGGATACCCACTCTGGAAACGGACCTCAAGATTGTGGATTTCGAAACAGGAAAGGAACTGGGAGTAAACGAGAAAGGCGAAATTGCCTTGAGAAATCCCGGCGTTTTCAAGGGATACTGGAAGAATCCGGAAAGGACTGCTGAAACACTCAGAGACGGCTGGGTGTACACCGGCGATATAGGCTATGTTGATGAAGAAGGCTTGCTGTGGTTCCAGGGCCGCGTTAAAGAGATGATCAAATGCTCCGGCTACAGTGTATTCCCCGAAGACGTTGAAATGATGGTAGTAAAACATCCTGCAGTTGCTCAGGTTGCTGTCGTGGGAGTTCCTGATACAAAGAGAGGAGAGAATGTCAAAGCCTTTATTGTTCTCAAACCGGAATATAAGGGAAAAATAACGGAAGCCGATATCATTGCCTGGTCAAAGGAGAAAATGGCCTCTTATAAATATCCGAGGGAAGTTGAGTTCAGAGACAGCCTGCCCGCGACCGGCGCCGGCAAAGTCCTTCGCCGATTACTGAAGGATGGACATAAATAAAAGGTGCGAAATGAAATACACGCGGGGTCTTCCTGTCTGGAAGGCCTGCGGCAGCTAAATAGTATACATAGGCGTGTACTGCGGTTATAACGCCCTCCGCTGCAAGGAAGAACCTGACCGGGATTGATGCATCGAATCTAATTCCGGGAATAATAGACTGAAGAACTCAAAGATAAAGGAGAGCAACTTTTTATGGATTTGGAAATTTTAAAAAAGGCATTCGAAGAAGACTCAAATGTAGTGTATAAACTCTATGAATACGCGAACTCATTGGCGGACAAGAAGTTTCTCTATTACGGTGAAGAGAGGCAGCACCTCACATTTGCGGAATTCAACCGACAGACGAACAAAATCGCGCATTCCCTGATTTCCATGGGCGTCAAAAAAGGTGACAGGATTTCGTTATATCTTTTTAATCCGATGGCAACCGTTTTGATGATGTTCGGATGTTGGAAGATGGGCGCAATTTTCAGCCCCATCAATTTCAATTACAAAGGGCGGCTTTTGTCATATCAGATCAACGATACGGCCCCGATATTTTTGGTTACTGAACAGGGGATGCTTGCTCCGGTCAAAGATGTGCAGAACGATCTTTCTCCTGTAAAAGTTATCCTGAGAAAGCCTAAGAAGGATGAACACGATTATAATTCCGATGTAGCAAATATCTCGCTTGATTCCAAATTTGAATGCTATGACTTTGAAGAGCTTTTCAAGGGCGAGGTATCGGATTTGGATACGGAAATCAATTACTGGGATACGGCGAATATTATTTACACGTCGGGAACAACCGGTCCGGCAAAGGGAGTTGTACAGTCGCATCGCTGGATGGCGCAGTACACATTCAATACCAGGCGATTCGTTCATGAAGACGATGTAATGTATAACGATCTTCCAATGTATCACGTCGGCGGTGCAATAAGTAATTTCACCCGTGTTGTGTGGAGGGCGAGCAAAATCGCTATGTGGGATAAATTCAGCCCCAAGGATTTCTGGAACAGGATCGAAGAATCACAGTCGAACAACACGACGTTGCTGGACGTTATGGTGCCCTGGCTGATGAATGCGCCCGAAAGGCCGTCAGACCACAATAACCCGCTCAAGATGGTTCACATGCAGCCTCTTCCCCAATATCATAACAAAGTTGCGAAGCGCTTCGGTATCGATTTTATTACAGGCGGTTACGGTCAGACGGAAGCTGGAAACGGTTTCGTGGGTCTTTTCGATGAGCTGGACGAGGGAGAAGGAACGCCTGCCGAGCTGTACAAGGGATACAGCAGGAAGGAAATCGTTGATATGTTCAAAAGCTGGGGATATCCTGTATTCAAAGGTACCGACGAAATAAAGAAAGGTTTTATGGGCCGTTCCGTCGTCCTTGAAGCGACTGTTTTAAATGAACATGACGAAGAGCTCGGTCCCGGACAATACGGGCAGCTGGCTTTTCGCAACAGGCTTCCCTACTGCATGCTTGACGGGTACTATAATAAACCGGAAGCGACCGTTGAGGTATTCCGCAATCTTTGGTTCCACACAGGCGATGCGTGTTATAAAGATGAAAACGGAATTTTTTACTTTGTCGACAGAATGGGCGGTTTTATCCGGACCAAGGGAGAAAACATATCGTCTTACCAGGTTGAAGATATCATCAACAGCCATCCGAAAATTCAGATATGTGCAGCGCTGCCTATCCCGGCAGCCGATGGAGAAGAGGACGATATCGTTGTATACGCAAGTCTGGAAGAGGGTGCTTCGCTTACGGAAAAAGAACTGCGGGAATGGCTCGCACAGGAAATGCCCAAATTCATGTGGCCGAAACATATACGGTTTCTTGATTCCCTGCCGAGAACAGCAACAAACAAGATAGAAAAATACAAATTGAAACAGATGATTCTGGGTGAACTTGAGCAAAAATAAATTTTAAGCCCGCAACCGGGCCGGTTTGAGAAAGGGAGGCTTGTGCTATGCGTATTACAAATGTAACTGCCACAATATTTAAATGGGATGAACTTCCCACTGTGACTTACAATGTCAATGTTTCGCCCGTTTCTCAGAGCTCCGATCTGGCGCTTGTCGCCATTGAGACAGATGAAGGAATAACAGGGCACGCGTTTCTCGGTTGGGCAATGCATGCGGGAAGCAATGAAGCCCCGAAGCTCATCCGTTTTCTCAAGCCGGCGGTTATGGGGCAGGATCCTTTAGCGCGAGAGTTATTATACCGGCGGCTTATGGACAGAAGCAGGCACGCCCAGTTTGCCGCAATCGGAGCAATCGATTGCGCACTTTGGGATATTGCGGGCCAGGTGGCCGGTCTGCCGATTCACAATTTGCTGGGAACATATCGTGATAAAATCATTGCCTATGCGAGTTCGGAACAGCTGCCGTCAATAGAATCCTATATCGAACAGGCATTGGAATTAAAGGAGGCCGGATGGAAGGCATATAAAATTCATCCTCCTCATTTTTCGGTCCGGAAAGACATCGAACTATGCCAGGCAGTAAGGAAAGCGGTAGGAGATGATTTCACGCTTTTGCTTGATGCTACGTGGCACTATGATTATCCATCCGCATTGAAAGTGGGGCGTGCACTCGAGGAGCTTGATTTTGAGTGGTACGAGGATCCGCTTTCGGACCAGGATATTTATAATTATGTGAAGTTGCATGAAAAACTGGATATACCGCTTGTAGCAACTGAATTCCCGCAGCATGGGCTGGATGCCTATGCACAATGGCTGCTTGCAAAAGCGACCGATGCTCTGCGAGGTGACGTAGCCCTCAAGGGCGGAATTACGACACTCGTGAAGACAGCGCATCTGGCAGAAGCATTCAGTATGAATCTCGAGCTTCACCACGGAGGAAACTCATTGAATAATCTCGCGAATCTTCACATCGTATCGGCGATACGAAATACATCGATGTTTGAAGTCCTGCTTCCTGAAAAAGCACAAAAGTACGGTGTTATCGATGATTTGACTGTTGATAAAGACGGTTTTTTATCGGCACCTGCCCGTCCGGGGTTGGGAGCACAGATTGATTTTGATCTGATTCGCGCAAAGACCGTTGAAGTGTTGTCGTAATAAAATATCAGGATGACAAAATCTCAGGAGCCGCTTTTCAAGGAAAGAAGGTTAATTCGAAAAGTACGATGAGATGATGCCAAAATGGGTCCTGAAGCAGGATGGAATCCAGCGGAATGGGGGATACCCCGGCCTAAGTCGCGGCGATAAGGATGAAGTGCAACGCTCAAAAGGACTTTTTATAAAGCCGTTAAGGTTGGACAAGAAATATATTGCATTTGATATATAATATTGAAGATAAGAGGTGAAAAATGGATTGGCGGGAGAAAATCGAGGAATTAAAAAAACGGCGGGATACAGCTTTGGAAATGGGCGGTTCCGAAAAGGTGCTAAGACAGCATGATCAAGGTAAACTTACTGCACGGGAAAGGCTTTCCCTTTTATTCGATAATGGCGAATTTTCAGAATATGGTCTCCTGGCAATGAGTGCAAGTGAGCGGCTGAAGGCAGAAAACAAAAAAACGCCTGCCGATGCCGTAATCGTAGGGTACGGGAAAATAAACGGGCGAATGTCTTTCGGTATTGCGGAAGATTTTACCGTTCTGGGCGGTTCCGTCGGCAAAGTTCACTGGCTTAAAAACTGGAGAACGGTACAGCTCGCCCAGAAGACGAAAATTCCCATCGTGTGGATGATGGACGGTGCAGGAGCCCGTTCGGAAGAAACAATCAATATGGGCCTTCCTCATGTGAGTCATTTTCTTGAAATTGCAAAACTGTCGGGCATTGCTCCCCAGGTCGCCATCGCCATGGGCCCCTGTTCCGGTGACTCCTCGCTTCAGGTAAGCCTTATAGAATTTATTATCATGGTAAAGGGGCATGGAGAGCTTTTTGCCGGCGGCCCTCCCGTGGTTTATACTGCAATAGGAGAAGTTGTATCGAAGGAAGATCTTGGCGGATCAAAGATTCACTGTCGGATTTCAGGGCTGGGAGATAATGAAGCACAATCGGATGAAGAAGCAATTGCCATGGCAAAAGAATATCTTTCGTATATGCCGCTTAACGCTTACGAATATCCGCCCTACATGGAAACGTCGGATCCAGTGGATCGTATGGATGAAGAATTGCTCGATATCGTACCCATTGGCAGAAAAAGGCCCTATGACATGAAGCGCATCATCCGGTGCATAGTTGATGACGGCAAATTTTTTGAGATAAAACCTCTTTTTGCGCAAAGCCTCATTACGACGTTGGCACGAATGGGTGGCCACACAGTGGGCATAATAGCCAATCAGCCATTGGTGAAATCAGGAGCAATAGACTATAAAGCGGCCGCAAAATACAGACACTTTGCCGATCTTTGCGGAGCCTATCACATCCCGATTATTTTTCTCACCGACGTGCCCGGAGTCATGACGGGTAGCGAGGCGGAGCGGAACGGCACTCTGAGAGCGGGTTTGGCATGCGCCTATTCTCTCGCATATGCAGACGTTCCCATTATTACGGTTGTCATCAAAAGGGCTTTCGGGTACGGAGGATCCGCTATGGGCGGATATGAAGCAGGTCAGGCAGCAGTTTTTGCATGGCCCACGGCCGATTTTGGAGCTATTCCGGCCGCAGGAGGCATTCTGGCTGCCTACAAAAAAGTCATTGATGCAGCGCCGGATCCGGAGGCGAAAATAAGAGAACTGCAGGAACAATTTGCTGCATTAGGCGGGCCATATGGTGCTGCAGCGGATTTCAATGTTGACGACGTTATTGATCCGAGAGAGACCAGACCTCGTATTATCAGGGCTCTCGAACTTGCGGTAAACAGACGGACCGTACCTGCCGGGCCAACAATGCGCCACGGGATTATGCCTTAGCTGGAACAAGGAAGCGGGTAAATTACGAGACTGCCGGTTCCGATGCTCCATGGGGAAAAAGTGCAGCGGTTTTTTCGCTCCTTGCTGCGGAACCGTTTATGGTGGCTGCAAAAGTGCGGCTGCAGTGTGGAGTTTTTTTTCTGAAAGGCTTTTTCTTTCTTGTTCTTTCTCGTTGTTTACGGTATGTGACTAATGCTGTCGCAGGAAGAAAACGCAAAGTGAAAAGTATTTATCGCTTTATGAAAAATCCATATGCTGGGTGCGCTTCATCCTTCGCCCCTGCGGAATGCATTTATGTACACCTCATTTCGAAGGAATCGCGTGCACTTACTCTGAAGCTTTTTACGAAGCAGTCTCGCAAATGCGTTTTCAGGAGCTTGTGAGTCCAAAAAGCATAGGATTTTACCGAATTCAAAGGAAAAAAATAATGAAGTGAGATTTCCTGATTGTGCGCGCAGTGAGACACACTGCGACCTCCCCGAAAACTGGCCGGAAAATCGGAAACTCAGCTGCATTGATTAGAAATATTGAAGCTGTAATATCAATTAATTGAGGAGGTGTTTTTATGATTAAATCGAGGTTATGTGATCTGATCGGGATCAAGTATCCCATTATTCAGGCCGGAATGGGTCCTTTCAGTAACAACAATCTGTGTGTTGCCGCAGCAAATGCGGGAGTTCTGGGCCTGCTGTCAACAGGAGGGCTGTTTAGCAAAGAAGACCAGCCATGGGTCTATAATGCTTTTGTCGACAGCGGAGAAGCGGACCGGGATGACGATATGGCAACGGCAATCGAAAAAGTTTTTAAGCGAACCCATCGCCTGGTCAAAGACAAAGGGGGAATTTTCGGTCCCAATATCATGGTATCGGCGGAACTCAGAGAATACTCGAAAATCATGATCGAAACGGCCATTAAAGTACGGAAGGAAAATCCCGAAATGGAAAAAAGCCTGAAGGTCATCTATACCTCAGCCGGAGATCCCATGGGTTGGGGAGATATGATCAAAGGTGCAGGTTTCACCTGGATTCATATCGTTCCTTCCGTGAGGGGCGCCATGCGCGCCAAGAAGGCGGGTGCCGACGTGATCGTTGCGTCCGGACATGAAGGAGGATTCCACACTCACTGGGAACCTCTTCACTCTTTGGTGCTCTTCCCCGCAGTAGTAGAAGCGGTTTCCGATGAAAAGACAATCGTAGTCGGCGGTGGAGGAGTAGGCGACGGCAAAAGTCTGGCAGCCGCCCTGGCGTTGGGTTGCGACGGAGTACTGATGGGAACGCGATTTCTGGCGACGCAGGAAAGTGACTTTCACCCAATGTGGAAACAGGCTGTTGTGGACACTCAGGACCGCGGCACCCTAATTGCCCGAGGTTTCGTGGGTCCGGCTCGCTGGCTGAGAAATTCCCGGAGTGAAGAGCATGCGGTAAATACTCTAAAAAAATCCCCGGGAACATTTCTCGGTACGCCCGACGACTATTCAACAATGGATATGTCATTGATAGATTTTGAAGTCGAATCGATCAAGGCTACGTATGAAGGAAACAAGGAAAAAGCTTTGATGGCCGGAGGTGAAATAGCGCAGAGAATAAAAGATATGCCAAAAGTGAGTGATTTAGTCCAGAATATTATGAAAGAAGCTGAAGAAGTAATCGCAAACCTGCCAAAGAATTATATTAGCTAGATATTAAAGAATGGGGCAGGAAAAATCCTGTCCCATCATCTTATCCCATTTGCATCTCTAGACCGGATTTATAAGCCAAACAAACGGACGTGAAAACTGAAGTCATGATGCATTCGTATTCATTCCCCTCATGTACCTGCACTGAAAAGAAGGTACACAGCGGCAGATGAAAGAAGGCATATTCGGGAAATGATTCGTCCGTCGATCTATAGAAGCGGTAAAAGATTTATATCATTGCTGGATATTTGATTTGCCGATATAATTCGATGTAACAATAGTGAGGAGAAAACCTCGATTTTAGAAAACAGGTCATATTCATTTAAAAAGGAGGAAACTGTTGCCATGCCTTTTGAAAATCAGATGGATGAGCTAAAGCGCCGCAAAGAAAAAGCCCTTATGATGGGTGGTGAAAAAAAGATTGCAAAACAACATGCAGAAGGCAAATATACTGCCCGGGAACGTATAGACAAAGTACTTGATACCGATTCGTTTTACGAGGTCGGCATGCTTAATCACTCGGATATGCCGGGGATGGAAGAGAAAAGCCCGGCAGACAGCAAAGTCGGCGGTTACGGACGTATTAACGGGCGGCCTGTGGGCATCGTTGCGGGAGATTTTACGGTGCTGGGAGCTACATCGAGCCGGGTTGCGGCGAGAAAAGAAGGAGATATAAGAGATACGGCTGCCCGGCATGGGTTCCCCTTTATCTACCTCGGCGAGGCTGGCGGTGCGCGAATGCCCGATATTATGGGTTCGGGAGGGCTCGCTTCATATGGAGGCGGCAGGCGGAATACCTTCATTGATCATATGAGTCGTGTTCGACAGACTCCCATGGTTACGGCGGTTCTGGGTAAATGTTATGGCGAACCGACCTGGATGGCCTGCCTTTCGGATTTCGTGGTCATGGTGAAGGGAACGGCAATGGGTGTATCTGGCCCCCGTATTGTTTCCATTGCACTTGGTGAAAATATTACCGATGAAGAGCTGGGTGGGTGGGAGCTTCATTCTAAAGTAACGGCGATGGCCGATCGCGCTGCGGAAAACGAAGATGAATGCATGCAGATTATCCGTGATTTTCTAAGCTATATGCCTTCGCATAATGAAGAACTTCCACCGCTGGCACCTGTGCCGGAAGGTTCCGGTGAAGAGATGTCCACCATTTTAAACGTGCTGCCGGAAAAAAGAAATCGAAGTTATGATATGAATCAGCTCTTACGGTGCATAGTAGACAAAGAAAGTCTTTTTCCCGTAAAACCTCTATTCGGACAGACGGTAATCACTGCTTTCGGAAGAATCGAAGGCAAGGTAATTGGAATAGTGGCGAATCAGCCTCGATTTAATTCCGGAGCAATGGACACCGATGGCATAGAAAAGTGCATGAGTTTCTTGTGCCTGTGTGACTCCTTCAATATTCCTTTGGTTTTTATCGAGGACATTCCGGGCTTCCTGGTAGGACGCGAAGCGGAGCGGAAAAGGGTAGAAGCCCACGTAATGAATTTCATGAACGCTGTCGGCCTTCTCACCGTGCCGAAAATCAATGTAATTGTGCGAAAAGCTTACGGTCAGGCCTTTTGGAACATGTGCGGATCAGGCAGCGGTGCCGATTCGATAGTTGCCTGGCCTACGGCGGAGATAAGCTTTGTGGATCCGGTAATCGCTGCCAATGTAGTGTATGGAGCGACACCTCCGAAATCTCCGGAAGAGCAGGAGGAGAGGGTGAGAAAAATGGCCGAGGGAACTGATCCCTATGGTGCGGCCGGTCTCCATTATATACATGATGTGATAGATCCGAGAGAAACCCGAAACCATATCGTTCGCATACTTCAGCAAACGCAGGATTTATCGAAAACAAAAGGGATAAGTGAGCACAAATTGGCAAATTGGCCCACCAAATTTTAGATTCAGTACCCTTTCGCCGGTGCGGACTTAAGAAGGCCGCACCGGCGATTTTTTGAAACCGATACGTATGCGGAGAATCTAAAACTTGTACACAATCATTATTCCTCCAAAAATTCTCTCGGTATAGTCCGGAATATCAAAGGGCGGAGTAATGCCCGCATTACCTGAAAGGCGATTGTACCCCAGTATGCCCATAAGGCCACAACTTTCCCACAGAGTATATCGGACCTTTAAAAAATCAACAGTACAGCCTGCCGTATAAGTGCCGCCAAGAGGCAGTGTATTCTGTCTTTGCTCAGGATAGCCCGTGCGGGATTCGGCTGGTTTTGACGGAGAATTAAAAGAAAAGTCTTTGCGTTTCTTTTTTTTTATTATAACAGAAGAAAGAGGGCAGGAAATTCGCGTGCACTGGCTGCATACCGGGCCTTGGCCTCTTTCATTCACTTCGGCTGAATTATTTTTTTCTGCAGCCGAAGCAAAAACGACCAGACTGAAGGTAAAAAATAAAATGCAAAAAACAATCGAAAAAAATTTTTTCATATGTCTTGCTCCTCATGCACATTATTCCGTTCTTTTCTTCCCGATCGTTGCCCATAATCTTATTTTCAATGAATCTCTCTTTTTGCTCTGTGACCTATGTAAATAACAAAACGATTTAGCCGAAACAATGATCTGATTCACATATTATCAGTGATTTCCTGCATATCGGTCTTTCAATGATACTGTCTGTCAAAGTGAAAAGTGAATATAGCCCTCTTGCAGGCATATTGAATTTTTCAATGATTTTGCCTTTCTGAAAAATAAACTGGCAGCAGAGAAAATGAATTGCCGAAAACCCATGAAAAATTTTTGAATTATTCTTGACAAGGTCCATTGCCGGCTATATTTGATTACTATGATAAAAAGGGGGAGTGAGGCTCTGATATAAAGGAATGCCGGGCTGTGGATCAGGCTTTCGCTTTTTATCCGATACTTTTCAAAAGAAAGACGAGTCGCATGAAAGTTTGGTTATACCGGGTTATTATTTTGTTCGTCGCTTTGGCCGGAGGAAGCTATGCCTTTAATTTCGTTCTAGAGGCACTTTCTTATGAAAGTACTGACAATGCCTACATCGCGGGAACGATAGTGCCCGTTTCGGCGGAAATTACGGGGCGAGTAGTGAAACTCCATATAGAAGACAATCAACGTGTTTCCGCGGGAGAAATCCTGGTCGAAATAAATCAGGATGATTACCTGAAAATACTTGAAGAAAAAAGGGATGCCATATTACGGCTAAAAGCTGAAAAAAAAGAAATAGAGGCCCAAATCAGGGAAAAACACAAAGTACTTGAAAGGGCGCTTGCAAACAGGGAAGTTGTTCGTGCAGAAGAGTTGCTGGCGCGCAAAGAAGAAAAACGATACGAAAAGCTTTTCATTCAGAAGGCAGTCTCACAGAGCCAGTATGATAACATCCAGGTTCAATGGAAGGTTGTACAGGCACGGTCAGAAGCGGTACAGGCCGCGGTAGATGAAGCTGAGGTGGCTATTATGGTCTCCGAGGCACGGTTAAAAACCCAAACATTAAGGATTGAAGAAGCTGAAAATTCGAGGCAGTTGGCGGAACTCGATGTAGAGCGCACTCTTCTTCGCGCGCCCGTGCCGGGGCGTGTAGCAAAAAAAAATGTCGATACGGGCAAGTATGTGCACGCAGGCCAGGCTCTTTTGGCGATAGTGAAAGATGAGACCTGGGTAGTTGCTAATTTTAAAGAAACTCAAATAAGGAAAATGACCACAGGCCAGCCGGTTGAATTGAAAATAGATGCATACCCCCATATTAAATTAAATGGCCGTATAGAAAGCATTCAGCCAGGCACAGGTTCAGTATTCAGCTTGCTTCCTCCTGAAAATGCGACAGGAAATTTCATTAAAGTAGTCCAGCGTGTTCCAGTGAAGATTGTCTTTGACGCGAAAAAATTCGGGGATATTTTGAAGCCCGGTCTTTCCGTTGTTGCAAAAGTGGACGTAAGCGGTTCAGAGGCTTCAGCCGCAACAATGATGAAGCTGCCGTGAAGAACGGGCGCATGCATAACAAGTGGCTCATAGCCATTACCGTCATGAGCGGCGCCATAATGGCCGCCTTTGATACCAGCATTGTGAATGTGGCCCTGCCCCAAATGCGCGGAAGTCTTGGCGCGTCCGTCGAAGAGATTACATGGGTCTCGACCGGCTATATCCTTTCAAGCGTAATAATCATGCCCATGATTGCTTTTTTGACTACACGCTTCGGACGAAAACGATTTTATATTTTTTCGGCATTGCTTTTTACCTGTTTTTCCACCCTCTGCGGTTTTGCATGGGATCTGCAATCCATGATCCTTTTCAGGATTGTGCAAGGTATAGGCGGCGGTACTCTTATGGTGGTTTCACTTGCGATATTAAGAGAAACCTTTCCTCCGGAAGAGCAGGGAATTGCCATGGGCATTTACGGATTCGGGGTGATTCTCGGTCCGGCAATTGGCCCTACACTGGGCGGATGGCTCACGGACAGCTATTCGTGGCAGTGGATTTTTTATATAAAGTGGCCTTTGGGCATATTAAATGTACTGCTTATTATAAAATTTATCTATGATCCTCCTTATCTTGTTCGCGAGAAAGGCAATTTCGATCTGGCAGGTCTATTCTTCATGGCCATCGGTCTTGGTGCCGTCCAGATCATTTTAGCGAAAGGCAATCGGCAGGATTGGTTCGAGTCTAATCTTATAGTCGTGCTTGCGATAATTTCGATTGCAGCGATTTCGATATTTATATGGCGAGAACTGACAACCGAAAAACCGGCCGTTGATCTTCGCCTCCTCAAAAATGTCAATTTTTCATCAGCCTGTTTATTTGCCGGATTTCTTCATCTCGCTTTGATGGGAAGCCTCTTTTTGTTTCCTCTTTTTTTGCAGCAGCTGCTTGGATATCCTGTTCTCGATTCCGGACTGGCGCTTTTGCCGAGAAGTGTTGCTATGATGGTAGCCATGCCCTTAGGAGGAAGGATGTATAATGCGGTAGGTCCGAGAATTCTCATAGGTGCCGGGACTTTTTTAAATATTTTATCTTTTTATCAATTTGCCCATCTTTCCCTTGAAACCAGCTACTGGGACATTTTTTTTCCTCAGGTCTGTCAAGGGCTGGGATTTGGATTCATATTTGTGGCATTGAGTACGGCTGCGTTGTCGGGTATCGAGAATCGCTCAATGACAGCGGCTGCCGGGCTTTTCAATGTAATCTCACAGGTATTCGGAAGCGCAGGAATTGCTCTGATCGCAACACTCCTGACCCGTCATCAGAGCTGGAGCAGAGCGATTCTTGTTGAGCGTGTAACGGTTTTCAGTGATACAGCCACCGAAACAATAGAAAAAATATCATCCATGCTGCTTTCTAAAGGTATAAATCCTTCCGATGTGCGAGATTCAGCGATAAAAACTCTGGAATCAATTGTCATGAAACAGGCAGATATGCTTGCCTATGAATATGTATTTTACCTTCTTTGCTTTCTCTTCATAATATTAATATCCTTGGTTTTTTTCATAAAACAGGACAAAAAATTCTTTGAAAGGGAAAGTGTCTGATAATTCGTTTTTCAGGCATGCTTTCTTTTTGGGCTTCGATAATGCTGCCTGGCGTTTTCAATCATGAAATGAAGCCGGTTGAGTATGTTGACTTCGCTGGTGCCGGCATCGAAGTCAAGAAACAGTAAATTCAGCATGGGATAAATTTTCATTATCCGTGTTTCAATTCCTTTTGCAACTACCTGGTTTGCAATGCAGCCGAAAGGTTGGAGGCAGACAATATCCCAGATGCCTGCACGAGCAAATCCGGCAATTTCTCCGGGAATAAGCCAGCCTTCGCCGAACTGATTTGATAGGTTGACTATTTTTGAGGCGAGTCCGGCTTTTTGGAAAATTCCGGCGGGAGGTTCATAGCAGCGAAAATGCTGCAGGACTTGTTCAAAACGATCTATCCAGAGAGCCGCCTTAAATTGAAGGAATGCCTCAAAAAGCCGTGATATTCCATTTTGGCGTTCCAGAAAATTCTTACGATTCACCTTTATGTTTACAAAAAACTGCATCATAAAATCTGTAAGAGCAGGTACAGTAACCTCTACATTTTGCGAGATTATCCAGTCAATGGCGTTCATCTGACTGAAGCTGTTGTATTTCAAATATATTTCTCCTACTATGCCAATTTTCGGCAGGCAGGAATTAGTATTAAAGGATCCATTGAAAGATGAGACAGCCTTTTTTAGATGTTTAAAAAGTTCTTTCGTATCATCTCTTTCTATACAGCCGAACGCTGCACTGAGATAGTGGTCCCGGATTTTCGCAGCGATGCCACTTTCGCGCTCCCTGACTACGGTCTTGTAATACATGCGCGCAATTGCATCTGCGTACAAAAGGCTGGTGAAAGCCGGCCTGATTATTCTTTTCACATCGATTTCGAAGCCGGGCTGATCATTGACCAGATCGTTTTCATGTGCTGCCGCTATGACTGAAACTTCAGGATAGCCTGCAGATATGAGTGCCTTTTTGATCAGGGCTATATAGTTGCTGGCCCGGCACTGGCCCCCTGTCTGAGATATACCGGCAACAGTGTATCCGGGATCATAACTGCCCGAACGGAATGCCTTGATCAGATCTCCAATTACTATAATTGCAGGATAACATATCTCGTTATTCGCGTATTTAAGCCCGTATTCCACGGACTCCCTGTCCGGAGGGGGAAGGATTTCAAGGTCATAGCCGAGAAGCCTGAATATCGGCGAAAAAAATGGGGAGTAGCAGTCGGCAAAATAGGGAGCGATAATACGCTTGCTCCTGTCTTTTATCTTGTAAGGAGGGCTGCTCCGCCTTTTTGCTGGAGTTTGAGACTTTGGTGCACTTTTAAGTGATTCCATAAGAGACCGGAGACGGAGACGGGCTGATCCGGTACTGGAAATCTCATCGATTTTGATGAGTGTGAACGGTTTTCCTGCGGCAGATAAAATATCTTTAATTTCATCAATTATGAACGCATCGGGACCGCACCCGAAAGAATTTAGCATTACATACTGGATGGTATGCTCCTCTTGATCGGCAACCCATTGGGCAGCCCTCATGAGACGATTGGGAAAAGCCCATTGAGATATTGAGTTTACTTCGAGAATGCTTTTTTTGCACAAAAAGGATGCTACATCGCACGGGATGACATTGGCTCCCAAATCAGCCAGTATTTCCGATGTTTCATGTTCGATTAAAGGATCGGCATGATAGGGCCTCCCTGCAAGAACAATCACAATGTCTCTCTTTTTGCGGACTTCATCAAGCAACGCCCTCCCCCCTGCTATGAGATTCTCCCGGAAGCGTGTGTGCGCTTTTGAGGCAAGAAAAAAAGCATTTTCGAAACGGGATCTGGAAACCCCCAGAGATTTCAGATAGCCGAAACAGGCTTTTTTCAGTAATGCCGTATCCCGGAAAGATACTGCAGGCGCATCGAAAGGTATCCCTTCTGCTTCGACCGCGCTTTTGAGTACTTCGGCATAGCTTCCAACAATGGGGCAACTGAAGCTGTTTGCGGCATTCGATTCTTCCTTTATTTCATGGACAGTAAGCGGATAGAAGATGCGGTCGACTTTTTTTTCAAGAAGGTCAATCATATGTCCGTGAGCCAGTTTCGCCGGGAAACAGATATTGTCAGCCATAACCGATCCGAGTCCTTTTTCATAGAGCGCTTGATTAGACCGGTTTGAAAGAACAACTTCAAAACCGCACCCGGTAAGAAGAGTGCTCCAAAAAGGGAAATCTTCGTACATTCCTAAAATACGGGGGATTCCGATGCTCAGGCCCGTTGAAGGAATCAAAGGCTGAAGAGAACGATTGAAAAGCATATCATTTCTTGCTGAAAAAAAATTTTTCCCGCGCGAGGTAATGCGGCCTTTATTGCCGTAAAACCTTTCGCACTTATTTCCTGTAACAAAAATTCTTCCACCGGAAAACAAAAATGCGGTAATCTTGCACTGGTTCGCGCACCCCCGGCATTCTTTTTCCTTTATTTCGTACCGGGTACAAAGTTCGAGGGTATCCAGGGTGAAGGGGGTAACTGATGAAGAGTCGGCATTATATGCATCTTTGGAGAGCAAGGCCGCTCCATACGCGCCCATCATCTCCGGCTTGTCCGAAGAAGTGACAGTAGCGCCCGAGAGAATTTCAAAGGCCCTGAGCACGGCCTGATTCCGAAAAGTTCCTCCCTGTACGATAATATGTTCACCCAGTTCGGCACAATCGTGCAGCTTCAATACTTTATAAAGAGTATTTTTGACCACACTATAGGCAAGCCCTGCTGCAATATCGTTTATAGCCGCATTTTCCCTTTGTGCCTGCTTGATGCGTGAATTCATAAAAACTGTGCAGCGGGTCCCGAGAGCACAGGGGGCCTTTGCACTGCAAGCTTTGCAGGAAAAGGTTTCTGCAGTCATTCCCAGAGATTGGGCAAATCCTTCTATAAAAGAGCCGCACCCGGATGAACATGCCTCATTGATTTCAATCCGGCTCACGGCTCTTCCCCGAACGAAGAGAGCTTTCATGTCCTGACCGCCAATGTCCAGTATAAACGTCACATTGGGGTCGCATTTCACCGCTGCCCGCAAGTGAGCAATAGTTTCTACAACACCGTTTTGAAGACCAAAGGCTGCACATACAAGATCTTCGCCGTAGCCGGTTGCTTTACCGGCTGCAAGTGAAAGCGACACTTCCTTTCCATTCTTCTTCAAAACATTTCTAACCCGTATGAGTGAATGCATCACCGTATCCACCGGATTTCCCCTGTTTGGCCGGTAATCGCTGAATACTGTACGCTCGCATGAATCTATAATTACGACTTTGGTAGTCGTTGATCCGCAATCGATTCCTAAAAAGAAGGGTGGCTCGGCAAGAGAAATGTCAATATTGTCGATTTTCATGACCTTTCGTTCCTGCTTCCATTTTCTATAATCTGCCTCTCCTGTAAAAAGGGGAGTGAGCCGTTGCTGACGAATTTCGTATCCTGAATCAAGTAATGAAATTTGGTTGCGCCATTCCGAAATGCATTTTGCAGAAACGCTATGCACTGCTGAAAGTGCCGCACCCCAGGCGGGGAAAAATAACCCCTTGGAGGGAAGAACAGCGTCTTTTGGGGCTAGTCCCAGCAAGCGAGTAAAACAATTTCGCAGGCCCACAAAAAAGGTCAGCGGACCTCCGCAAAACAGTACCTGCGGAGACACGACAGTCCCGCGCGTCAGCGAATTCAGATTCTGGAGGGCCACTGCGTGTAAAATAGAGGCGCAGATATCGGATAGTGGAATCTTACGGCTCACCAGGTTCTGAATATCGGTTTTCGCGAAGACGCCGCAACGTGATGCAATGGGGTAGAGGCGGCTTTTTTCCGCAGCCAGTCTGTCCAGGTCTTGAAGAGAAAGGTTCAGAAGTGTTGCCATTTGATCAATAAAAGCGCCTGTACCTCCTGCACAGCTTCCGTTCATGCGGATATCCGGCGGCCGTTCAGGAGAAAAAAACATCATTTTACTGTCTTCGCCGCCTATATCGATAAGAGTTTTCACGTCGGGAAAATACCGCCGCGTAACCTCCCCGGCTGCGACAACCTCCTGCACGAAGGGAATACCGATCCGTTCCGCAACTCCAATGCCGGCCGATCCGGTGATTGATAGATCCAAAAGGCAATTCCCTATATCCGCTTCAGCTTCTTTCAATATATCTGTGAGAGTATTCACAATATCGGCGCCATGGCGCCGGTATGATGAAAATTTTAATTTTCCGTTGCCATCGAGTATTATCACTTTTGCCGTTGTCGAGCCCACATCCACTCCGGCGGGCAGCCGCTTCAAATTCATTGTCCATTCCTCCGAAGTTCTGTATCAGGTGTTCTAAAATGAATATCAAAAGGAGCTCAATGATTTAAAAATTCCTGTAGAGGGACGTCACGTATGCTTACCATTAAGGTTTCCACAATTATCTGTTTCCGTTCATCGATAAAACATTCGAACGCCTTTGGCCTGTCATCTGTAAAGAACTCTTCAACGAGAGGTCGGGCAATAAAAGGGAAAATGCACAGGCTGATCAGATTAGCCATGAATTGAGAAGCCGAAACCCGTGAATTAAGGGAATGTAGTTCCTTTTGTATCCAGTCACGCATATGATCAGACAGGAGACCTTTGAGAGAGAATCTTTCGATGATCCTGAGAGGGTTCTTATTGAGCTCATTCATGACAAAATTGGGCAGATAAGGATTTTCCTTCAGCAAATCCAGATAATGATCGACGAACCATGCCACCTTATTTCGAAAAGGAATATCGCTGTAGATTATTTCTTCCACTTCAGGAAGAAAGTGATCAAAAAGATCATCAAAAACAGCGTCAAAAAGTTTTTTTTTGTTACGGAAATAATAATGGAGAGCTGTTCGGCTCATTCCGGCTTCATCTGCTATATCCTGCATAACTGCGCCGTCCATTCCTTTCCTTACGTACACTCGTTTGGCTGCCTCGAGAATGAGTTGATCCTTGTCCATTACATCTTCCTGCTTCTGCATCATTTCTGACACTCCTGTTCAACAGCTAAGTCTGACAAATGTGTGGGAATATAATTGGTCCCATTCAGCCTGTCAAGCAAAATCGGAGAAACCAAAACCCGGAAATGCTGAATTCATGAAGGCTTTATTCAGAAGTGTCTCGTGCCAGCCGAACTGGCATATAATGGGGAAGCAAGTGAAGCTCCCCTTATCCAAATGCAGCGCGACCTTTTGAATCATTTCAAAACTAGTGATGCATTGCTTGCTCAGAAAATATGTCTTAGAACAAAATCTATATCAGTTGACATTTCTTTTATCACATTTCTTGACATTTCCAGTGAATTCGCTCCTTCGGAATTTCCAAATTTACAACTGATTTCAAAGATATAATTCTTTGGAACACAATGTGCTTACATAAGGGGATACGGTCAGTTTGCAAGAGGCTCACTCGCCTTAAACGTAGGCGGAAAAAGACCTTTCCGGAGTTAAGGCAAATCGGAATGGTCAGGATGGGTGATTTTTAACGGTTCTTTTACAGAGGTGAAGTTTTCTCAATGATGAGGTAGAATTCTTCATGAAAATGATGGCTTCGCAAATAATCCATTTTTCTGAATTGCGCTACATCTTTCATCACTGCGGATGCAGTGGATGTTGCCTGACGGAAAGGCAGAAGAGAGAAAGTATTCTTTATGTGCAAAATTCCAGGAGTTCTTTTGCGGAAGTTAATTCAGATTTTTGAATTTTACGGAACCACCACATTGATAATCGGAGACATGAAGGCTTATGATCAACTCATCGCCAAAAGTACATCCCTTGTTTTACGAAAAAAATGCGTGTTCAGGCTTTAAAACAAGGTTCGTTGTTTTTATAATTGCGATCCTCTTCCTTGCAGACGCTGGTGTGGATGCAAAAGAATGCCATTTCAATGAGTCGCCACGAATACAGGATACCGTATTTGGCGATTTTCAGATCCACAGGGTAGCGAATAAGGACACGCTTTTGGAGATAGCGCGAAGCTACGGACTTGGATTCAACGACATCAGACTTCTTTATCCGGATGTAGATCCATGGATACCGGAGGAAGGATTGCTTCTCTTGATTCCGACACAATGGATTCTACCGCGGTCGAAACATAATATCGTCATCAATATTCCGGAAATGAGAATGTATATGTCCGAACCGGGAAAGAAAACGGTGAAGACGTATCCTGTCGGAATAGGAAGCGAGGAATGGGAAACTCCGCCGGGTATTGCCCGTGTAATATCAAAGATAGAGAATCCTGCGTGGACGGTTCCGCTTTCAATTCGGCACAACTATCCGAGGGCACAGATACCGCCAGGTCCTGATAATCCATTGGGAAAGTACTGGATAGGTCTCGATAAGGAAGGAGTGGGAATTCACGGCACGAACATTCCCTGGAGCGTTGGGAGGATGTTGAGCCATGGATGTATCCGTCTTTACCCTGAAGACATCGAAAGATTCTATGAGGAAATCTCAGTGGGAGCTACAGTCGATATCTTGTACGAGCCGATCAAACTGGGTTTAAAAGAGGGAAAAATCTATATGGAAGCACATCCCGACATATATGAAAAAATAAAGGATTACGGATCGTACGTGTTTAGCCTGCTGAAAAAAAGTGACTGTCTGCAGTATGTCTCATTGAAAAAAGTTCAGAAGGTAATGAAAGAAAAGAAGGGAATTCCTGTATGTATAGGAGATATTGAAAATCCGATAATTGCCGGACGTTTTCGGAGTCTCAAAAGCCGCATGCAGTAGAATCTTTACGATATTTGAATGCAGGCTTCATAAAAGAAGGCTTTTTCTCTATGGATAAGAATTGGTGAAAGATGTGCTGTCAAACCGGCCCGAGGGCGCAATATGAATGCTGAAAGAGTCGGAAAGAAGTCAAATACATTTCTCTGGCTTTAAAGAAGTCAGCATATTAATCAAAGGAGGGAGTAAAATGAAACAGAAGATACGCATGTACAGAATGTTTGTGGCTGTAATAGTGGGAAGTATGGCTCTGATGGCTACGGGCTGTTGTACCGTGGGACAGCTGGATGAAGTGAGAGCCCAGTCCCAGCAGGCCCTTCAGACAGCGCAGCAGGCTTTGAATATGTCTCAGGAAAACCGCGCGATGATCCAGGATTTAAGAACTACTGGCGGGCAAGCGGGGACAAATGCAGCGCAGGCGGCTCAGCGTGCAGAAAATGCCGCAACAAGGGCTGAAAATGCTGCTGACCGGGCAGTAAATGCTGCTCAACAGGCCGAATCCATGGCCAACAAGGCGGAAGCGGTGTTCGAAAAGGGAATGAGAAAATAGATTCAGTCAGGTTAATGCGAGTCTTATGCGGCTCGAATGAAAGGAGCTTGAAAAAGGCCCTTTGGCTGCGATTTGTATTCAGGAGATGAGCGTATCAAGTATTTTCAGGTATTTCCCGGATTCCGGGCCGCGCTTCGCGTGCCCGAATGCAAAAAGAAGGGTTATAAAAGCTTCCAGGATTATCAATCGAGCAAAAGAAGAAGTCTGCGAAACCGTAAATCCTTGAGGTATGAGGCTTTCTGCCAATAGAAGGCTGGATATGAGAAGAGCTGCATGCAAGTCCGATGAATTACGGCAAAGCAGCAGCTCTCGTTTTTTTAATTGAAATTAAAATATACATCTACTTGTCAGAATTTTCAGATGTTGCCAAACCTCTTGAAAAAAGCCAGGGCTTTGAGGCACTTAAATTCCGCTTTGCGACATCGGTTCTTGCGAATCCGCCTGCACTTGGTCCTGCACTCGTATGTGCCCCGAGTCCTAACATGAGGCAGAAATTATTGTATGCGGCCTCGATTTCGGAACTGAATCCCATCGCATCTTGCATATGATTGATGGAGCTTTTGATTGTTTCAATCCAGGAGGGGGCGGCGAGATAATTGTCGGCGATACGTTTTGCGTAGGAAAGCGTTTCATCTTCCAGCCGGTCAGGCTGATATGTGCGGTTCACAAACCCGTAGGACAGAGCTTCGGAAGCCGTGATAAAACGATGCTCAAGAAGAATTTCTTTTGCCTTCCTGGGGCCGAGATCCCAGGGGGCTGAAAAATATTCGACCATTCCGGGCAAGAAAAGCGCGTCTTCGGAAGCGAATATCACATCCATTGCTGCTGCGAGCATCCATCCGGCATAAATGCAGTATCCGTGAACCATGGCTACAGTAGGCTTGGGGCAGTTCCGCCACACAAGAGTCTTTTTTACAAAGTATTCATTCATGTCTATTACTTTTTTTCTAAGATCCTGATCATACGGTTTTGCAAGGCCGATTCTTTCGCAATACTCAAGTTCTTCAGGCGTTCCCAAATCGTGTCCCGCCGAAAATGACCGGCCGGCGCCTGAGAGAACGATAGCGCCGCAGTCATTATCTGCAACGGCTGTGGCAAAGGCTCTGTCTACTTCATCGAGCAGCTGATAGCCCTGTGCGTTGAGATACTCGGGTCGATTGAAAATAATTCTCGTCACCGGTCCCGGTCTGTACGTAATTTGTTCGAATTTCATAAGTTCCCTTCCTTTCTGAAAGAATTATCCTGAAAAACAGAATCATAATGATCTGATACATAGATTTTTCCCATAAAAGAAATCAGTTTGCCATAAAAATATAAATCCACGGACAAATCTTTTTCTTGACAGAACCGTGCCAGAGTATATTTTCAAATGATGAAACGTAAAATCGCAGTGATCGGCGGCGGTCCGGCCGGTCTGATGGCGGCGGGACAGGCGGCCGAATCGGGCGCCGAGGTGATTTTATTTGAAAAAATGAACCGTCCCGGCCTCAAGCTCTCCATCACCGGCAAGGGGCGCTGCAATATAACCAATGTCGCCGAACTTTCCGAATTTATAGGCCACTTCGGGAAAACGGGGCCCTTTCTCAGGCAGGCGTTCTCCGATTATTTCACGCCCCAGCTCGTGGCCTTTTTAGAGAGTCTCGGATTGGAATTGATGACGGAACGAGGCGGCCGCATGTTCCCCGCGAGCGGAAAGGCGGCGGATGTCGTACACGCACTTGTACGCTGGGCAAAGGGTGCAGGTGTTCGCATCGAGAGCGACAGGCCCGTTGAAAGAGTCATTATAGAGAAGGGGTGCGCAGTCGGCGTAAAGGCCGGAGGGAAATTGGAGGCCGGTGGCGCCGTTATCATCGCCACCGGCGGTGAATCCTACCCGTCAACAGGATCGACGGGTGACGGCTATGGGTTTGCAAGGGCGGCCGGCCATCATGTTGTCGATCCGCGGCCTGCCCTGGTACCCCTGGAAACCGCGGGTGATGCCGCGCAACGAATGGCGGGGCTGAATCTGCGCAATGTAGGCGTCACACTTTACAAGAACGGGAAGAAGTGCCGTCGCGCTTTCGGCGAGACGGTCTTTGCCGAGTTCGGGGTAACCGGTCCCGTCATCCTTACCTTGAGCGGCGAGGTCGTCGATGCAGTGAAAAGAGGCGATTCCCTTGCGCTTTCAATCGATTTCAAAGCCGCCCTGAACGAAAAAAAGCTCGATGAAAGGCTGCTGCACGATTTTTCAGCAAGAGGGCGGGAATCCATCGCTTCGGTGCTGCGGGGCCTGTTGCCCGCGGCGGCGGTCCCTCTTTGTCTCGAGGCCGTCGGCATTCCTCCCGACCGAAAGGCGAGTGTCGTTACTGCAAAGGAGCGCCGAAAGCTTCGGGAATGGCTCAAGGATTTCCGCCTCGAGATCACGGGCTATCGCCCCTTCGAAGAGGCGATCATAACCGCCGGGGGGGTGGATACGAAAGAAATCGACCCCAGAACGATGGAATCGCGTCTCGTCAAAGGGCTCTTTTTTGCCGGCGAGGTTCTTGATATCCAGGCGGATACGGGCGGCTACAATCTTCAGGCAGCTTTTTCAACCGGCTGGTGCGCCGGCCGTTCCGCTGCCGCTGCACACAGGTAGCCTATGTTTCTTCCGACAACAAAAAAAGAATTGAAATCCCTACGATGGAGCGGTCTCGATGTCATCCTGGTCACGGGTGATGCCTATATCGATTCCCCCTTCATCGGGACGGCCGTCATCGGAAAGATCCTCTGCGATACAGGGCTGCGCGTTGGAATCATCGCCCAGCCCGATACGGCATCCGGGGCGGATATCACGCGCCTGGGCGAGCCGGAGCTTTTTTGGGGTGTCACTGCAGGCTGTATCGATTCAATGGTGGCAAATTATACCGCAACGGGGAGAAAACGCCGAAGCGATGAGTATACGCCGGGAAACCTGAATACCCGCCGGCCCGATCGCGCTTCTATCGTATACAGCAATCTGATCAGGCGCCATTTCAAAAATACACGTCCCATCGTCCTCGGCGGACTGGAGGCGAGTCTGCGCCGCATCGCTCACTATGACTTCTGGTCCGACCAGGTCAGGCGGTCGATTCTCTTCGATGCCAAGGCCGATTATCTCCTTTATGGCATGGCCGACCGGTCGGTAATCGAACTGGCCTGTGCCCTTCGGGAAGGCATGCGCCCCTATGAAATTCGAGGCCTCTGCTATTCCTCTCCCGCAATTCCCGAAAACGCCCTTGAACTCCCCTCTTTTGAGAGTGCGGCCCGCGATAAAAAGGTTTTTCGCGACATGTTCAATCTTTTCTACGGACAAAATGACCCTGTTTACGGAAGAAAGCTGGCCCAGAAGCAGAACGGCCGGTATCTGATCCATAATCCGCCGCCCTTTCCTCTTTCTCAGAAGGAACTCGATCACGTTTACGGCCTCGACTATGAGCGGGAGCTCCATCCTTTTCACCGCTCCGGCGGTGCAGTAAAGGCCCTCGACACCATCCGGTTTTCAATCACGACCCACCGCGGCTGCTATGGTGAATGTAATTTCTGCGCAATCGCCGTTCATCAGGGCAGGAGGGTGACATGGAGAAGCCGTGAATCCATTCTTGGCGAAGCCCGCGAACTGGCGGCGCATCCGCGGTTTAAGGGTATCATCAGCGACGTAGGGGGGCCGACGGCCAATATGTACGCGATCGAATGCAGCAGGAAAGAAAATGAGGGCTCCTGCCGGCAAAGGCGGTGCCTTTTTCCGGAAGTCTGTCCCGGGCTTTCTGTTAATCATGGAGAGCAGATCGCCCTTCTGAAGGAACTCAGGGCGGTCCCGGGCGCGAGAAAAGTATTCGTCGCCTCGGGGATTCGTCACGACATGGTGCTGTCAGATACGCACAAAGGCATTTCCTACCTGCGGGAACTGGTCCGCCATCATATATCGGGTCAAATGAAGATAGCCCCGGAGCATTCGGAAGTGCGGGTGCTCCGAATGATGGGAAAGCCGGGGCCGAAAGAGCTCGTCCGCTTTCGCAATCTTTTTTACCGCCTGATAAAAGAGGAAAAGAAGAACCGTTTTTTGACCTACTACCTTATTGCCGCCCATCCCGGCTGCACAGATGAGGACATGAAGCGGCTCAGGGCCTTCGCCCTCCGGGAACTGAGGCTTCTTCCCGAACAAGTCCAGATCTTCACTCCCACGCCGTCCACCTATGCCACAGTCATGTACTGGACGGGAGAAAATCCCTTTGACGGGAAGGCCTGTTTCGTTGAAAGGACAGTCCGGGGGCGGGAGAGACAGAAAGGCATACTCGCAAAGAACAGGAACCGATAAGTTTTGAATGCACATGCAATAGGATTACCTGGTTTTTTGTTTATGAAATCGGCTAAAGGGGAATTAATTTTTAAGAAGGCCGTGGCGATAAATTATTTTGCCTTCCGCCTTCAGCCTAAACCCCTGGATTTTTAATATGGGCTATCGTGAAATCACCTGCAGAATGCCTGCCGGCTATAATGAAGGCGAACTAAGACAGACTGTCGCCAGAAAACTCGGGATTAGACAATTTACCTTTCAAATCGAAAGTAAAAGTCTGGACAGCCGGAAAAAAAACGATATTCATTGGCTCCTGCGCCTTTCCGTCTGCTCCGATGAACTTGCCGGGGGCGAGCCGCCTTCCCGCCCTTCCCTTGCAATTCCCTTCCTAAAGAATGGCAGAAAGGTCATGGTAATCGGAAGCGGGCCGGCCGGGTTTTTTGCCGCCTTTGTGCTCCAAAACGCGGGATTTTCAACTATCATAGTGGAGCGAGGGGCCGAAGTGCGCAAGAGGGCTCGTGGAATAAAAGATTTCGAACAGGGGGGCCCTTTCAATCCTCGCTGCAATTACGCCTTTGGAGAAGGGGGTGCCGGGACGTTTTCCGACGGGAAGCTCACGTCCCGGTCGAAACACATTACTGAAGAAAAGGCATTTATAATTGACAATTACATTCGTGCAGGGGCGCCCGAAGAAATCCGCTATATGGCCCACCCTCACCTGGGCAGCGACAACCTGAAGTCGATCGTCGGAAATCTGCGCCGGGATTTTCTGGAAAAAGGCGGCCAGATCCTTTTTGAAACCGTCCTCGAAGATCTGAAGATCGAAAAGGGCAAGATAATCGACGCTGTCACCTCTTCAGGCATTTACCGGGCCGATTTTGTAATTGTCGCACCGGGACATTCCGCCTATGACACGTACAGAATGCTCATGAAAAGAGGCGTGCTCTTCCGGACGAAAAATTTCGCGATCGGGTCCAGGGTCGAGCACCCCCAGGAGCTCATCAATCGTGCTCAATGGGGGCGGGCTGAGCTTCCCGGTGTAAAGGCCGCCGAGTACCGGCTTACTTCAAAAGGAGATGGTAATCTTCCCGTCTACACCTTTTGCATGTGTCCCGGAGGAGTGGTGGTGCCTGCCACCGCCTTCGGCCATACCAATATCGTCAACGGCATGAGCCGCTACCGGAGAGACGGTCCCTTTGCCAATGCCGCCTGCGTGGCGGCGGTGAATATCGCAATGCTGAGGGGAAAAGAGACGAAACCGGCTGATGCACTGCAATGGCTGGAAGATCTGGAAGGAAAATTTTTTCTCTACCCCGGAGGATTTCAGGCGCCCTGCTGTTCGATAGAAAATTTCATCGAAAAGAGAGAACCTGCAGGCATTGTAAAGACGAGTTATCCTCTGGGATTGACCCCGGCGCCCCTTTGGGAGATGCTTCCTCCTTCCGTAAGCGCCGCTTTGCGGGAAGGACTGAGACAGTTTGTAAGAAAGATCAGAGGGTTTGAAAAGGGCAGTATTATGGGGCTCGAAAGCAAGACATCCTCTCCCGTTCAGGCGGTAAGAGAGGCCGGCGGACTCTGCAGCAATTTCGAAAACCTCTATCTTGTCGGAGAAGGGAGCGGCTGGACCGGAGGGATACTATCAAGTGCAGCCGACGGCATAAGGGCTGCCCTTCGAATCATCGGTTCTGTGCAATAACCGGTTCGATGCCCAACACACGTACCAAACTGGAGATTAAAAAATTTATTTCCCGCAGGGGAGCAAAGGCCCTGAAAAAATGTTGTCAGGACCGATTTTATGTTCTTTTACCCTTAGGCACCTGGGGGATTTCTTCTGAAAAAGAGATTGACTAAAAACTATATCTTGTGGTCCAATACAAAAATACCATCAACATATAGTGCTTTTATATCTGTAAGAATTCACAATTTCAAGGAGACATTGCACAATGATTCAAAAGACCTCCCCCAGGATCGCCCAATTGAGCCCGAATGCGGTAACCGTACTAAAACGGCGGTACCTGAAGCGAGATACCGGCGGGGAAGTTCTGGAAACACCTGCAGATATGTTCAGGCGTGTGGCAGATACAATCGCCGCCGCCGATTCCCTTTTCGACGAAAAGGCCGACACGAATGAGCTGTCAGATGAATTCTACTCGATGATTGCCGGACTCGAATTTGTTCCCAATTCTCCTACTTTGATGAATGCCGGCCGGGAATTGGGTCAGCTCTCGGCCTGTTTCGTGCTCCCCGTAGGGGATTCGATGGAAGAGATTTTCGATGCCGTTAAATTCACCGCCCTGATTCACAAATCCGGTGGCGGAACCGGTTTTTCCTTTTCCCGTCTGCGACCGGCACACGATGCCGTGAAGAGTACCACAGGTGTTTCCAGTGGACCCATTTCTTTCATGCGCGTCTTCGATGTGGCAACGGAAACGATTAAGCAGGGCGGCACCCGGCGGGGTGCCAATATGGGAATCCTGCGGGTGGATCATCCGGATATAATGGATTTCATCATGTGCAAGGCCGACAAGAAGCAGCTCAATAATTTTAATATTTCCGTCGGACTTACAGAATCCTTTATGGATGCGGTAAAGCATGACGAAGATTACGATCTTATCAATCCACGTAACAAAGAGCGGACAGGAACGCTGAATGCGCGAAAGGTCTTCAACCGCATCATCGTTCAGGCCTGGGAAAACGGCGAACCGGGCATTGTCTTTCTCGATCGCCTGAACCGTGATAATCCTACCCCTCTTGTGGGTACGATCGAATCGACAAATCCATGTGGAGAGCAGCCGTTACTTCCTTATGAATCCTGTAATCTGGGCTCCATCAATCTGGCGGCAATGGTGGAAAAGGGTCAGATCTCCTGGGCACGGCTCAGGGAAGTTACGCACAGAGCCGTCCGTTTCCTCGACAATGTCGTAGAGGTGAACCGGTATCCCCTTCCCGAAATCGCAAAAATGACCTTCGGCAACAGAAAAATCGGACTCGGGGTGATGGGATGGGCTGATATGCTTATACTGCTTGGAATTCCCTATAATTCGGACGAGGCGACAGTGCTGGGCGAAAAACTGATGAAGTTCATTAATGATGAAGGGCATGAGGCATCCCGTGCGCTCGCGGCAAAGCGCGGTCCCTTCCCCAATTTTAAAGGGTCCCTTTTCGACCAGCGCAAAGAGGCGCCAATCAGAAACGCGACCGTGACTACTATTGCGCCGACGGGAACCATTTCCATTATCGCCAGTGTCTCTTCAGGAGTGGAGCCGCTCTTTGCTGTTTCCTATGTGCGCCAGGTCATGGATGGCGATATCCTGGTCGAGGTGCATCCCTATTTTGAAAAAATCGCAAAGGAGCGCGGATTCTATAGCCCCGAACTGATGAAGCGTATCGCGGAAAAAGGATCCGTCAAGGATATGGACGAAGTCCCAAAAGATATTCAGAGAATTTTTGTAACGGCACATGATATCTCTCCGGAAGATCATATTAAAATGCAGGCTGCCTTTCAAAAAAATACCGACAATGCTGTAAGTAAGACGGTTAACTTTTCAAACGGCGCAACTATTGACGATGTGGCCTCTGTGTATGAATTAGCCTATCGACTCGGGTGCAAGGGCGTGACTATCTATCGTGACGGATCGAGGGACAAGCAGGTGCTTTCAAAAGGAAAAGGCATCACCGAAGTGCCCAAGCCCGACATTGCAGAAGAGCAAAAGGTGGTAAAAAGACAGAGGCCCAAGATATTGCAGGGGTGGACGTATCAGATGCAGACAGGATGCGGTCCCCTCTATGTGACAGTAAATCAGGACGCTGCAGGATTATTCGAGCTTTTTACCACAATGGGAAAAGCGGGCGGCTGCGCGGCCTCCCAGAATGAAGCCATCGGCAGAATGGTGTCGCTGGCATGGCGAAGCGGGATTCAGCCCCGGCAGGTAATTAAGCAGCTTCAGGGTATTTCATGCCATTCGCCGGCCGGATTCGGCGAAAACAAAGTAACCTCCTGCGCAGACGCCGTGGCTAAAGCCATCCAGTCTCATATGGCAGAACACGGATATGAAGCGGCGGTTTGCGAAAAGGCTTCTTTTTTCAAAGGCGCATGTCCCGACTGCGGAGGAATAATGGAGCACGAAGGCGGTTGCGCCGTCTGCCGGATCTGTGGTTACAGCGAGTGCGCTTAGGGTTTCCGTTGGAACTAAAGGGATATATTTCCGCTTTCTCATGATCGGGGTCGTTGAAATATCTTTAAAAGGCAAACAAAAAGTCACGTGATTTTAAAGGTTTTTACCGTCGGCTTTTCTTGCCGTAATATTTATCGAGTATGGCTCTTGTAATCGAAGGTTCATTCTTTAAAATCTTCGATCCTCTGGTTATCTTACACAAGCTGATATGATACTTTTCGGCAATTTTTCTTTGGGGGCGACCCTCATGAAGTTCCTTCAGTAACTGCCATCTCAAGGTCAGATCTTTTAATTCTTTCGGTGTAAATATCTCCCGGAAAAAAATTTCCATCTCCTCTGGATTGTCGATGCCGGTAAAAATAGCGACCAGATCATCATAATTTTTCATCTCTTTCTCCTTGTTTCTCTTTAAAGAAACAATTAATATTTCTTGCTTCTCGATGTCAATACTTTTACGTTGTAAAAAAATAAACTTTGTGATCCCTTTCACGGAGTTGTCGCTGAATTTGATTGACCTGCCGTGTTTGTTGTATTACCAAATAACGTATATCATTACATCAGCCGGAGGAAAGGAGGATACATATGAACAAAACTGATTTAGTCAATGAAGTAGCAAAAGTAGTAGGGACTAAGGCGAAAGCTCAAGAAGCGCTTGAATGTGTCATTTCGACTGTCACAGAGGCATTGAGAAAGGGAGATGCAGTTTCAATAGCAGGGTTCGGGAGTTTTAAAGTAGCTGATCGTGCTGCCCGCAAGGGACGGAATCCTCAGACCGGTGAGGAAATTGATATTGCGGCATCGCGCGTTCCACGTTTTACGCCGGGAAAGGCCCTGAAGGACAGTCTGAAATAGGTCAAGATGAAAAAAGCAGGTAACCCTGTGACCGGCCGCTGAACGGAATCTCTTATCCCTCCTCTTTATGCAGGGTGATTCAGAAAATTCAGCCGGATGAAATATTGGAAAAATATATGGGCATGGATCGATTAACGTCGGCATTCGCCCTCTTGAAGAGCTGTTTTCCCGCATATGAGGAACGGCCGGAGCAGCAGGAAATGACCCGGGCGGTCATGCGCTCCCTTTCGGAGGGGACAAATCTGCTGATCGAGGCCGGCACAGGGGTTGGAAAGTCCTTTGCCTATCTTGTCCCGGCTATATTGTCGGGAGAGAAAACGGTCGTTTCCACTTCGTCGCTGGCCCTGCAGGATCAACTGGTTAAAAATGACCTTGTCTCCCTGAAGAAGGTGCTTCCTCAGCGATTCACCTTTTCGGTTCTCAAGGGAAGAAATAATTATCTCTGCCTAAAAAAAGAGCGCGATTATAGAGGGGAGGGAAAGAGCTACGACCGTTTCCGCCGGTGGTTCGACAAAACGAAAACCGGAGAAAAGAGTGAACTTTCTTTCGTCCCACGCTTCTGGTCCGATGTATCAGGCGATCCTCAGGAATGCACCGGGAGGATCTGCCCCTTTTACGGCGCCTGCTTTTACTACCGGCATTACAGGCAGCTGTACAATGTGGATATTCTGGTGGTCAACCACCACCTGCTCATTTATGACGTCCTTGCCGATTTTCATGTGCTTCCCTTCCATAACCGCCTGATCATCGATGAAGCCTCCGAAATAGAAGAGGTCATTTCCCAGGTGTTCGGAAGCGCTGTCAGCCTTTCGCGAACGACCTGGCTTTTGTCCCGCCTCAAGGGTTTGAAGATAATAGTGGATCCCCTCTTTACGGCGGCGGAATCCTTCTTCAAAAATGCCGATGCCCCCCGGGAGACGGTGACGCCGATTCCTCCTTATCTGATAGAGGAACTGAAGCGTTTCAGAAATCGGCTGGATCTGAAAAAAACCGCCGCCGCTCTGGAAACGAGGAAAAATTGGACTACCGATGAAGAACTGCGGGAACGGATAGAGAGGACAATGGGCGCCCTGGAATCTTTCTCCGGCGATATGGACAATTTTATCGCTCAAAACGACAGCCGCCGGGTTTTTTATGTGACGGCAAAAGGAGACGGCCTGGAATTCAAGAGCAGCCTCGTGGAACCGGACCACGCCTTCAGGAGTCTGAGCGAAACCTATGGTTCGGTCATTCTGACATCTGCCACACTGGCGCCGGGGAGTGATTTCTCTTTTATAAAGAACCGCCTGGGTATCGGGGGGTTTGAGGAAAAAATTGTCGATTCGCCCTTTGACTATAGAAAAAAAGCCCTTCTTTACGTGAATAAGGATCTTCCTGAACCGGAAGGGGGCAACGACCGGGCTTTTCAGGAATCGAGCCTGGCCGTTATCGACAGCCTTATCGAGGCATCCAGGGGACGGGCGCTGGTGCTCTTCACCTCTTATCGGCATCTTGCCTACGCCGCCGCTCGGACGTCCATCTCCTATCCCTTCAAATCGCAGGGAGACATGCCGCCGGCAAAACTCATCTCCTGGTTCAGAAAAACTCCCCATTCAATTCTTTTTGCCACTTCAACGTTCTGGCAGGGTATCGACATCAGGGGTGATGATCTGAGCCTTGTAGTCATAGTCCGGCTGCCCTTCAGCCCTCCGGGAGATCCCCTCTACCGGGAGCGCTGCCGGAGATTGGGAAGCCTTTGGTTTCAGGAGTATGCCCTTCCTTCGGCCATTTTAATGCTGCGGCAGGGCTTCGGAAGGCTGATACGAAGTCATGATGACTTCGGGGTGGTCGCCATCCTGGACAGACGGGTGGTGAAAAGTTCTTACGGCGGGAGGATTCTTGCATCCCTTCCCCCTGCCCCCATTACCTTCGATATGCAAGAGGTGATCCGTTTTTTCGATAGTCTGCCTGAGTCTGAGCCGGCGAAAAAGAAGCGGAAGACTTCGGTACGGCGCTTATCGTAGCGCTCTGATCGAACAGACCCTCTTCAGGTAAGAGCCTTCGCCCGCATTCTCGCCCAGTGAAAGATCGGTGACGGCTGCCCTGTTTATGAGTCGGACGCGAGTTCCGAATGCCGCCTTTTCCTTGTAACCCCTGGTTTCATGAATGACGTAGGGTCTTCCGTTGGCGAATCCCAGCAAAAGCATGATATGACCCTTCATGCGCAGGAGTGTGATACCCGCCACGGCCCTTTCTCTCAGATCGGCGAGTTTCGAATCATCGGGACAATCGGCTTTGTATTCTGCTATCAACTCCCCCGCCACCGCCTGTTTCGAAGAGTTCCGGGGGAGGTAGATTCCCACCGTATCGAACAGTTCTTTTATGAAACGGGAGCAGTCCTGTTCCCCGTACATGCCTCCCCAGCCGTAGGGCTTGTCGAGCAGCGCAAAGGCCTGTTCGATTATGGTGCGCGGGGTATAGGGGCGATAGCCTCTGTGAATCTGGGAACGATTCATATAGCCTTCTCCCAGCATGAGACCGCCTTCGGGATCGCGCAAGGGAACGGAAACGCAGGCGGCCCCCGATGCGGTGATATCAAGAAGGGGGAACCGCGATCCCATCCGGGCGTAATCGTGCCACTCCGTCAGATCCTCCCGGAGGTAGAGGTCGCCTTTGGCGGCGGTGACGACGACGAATTCAGCGGAATCCCTGAAGGCCCTGACTGTTTCGATTTTTTCGGCAATGGCAGCCGTTTCTTTTTTTATCCAACCCCGGTGCATGGGATCGATTACGTACAGCCACCGGCCGTCGGCGCTTTCATGAATAACCGCCACCGGGGTGCCCACATCCAGGGCGTTGTTCCGAAGTTCATCGAAGTCGATGTTTCCGGGCCGGGAATATAGTGCGTCATCGCCGGGCAGCACCCGCTGGCCGGCATATCGGACTATCAGGCCGTAGCGGGGCACGGCCTTGTCCGGAACCGCCGCTTCGTTCATTTTCGTTTTTAGTGCATTGAAGTGCGAAGGTGATGCCCGCTTTCCGCTCTTCAGATAGAGGCGCCTTCCCTCGAAGAGCTTCAGATCCTCCTTCATCATCGACCGGATCTCATCTCCCGGAAGGGGGGAGGGCAATGCAAAGATATCGCGTGTTACCGCAAGCTCCTTTTCCAATCTTTCATTGAACCTGACGATTTCCTGCGGCGTGAGAATTATCCTGTCGGGATCGGGATGGCGGCTTATCCAAAATCCCGCCGTTTTCATCTCGCGTTCCGTGTGCGGGAGAAGCGAGGGTGCGCTGTAATGCAGTAATTCCGAAGTTGTACAGCCGGAAAGGCAACTCAGGAGCGCCAGCAGAAGCAGAATCCGAAAGACGGAGTTTATTGTAGGGGATTGCATGAGACTCCTTTCAGAGAATTTCGAAATTTGAAGCGAAAAGGTGTGTATCTGTTTTTTATTCCTAGCAGACAAGATTTTGACTGTCAAAATTATTAACTCCATGTCGTCCGAAAATATGATATCCTTGATTCGACTTTGAAAAAAGTCCATCTGCCGCGTTCCGCTTCACGCTTCACCCCTGCGCGTGCAAGGTTTGCCCGGTTCAGAACAGGGATACGGCGGAAAGCATCGGGCAGGGAACGCAAGGGGACTGGCAACGGGCGAAGCCCCGCGAAAAAAAGGCAGGAGGCACATGTTTCGCATTCGACGCATCTATGACGATACCCTTCCCCGGGACAAGCGGTCGATCGATCAGGTGAAGGGGATTATGAAAAGCCGCTTCAGAGGATTAAGCGAAGAGGACATAGAGAAGACCGCCAAAAAATTGCGAGATCCCCTCAAATACCGCTTTCGCTCCATTCTCTTCGTTGCCGAGGATATAAAGAGGGATGTCAAAGGGTTTGCCCTCCTCCAGCATGCCCCCGATCTGGGGTTCTGCTATCTCGACTTCATCTCCGTCGATTCCGACAGGGCCGGCAGGGGCGTGGGGGGCGCCCTCTATGAACGGGTGAGGGAAGAGGCGGCGATGCTCACGAATATCGGGCTCTTCTTCGAATGCCTTCCCGACGATCCCAGGCTCTGCAGAAATCCGGCCGAACTGGCACAGAGCAGAAAACGGCTGAAATTTTACGAGCAGTACAGCGCCTATCCTATCGAGGGCACGGCCTATGCGACACCCTTCAAACCGGAACACGATTGCCCCCCCTATCTTGTCTTTGATCCTCTGGGGCGGGACATATCCCTTGGCGCCGAACTTCTGCGCACCATCATCCGGGCCATTCTCACCAGAAAATACGGCAGGGCCTGCCCGCCCGGCTATATCGACATGATTCTCGAATCGGTCACCGATGATCCGGTCCGTCTCCGTCCTCCAAGGTATGCAAAGGCCGCGCCCGCGGCGCCGATCCATTCCATCCCCTCGCTGGAAAAGCGGATCGCCCTGGTGGTGAATGACAAGCACCTGATCCACCATGTCCACGAGCGGGGATACGTGGAGGCGCCGGTGCGGATCGACCGGATACTGGAAGGTATAAAGGACCTCGATCTTTTCGAGCGGATGAAGCCCCATCACTTTCCGGAGCGCCACATCAAGGCGGTGCACGCGGGCAGGTATGTGGAGTACTTCAAACGGATGTGCGCGCTTCTGAAGCCGGGCGCCTCCGTCTATCCCTACGTGTTTCCCATTCGAAACAATGCCCGCCCCCCCAAAGAGATGCCAATACGCGCCGGCTACTACTGCATCGATACCTTTACCCCGCTCAATCGCAACGCCTATCTTGCGGCCAAAAGGGCCGTGGACTGCGCCCTCACGGCGGCCCAGGCCATTCTGGAAGGGTATCGCCTCTCCTATGCCCTGGTGCGCCCGCCGGGCCATCACGCGGAGCGAAGCGCCTTCGGCGGATTCTGCTATTTCAACTCCGCCGCCGTGACGGCGCATTTTCTTTCCCTCTACGGGAAAACGGCTGTCCTCGATATCGATTACCATCACGGGAACGGAACCGAGGAGATCTTCTACGGGCGGCCGGACGTACTGACAATTTCCATTCACGGCCACCCAAAATTCGCCTACCCCTATTTCAGCGGATTTCCCGGTGAACGGGGCGAAGGTGCGGGAAGAAGATTCAATGTCAATTATGCCCTTCCTGAAAAGCTTGAAGGCGCAGAATATGCAAAAGTCCTTGACCGGGTGCTGAAGAGAGTCGGGCGGTTCAAGCCACGCTTCCTTATAGTCGCCCTGGGGTTCGATACGGCCAGGGGCGATCCGACGGGGACCTGGGATCTTCTGCCGAAGGATTTTCATGCAAACGGATACGCAATCGGATCGCTTCGTCTTCCTACGATCGTCGTCCAGGAAGGCGGATATCGCATCCGATCGCTGGGAGCAAACGCCCGCGAGTTTTTGAGGGGGCTCTGGGAGGGGGCCCAGGGGGTCGCGCCGAAAGAGACAAAGCGAAAAAAACTGACTAAAAGAGAAGCGAAGGGCGAATAAAAGTCATTGCATGTCAATTATATTTTCGCTACAGTGTATTCGCTTTTTACCGCATTTCTCAAACGTGAATTGTCCCTGGCAAAAGGTGATTTCCGTTTTTCTGCTGTATGCATAGCGGAGAAATATGGAAGCTGCACTGATCCTTCTATCCAAAAGTGTACTACACGCACCCGGTCTTCTAGGCTGGTTGTCGTCCTGTTCCGCTGTGGCGTTTCCCGGCGGGACACATTATCTTCAACAAATTTATGTACTTCCGAAAATGAATCAAGATGGATTTTTGTATAAAAGGAATAATTCAAAAAAGGAGGGCTTCCAATGGACCACTATAAACTGTTTATCGATGGCGAATTCGTAGAGGCGCAGGACGGCGCTATATTTGAATCCGTCGATCCCGGAACAGGCGTCCCCTTTGCCACGGTGGCAAAAGCGGGGCCGGCAGACGTGGAGGCGGCCATCGCCGCTGCCCGGCGCGCCTTCGACAGCGGCGTCTGGAGCGGGCTCAGTCCACGGGACCGTGCGGACAGGATCTATGATTTCGCCGATCAGGTGACACAGCAGACGCTGCGCCTGGCTATAACCGAGTCCATGGATGCCGGCCAGGTGATTGGACTTAGCAAATATTGGGGTATGTTGGCATCAGGAACACTGCGTAACTTCGCGTATTATGCGGCAAATTCCTTCCCGTGGGAAGAAGAAATTCCTTTTTCAGGAAATATTTTTTCCCCGGGACGCGATTTCATCTGGCGGGAACCGGTTGGAGTCTGTGTGGGGATCGTACCCTGGAATTATCCCCTATATATCGCCACCTGGAAGATTGCCCCAGCTATTGTCATGGGTAACACAATCGTACTCAAACCGGCAACAGCCACGCCATTAAGCGTGCTTATCTATGCCGAAGCCGCGCAGGCGGCGGGCATCCCGAAGGGAGTGATCAATATCGTTCCCGGCTCCGGAGGGGAACTGGGCAAAATACTCTGTACCCATCCCGACGTGGATAAAATCGCTTTTACCGGCAGCACCGCGGTGGGACGTCAAATCATGCAAATGGCCGCCGATACCGTAAAAAAGATTGCGCTGGAATTGGGAGGAAAATCCGCGAATATTATTCTTGACGACGCCGACATGGATCTGGCTGTCAACGGCGCCGTCTTCGGCACCTTCTTTCATCAGGGGCAGATCTGCGAGTCGGGCACCAGGGTCCTGGTCCATTCAAAAATCTATGGTGAATTCATCGAAAAAATGAAGAAGCGCGCCGAGGCCCTTCGTGTCGGCTATCAACTGCTCCCAACCAGCCATCTGGGTCCGCTGGTAAGCGCGCAGCAACTCGCCACGGTCGAAAGATATGTGCAGATAGGGAAGGATGAGGGGGCGGAACTCATCACCGGCGGGAGACGGATCGAAGCGGAAGGAGTTCAGGGTGGCTATTACTATGCGCCGACGATATTCACGAACGTGAAGAACTCCATGCGCATCGCCCAGGAAGAGATCTTCGGTCCCGTGGTCTCCGTGATCAAGTTTGACGACGACGAAGAGGCGGCGGCAATTGCGAACGATTCCATCTACGGCCTGGGAGGGGGAGTGTTTTCGAACAACACGGCGCGGGCGGAACGGCTTGCGCGGCGGATCCGGACGGGAACCGTATGGATCAACAACTATCATTCGTTCGGCGATTTCTGTCCCTTCGGCGGCTACAAGCAGTCCGGCATAGGGCGCGACCTGGGAACCAGCGGGCTGGCCGAATACACGCAGATCAAGAGAATGCATGTCAATGCCTACGCCGCCACCGAGAGCAATTTCACTATGGGCATCCTCAACGATGAAACAAAGATCGCCTTCGTCCAGTACAACTGCCCCACCAACATCATATCGGGCCGCGGCTGCCTGCCTTCCATCTACAAGGAAATTGTCAATCTGGGATGTAAACGGGCGCTGGTCATGACCGATCCCGGTGTCAGGGACGCGGGACTCACAAAGATGGTGCAGGATTCCCTGGTCGGTTTCTGCGTCGGCGTCTTCGATCGCATTGCCCAGGATACCGACCTTGATATCGTCGATGAAGCAACGGAAATGGCTCGCGGGTTGAACGCGGATTGTATCGTCAGCGTCGGCGGTGGAAGTGTCATCGACACGGCCAAAGCGGTCTGCGTGACCCTGAAAAACGGTGGCAAGGCCAATGACTATATCGCCATTAACCGGCTTCTGGAACCGCAGACTCCGCATATCGTGATTCCCACCACGTCGGGCACGGGGAGTGAAGTGACCAATATGGCCGTCATCAAGAGCAAGACAGCGGGCCGGAAGGTCTACATCGTTGATCCGCGGATCACGCCCAATACGGCGATTCTTGATCCTCGCTTTACGATCAACCTTCCTCCGGGTCTTACGGCCACCACCGCCATGGATGCAATGACCCATGCCGTGGAGGCCCTGACCAGTATCATGGCGCAACCCATCTGTGACGGACAGGCCCTTCAGGCAATACGGCTGATTGTGCAGAATCTGCCCAAGGTGATCACAAACGGACACGATGAAAAGGCCCGCGCAAATCTGCAGATCGCCGCAAGCATGGCGGGATGGGCCTTCACGATCGCCCAGGTGGGGCTCGCCCATGCCATGGCCCACACGGTGGGAATACTTCACAATGTGCCCCACGGCGCAGCCTGCGGTATTTGTCTTCCCAAGGTGATGAGGTTCAATGTCGATTTCGCCGCCGATAAGCTGGCCATGGCGGCCCAGGCTTTGGGGGTCGACACCAATGGCATGAGCGAAAGGGATGCGGCGCTGGCAGCCGCCGATGCCGTCGAGGCCCTGATGGAGAAGGCCGGTCATCCTATGCGGTTGCGAGATGTCGGGGTTCCCGAGGAAAGCCTTCCCATATGCGCATTCCACGCAATCGCCGATACGCCGTCGCTCTTTAACGCGCGGCCGGTAAACGACCCACAGGAGGTGCTCGATCTTTACAATCAGGTTTATTAGGATGTGCTTTGCGCAAGATTCGAGCCTGAACAACCTGGTATGATGCATGACGCGGTTGAAATCGACGATCAGGGGCAGAAGAATAAGAAGTTTTCTTCTGCCCCGTGCTTCTCGGAAACATCCACTCTATCCTTGATAAACAGCAATGAATTCATCCCAGAATCGCCTCGAGGTCGTTCTCCGGCGTGTCGATGGGCAAAATGCCGAACTTTTCCACCAGCACATTCAGGACATTGGGCGAGACGAAGGCGGGAAGACTCGGCCCGAGACGGATATTCTCCACTCCCAGGTACAAAAGGGTGAGAAGTATGGCGCAGGCCTTCTGCTCGTACCAGGAGAGGATCACCGACAGGGGAAGGTCGTTCACGGTGCAGTCGAAGGCCTCGGCAAGGGCCGCGGCGATTTTAACGGCCGAATAGGCGTCATTGCACTGGCCTATATCGATAAGACGGGGAATTCCGCCGATTTCGCCTAGGTCCTTGTCGAAGAAGCGGAATTTTCCGCAGGCCAAGGTCAGAATTACGGAATCGCGCGGCGCCTGCTCGACAAATTTTGTGTAATAGTCGCGGCCCGGTTTGGCGCCGTCGCAGCCTCCGACTAAAAAGAAATGGCGAATGGTCCCGCTTTTTACCGCTTCTATGATGGCATCGGCGACGGAAAGCACGGCGTTTCCGGCAAATCCCACGGTCACCGTTTTTTCTTCCCGGTCCTCCGGAAATCCCGGCAGTTCAAGGGCCTTTTGGATGACCGGCGCAAAATCGCCGTCTCCGATATGGGTGACGCCGGGCCAGCCGACGAGGCCGGTGGTGAAAATCCGGTCGCTATATGAATCCCGGGGTTTCTGTATGCAATTGGTCGTCATCAGTATGGCGCCCGGGAATGCATCGAATTCTCTGGCCTGGTTCTGCCATGCCGTACCGTAATGGCCGTAGAAATGGGAATATTTTTTAAGTGCCGGATAGCCGTGGCAGGGAAGCATTTCGCCATGGGTATACACATAAATCCCCTTACCTTCGCTCTGCCGGAGGACTTCTTCTAGATCCTTCAGATCGTGGCCCGAAACGAGGATGGCTTTGCCTTTTTTCACTCCCAGAGGCACGACTGTGGGGACCGGATGGCCGTATGTTCCCGTATTGGCGGCATCGAGCAGTTCCATGGTTTTCAAATTGATCCTGCCGCATTCGAGAACGAGATTCAGATACTTATCGACCGTCAGATGAGAATCGAGCGTCGCGGCCATGGCGCTATGAATAAAGGCATAGACTTCTTCGTCTTCCCGGCCCAATATGGCGGCGTGGTCCGCATAGGCGGCAACCCCTTTGATTCCGTAGATCAGGAGTTCCCGCAGGGAAAGAATGTCAGGATCGACGGAGGAATCCGATTTTAATCCGACGCTTTCACCCTTTGTAATCAGCTCTTCCTGTGTCGCGCCGGGAGGAATCCGGATCATCCCGTCCGCATGCGGCAGACTGCCGCCCGCTGCTGAGACACGCGCCCGCAGCTCGTCCCTTTTCGCGACCGCTTCCCCGATCAGTTCGACGAAGCGGCCGGGATCGAAATCGACATTGGTCAGGGTCGAAAAAATGGCCTTGCAGGTAAAACGATTAATTTGTGCATCGGTCACATTGACCGTACGCCCTTCCGCAGCAATCCGGGAGAGTTCCTTTACGATATGGATCAGCAGATCCTGCAGGGCGGCGACGTCCTCCTGCTTTCCGCATGCGCCGATTCTCGTGCACCCCTCGCCTTTTGCCGTTTGTTCGCATTGATAACAGAACATCTGTTCCTCCTTCACTTTTGATTGGTATGGATGCGGTTTATCCGCTCTTTTGACACAGATTATAAGCACGTAATGCGAAGGCGCCTTGACATAGATCAAAAGGGGAATTTTTTGCGGCACAAGTTTGCGATGAACACGCACGGGTAGAGGCAAAATATTTGTATTGACTTTATCCGGAAGAAGGCGTAGTGATCCCGCCGCTCGGATCGAATTTCAAGGGTGAGGTTGAACCGGCTACCGGTATATGATTTCTGTTGTGATTGTGGCGGTTGTCTTTGTGATGATCGCCTTGCGGCGCATCGGTGGATTTCAGATAAAAATATGGCAGATCATGCTCGGAGGCGCCCTCTTGTCGCTTGCGACGGGATCGATTTCGCCTGCCGGCGCTCTCAAGGCAGTCGATATCGATGTCATCCTGTTTCTCTTCGGAATGTTCATTGTCGGAGAGGCCCTTGAAGCGAGCGGGTCTCTGGCCTGGCTTTCCTATCAGCTCTTCAGGCGGGTCAAATCGGTCGATCTCCTGATATTGGCCATTCTCTTCGGAATGGGAGGCATCTCGGCCTTTCTCATGAACGACACGGTGGCCGTGATCGGCACCCCTATCATGCTCTACCTTGCCAGACAGCACAATATCGCGCCGCGGCTTCTTCTCTTCGCCCTCGCCTTCTCCATTACGATCGGAAGCGTCATGAGCCCGATCGGGAATCCGCAGAACCTGCTCATTGCCATCCACGGAAATATCGCCAATCCCTTCGTAACCTTCCTGCGGCATCTCTTCGTTCCAACGATCATCAATCTGCTGATCGCCTACCTTCTTCTGAGATGCATCAACGGAAGGCATTTCCGCCGGAATCCCCTGCAGCACAGTCCCGAAACGATCAAGGATCCCGCTCTTGCCCGCCTTTCTTTTGCGGCGCTCATCCTTGTCGCCCTCATGGTGGCGGTGAAAATCGTTCTCGTGTTTCTCGATTCAACCACCGATTTCAAGCTGACCTATATCGCCCTTGTTGCCGCCGCACCGATCATCTTTTTCAGCCCCAGGCGCGTTGCCATCGCCCGCCACATCGACTGGCCGACGCTGGTCTTTTTTGCGGCCCTCTTTGTGCTCATGCAGAGTGTCTGGGATTGCGGATTTTTCCAG